>CEOE01045299.1_pt1 | contig 22383 bp, 20 predicted proteins | sample 530211 | NCBI WGS metagenome assembly CEOE01 (sample SAMEA2619779, study PRJEB7988) | marine metagenome | isolation source: saline water (ENVO:00002010), including
GATCAAAACACCTTTTCCTGCAGCCAAACCATCGGCCTTAAGTACATATGGTGGATTTAATGTTTCCAAAAAAGCATACCCTTCTTCCAATGTTTCACTGGTAAAACTTTGATAGGCTGCAGTTGGAATATTGTGCCTCATCATAAATTCTTTGGCAAACTCCTTGCTGCCTTCGAGCTCTGCTGCTGCTTTTTCTGGGCCAATAACTGGGATAGATTTTAGTTCATCATCATTCAGAAAAAAATCGTGTACTCCATTTACCAAAGGATCCTCTGGTCCTACCACCACTAAGTCAATCTTTTCCTTTAACACCAATTTTTTGATGGCTTCAAAATCGTTTACCCCAACCTCAACATTGGTCGCAATTTGAGCAGTTCCCGCATTACCGGGGGCAACAAACAGTTTCGATATTTTGGGGCTTTGAGAAATTTTGAGGGAAATGGCATGCTCACGGCCACCAGAACCCAAGACCAAGATGTTCATGATTCAACGTTTTGGCAAAAATACGTTTTGACGGGAACTTGTCTAGCTATTTGGAAAGAAATCTCTGTGCGCTTCCCACAACTCATCGTGCGGAAGTGATTTAAAATACTCAAACACCTTTTTAAGTCCTTCGGAACGATGCACTTTGGGCTCCCAATCCAAAATTTCTTTAGCTCTCGAAATATCAGGCTGTCGTTGCATTGGGTCGTCTTGAGGCAATGGTTTGAACACAATTTTTTGATCTGTACCCGTTAGCTTGATGATTTCTTCGGCGAACTCCAGAATGGTAGTTTCATCAGGATTTCCAATGTTGATGGGTTCCACATAATCACTCATTAATAAACGGTAGATTCCCTCAATTTGATCATCGATATAGGTAAACGAACGTGATTGTGAGCCATCTCCAAAAACGGTCAAATCTTCACCTCGAAGTGCCTGACCCATAAAAGCAGGTACCACCCTTCCATCGTTCAACCGCATTCGGGAACCGTAGGTGTTGAAGATGCGAACAATACGGGTGTCCAAACCATGGTGCCTATGATAGGCCATGGTAATGGATTCCATAAAGCGTTTGGCCTCATCGTACACACCTCTAGGACCGATTGGGCTCACATTTCCAAAATAGTCTTCGTTTTGTGGGTGCACCAATGGATCTCCATACACTTCAGAGGTGGACGCCACTAAAATACGAGCTCCATGATCTCTTGCTAATCCCAATAAGTTAAGTGTTCCCAACGAGCCAACCTTTAGTGTTTCGATGGGGATCTTCAAATAGTCGATTGGACTTGCCGGAGATGCAAAGTGAAGAACATAATCCATTTTACCCGGAACATGCACAAATTTTGTCACATCGTGATGAAAGAACTCGAACCGCTTTAAGTGAAACAGATGTTCAATATTCTTCATGTCCCCCGTGATTAAGTTGTCCATACCAATAACATGATGGCCTTCGGCTATAAAACGATCGCAAAGGTGAGACCCTAAAAATCCAGCTGCTCCGGTTATAAGTGTTTTTTTCATTTTTTCTCTTTCTTCTTTGGAGAAGATTCTTTTTTCCCTTTAATGGCTTCTATTTTCCTTTTTAAAAGGATTTTTTGCTTGAGTGTAGTGAAGTTGTAATTATATCTAAAAAATATATATGTCAAAAAAATAACAACACTTATAAGCATAATTACCATTCCCGTGTTTTTGGCCTTGCTTCCTAAAATGATAAAAAGAACAACAAAAATGATATTAAAACAACCTATGATAAAACTTGCTTGTTTATGAGAGAGCCCCCAAAAATCAATTAATACATGGTGAACGTGGTTGCGGTCTGGAGAAAAAGGTCCTTTTTTGTTTGCTAGCCTTATCGTAAACACTCTAGCAGTATCGAACAATGGTACAATTAAAATACTTATAGCAATTAATGGCGCATTTTCCAGCAAAAAGGGGAGCTCACCATAAGCGGTCGGCTCTAGCGCTAAAAATTTTAAGGTTAATATACTTATTATAAACCCAACAATAAGCGACCCGGTATCTCCCATAAATATTTTCTTATTGGAAGACACATTAAAGCCAAAAAATGCCATTAGACATGCATTCATGGTAATTGCAATCAACGCAAAAAAATACTCTTTTGACAAATAGAAAATGGTAGTGTAAATAACCATGATTACTATACCAACTATTGACGCAAGACCATCAATTCCATCGATTAAATTATATGAATTAATAATGGTAAGCATTAAAAAGCCCCCAATCACCAAATAGAGGTAATAGGGAATTTCATAAATGTTCAAAAAACCGTTTAAAGATTCTATACCAAAACTGTCATTGACCAAAATAAAGCTAATAGCCAATATTTGAGCAGCTAACTTAGTTCCTGGAGAAAGCACGACCAAATCATCTTTTATGCCAACAACAAATAAAATTGTTAGACCAGGAATTATATACATGTCCTCACCATACTCATGCCAATTCTTAATAAAGAAAAATACAAGTATCAAAGTAAAATAAAATGATACCCCTCCCAATGTAGGTGTTCTTGACTTGTGCGAGCTTCGTTGATTGGGGTCGTCCATCAAGCGTTTATGTTCAACAACCCCAATTATTTTTGGAATTGTCAAATATGTCAGTAAAAATGATCCAACAAACAATAATATTGCGGTTTCTAAAAAAAACACTTGATTTAGTTTAGCCTGTTATTTTTGAAATATAATACTTAAACACACCATTGTAAGCCCACCATAAAGTGTAATAAATTGTTTTAAAAAGGCCTAAATTTTGTATCTGGTATAAAAATTTAATGTGCTTCCATACAAGTTTATATTTTTTGTTTGTGTTTGAATTTTTTCTTTGTCTATAAAATGCCAACTCTTCATCTAATGGGATTGAAACAAAGCCCTTTTTAAGAATAGCTAGCCATAAGGCATAGTCCTGTTTCACTCGTAGGTCGGGCATATACATTTTACCAACTCTATTCACATCGTACATAGCTGTGAGACAACTTATCTCAGTTCTCTTTAATAAATCCTTATACCCAATTGGAAAGTCGCTAACATGAAATGTTTTGTTGATAATTTTTCCTGTTTCATTTATAAAACCATAGGATGTATGAGAAAATGCTGCTTTCTTACTAAGCATAAAATTTACATGCTTTTTCAATTTATCACTTAACCAAATGTCATCGCTATCTAAAAAAGCGATGATTTGACCCGTTGAAAACTCTATTGCCCTGTTTCTCGTAGGCCCAGCACCTAAATTTTCTTTGTTCCTCAATAAAATTATCCTATTATCCTGATCTGCAAACTTCTCCACAATTTGGACGGTAGAGTCATTGCTGCAGTCATCAACAATAATCATTTCCCAGTTCGAATACGTTTGCTGCAACACCGACTCAATGGCCTCTGCAATATATTTTTCAGAATTATAAGCTGGCGTTATTATTGACACCTTTTCTTTATTCATTCTTTTCAGTTTCTAAATAAAATATATACATAAAATAAGAGAAAAAAGTAATTCCGTAAGATCTTGATAAAATATTCTCAAATAAAAGAGTAATACTAATTGTAACCATAAACATTAAAAAAACTCTATTATTAAACTTCAGAGCTCTCCAAAATGATGCAGAAAGCAAATGAAAAAAGCTTAACAATCCCAAAATACCTGCTGAACCTAAAAGATAAAGATAATTATTATGAGTGTTAAAAGTTTTTTTAAGCATAAAAGAATTGCCGCTATCGACATAGCACTTATCTAAACGATTTTCTAAATCACCTACACCGAGACCAAAAAACAGGTCCTTTCTCAAAATCTTTTTAAAACATTTAATAATTAAAACTCTAATTTCATTTGATGTAGGTTCTTCCTGATATGATATAATCTCGGATTTAAACATCTCTTTATAACTATTGCCAATTTGAATGTATCTATTACTTCTTAGCAATAAGAAACTAAAGACTATTATTATCAAAATTAAAGTAACCTTACCACCTTTAGCAAGGTTACTATTTAAAAACAAATTGAGGATAACGGATACAATAACCGATATAAAAGCCGCTCTAGCCGAGAGTAAAATAATTGTAATACCTAAAACAAAAATCAGCCCAACCTTTAGCACAGTAATTAATTTCTTACTATCAATTAACAAATATATTGACAAGGCAAAATACAAAGCCATATAATTAGGATGGAGGTCCAAAAATTCTATTGACTTAACAGACCTTGTCAAGGTCGCCCAATAAAATAATTTGTCAAACCCGACTACTTTCAATTCCTGAAAGGCAATAAAATATATTGCCGCTAAAAGCAAAAATGATCCAATTAAAAAACATTTTTTTCCATTTTCGATAACCTTTTTAGAAAGACCATAAGAATGAAAAATAGCTAAGTATGGGAATATTATTAAAGGCAACAATCTAAAAAGAATAGAAATCCCATGTCCATAATCGTCTGAATAAAAAACGGAAATCAAAAGCGTAAAATAAAATCCCGTAAAACCCAAAAACTTGATATAGTTGGATTTATTAAAAACGATCTTTTCTGAATAAGAAATTAAAGAGAAAAAAATGAATGTTGCCGTTACAACACTTAATATGCCGTATGGCATTAAAGGGAAAAAAGCTAAAACTAGAAAAATGTAATTTCTAATTTTTAAAATATATTTCCGACTATTCAAACCATTTTGATTTAAGAACTAACTTATTAGTCTAGAATTTTCTTGTAAATATCAGCTGTTTGTTTACCTATTTCTGTCCAAGAATAATGTTCACATAAATTATTCCAAGCTGTAACATCATTTTTAATGTTTATTAGATGATTCTTATCATTTAAGATTTGTAACATGGTTAATTTAAAATTGTCATAATTTGCAATCCCCATGGACCAACCTATATTTTCTATTTTCAATGGTGCCTCTAATTCACCTGCAGATGAGACCAATACTGGCGTTTTTTCTCCTATTGCGGTCATCAACAAACCGCTTTGAGATATTTCTCGATATGGCATAAATAACAAATTAGTAATTTTTATTGCCGCCAAAAACTCTTCGTTTGTTATAAATCTATCAACTATAAAAACATTTTTAATGTCTTTTAAATCATCGTAGTTAACATTTTTGTTTTTACCCATAATTAATAGGACAATCTTCTCATTTTGAAATAAAAAACTTTCCTTTGACCACAATTCAGCTATTAAATCACACCCTTTATAAGTACTTTGAACTCCTAAACTTGAAAAAATAATCTTACCCTTTAATTGCTTTAGGCTGCAATAATAGTTAACCAGTTTTGTTACCTTTTCAGTATTCACATTTATCTTTATTAAACCATGTGGTATTATAAATATTTTGTTTTTATCAAGATTAAATTTTGTAGCTAATCTTAATTTTGTGGTTTTCGTGTGCACTAAAAGCACATCAGCATAATCATAATACTTTTGGTAAACTGCAACCTGACTTATCCCAGAATCATGGGGTAATATGTTATGAACAGTGTAAACTAGTTTTATGTTTCTTAATTTAAGAATCCTACAAAGTATTAAATCGACAAAATGTATTTTAAACCATTGTATGTGAATTATTTGAGGTTTTTCTTTAATAAGAAACCACAATAACCGGAAAACACTAGTGGTGTAACTCAAAAATTTTGCGAATTTTGTTTTATAATCTGAATATTTGAAAATCGGGTAAAAGGAGATATTACCACCTAATTCTTTTTCATCATATTTAACGTTTCCAAAAAAAAAGATATTCCCATCATTAATGTTAGATAATAAATAATAATCATAACTAGCTAAATTACCATAGGACATTGGGTCAACGTAAAATATTTTATGCATTAATTAAATTCTTAAAATTAGGTTGAAGCTCTTCTACGTTTTTATAATAAGCATCTTTCTTATTAAGAATGGTTTCTATCGAATCCATTAATCCTAAATAAGAGTCAAAATATGGATTATAGGTAAAATAATTTAGATATGGAAACAACATATTATTTCTTCTTACAAGACAAGGTTTATTAAATGCAAAACATTCAAATAATACTCCGCTCACTCTATATTTGAAAGTATTTTTATATGCAATTAGTATAATATCACTATTAAAAAACAATGTATTATATTCTTTATTTGTCATATGCCAGTCAATAACTAAAATCTCATCTTCATTAGACATAAAAGTTCCCTTAACAATCAATAAAATTTTATTATGCTTCAAATAATTAATGAAATTCAAGTTAGTAATCAATTTTTGAACATATGCCCTATCCGAACTATTACTTGAAGGAGAAAATATCACCTTTTCAAAGCGCCTGTTTTTAAATTTGCCATTTAAGTCTTCCAGTGATAAAGAGTGCCCTTTAAATGAATCACCACTACTTATACCATGAGGAATTACCTCTATCATATATTCCTCATTCGGGTCTATATGCTGTTTAGTTAAAGTATCAAACACAATTAATGTATTCTTTCTTAATACCTTAAAAAAACTAACCCTCTTAATCATATTATTAAGTTGACTTATATTAATATGATTAATCAGAACAACATTCCTAATTCCTGAACAATTAAAAGATATTTCTTCAAAACTCGAAAATATAACCTTATCATAATCTTGAAAATTTATTTTCCATTTTAAAATCAATAAAACAGATAGATATAAAAGCCGATTAATAAACCCTCCAAAATTATATTTAAAAAAAAATTTCGGTATTTGATATATTAACCGATTGCCATATAGTTTCAATTCTTTTTCATACCCCTTTACAAAGACAAATGTCAACTCAACATTTTCCTTATTTAGTGCATCAATATAAATCTGGTTGAAGACAATATGGCCCCTTTGTAGAATAGGGTCAATAAAAATCACCTTGCTTCTTTTATCGTTCATGAAAATTCAAATTTATAAAACGCTCATCTTTACATTACCCTATTTTGTTTCCCGTATTTAATGTTTTTAAAAGAATTGCCATCATACAACCTACAAAAATGAAGCTTTTTATACCAGAGTCAAAAAATATTAGGATATAAGATGTAAACGAATATAACATCCAATTATCCTTATCTACTTTTACAAAAAGAAACATCACTATAATTATTATTCCCGAAACCCCAAAAAAACCTAATTTTAGTGGCATATAAAAAAAAGTGTTGTGCGGGCGCGAGAATTTATTCAAAGTGATTTCTTTTTCAGAAAAGGCAGAATTATTATGAAAAACAACTTCATATTCATTAAAAGAATAATTCTTATCAGTAAAGTAGCTGCCAAATCCTTTACCCATTAAAAAAGTCAACGGCCCAGACTCATAAATTTCACTTTGAATATTTAAATACTCTATAATTCTTGTTCTCGGGGAATTAGGAATATTCTTAATCTTATTTAAGCTTGGTGAGTCAATAAAAAACTTAAAGGATTCAGAAACCTGAGCTATTTTGAACTTAACAAAGTTGTTTGAATCTTTAAGAACATATCCCGACACTAAGATAAGCGCACCAACAAGAAACAAATATTTAAGATGCTTTTTAAAATACAAAAACATCATAGTGATTAAAGTTAATATTAATCCAATGAGTGCAAAGCTCCCCACATATAAATAGGTTAGTTGTATATATATAAACAGTAAATGAATAATTAACAAGATAGATTTTTCATAAATTTTTTTTGTTCCTATTAAAATAATTGGAAAAATTGAAATAATATAAAAACCGCTAAACTCATCAAAATAATAAGGTACGAACTTACCTGAATAATCTATTTCACTTGCGAAAAACAATGAAATCAAGGTTAAATATGGAAAATAATAGAGGACGTAATTCTTAAGAATCCTTACCAGGTTATCTCTTTGGAATAGAGAGTAATTATATACAGTAACGCAAAAAATTAAAAAGGCAAAAAATAATATAGTTTCAACTATCCAGCTAAAAGTATCTATTTTGTAATAGAAACCCAACATTACCCTAGCAGGAAATAAAATGGTAAATGTTATTAGAATTTTTGGGAAATAAACTTTATCGTGAAACTCATATACAAGAATAAATAATAATATAAAGTAAATAAATGAAATCCCTAAAAAATTTGTGGTGTATACACTTATTCCTTCTGAATGATACGATTGTAAAAGCAAAAAAGCGAATAAAAGCTCTTTTTTACCCAAAGTATAACTTAATAAAATTAAAATCGTGATGAATAGAAGTAAAAAGTAAGAAATCCAATTTTCCTGGAATAGAAAAAATATTGGCATAACTATAACTAGAACGATTTCCTTCCATGAAAAACTACTAATTTTAATTTTAAAGTTTTGCAATGATAGTTCCTTTAAATATTTGAAATAAAAATCTAATCTTTGCCTTGTAAGTAAAAAGTTTATACTTAGTTTTCATAAAAAAAATCTCTTTTTCATTGAATTTCACATTAGCTCCCCACTGATTTTTTAAGTATTTTTTTTGATTTATGGATGCATATAAAAGTATACTCTTTTTATTCTTAGAGGGGAAAGCATAACTACAGATTTCTTCTTTAATCTTAGCGTCCAATATTGGCCAATATTCCAAATTACTTTCCTTAATACTCTCATTCTCTAATATTCTATAGTATGAAAGTTTTTTCATGAGTTTTAATCCCCCATATTTAAAAACATATCTTGCATTGAAAATATAATCTGCAGATGGAAAAAATGATTTATCAAAACCACCCAAATCCAACATTTTTTTAGTTTTATAAACAATTCCTAAACTACCATAACTTTGGTTTCCTATTACAAAATTACTAATATCTATATCTTGTAATAGGTAATCCTTTAACTTATTATCTTTTTGTTCTATAGTGTATGGGAAAGAATCAATTTTATACGCTCCAGTGAATATAAGCTTGTCCGTTTTTAAGGCGGTTTGCATCACATGATTAAGGAACTTACGGTCTAATAAATCATCATCATTTAGAATTGTGATATATTCTCCTAAAGCCAACTCAATACACCTATTCCAATTTCCAAACATACCAATATTCAAGTCATTCTTATAATATCGTATTTTAGAACTTTTGTATGTTAAGATAAGTTTTTCTGTTTCACAGCCTCTTTCTGGATTATTATCAACTACCAAAACTTCATACGGACCATTATACTCTTGACTCAATGCACTGTCAATAGCTTCTCTTAACAGTTTAGCTCTATTGAAAGTTGGAATCGCTATAGTGAGTTTTGGGTTTAGAGCTAATGTAGGTGCTAAAATTGGTTTGGATTTAATCTTTTCGAAAGTTTTAAAACAATTTTTCGTTTTAGTAAAATTAATACTCATATGCTTTTTAAACGTTTATAACTTTCAAAGAACCCGAGCTTAATAAAATTAAAAAAATCGATTTCAAATTCCTTAAATATTACATGAGGCCATTTCCAGTTAGAATAAAGTGCTTGCGTGACTCCTTGTATTAAAATTAATCCCCAAATACCGTACGCGAAAAATTCTAAGGAAATGTAAGAAAATAATCCAATAACTGCTCCAGAAATCAAAGAAGATTGTACAAAAGGAATATTATTCGCCGTAATAATAAATGACGCAAAATTTGCATGATTCCCCTCTAAGAAGATAATTATCAGAAAGACTAACACTATACTTAATGTTGGTAATTCGGCATTAGAACCAAGAACGTTCAAAATAAAAGGGCCAAAAACAAGTAATATTATCGAACCTGTAATGAATAATAAATAATAGATATTCATTACACTAGCAAACTCTTTCAAAAGTAATTGTTTTTTTCCTTGAACGCGTAATGCTGAAAAGCGAGGTTGATAAATCCCAAATAGTGTACTGGAAATTGTAAGGATTAAGGTTGTCAACTGTATCATTAGTCCATAGGAGGCAACTTCTTCCAAGGATAAGTATAATCCTGCCAAAAACATGCTTAGCTTATTAATTGCGTAACTGCCTACAAAAACAAGCCCGAGCTTCTTCGAATTATGCCAAATTTTTTCAAACAAATCCTGTTTTTCATCTTTGGTTATTTGAAACCCTGATATTTCAGATAGCAGACTTTTTCTAAAAAAATAACGATAGGACAATGCTCTGTTTATCAAGGGAGCAATAATGTTTGCTAAAACTACTCCAATCAGTCCCATTCCCCCATATAAAAAAATAAACGTCAAAATAATGTAAGAGATTTTGGAAAAAACATTGGCCTTTCTAGATTCCATAATTTGTCCCGAACCTATCAATAATGAGGTGTAATATGAATAAAATATATTCAAAAACACAGAGATCGAATATACGTTCCATATCAAGAAAGTGTGTTCGACACTAGAAAATCCATCCGTTGCATTGTATATATAAAAAGTACCAAGAGTGGTCATTAAAATTAGGACTACGATTGCCAACCGTCTAAATAAAGATTGGGCCGTTTTTATCATGATAGCCAAAAGACGGTAATTTATTTTAAAATCGGAAGTCGATTCATCAAGGCCATTTTTTCTAATCTCCTTAGCCCCACTAAAAATGTAGCTAACGTTGCGACTAAATTGTGGTGTAAACCCAAAATCAAAAAGCATCACCAATGAACCAACACTCAGCATTAAATAATTCAGCCCTATTTCTTCCGCAGTCAGAAGGTTAAGTATTAAGGGTAAGGTTAATATTCCTGAAGCAACGGAAAAAAATTGAGACAAATAGCTCCATATTACATCCTTTTTTGAAATTAATATTTCCATTTTAATTCCTTTAACCCTTCCTCAATTGTGACCACAGGAAAGTAATCTGGTATTGAAACACCTTTGCTCCACGGAACCATTACCTCCCTTTCCCGGTAATCGAGATCACCCCAAGCTATGTTCAACTTGGTTTCCATAACCCGTTCAAAAATGATAGAAAGCTCCTTTAAGGAATAACGCTTTTCAGCATTCAATGCATATACCGCCCCACTTTTTATGTTCCATGGTTCATTCTGTAAGTGACCAGCCAAGGTTATGAAGGCATGTACAACATTTGAAATGTGGTTGATATCGATTATTTGTTCACCTTGAGACATAGGTAAGGTTTCTCCCGATTTGGCTATGCGCTCCCATAAACTAAATATTTTTGGTCTTGGATCGTTTTGCCCGAAGGTATCGCTAAGCCTTAGGGTACAGGTTTTTATCTGGTTAGTTTCTGAGTAAAACTGCATTATCGATTCAAAAGCCTGTTTGGTGGCTGCATATAAATTAACGGGCGAATAATCTTCGTCCTGATAATTCTGCCAAAATGTACCTGTGTTTATAAACCAATTAACCGATGCTTTTGAAGCACATTCCAGAAGATAGGAGCCAAACTTTACATTTGAGTCAATTAAATCACTTACTTCATATGATTTATGATTGGTAATATATAGTGAAGCTAAATGTATAATTCCATCAAAGTCTTCTCTTCTAAAAAAGTCTATATCCGATTCAATATCTCCTTTTCCTAATGTGTGTGTTTTCACATTTGAATTAAAACTTGTTTCCTTTCCCGGCCGTAGATTCACCGTTATGCTATGTCCAAGTTTAAGTAATTGTTTAATCAAATGACTACCTATGAAACCCGTAGCTCCCGACACAAAAATATTCATAATTAAAACTTTGATTTGAACTCATTCAAAGGTGGGTGCAATGAATCTCTTTCAGAAATAACTGGATTTTCTACTCCCCAGTTAAAACCAAAACTATTCCATTTGACCCCTTTATCGTGCTTTGGACTATATACTGAGGATACTTTGTAATGTAGCAATGTATCGTTTTCTAAACTTAAAAACCCATGTGCACAACCTCTAGGTATATAAACCATTTTACAATCTGAATCAGCAGTTAAAGAGATTTTCACAAAACTCCTATACATCGGTGAGTTTCGACGTAAATCTAATATAACATCAGTGACAGAGCCAGATAGACAAGTTACAACTTTAACATGATCATGGGGAGGGTTCTGAAAATGCATTCCTCGTATTACATTTTTATTAGAAATAGAGAAATACTCTTCTTTCCAATCCACTTCTAAACCAAATTCTTTAAAATAACCTATATGAAATGTTTTAAAAAAAACACCTCGGTCATCCTTAAAATCATTAGTTATAATCGTATAACACCCAGGCAATCCGCTTTCTACAAATTTCATGTTCAAAAATTTAATCCAAAAAACTCTTCCAATTTTTCTCCTATAAATTCAAAATGTTCCTTGCCAAGAGCTGGATAAATACCTATCCAAAAGGTACGGTTCATGGTTATATCGGTATTGGTCAAATCTCCAACAACACGATATTCAATGTCTTTAAAATAGGGTTGTTTGGTTAAATTCCCAGCAAATAACAACCTTGAACCTATTTTATTATCATCTAAAAATCTTAATAAATCCACTCTCTCTATTCCCGCTTCATCTTTTAAGGTAATTGGAAATCCAAACCAAGAAGGTTTACTATTGGGCGTGGCTACTGGTAATTGTATAAAGTCGGAAAGTGATTGAAGCCTATTATGAAGATATGTAAAGTTTTCAATCCTTTTATTGATGAACCCTTGTGCTTTATCAATCTGTGCCAAACCACAAGCAGCTTGCATATCTGTAATTTTTAGATTATAACCAGAATGTGAATAAACATATTTATGATCGTACCCATATGGTAGGTCTCCGTGTTGTTGTTCGAACCTACATCCACAAGTGTTATCGCATCCTGGTGCACAATAGCAATCCCTACCCCAATCTCTAAAGGACTCGGCAATCATTTTAAGTTCTGTGTTGTTTGTGAAGACGGCGCCGCCCTCTCCCATGGTAATGTGATGTGCGGGATAAAAACTAACTGTTGCAATGTCTCCAAACGTACCACACAATTGACCTTCATATGTTGCTCCAAGAGCATCACAAGTGTCCTCGACCAACCATAAATTATACTTTTGACATAACGCTTTAACTTTCTTCAAGTCAAATGGATTTCCCAATGTATGCGCCAACATGATAGCTTTCGTCTTGGGTGTAATTGCTGCCTCAATGAGGTCTGCATTAATATTATGGGTCTCCAAATCGACATCAACAAACACAGGAACGGCGCCAAATTGAACTATTGGGTTGACAGTAGTTGGAAAACCTGCTGCCACACCTATTACCTCATCTCCTTTTTTAATGGCTCTATCTCCCAGTTTTGACGATGTTAGTGTAGAAAAAGCAACCAAATTGGCAGATGAACCTGAATTTACCGACAAACAGTGTTTCACCCCTAGAAAACCAGCTAATTTCTTTTCAAATTGTTCGTTGAATCTTCCTGTTGTTAACCAACCATCGAGAGAAGCTTCTACCATGTTTATCAGCTCCTCTTTACCCAGAACTTTTCCGGATGGTGGTATAACTGAAGTACCCGGTTCAAAATCCGATGGTTTATATTTTTCTTCGCCAAATTCGGCTACCAGTTTTGCAATCTCAAGTCTTAATTGTTCCGTTTTAGTCAGTGTCTTTTTCATTTCAATTTTTTAAATAATCTTCAATTTCCATTAAACAATGCTCGTACATATTCTTCGAGGACATCCATCCTCTATGCCAATTGATTATTAAATTTAAAGTATGGTCCAAGTTCCATTTAGGTTCCCATTCAAGTCTAGCTTTTGCTTTTGAACAATCCAATTTTAAAAAAGTGGCCTCATGTGGGTTCTTTTCTCCATCCAATTCCCATTTGGCACCTTTGCCCCAATAACAAACCATTTTATCCAAAATCCAACTTACAGACCTACAATCTTCATCTTTGGGTCCGAAATTCCATGCCTCGTCATATCCTTTCCCCTCAAGATATAAATGTTGTGCCAACACCAAATAACCAGATAATGGTTCAAGCACATGTTGCCATGGCCTTGTTGATTTTGGGTTTCTAATAATTACAGGTTGTTGTTTTTCGAAAGCTCTCAAAATATCAGGAATCAATCTATCATCTGCCCAATCGCCACCTCCAATAACATTTCCAGCTCTGGCGGAAGCCAAAAAAGCACTATCCATATCATTAAAAAAAGAATTTCTATACGCAGAGGTCACTAATTCGGCACAGCCTTTACTATTACTGTAGGGGTCATGTCCTCCCATGGGCTCATTTTCTCGATAGCCCCATTCCCATTCCTTATTTTCGTAGCATTTATCCGTAGTTACAGAAACAATGGCCCTCAAACTTTTACAAGACCTTGCAGATTCCAAAACATTCACAGTACCCATAACGTTGGTGGCATATGTTTCCACTGGCTCCTGATAAGACAATCGAACCAAAGGTTGGGCGGCCATATGTATCAAAATTTCAGGATCAAAAGCCTTCATACTGTTTCTTACATTTTCCAAGTCCCTTATGTTGCCTATCTCGGATTTAATCAAGCTATCCAATGAAACTTTTTCAAATAGAGAAGGTGATGTGTTAGGTTCAAGTGCATACCCTTTGACAATCGCTCCCATAGAATGAAGCCAAATCGATAACCAACTGCCTTTAAAACCTGTGTGCCCAGTTAAAAACACACGTTTATTTTTCCAAAATGACGGTTGTACACGTCCTTTTAATCCATCCATAATTTCCAAGGTGCCTTGTTAGAATCCCACAGGTTTTCCAAATAATGTTTGTCTCTTAGCGTATCCATGGGTTGCCAAAAATTATCGTGCTTGTATGACATTAACTCCCCATCCTTAGCCAAACTCTTAAGAGGTTCCTGTTCCCATATAGAGTAATCGTCCTCTATTCTATCTATAACCTTAGGGCTTAGTACAAAAAACCCTCCGTTGATCAATGCTCCATCACCTTTTGGTTTTTCCTGGAATTTATGTACCTGTCCATCCTCGATATCAAGGGCACCAAATCTTCCGGGGGGGTAGACCGCAGTCAAAGTTGCCTCCTTGCCATGTGATTCATGGTATTTTATCAATTCATTTATATCTACATTGGCGACCCCATCTCCGTAGGTAAAGCAAAAACTCTTTTCATTCTCAACATACTTTTTGACTCTTTTTAACCGTCCTCCAGTCATTGATTCGTCCCCTGTGTCCACTAAAGTAACCGTCCATGGTTCTGCTCTTTTTTCATGCACCATCATTCGATTGTCCTTCATATTAAAAGTGACATCTGATTGGTGTAAAAAATAATTGGCAAAATATTCCTTTATCACATAACCTTTATATCCGCAACAAATGATAAAATCATTAACACCATAAAACGAATATATTTTCATAATATGCCATAAAATTGGTTTGCCGCCAATTTCAACCATAGGCTTTGGTTTTGACACTGTCTCTTCACTTAGTCTTGTTCCTAGGCCTCCTGCCAGTATAACTGCTTTCATTTACCGTATTTAATTTGAGCTTACAAATGCGTCTGAATAAAAATCTTCTTCTTTCAAACCTATCTCTGTCAATAATTTTTTAGCTGATTCAATCATTACATTTGAACCACAAGCATATACTGCGCAATTGGTCAAATCTTTCAACAAATTAGCTAAAACATCTTGGACATATCCTGTTTTTCCAATCCATTCGTTATTAGGTCTTGAAACAACCTTGTGAAAATCCTTTCCTACTATAGGAAGACTGTTTAAGAAAAGTTGACTTTGGAACCTAGCGCCCCAAAAGACAAAAATTTCTGCGCTTGGTCTTTTTGAGTTCTCCAAGCCCTGTAAAATGGACTTTACCGGTGCAATTCCAGTCCCTGTAGCTAAGAAAATGATTTTTCTGTAGGATTTGTTTCTAAAAAAAAACGTCCCCAAAGGACCATTCAACCTTATAAGATCTTCATTTTTAGCTTCTTTGAACCAATAATTGCTCATAATGCCTTTATCATAATTCTTGATTATGAATTCTAATTGGTTATCTCCTTTATTGGCATTTGCAATAGAATAACTTCTATTTATATTTCCTCTTATAAGGTTTACGTATTGCCCTTCCAAATATGTAAAATTGGAGTTGGGAGGAAGACGTACTACCATTTTTATGATATCGTCCGATACTTTTTCAATTTCGTTGATCTTGCATGGTAAGGTTCTTGGTTCAACAATGTTATATCCTCCTAAATCTTCAACATTTAGTATAAGGTCGGATTTTGGTTTTGTATTACATGTAAGAACCCATCCACTTTTCTTTTCTTCATTTGTCAGAACATTATCGTCCAACACATTGTGTACATCCCCCTTTAATACTCGAACCAGACAACTTCTGCATCTAGCTGTCATACAACTATGTTCCAAAAGCACTCCTGAACTCTTGGCTGCATCCAAAATTGTTGAGGATTCATCACATTTAAAACTCTTACCACTCTTAAGTTTTATATCAAACATTAATTCTACAGATATTAAAAGTTTGTTTTTAAAGCATGAATTAAAAACATCTGAGTATACGAAAATTAATAGTCATTTTTATGAAGTCTATCTTTAAAACTTCTTAAGGAAGGCAACTTTGTATCTTTTTTAGAAACGTATATGTCCTTTTTTGATATTTTCCATTTAATGGATAATTCGTTGTCATCAAACACAACCCCTCCTTCCTCTAGGATTTTGTAATAATTATCACACTTATAAAACACTCTTGCTGATTCACTTAAAGTCAAAAAACTATGTGCAAACCCTCTGGGTACGAACAATTGCTTTTTATTTTCGCTGCTCAGTTCAATTGATAAATGCTCGCCAAAAGTAGGGGAATTTTTACGTAAATCAACCACAACATCCTGAATTCTTCCCTCCAACACCGATACTAATTTGGCTTGGGCATACTCCCCTTTTTGAAAATGCAGACCCCTTAACACTCCTTTTTTTGAAAAAGATTGGTTATCCTGCACAAAGTTTACTTCTCTACCAATCGCTTCACAAAAATCTTTATGATTGTAACTCTCAAAGAAATAGCCGCGTTCATCTTCATAAATTGTGGGCTCTATAATAAAACATCCTCTTAATTTGGTCTCCGTTGCCTTAATCATGCCTCCTTGTTCAATATTCCCAATAATCGTTCACCATAACCACTTTTAATCAATGGTTGTGCAAGTTCTCTGAACTTTGTTTCATTGATATAGCCCATCTCCAAAGCGGCTACTTCGATGGACCCGACCACCAACCCCTGACGGTCTTCAATAACTTCTATAAACTGTGAAGCTTGCATGAGTGCCTGGAACGTTCCGGTATCCAACCACGCAGTGCCCCGGTCGAGTATACTTACACTGAGCTTACCTCTTTTTAAGTATTCCTTGTTCACATCCGTAATCTCCAGTTCTCCTCTAGTACTGGGCTTGATGTTTTTTGCTATGGATATGACCTCATTGTCGTAAAAATAAATACCTGGTACAACATAATTTGATTTAGGTTTTTTGGGCTTTTCTTCTATGCTGATAGCCTTTCCCCTTTCATCAAACTCCACTACTCCATATCGCTGGGGGTCATTTACCCGGTAGGCATAGATTACGCCACCATCAGGGTCAATGTTGCTCTGCAAAAGCATGGATAAGCCAGCGCCATAAAAAATATTATCCCCCAAAATCAGGGCGACCTTATCATTGCCTATAAACTCTTCTCCAATTATAAATGCCTCCGCAAGTCCATTTGGGGAACCCTGAACAGCATAGGAAAAGGAGCATCCGTACTTCTTCCCATCCCCCAAAAGCTCTTTGAATAATGGAAGGTCCTTAGGAGTGGAAATAATCAGAATTTCCCTGATTCCGGCATACATTAAGGTGGACAATGGATAATAAATCATCGGCTTATCGTAAATAGGCATCAATTGCTTGCTTACCGAAAGGGTAAGTGGATGCAGTCTACTACCAGTTCCTCCTGCCAAGATGATTCCTTTCATATAATTTAGGCTTGATATTGCTTTTTATAATATTCCAAATAGTCTCCCGATGTAACATGATTCAACCATTCCTGATTGTCGAAATACCAATAAATGGTCTTTTTTAACCCTTCCTCAAAGGTAACCGATGGTTCCCAGCCCAACTCTTGATTAATCTTGCTTGCATCGATAGCGTACCTTAAATCGTGTCCAGGACGGTCCTTTACAAAAGTTATCAGTTTTTCCGATGTCCCCTCTTCCCTATCAAGTTTTTTATCCATTAATCGACATAGTAATTTGGTCAATTCAATGTTCTTCCATTCATTAAATCCCCCAACATTGTATGTTTCCCTCTTTTGTCCTTTATGAAAAATCAAATCAATTGCTCTTGCATGATCTTTTACATACAACCAATCTCGGGTGTAATTCCCGTCACCATAAACGGGCAACGGTTTATTTTGAATGATATTGTTAATGAACAATGGAATCAGTTTTTCGGGAAACTGATTGGGGCCGTAATTATTGGAGCAGTTGGAAATAATGTATGGCAATCCATAAGTTTCTCCATATGCCCTCACAAAATGATCGGAACTTGCTTTAGAAGCAGAGTAGGGGGAGTTGGGATTGTACGCTGTTTTTTCGGTAAAAAACCCATCTTTTCCCAAACTTCCATAAACCTCATCAGTACTGATATGATAAAACAAAAAGTTTGGGTTGGATTTGGCCAATTCCAAAGAAGCATTCAATAAATTGACCGTACCTAGCACATTGGTCTTCACAAAAGACAAAGGGTCGGTAATGGATCGGTCTACATGGGATTCCGCAGCCAAATGTATTACCCCATCAAATAGATTCTGAGCGAAGAGGTTGTTAACAAAATCTTGCTCGGTAATATCCCCTTTTACAAAAGTATAGTTTGGTTCTTGCTCAATATCTTTAAGATTCTCCAGATTGCCAGCATAAGTCAATGCATCAAGATTGCAGATTTTATAGTTACTGTACTTGGCGACAAACCGCCTAACCACATGGGATCCAATAAAGCCAGCGCCTCCCGTAATTAAAATTTTCTTTGGCACGTTCTTTTCCATGTAAGCTCCCTTAAAATTTTAGCGTTTTCTGGTTAATTGGCTAGAACACTATTTTTTGGCCTCTTTGCGAAAGTACGATAATTCGTGTCCAAAACAAGCTTGGCTTTGTCCGCTAACCCATTCTCATTCAGTATGTGCTGGGCAAATTCATACCATGTCATCGGTTTTCCGTCAGTAAAATGATATAGGCCAAAAGGCTTTTTTCCCAGCACAATTTCCTTTAGAATAAATTTTGCAAGGGAATCTGTATCTGTAGGACACCCTTTTTGAGCATCCGTAATATACAAATCATCTCCCGCCAACGCCTTTCTTAAAATTGTTCGATAGAAATTATGTCCGTACTTCTTACTGTACAACCAAGATGTACGAATAATAAAATGGTTGGGTATGATTTGTTGGATAAATTGTTCTCCTGCCAGTTTGGACTTACCATATTCATTAATCGGGTTGGTTCTGTCATCAATGGTATAGGCGCCTTTCTTTTTACCATCAAAAACGTAGTCGGTAGAAACATGGATCAAGGTGATACGGTGTTTCTTACAAGCCTCGGCCAAGTTCTTCACGCCTTCCGCATTGACCTTAAAGGCTTCTTCAGGATGTTTCTCGGCCTGCTCTACATTGGTAAAGGCTGCACAATTGATACAGAAATCATAGTTTTCTTTTTGAAAGGCCTCAACCAGCTCCTCTGGTTTGGTAATATCCAGCTCTTGAGAGGGTTTAAAATCAAAACAAAGTTCTGTAAAATCATGGGCTTTTTGTTGTAAAGAGCGGCCAAGTTGACCATTGGATCCTGTAACCAAGATTCTCCTCATTTTTATATTTTGATTTGATATCCTTCAATATCAAAATTACTCGTTATGGAAAAAGGCTTACTATTTTTGCTTGTATGCCTTAAGGTATTTATTGACTTCCAATAATGCTAAAATTCCAAATACCAAAATCAATAATGCAACTGGAAGTTTAAACTTGTAACTGTTCCAAATTCCCTTTTGTTCTACGCCTCTTGTTGGGAAATCGCTTATTACGTTCACAATAGTTGATTTATTGGCTCTTTGTTCATTCAATTCAACCAATTTTTCCTTTAAAACGTCTTTTTCCTGTATAAGAGCAAGCTCCCGTCCTTTTGACTCTCCGCCTTCTGCCAAATTGATATTGGTTCCTTGCATGGGTTTATCAGCTTCCTTGACCAAAACGGTTCTATATAAACTTTGAAGAGAATCTATCTCGACTAATTGATTTTTATAAATCTCCTCTTGAAGGTCTAAGTTTTCATCATTGATTTTTTTCTGAAGTTTGAAGTATTCATTCACAGAAATTGAGTTGATAATAGCTGGTTGCGCTTTTTTGGCTACTCTATTATCCGTACTGATCATGGATATTTGATGAAATCTAGCATCAAGAGAATTGAAGTTTTTCAGATAATTCTCATAATCAATGGCTTTCACAGTCGTAGTATCCAAACCACGGATAAATTCATCAAACAGTTTAATTTTTTGGTTTTCATCTGAATAGGAGTCCGTAAAAATTTCCTTGATCGTAGCTGCTTCATGCTCGGTAATATTCAATGCGGTGGCCAATGCAACCGAATCCTGCGCCTTGGCCAAGTCGTTATAAAAAGCAATGTTGTTATAAAGTTGCTGGACGCTGTTGAAATTAGGTTCAACAACCATCCGTGAAATATAATTTTCTGGCAGGACCTTATCCAAAACAAATCCTCCAACACCCCCAATAATGATAGCAGCTGCAATGATTATGATGTTTCTTTGAACAAAAAGAAGAAATAACATGATCAAATGGAAAGCCCCCTTAAAGATGCTGCCTATGAAATTAAAGAACTTTTGAAAGCCCCTTCCAATCATTTGGAACAATTGTCCCAAATCTATTTCATCCGAGTTATTCTGATTTATTGGTTGGTCTGCCATACCTATGAATTGAATATTTGTTTTAAAATCCTGTCCGTAATTAAATATGTGGGCTTTACCCCTGTTGTTCCCAATCCGCCCGAAGCCAATGTGCTTCCAGTTTCCAACGGATTGTCGGATGCATAGTACGCATATCGCACTTTTACATCTTTTTTAATGCTTTTTCGTATTTGGGAGGCTGACTGTATTGCTTTTTGATAATGTACCCCTTCCATTTCCAGCCCTATCACATTCCATGTGGATTCGTGGAAAAACTGAAGGATGTCCCTGTTCTGCAATGAGGTTCCCAAAACAGTCACCATGGTCCCTTCCATAACCTTAAGGCCATATCCCTCAAAATCTGAACCGCAAAGTTCATTTTTAAAAGGGTAATTATCGGCGGTTCCTTCAAAAATATGTGCTGAAGGAATCATTAAATCGCCCTTTCCACCTTCTAAAATCCCTGCTTTTCCCATAATGGATACGGAATCTACATTTAGGAAAATTTTATCTCCGCCTTCTTCCAAAGGTTTCAACAACTCATCTATGGTTTCGTAAGCTTGCTCCCCAAAAGCATAGTCCATCACAAATATAACGGGTTTTTCTTCCTGCAGAATATTCTCCGATAAGTTATAGCAGCAGCTTTCATTTCCAAACTTGGCCGTGTCAAAAATCTGCACGTCAATGTTGGCCCCAGATTCATCATCCAAAAAGATCATGCCGTTCTTTTCGGCATGACTTTTTACTTTCTTGTTCAGGGCTCTATATTTCTCAGAGCCTAGTGCTTCATAAATATCCAGGGAATCATGGTCGGGAAAATCCTTGGCCAGTGCTTTTTTTGCGAAAAGGGAATTCATGACACTATGCATGTTTGCGCTAATAATATGCAACGGCCTATGGATAAGGTTGTTTTTCTTTAATGTGGTTTTGATTTTATCTGCCCACTTTTCTCCATGCAAATGATGTCCCAAACGCTCCCGCAATAGGGGACTGAATGTGATGGTTCTTTTATTGCCAGTTGTTTCTTCCTCTATGGCGAGCTTTCCCAGCCAATACATCACATTCAAGAAACGATCGGGGTCCTCTGGGGTCTTGAGTTTATTTGTAATATCGACTACCTCATCAAAGGTCCTGCCCAAGATATTGGCACAATGGATTAAGGCCACTTCGCGTTCCTCATTGTTCTTTTCCTCGCTGAGCACGAACTCCGTTAGCTTGTCCCAATCACGTATGGTGGCATTTCCACCATCAACCAAAACTCTTCTGGAAATTTTGCCGGATTCAACGAATAAAAAGGTAAGGTGGGTCAAAATATCATAAATATCACTTCGACCACGTGTAATCTCAATATTCATCTGCTCATCATCTATACGATAACAGTTTCTTCTTCTTTTTGGGGGAACAATGGCCTTTAGGTGTGATTTGGCAAAGCCTTCGTCGGAAGTCAAATTGATGAAGCGGCACTCTTCTATTCCTTCAGGCAATCTTTCCAAAACATAAATCAATCCATTGAGTTCTGCCTTGTCTTCCGCTATGGTCCCATAGATTTCGGGCCTTAGCAGTAAAAGTGCGCTTCGAAGGGCGTTGCCGGAAACACCAGATGGTTTGTAAAAACCACGGTTTAGCAAATGCCGCATAGTGATATACAAACGTTCAATTGCGTTTGTGGATTCCTGTGC
>CEOE01004169.1_pt1 | contig 22179 bp, 26 predicted proteins | sample 530211 | NCBI WGS metagenome assembly CEOE01 (sample SAMEA2619779, study PRJEB7988) | marine metagenome | isolation source: saline water (ENVO:00002010), including
AGATATTTCGATAAGGATATGAAAGAAATTCAGAAAATTATATGGGATAAAGACGAATATCCCGAACTAAAAGATAATACTAAAAAAAATAAATATGGTTCTTATCTTTCGAAGGTTTATCACGTTAAGGAAAACGAAATATTAATGAAATCTAAAAAGAAGTTAAAGTTAGATGTTCCTATATTCGATGGTGCTCTTATAGAAGAAACAGAAGAAAATACAGAAGAAAAAATATTAGAAATTCTTAATAATAATAATTATAATGTTAAATTTATTAATAAACCTCTAAAAACAGATATAATTATAGATGAAGATATTTTAGAATCATACGACGATAAAATAAGGGATTATCAGAGCGTTAAACTTAAATTCGAAGAAACTCACTTCTTTATTCGTCATCCTCCTACTTACGGAGAAATATTAACTGACTCAGACGGAGTAGAGAAGGTTTATATATATAAGAAAAACGAATTTTCAGCGTTAGTAGAAGATGTAGACTTCGAAATATTTTCTCAGAAGTTAGGTATTAAAGTCAGTAAAGAATTTTTTAAAGTATGGTCGAAAGATAGTTCTAAAAGGGCATACGATAGAATAGATTTTATTCCTAACGAAAATTTTAATAATCCTAAAATATTTAATACCTTCACGGGATTTAGAATAAATAAATTAGATCTCGATTATGAATATAACGAAAAAGCAGTAAAAGATTATTTAGAACATTTAAATTTATTAGTAAACTACGAGGAAGACGCTTTTAAGTATCTCGTTAATTATTTCGGAGATATGTATCAGAACCCAGATAAAATTCCTTCTATCGCTCTTTTATTTAGGTCTCCACAAGGTTGTGGAAAAGATACTATGATAGATTTTCATTCTGCTATTCTTGGTAAGGAATTCACTTTCAGAACGGACGATATAGAAAAAGTATTAGGAGGATTTAACGAGATGATACAGAAAAAAATTATTATTCAACTTAACGAACTTCAAGGAGTAGATGGTTTTAGAATGAAAGAAAAATTAAAAAATATTATCACCACGGAATATCTTAATATTAATCCTAAGGGAAGAACTCCTTATGATATTCTTAACTTTTTAAGAATGATTATATTCTCGAATAATCTTACTCCTATCGATATTCCTTATGATGATAGAAGGTTCGTAGTATTTCTCGCGAAGATTAAAAAGGGTTCTGAATATTTCGAAAATTTAAGAAAACATCTAAACGACGAAAACGCTCTTCGATCTATATACGATTATTTTATGTCGTTAGATTTATCTAATTTTAATATTACTAATAGACCTAAGACAGAGGCGTATAATAATATGAGAAATAATAATGTATCCCCAGTATATAATTATTTATACGATATTTTTAAGAACGAAGAATATAAAGAAGACTTCGAAGGAGAATTTAAAGTTCATAAAAAGACTGGAGATATTCTTATTCAGAGTTCTTCTCTGTTTACTAATTTTAGATATTATCTCGATAATAAAGGATTAAATTATAAAATAGATTTCAAAAAGTTAAAATCTATTCTCACAGATATAGATGTAGTAAGAAAGCAGTTTAAGGTAGAAGGTTCAGTAAAAGATTATTATAAATTTAATAAACCTCTACTTTTAAAAACTTTAAAAGAAAGAGGAGTAGTCGAGGAGATAGAAGAACTCGACGACGACGAATATTTCTAATCCATACTTTCTTCTATCTGATTATTTTTAAATTCGTCGTTCTGCGACCATAACTTCTCTTCGAAATTTCTCCACGCCTCTAAATGGTCTATGGATAAATATAAAAAGTCGAAAGGTTTCCTTTTACTTTTTTTATATAACTCTATAAATTTTTTATCGCTTCCCCCGAAAACACTTAAAGCATCAGCCATCTTTTTCAACTCACTCTGAGGGGACATACCCATCAGAAAATAGGCACTCGCATTTTGTCTCGCTATTACATTCAGATATTTAAATTCTTGACTTACTATAATTAATGATAATTTACCTTCTACTTCTTCGTTTCCTATATGCCTATAACGGGTTATTAAGGAAGTTAATCTGTCTATTTTTCCAGTTCTTTTAAAATTAACATTTCCTATTATATCTTCTAATACTAATAAATATTTATTGTCGGTTTCATCTTTTTCTATCATATCTATTATTTCTTCTAAAAGATCTTCGGTATAATCTGAAAATACGAAATCGAAGTTTTCTAAAACTGGAGCGACTATCTTATCATTAAAAGCAGTGCTGGAAATTAAAATCTTTACTTGAAAAGCATCCTTATATTTAAAACTTTCATTTAGAGCGAGGTTCATCCATAATAAGGATTTACCCGCTTTAACTCTTCCTATAATAAAAATATTAAAAGGGATAGTAGGTAAAGGATAAAAGTCAACTTCCCCCGCAGTTTCAGCAGTAAAATTTTTTAAAGGTAAAATTTTTAAATCTGACATATTATAATATATTAATATTTTTTTTTATTGTTCTTTATCGTAGTTTTCTCCTTTATATTTTTTAACTATATCTAATAGAGAACTTTCGAGTTTCTGATCGTCTAATATTACTTCTTCGGGAATAGAATCCAGTTCTTCACTTATAGTATCATAGTCTTCTAAATTATCTGCCCTTAATAACCATTTACTTCTTAAATCTTCGAATTTACTAAGTTTATTTGCTTGACTTTTTCTCAGCATTTCATTTTCTTTTTCTAATAATTTTATTCTTTTATTTTCTAATAATTTATTTCGATGTTCTTCTGCTTTCTTAGAAAGTTCAGTGTTTACTCTTCGAGATTTTTTATTTTCTTTTTTAATTACTTTATTTTCTTTTACTGCTTTTTTATCTTCTTTCGCCAGTCTCTTTAATTGTTTTTCTTTTTCTTTTTTTAACGCTTCTCTTTTTGCTTTCATCTTTTCCCTACCTAATCTTAAATTCTCTAACTGCTTTTCAGTTAGTTTTCGTTTCTTCTTTTTCTCTTTAACTATTTCTATTTCTACGCCGTCTTTTTCGAAAATTTCTGAGTCACCCATTTTATATATATACTAAGATTAGAAAATAAATATATTAAATTATCGTAAATACTTTTAAATATGTCTTCTTTACTCGGAATATCATTCATAAATTTTTCAGTTGCGGTTTCATCGTATTCACATTTGTAAATTTTTCCTTGTCCCATTTCAGAAATTATATAATTTAATAAAATATAATTTAATCAAAATGTAAAACGATAGGGAATTCTATTTTCTGTAAATATCTTTTTTTCTGATGACTTAGGATTTTAAGATGACTTTCGGATCGAGTTAAGTCCTTATAATCTTCGACTAAATCACAACAATTTAATAAAAATTTTTTATGTTTATGAGTTGAAAAGTGATTAGATATATTTCGAGACTGAACTACACTTCCACATATACAAGAATACAACTCAAACCCATTTTTATATAAACCAGTTTTCAAGTTCATATATAAATATTAATATATTTTATTTTCGGGATATATCTGAAAAAGGTAGGTAGGTAGGTAGATGGATTTAATTGTTTGTGTTTTTAAAAATTTTATTTTTTTTATTTTTTCACCACCGAAAATCATCTACCTACCTACCTACCTTTTTTCTGAGTCAGATCTATTTAATTAAAAATTTCATTTTCTTTCTCTCCTTATCTTCTTTCACCTTAGTTCTTCTTTTTAAAAAGTTCGAGTAATCTTCTGCGACTTTAAATCGACCTCTATCTATTCTCGGATTTTTATCCTTAATCACTTTTAATCTAACTTTTAAAATCATCGCCACCTTACTTATTCTCGAATGATTATATTTTCCCGCCTTATATAGTCTTTCTATTTTCTTCACACTATCGACTACTTCTTTTCTATTACTATACTTTAAAGAAATCGTGTCCCTCGGGTTCTTATCTATGTAGACATCGAAGGATTTTTTAGGGTTCTTAGGATTAAATAAAAATTCTTTTTTACTCATTTATACATATAAAATATAAAATAAATATATTAAAGTATTATATAATAATGAGTTCTATTCAAGAAATAGATTTAGATAAAAGAGTGGATGAAGAAATAAAAATGTTGAGAGAAAAATTAAAATTCTTCGAGGAAAAAACTCCTCAGAATGAAAAAGAGTTTCTCGAAATGTCTAATCATTTTAAAGAAATAGTTGAGAAAAAAGATAGAGAAGTAATAAAATTTAAAAGGAAATTTTATGACGAAAGAAAAAAATTAGGAAGAGTTTACGGGTTAATATGTGAATTACAAGATTTTATGGAAAATAGCACGGATATAGGAGGAGATCCTATATACGAAACTTTAAGCGGAACTATTAGAAGTTTAGTTTCCACGGCAGTTTTCGGAGATTTAGAAAAATTATTAGGATTAGATGAAGAAGACGCAGTAGTTTATTTATTTAATTCTTAAAAAAGATTATCTCGAATATCTTCTATTTTACTTTTATATTCTCTATCGTTAGTTTTAAGATAGTCTGGAATATCTTCGGGAAGAAACATTTCGAAGATTGCTAAGTGCCTTTCGATAATAAATTTAATAAATTTTTTCTGATAATAATAAAGTTCTTTATTTAAAATATTTTCTTTAATAGTATTTAGTTTTTTAGATTTTTTAGAAGTATTATAAGTAGTCGGAAAACTTTCGATTTCGACTTCGATAAGAGAAATAATATCGTATTTATTCTGAGTAGTAAGCATATTTATTTTATAAATATATAAATCGTCATTTATTTAAATAAATAAATAAAAATTAAAATTTTTTAGGGTCTATCGATTAACCATATTTCTTTTTAATAACTCCCTTTCCATATTTTTTTAAAATACTCTTATCGATAGTTGCCGATTTCCCACCAGTTAAAGCAGAGGCAAGTCGAGCAAGTTTCCACTGAGTTTCGGAAACATTAGGACGAGACCCACCAGTCCTATATGCCCCAGCACCTTTCTTTAAGATTTCGTTCTGTCCTTTATAACTTAATAAATTATCATTAATAAATTTTTTATTAGTAATCTTCACTCCATATCTCTTTTCAAATTTAACAACGTGAGAAGACCTTTTAGGAGGCGGAGCAGATTTAAGTTTAGGGCGGTCTGTTCCCTTTCTTATACTTTCTAACTGCTTTTTTCGATCTGACTCAGATAAACCTTTCGGAAGATATTTCTTCGGAACTCCTTCTTTCGTTTTCGGAACTTTTCGAACTTTTTTATCCATTTATATATATGTAATATTTTTTAAAATTAAAACATTTCTATATTATATAAAATGTCTCTTGCTTCTCGTTGTGCTAAAATAAAAACTCGTTCTAAGGCGAATGATGTTTTTATCACTCCTCTCGAACTTGCTAAAAAGCATATAGATATGATTGATTTTAAAGAAGGAGATTTAGTTTTAGATCCTTGTAAGAACGACGGATCATATTATAATCAGTTCCCCGAAAATGTAGAAAAGGATTACTGCGAGATATTAGAAGATAAAGACTTTTTTTCTTATGAAGGAGAACCCGATATAATTATTCAAAATCCTCCATATAGTATGTTGACGAACTGGTTTCAGAAAAATTTAGATTTAAAACCTCGAATATTTAGTATGCTTATAGGAATACATAATCTTACTTTAAAAAGATGGAGAATGTGTAGAGAAGCGGGATACGGAATAACTAAATTTAAATTATTAAAAGTTAAAGAGTGGTTCGGTTTATCTTTAATAGTTGTATTCGAAAAAGATAAAGAAGATATTATAGAATACGATGATACTTTATTTTCGGGAAAAAAATAATTTTTTCGTTAAATAAATTTTTTCATTAAATAAATTTTTTATAATAAAAAATATTATATAAGTATATAATATTATGACATCTGTGAATTTAATTTCTCCTATCAAACAAGCACACGACTTTAAAGTGAGGTTTAGAGAACCGATAAACATAAAAAAAAATAGTAAGATATATCTTAATTATGCTCATTTCGTAAGATTAAACGAAATAGTATTCGATACTAATCAGACTATGACTTTAAGCGATCTTGAATTTTTCCCGAATGTAAGACCGAGCGATGGTGCCACCCCAGTTGCCTTAACTAATAATACTATAACTATTCCCGCTTTAAACCCCACAACTAAAAGAAGAGCATACAGCGTCTCTCAGTTAGAAGATATTATTCAGACTAAACTTCAAGAACTTATCGCTGATAATCCCGAACTTAATATTTATTCAGTAATTAGTCGATTAGATACTAATAGAGACCAGTCTTCTTTTCTTAGTGGTTTCTTTTTAGACGATGATGAGACAAAACTTCCAGTGACCCAGTTCACTATCGATCCAACTAATGCGAGAAACGCTGGAGACGGAGACGACGGAAACGGAGTAGAATGTGATTATTTTAAAAGTTCAACTACGGCTGCTAATCCACATTATGATAGTTATGCTCTCGGATTAGAACATTTTTTTCACTTCTCGGGTGAATGTATGGGAGATAATAGTCAGATGACCTCGGGAACTTATATTCATTTTATTACTAATGTGGATATGAACGCCCAGCAAGGAAATATCAGTTTAGGACTTTATTCACAAGAACTGGCAGATGAACCCACCGCCTTTACTGGATGGACAGAAAAAACTACTGGAACTGGAAATACTACTTCGGGTGGAGTTTTGAATAATCCAGCTATTTTTCAAGGAAATAATCAACTGGCAGACTCCGATACAGCAAACAACTTAAAGAAAGCGATATTAGGTTCTTTTCTAACCATAGAAATCACTGGGGCGATAGGAAATACAGCGAGATTAACTTCTCAACTTAGAATATGCGTTCCTTCATTTAATACTAATCCAGCTAATATAATTAATAAATGGACTTCAATCGATCAGAATATAAGAAAGATGAGGATAGTGAAAAATATACCTTTAAGACAAGTATTCGGAGCGGGACACCTCGACCAACCTTTCCAAGCAGTTCTCGTCTTCTATCTTTCCTTTACTGACCTAAACTTTTTAGACAGCACGAACAGAAGGATATATTTTAAATTATATAAAAGTCCCGAGGACGCTAAGGAAGGAATAAATGTTATTTACGATTCTAAACAGAACGATGTTTTCTTCCCTCAGTCTTTTTTTACTGGGTTAGGAAATTTAAACACGGGAACGGCAGCCCAAGTAAAAGCAAAAGTAAACTCTCAGATCCCCTTTACTCCTATCGTGGCAGCCCAAGCAGAGAGTGAAGGTTTCGAATTAATTCAGTATAGGGCGTTCCCTAAAACTGCTGGAGGAGCAACGGATGATAAACCGAACTCTATTCTCGCTAAATATAAATTAAATTTTAGTGAGCAGTTAGGAGGATTTGTAGGTGCTCTTCAGAGTGAATTTTTATTCCCTAATGTCTGTGAGATGGACGCTCGATTTTTTTACTTCGAAGATGTTATAGCATCGTGGAGAAATGATAGTTTCGATGTTTACTTAAACGGATTACCTATTAAAAATTTTAAGAATAAAGAAAACGCAAGTGACGGGGGATTTTCGAAACCGCTCCTCGCTTCTGTTCCAGTTCCATTCTTAGACGGAACCTCCTCAGAAGGTATGGGTGCTTCTCACGCTTTATTAACTGGATTATATCAACCCTCTATTAAGAATGTTCTAAAATTAAGAAATCAAGAAGTTAATATTAATAGTATCGGAGTTCAAGTAAAAGACACTAATACAGAAAGACCGAGTGAAGAATTAGAGCAAGTTCACATTTGTTTTACTATAACGGACGAAGAAAACGATAATGACGAAAACTGAAAAGTAGGTAGGTAGGTAGAAATTTATAAAAATCTAAAAATAAAAATATTTATAAATATTATAATGATAAAACCTTCTAAGGATCTACCTACCTTAAAAAATTTTGTAAATAAGAAAAACGAAAAAGAAATAGAGAAAAAGGCATTTAATAAATTATTTCCAGAATTTTCTGAGTCAGATAGTAAAAATAAAAAAGAAGAAATATTCGATAGAAAAAAAATTAAAAAAATAAATAAAAGAATAAGTAAAAAAAAATAAAAAAAAAAATATAAATTATATATGGAAATCGAAAAAGATATTATTTTATATAATAGTGATTGTTTTGATATATTTCCAAAAATAGAAGATAAATCAATTGATCTTTTTATTTTAGATTTACCCTATTCAACTAAATTATGGGGAAAAACTACGGCCTGTAAATGGGACGAAGTCATAGATTTAGAGGAAATGTGGAAACATATAAAAAGAATTATGAAACCTAACGCCTTAATAGTTTTTTTCTGTAATGTTAAGTTCGGTTATTGTTTAATACATAGTAATCCTAAATGGTTTAAATATGATCTTATTTACAAAAAATCTAAAAAGGTGGGATTCCTAAATTCTAATCGTGCCCCTCTTCGACAACACGAAAATATATATGTTTTTAAAGATAAACAAGGAACTTATAACCCTCAGAAGACAGAGGGAAAACCCTACATAGATAAAAGAAATAGGACAAAGACAAATGCTTATGGAAAAATAACAGAAAATTACATTGTAGAAAACAAAGGAGACCGCCACCCGACCTCAATCTTAGAATATAAAAATCCAAATAAAACAATTCACCGAACACAAAAACCAGTTGAACTTTTAGAATGGTTAATAAAAACTTATTCTAATGAGGAAGACACAATAATGGATTTTACTATGGGTTCGGGAACTTGTGGGATCGCTTGTATGAATACAAAAAGAAAATTTATCGGTGTAGAAATGGATAAAGAAATTTTCGAACTTACCAAAAACAGATTTGAAGAACATAAAAAAAAAATAAAAAAATAAATAAAAAAATAAAAAAAAAATATAATTATATAATATATAATGGATCCCAATTTAATCGATTACGAACTCAAAGAGGCACCTCAACAATCTGAGATCAGAACCGAAGAAGAAGAACCTATGAACCCACAGACAACTAATACTCGAACTTTTAAATTTAAAGTTAATAATGTAGGATTTTTAGACGGCACCTCAATGATTACTTTTAAACTTAAAAAATCATCAACTGCCACCGCTGGTCATAGATTAAGAGTAAACTGCTGGAACGGAGCACTCGGTGCTATTAAAAGTGCTGTTATGAAAGTGGGAGATTTCGAAATAGTAAATACACAAGGATTAGACAGAATAGCAACTTTAAGACATTTAAATAAACCTACTATTATTAGAAATGATATGATGGGTTTTTATTTACAGAATAATTTAAGAGTTCACGTCGCCTCTACTGCTTCAACAGAAGCGTTAGAAGGAACTGATAGAGGGGTCGGTCAGTTAAGACCCGAAACCGACAGCGGAATAAATTTCGGACAACAAGATGACGGAACTGGAGCGGCTGTAAGAAATATTTCAATCGTGACTGACTCAACTAAAAACGAAAAATACGGCATTCCTTTATATATGCTTTTCCCTTGTTTAGAAAATCGACAACTCCCTCTCTTTTTATTCCAAGATTATCCAGTAATTTTAGAAATAACCTTTAACGAAGCATCGAAATATGTAAATAATATCGGAAGACCAGCAGCTGATGAATATAGGGCATTAGATACAGACATCGAAATCGATTCTCCTAAATTAGTGGTCGATTATGTCCTTCCACCTACCGAAACTATTAACGCTTATATTAATCAAGTTTCGGGACAAGGTTATAGATTTGAATATCCAAGAATTAATAGAGTAATTAAATCTCTCCCAGCAGTAGGAGGAAATAATCAAGTTCAAGAAGTAGAACATCGTTTAGGACAAGAAGGAAGAGAAGTTCATCAGATTTATCAGTTTAAGAAATATGAAAGTGCCACCGACCCAACTGCTGGTGCTCAGTTAGGAAATAAAATTTTATTAGATCAGAAAATCGATGGTTCTATGATAGAAGAATATAACGTGGAAGTAAACGGAAAAGATCTTTTCTCTGATTTCGTATTTAATCACGCTTCCCAATATAATAAAGTATCACAAGCACTCGATGAACCCTTATATCTCCCGAGAAGTATGTATTATAACGATGTAAATTCACAAAATGCTGGAATTACTAATCAGACAGCGGGACTAAAAGGTAATTTTAAACCACTCGCTGTAGACCTTAGAAACGGAATTCCTTCTATCGTAGGAGGAGGAACTCCTATTCAGAGGGGTTCTCAGTTAGTATTTAAATATAGAAGAGAAGGAAAAGCAGCCGTCGCTAATGTTTCCTTAGATACTAAACCCTCTATGAATGTTGAATATCATATAGTAAGAGATGGAGTTGCTGTTATTAAAAAACTCCCTAAGGGCACTTCAGTAATCGTCAGTGCTTAATTTTTTCATTTAAATAAATTTTTTTAATAAAAAAATATTATATTAGTATATAATATTATGAATGTAAAAACCTCTTATATTGACGTGAACCGCTTAAACGCTTCTGACAAAGACGGAGACGAAACTAATTCGTGGACGCTCGATTTAAAAAAAAATTATAGTCTTCCAACTGGTTCGGAAATATCTATTCATCAGTCTTTTATAAATCAGAAAGGAATATTAGGTGATAGTATAGAAATAGAAGAAACCATAGAAGAAAGTATGAACTGCCACTTATATATTAACGATGAATTTCACCCTATCGGAGACCAAACTCCCCATAGTTTAAGACAACATCCTAATCTTTATATTAACGCTACTTTTTTATTTAATCAGAACGGGGTTTTCTCGACAGCAACACCTACAGAATATATAGCGTCAATATACGGAACTCCTAACCCTTCTCCTTATAGACATTTCGGGGGTTCTAAAACTCCTTTTATCCTTTATGAATTATTAGTGGTAGACGGCACGAGAATTATGAGACCAGTGACTATAACTCGAACTTTTACTATTAAAAAAGGAGTATACGGAATAAATCAACTCGCAGATCTAATTACAGACCAAATAAACGGAAAGGTTATTTTAGATAGTTTTACTAATGAATATATTCGAACTAATCCCGTGGAAAGAAATCAAGGTGCTGGAACTTTCGACGGGGATTTAAGTCAGGCTGCTGGATTAGTTGAGAATTTATCTTTATTAAATCAGTCGGTTTATAATTACGATAATGTAGCGAACGGATCTTTATCTCCAGCGAATAATAGTTTTAGTCGATTTTTTATTCCTAATTACGAACACCGAAGTAATACGAGAAATTTTCCAAAAAATCTAATTTCAAGAGATTATGATACTTATGTGGCAGAAAATAGAAGTATATTAGTATTAGTAGATAATCAGAGAGCAAGAAACACAACTCAACAGCACGGAAGCGATGTGGAAACTGCTCTCGACTACGAGAATGTTCAAGACTATCAACTGGCAAAAATAGGTTATAAAATAGGTGCCTCTGAATTTTCGATGTCTTATTCTACTACGAGAAACGGATTTCAATTCGAACACCTCCATCAACCTTATAGACCTCCAACTAATGATATATTCGGAAATCCTATCACAAATGCTGGAAACGAAGCAGTCGGACTTCCTAATTTTTTTAGAGAACTCGATGATCCATTCCCTAATCCAGCACCTTCTACTGGAGGAACTGATAAATCTACTGAAAAAACGCAGTGCGAAAGCGGAGTTCTCGCCCCTATTACGAGACTTTCGGGAGTAATTATAAATAATCCCGCTCTTTTAACTGCCGAGCGTGAGTCAGATTTAACTACTCAACCAGCAACTGGAGGATGTTATTTATTTAAAGACTATTTTTCGAGCGAAAAAGAGGCAAGAAAAGCGTGGAGAAAGTGTATATGGTCTCGTCTCGGTTTTTCTTACGAACAATTAAATAGTGAAAATCATTTCGAAAATATTAAGGCGTTTACTTCTCCCGTGGAGAGATTACAAGGATTTACAACTAATGCTGAAATAGATTCTACTATTCAACCTTCGATAGCGGGAGTAATAAATCCTAATACTTGCTTCCCTTCGTTAGGAGCAGCCGGGGATGGAGCGAAAGTAGATACTATTCAGACCTTCAATTTTATCGATATGGGAACCCCGAGAAGAAGTGCGAAGGCAAATTATCCCGATACTTCTCAACAATCTTATAATAATATTAAACAATTTTCGGGAAATATCAATTCTTTTATAAGAACTATGCTTCATATTACAACTGCGGATCGTCCTCTCGTCGCTCGAAATTTACCTACCCTCTCTTCTTACGGGTATTATTTAATAACTTCTGATATAGTTCCTAATCAAGATGACATCGTAGGAAAAGGTTCTCCTTTACCTTTATTAGGAGTAGTTCCTAAAACTTCTCTTTCAAGTCAAGATTTTATTTTTACAGATAATACTATTTTACATAATTTAAGTAATCCTACGACTATAAATTCGATAAAAGTATCGGTTTTAAACCCCGATTTAACAGCTCCCGAATTAGACGAAAATTCCTCGGTTATTATTAAAATAGTATCCCCTATCGAGGAAGAGTTGACTCAGAACGATAAAGTAGAAGAATAAAAAAGTATCCTAAATTATAGGATATTTTTAAATTAAAAAAAAGGAAAAAATTATTGTTCTAATTTAATAATTTTAGATCCTACTATATTTAAATTGTGTTCTTGTAAAAAATCCTTATAATATTTTTTTAATTCTTCTCTTTTTCCTTCATTTAAATATTTATTAGGAGTAAAATCTAATTTAGATTTTAATTCTTTATATTCTTTAAGATTTTTAAAAGATTTATGTTTATTATCTTTTATATAAGTTCTCGTCATTTTATAAATTAATAAGTAGTTATTTATTTAAATAGTTTTTTTCGAATTATTTTTAAAAAGGTATTTAAGGAAAATAAAAAAAATCGAAAAAAAAAAATACCCTAAATTATAGAGTATTTTTAATTTAATTTTAAGAAGATTAATTTTTATAAGGTAATTTTAGGAGGAGAAACGCTCTCGAATAGTATTTCTCTTAAACCTATCATCTTATACTTTAAATTATTTATTTTTCCGCTTCTATTAGTAAAAAGAAGATCGTGTTTATTTTTTTTCTCTAAGTATTCTATTCCTTTATATAAGAGGTCTCGGTTTATTTCGTATTCGTTAGAACCGAAATCCGTTCCGAAATCTATATAAAATCCTTCGGTATTTAGAGAATAGAGAAGGTCTCCTCGAATATAGTCTTTTAATTTATCGAATTTAATTTTTTTAAGTTCTCTCGGGTCTCGTCCTCCGATAATTTCTTCGTAAAAATATCTAAGTTCTTTCGAGTATTCGTAATTAAGATTTCGAGAATAGTATTCTATCTCTCGAACTATAAAAGGAATTCTATCTTTCCTTTCTAAGTATTCTTTATAAGAAAGAATAATATTCCATAGTTCGGGATAGTTAAAGTAGAAATCGTTTATAATAGATTTCTCTTCCCGCTCGACCTCTTCTAATAAAGAAGGAAGAGGAGGGGGAAGTAAAGAAAGAGGGGTTAAAGAAGTAGTAGTATTCATCGTAAGTAGTTATAAATAGATAAGTAGTTATTCCTTTAAGTAATAATTAAAAAATTACTTTTTTAGGGGGTATTTAAGGGGGTCTATCGAGTTATACTATAATATACTATAAAAAAAATTTTAAAGGGGTAAGACCCTAAAAATTACGAAAAATCGTTAAAATCGACGAATTTCCTTAAACCCCCCGAAAAAGGGGTAAAAAAAGGGGTCTTAAAAAAACTATTTAAACGAATAACTACTTATCTATTTATAACTAAATACGATGAATTCTACTACTTCTACTTCTACTCCTATTTATACTAATACTTTAAAGGAATTTAAGGTTCCTAAAAAGTTATATAAGGTATTTATAGAAGACTTTTTTTTAAATCCTACTTATAGAGAAGGAGGTTTCGACGAGTATAAGATTTTTATCTTCTCTCTCGATACTCTCTTTAACTATATTATAAGTTTAGACTTAAAAAGGACTACTAAACTAAACTACTTAAATAAGTTTTTAGAAGAACCCGTCCTTAAAGAGTTATTCTTACTAACCGAAATTTTCGATCCTAATATAAGACTTACTAATTTTTATAGAGGTTTAATTATCTATATTAACGAGTATAAGGAACGATATACCTTTAAAAGGTCTCCTAATAGTATAAACTAAACCTTACTTCTTATCTTTAAATTAAAAGTATTCTATAATTTAGGATACTTTTTTTTTCGACTTTTCTAATTTTCTTTAAGTCCCCCCTAAAAAATTTAAACGAATAAAACTATTTAAATAAAAGACTACTTATTTATTTATAACTTATTAAGATGACTTCTACTATTCGACTTTTTACTCTCGATACTTTCGATACTTATATCCCTAAAAAATACTTATACGGGTTCGAGTTCGAAACTCCTACTTTTACTCCTTATCCGATTAACGACGACTATATAAGGATAGAAAAGGATGTTTTATTTAAAATTATCGACGATTACTCTAATTTTATCTACGAAAGAATTAAAAATTCTCGTATTTCTCGAAATACGAAAAAGTATTATTTAGGAATTTTAAGAAATAATTTAGGAGTTAAACTTCTAATTAGTTTTATTTTTAAAACCCTAAATAAAGATAAGGTTATTTCTAAATATAACGAAATTAAAACCGAATATATCGAAAATAAAAAAGTAGAATTTTCGAATTCTACTATCTAAAATATATTAAAGTATTAGTTTATATTACTATTTTTATATCTTTTAATGTATATATTAATATATGTATATTAAATTATATTAGTTTTAGTTATATTTATATATCTCTATTAATATAAAAATTTTTATATTACTCCTTATATAGTAATATATAGTATTAAATAGTTATATTTATATATTATATTAGTTTATTATATATATTAATATAACTATATAGTTTAATATATCTGAGTCAGATAATTTAAATTAAAAATAGAAAAAAATCTTTTTTTTATTGAGTTTTAACTAACTTCGAAGTATCGAGAGCACTTACGTGTTTTAAGTAAGTTTGAACTACTTCGCTCTTATTATTAGACATAGTAGGATAAATAGGAAGTCCCGAAGCAACTCCCGATTTAATTGAAGCACCATAATCCCTATTAACATAATTAATAGAGTTTCCTAATCCGTAAGAGTAATCTGCTCCTATTCCTACCATCAGAGGGGTCATATTTGATCCAGCCGCATTATCTGCGTTTGCTCCTAATGCTTGATAATCGTTTAGTATAGAGGTATTAAGTTGAGATAATCCGTTCACATTCTTTTTACTTTCTCTTCCTAATAATGCTCTTTCGAAATGAAGTCTGACTTCTGAGTCACCGACTAAATCAGATAAATTTACTATTCCAGTGGTGTTTCTATCTCCGAATACATCAGCGAGAGTTGAAAGAGTTAATCCGCTGTTAGAAGTTGAAGTAGTATTAGGAGTGACTTTAACTGGATAAGAGAGAGGGTGTCTAAGATTATCTTTACTCTGTTCTACTTCCTTTAATCCTAATGGCATCTTAAAATTATTCTGCTGTAAGGATTTATTATTTTGTTGATCATTATCTAAAAAGAGATTAATTACTCCTTTCACGCTACTAAGTTGTGGTGTATATTGAAGAGAATTATCGTCTGAGTGAATATCGTTTAATACATTTAATTTACTATTCATAAGTTTAACTGCTTGATAATTTTTTAGGTCGTCAGCATCGGGTTCTAAATATCTGCCTTCTAATTTAAGATTTTTTAAAACATACATAATATTATCTAAACCAGCACTCGCTTGATTTGTTGCGACCTCTCTAAATCTCTGATGAAATACGGCACTATCGGGAGCGAGGTGAATGGTGACTAATAAACCATTTAGAAATCCTTGACCGAGATGAAGGTCTCCAGCGTTAAGCATATCTACTTCTAATTTAATACTAAACATCTGACCGATCTGCTTATTAGAAGGACTTCCGAGTGATTGGGCTGCTTGGTCTGCGTTAAGATTAATTCTTCTATTAGAATTTATAGCGTTATAACCTTGGGAGAGAGACTGATTAGAAGGTTCCCCGTAAGCGTAATCGTCTATTCCGTTTCTGTATGCTTCCATAAGAGAAGCATTCATAGAATAATTTGTAGTATTAGATAATTCAGTATTACTTTTTTTAGATTGGATTACGATCTTGTCTATAACATTGTGAACTCCTCCGAAATTAGGAATATTAGCACTGGTGGCACGAGTTAAGTTCGCTCCGTTGTTATTATCTAAATTAGTCTTACTTACTAACATATTATTATCGTTCGAGGTCTTTACTATAAACTGACCTACTAATCTTAAACTATCCGCCTCTAATAACATATCTTTTGCTGGTATACTAAATCTTATAGTTGGATTTCCTTGTCTGTGACTAAATCCTTGGGTGATTGAATTTCCTCCTCCCGAAACTACGGGATTTTCATTCATAGGACTGATAGAAAAATATTTCTTTGAAATCGGCATTATATATTATAATATTATATTTTATTTTTGATAAAAAAAAATATTTTTTTTTAAAAAAATTTAATTAAAAAATAATTAAAGCATAACAGATAAATTATTCTGATCTATCATAACGCTTCGAACTGAGAAAACGAAACTAATTAATTTATGATTAGTAGTTCTTACGGCACTATATTCTGTTCTTAATTGTGCTTCCGCATCTTTAAGAGGGTAAACGAAATCTCCTCTCGCCAGTTCTCTCGCAGTTAAATATGTGAAGGAATAGTCTCCAGCATTTCTACTATCTCCTAATCTCTTAACATTTACTCCCACTGCTCTCATCGCTTTTACTATTTCGTTATAAGCGACGATCCTATCGTTAAAAGAATCGGGGTTATATGCTTTAAGAGGATAGAGTTTATTATTAATAAAATACTGAACTGAATTTAAGTTAGTATCGGTTGGACACGCTCCAGCATAATAAGTTGGGGATACATCGTCGTTTTCAGTATCGTTAGGAATATAGTGAGTAAAAACCGCCTTCGCTCTCGTAGCGACTGATGGAAATTCGACTTGATGATTTAAAGAAGAAGCGGGGAGATTATCGACGAATACTTCATAAGAAATAAAATCGATCTGACTTTCCTTTATTGCTTTCTTCATCATTTCTTGTGGAGGAATTACTTCTAAAACTTTTAATTCTAAATTCTTGGCGATATATTTGGTTTTAGCAGTTGTAGGGTGGTGAATTCTTGGATTATTAGTATTAGCAGTGACTGCTCCTCCGTCGAAAGTCACTCTCATCTTATTAGCGTTGTGAGCGATTGCGGTGATATTTCGAGTGACATTTACTGAACTATCGCTATTCTGAATTACTATCTGCCTTCCTACTGAAAAACCTAAATTCTGAGCATCTCTAATATTTCCAGTAGTCACGGCGACATTCGCTCCAGCAATAGCATCGATAGGAATTCCTCCTTCGTAATCTTTACAATTGAAGGCGGTTCCATTATCTAACTGGGAAGAAACTCTATTTAATACTAATTCGTTTTTAGCGAGAACGATTTCTATTCGTAAACCTCCATAAAGAAGATTAGGAGTGAGTTTTTCTTCTTGTGAATAGTGATTAAATATACCCGCTCTTAAAGGAATAAGAAATTTATGTGTCATTCCTTTGTCGAAACCATCGAAAGATATGGTGGATAATCTTGTCGCACCCGGCTGGTGAACTACGACTGACTCACGAGTTCGAGTAAGCACTTTTGTTTCGGCGTTAGAAGCGACGATATGACTTCTATGAGGTGTCATACATCCTTGTTTATTAACTATCTGAGTGGGGTCTTCTACAGCATACTGGTTCTCGATCGCACTCCATAAATTATAGTTTCTTAAACTTTCTAATAATTGACCATTTTCTAAACTAAAAATATCTACTCTATCTATTAAGGCGTTTGCTCCCGCCAGTAAATTAGGATGAGCCATAAAAGCATTATCAGTATCTCTTTCTAAATCTACTGAAATATAAGAATCTTTTCCCTTAATAAAAGAAATAGAAGGAGGAACTTCGAATATAACTTTTTTTCCTTCTGTGAACTGAGTTCCGTTAGTTGGGGTTAAAGAAATAAATCGTGAGTTTTCACTAATTCCAGACATTTTTATATATTATAATAATATTTTTTTTTTCGAAAAAAAAATTAAAATTAAAATATTATATATATTATATAATGACTACAAGACAGAAAGATTTCGTTCATATATCTCACGAACCAGTTCTCGATATAATACAAGGTTCTCGACCCGATATGACTAATAAAGAAGTAGAAGGAGTTTCGAGTTCTTTAAGTTCGGGTGTTGATAAATGCGTATGGACTGAAGACGCTATATTTTCTTATACTCGAAATTCTAATGAAAGTAATCTTCATATAGTTTCTACTTCTACTGATGATGCGGCTGCTGGGGTAGGTGCTCGAACTATTCTCGTGGAAGGTTTAAAGCATAGTAATGTAGGAGGCGTTCACCAGTATAATGTAGTAAGTGAAACTATAACTTTAAATGGCACTTCGAATGTGAATTTAGTAGAAAATTATTATAGAATACTTAAACTTTCAGTGGCGACTGCTGGGAATAACGCTCTTAATCAAGGAAATATCAAAGTTTTCGATCCTACTGGGGGAGCAGTTTTCGGTTCTATGGCGGCTGGAGATAATACCTCTAATCAAGCAGTAATCTCTCCTTCAACTGGAAACGATATTCTTTTAGAAAAAATTCACGTTATGGGACATTTCGAAACTCCCGTGGAAATAAAGGTTAATATTTACGAAGAATCTAAACAACTTCAGAAAACTATCTATAAGTTTTTCGGTTCTTCAAATGGAAATGAATTTTCCTTAAATGTTAGAAAAAAATTAATCGCTGGTGACACTTTATGGGTTTCTGTAAATCCTCTCGCAGCCGTGACTGGATCTCATAATAGAGTAGCGGTTCTCTTAGAAGGAACCGAAAAAAGTAAATCAGTAATTATTCCTTCGTTAGTATAATTTAAAATGATTTTTTTTAAAATTTTTTTATTATATTATAATATATAATATGAGTGGAACTATAATTCAAGCAAAAAACCCATCTAATAATTATCAGTCTTTATTAGTAGATAGTTCGGGGAGATTAGAATGTTCGGTAAATGAAATCGAATTAACTGCCACACAGATCTCATTAAATGTAGATAATCTCGAAACTTTAACTACTGCTGGAAACAATACTTTATCGAGTATAGATAATAAGGTAGTTTTACCTTCTGCCTTAGATGGAGGAAAATTAAAAGTAGTAGATAGTGCCTTAGTAGATGTAGGAAACAAGATAGATGCGATGCGGGGTTCTAATAGCATAACCGATCTCGCTACTAAATTAAATGCTGGACTTCCTTCTGCTTTAAGTAGTAGTGGAAATCTTAAAGTATCTATCGAAGAAGGAGGTGGAACTTCCGACGCTACATCCGCTTTACAAACTGCGGGAAATAATACTTTATCGAGTATAGATAATAAGTTAGTTCTTCCTTCTGCTCTCGATAGTGGAAAATTAAAAGTAGTAGATAGTGCTGTAGTAGATAATGGAAATAAAATAGATGCGATGAGGGCATCAGATACTTTAACAACTTTAAAAGGAGAATTAACCAGTGGAAACTCCATAGTAAAAATTATGGGAAGTGAAACGGGGGCAACTGGTGGAACTCAGAGACAATTACACGTTAATAGTAGTGGACAACTTCAAATAGATCCAGCGTCGGTAGTAGCAGTTGCTCCTTCAAATTCATTTAATAGTGATAATGCTTCACACGTAAATTCCTTCGCCGTCGGTATTAGAGGAAGAACAGATACTACTGACCATTCAACTGGTAAGTTTTTGTTATGCGATAGTAATGGAAGATTAGCAGTAATAAATAGAACGGGGATCACAAATCATAGTGAAGTATCCTATGTTAGTGGACAAAGTATAAGCGGGAGCGGGACACACGAAGGGGCATCCATATCAGTTGATGCTAACACAAAAGCATTTTATGTAGAACATAATTTTTCTCATACGGGAATAAAATATGAAATACTTGCCTCTATCGATAATTCGAATTTCTTTTCCACTGGTGTAGAATTTAACGCTGGAGGGATGACCCCAGCAACCTTAACTGGAATAAACACTATATTAGGAACCGCAAGTGGTGTTGTCGGTTTTCCGCCTTTTATAAAATTTAAGTTTACTAATAGTGATAGTTCAGTTCAATCAGCAACTTTATCTTATGTTCAACAAATTAGTTAAATAGAGTATAGATAAAAATTCTTGTAATATAATATGAAGTTAAAAGAATTTTTAAAAATGATAAAATGTAAGTTTGTCTTCTGTTGTAAGAGTAAATGTTCTCTAAATGAAGACTTAGAAGAAAATTAAAAATTATTTAGATTTAGATCTCGTTTTTATATAACTTTCATCTGATAAATTATTTTTAGGATAATCTCCAGTTATATCTTTATTATCCTTTAATTCTTTTTTAATCTTATATTCTCTCTGCTCTACTCCTCTTATACATACTCTTTTTAAAATGTCTCTACATTCTTCTGCTCCGTATATAGAGAGAATTCTTCTTAGTTCATTACAAGGTTCACAGAAACGAGTTAGAATAACGCTTTCTTTTTCACATAAATAGCAAGTAAAAACCATCTATAATATATAGTTAGAAATTAAAATCTGACTCAGACTAATCCTCCGATGTTGGCTGCTTGACTTGCTACTGCTCCGAGGTCTACTCCTCCCACGGCGACTTGTCCCGAACCTCTTATACTTTCTCCCGCTTGTTGTTCTTCTTTTCCTTCTGCTCTTCTTTCTTTAAATTCTTTATGAAGTCCGTGGAATATCTGAAATAAACCAGCGACTTCTCCTATAACTGGAATGGCATCAGCGGCTGCCCCTACTACATCGAACCCTACTTTTTCGGCGATTTTTTCTCCAGCGTTTGCGACGAATTTATCGGCGATTTGTTTTCCTTTCTGTTCGAGTTCTGTCTTCGCAGTATTAGCGATTTCCCCGAAACCATCCATATCTTCACTTTCGGGTGCTTTCGTAAATGCTCGTGCCTGTTCTTCTGATAAAGGAGTTTCAGACTGACCTAAACTCTTAATATCTCCTTCGGGTTCAGTTTTAGGTATACCTCCTCTTATATCTTCGGCGGCTGCTCTTCCTCCCGCTCCCTCGGGCATATCTCCTACTTCGGGGGGTGCTTCGGGTTCTTCGGCGGTTCCTTCAGCGGATCTGTCGTTTTCTCCCGCTTCTTGTTCTTCTTTATTTCTAACTCCCGCTGGATTTTCGCTCGAAGTAGTAGGTTCGAGTAAATCAACTGGTGCGTCGTTTTCGGGGTCGAATGCTGGATTTTTAACTTCTACTTCTCCTTCTTTAAGAGGTTCTTGTGCTTCCGCATCTTCTTCTTCTTCGGGTTTTCCTTTCTTGGGTTCTTTACCATATTTCTCTTTGGTTTTTTTATAAATCTTTCTTCCTAAGTGATAAGCACTCGCCACTCCGATTGTTGCTTGTCCATAGTTTTCTATACTATTTATATACTGATCATATTTATCTTTAATATCTCCGACTTTCGAAGCAACTAAATTATTTTTATAATCATCTAAATGTGCGTTTGCTTGTTGAGCGTTTTCCACGAATTGGTTTAAAGTGTCGAAATAACTCATAATATAATATATAATAATAAAAAAAAAATAAAAAAATTTAATTATTTTAATCTTTTTTCCCTACTGCTTTGTGTAAACCTTTCATACTTTTTACTTCTTTACTTCTCATAAGTCGCATTCTTACAGACGCTTTTCTTTTTCCGTCGGCATCGGGTTCGTGTTTCTCGAAATGTTCTCTAACTAATTTTTTTTCTTTTTCAGATAATTTTCTCATTCCATTTGATTTCTTTTTAGGTGCGGGATTTGAGTCAGATTTCTTCATCTCTTTTTTAGGTTCGGGATCCGAATTTCCGTAATGACTTGGCATATTATATATATAAGTAATATATTTTTTTTCTCATAAAAAATTAATATGACTAAATTAATTAAAATCTTAGAAGACATCGAAACAGCATTCAGTGTTCTTAAACACCATTTAAGAATAATATCGAAGGAAAATAAGGAGTTAAAACAACAAATTAAAAGATTAAAAGATGATATAGAAATAATTCTCGAAAAGGTAGGTAGGTAGGTAGATGATATTCGGTGGTGAAAAAATAAA
>CEOE01014932.1_pt1 | contig 21870 bp, 15 predicted proteins | sample 530211 | NCBI WGS metagenome assembly CEOE01 (sample SAMEA2619779, study PRJEB7988) | marine metagenome | isolation source: saline water (ENVO:00002010), including
TTGCCGCGGTTGTGTTCGCCGACGACCTGACCCGCGTAGACCTTGTCTCCGGGTTTCACGAGCATCACCCCGCGATCGTGGAGGTTCTCGACGGCATAACCCGTCACCTGCCCGGTCTCCGTGCACACCATCACACCCTGATGGCGGTGCGGACGCTCGCCCGTGACGGGCACGAACTCCAGGAAGGTATGGTGCATGATGCCCTCGCCCTGTGTCGCGGTCAGCACGCGCCCACGCATGCCGATCAACGCACGCGAGGTGATCTTGAACACGCAGTGTGTCATCCCATCACCGCGCTGCTCCACCTTGACGATCTCGCCCTTGCGCTCGCCGACGATCTGCATCACACTGCCCACCGACTCGTCGGGGGCATCGATCACCAGCTCTTCCAGCGGCTCGCACTTCACACCGTCGATCATTTTCTCGATAACGATCGGGCGACCGACCGCCAGCTCGTAGCCCTCGCGTCGCATGGTCTCGAGCAGAATGCCGAGGTGCAGCAGGCCACGCCCCGAAACGATGAACTCATCCATTGTGCGCCCGGGCTCCACCCGCAGCGCCACATTGTGCTCCAGCTCACGCTCTAGGCGCGTCTTGATCTGACGAGAGGTCACATACTCCCCCTCATTGCCCGCGAAGGGTGAGTCATTCACGCGGAATGCCATCGAAACCGTCGGCTCATCAATCGCGACCTCGTCCATCGCTTCCGGGTGATCCGGATCACAGATCGTGTCCCCGATGTCCAGGTCGCCAAGCCCCGAGATCGCGCAGAGATCACCCGCGCCGATATACTCGCGATCGACCTTGCCCAAACCCTGGAAACCCTCAAGCGTCCCGATCTTGGCCTTCACTTCCTTCGTCTTACCGCCCTCGAGGTGCTTCACGATCACCACAGGCTGCCCAGCGTGCAGCGTGCCCTGATACACACGCCCGACGCCGATCCGGCCGACATACTCGCTGAATCCCAGCGTCGTGATCTGCATCCGCAGCGGCTTCTCGATATACACATCCGGGTGCGGCACATGACTCACGATTGCTTCGAACACTGGCTGCAGGTTCTCGCCCTTCGTGTTCCCGTCCCATTCATCGATCGCCCAGCCATCGCGGGCCGAGGCGTACACGATCGGGAAGTCCAGCGCGTCGTCTCCCGCACCCAACGCCACGAGAAGATCGAACACCTCGCCGATCACCCGATCAGGATCGCCGTCCGGGCGGTCACATTTGTTGATCACAACCAGCGGCTTGAGACCGTTCTCCAGCGCCTTGCCCAGCACGAACCGTGTCTGAGGCATCGGTCCTTCGTAGGCATCAACAACAAGGATGCACCCGTCCGCCATCTGCAGGACCCGCTCGACCTCACCACCGAAATCCGCGTGCCCGGGCGTATCGATGATGTTGATTCGGTAATCGGTGTTGTCCAACGCGTGGTAGTTCACCGCGCAGTTCTTCGAAAGAATCGTGATCCCGCGTTCACGCTCAAGATCGTTGCTGTCCAGGATCAGCCCGTGCTGCCCGCCTTCGAGCTTCTCGAGCTCCCCTGTGCGGAAGTTCCCCGACTGCTTGAGCAGGTTATCCACAAGCGTGGTCTTGCCGTGATCAACATGTGCGATGATCGCGACATTTCGCAGCGACGCGATATCGCTGCTGGTTTCATGACGGATAGCGGGCATGGGGGCTCCAAATCCTTGCAGGAGGGCGGTTTCGGTCTTCGTGCGTCCTTGGCGGATCGCTGAACAAATCGTATACACGCCGCTTATCGGGTCGAGAAACAACACGAAAACACTTCACCAACTTGCCCATCCGGCACGCTCCGCATCATCCAGATAGCCAATCCGTGATCTCGCTCGCCCCGATGACGAGTTCCCCTCATGGTTCACTTGGCCGAGGCTCGGTCCAGACATCCCCAGAAGAGGAACCGCCATGGATACCCGACTCACCAAAATCGCAATCTGCGCAGGCATCACCCTGTCATCAACGCTCGCCATCGCGGGTCCTATCTATCAATACGACTTTGAGACCTCTCATGGCGATGAGGCGGGGGTCTGGTCCAATACCACACGCGGGAACCTGGGCGGACCCTACACCCGTTTTCTCGGGAGATTCAACAACCAGTCCGTATCCATGCGATTGAACGCAAACGCGACCAACACCGCAGGGCTCGGCAACGGCAACGGCGACAGCGGCGGCGATAACGGGGATCAGGGGGATGGCGGTCCACGCCCCTTCAATCTCGCATCGAGGCCAGTCAACAGCGATCGACGCCTTCTCCCATATCCAGACGAGGCCGGAGGCGGATCCAACCCGCCGATCGGTTCTGGCGTCTTCGATAACGACGGCCCGAGTCTCGATCTCGGGGGCGCTGTCAACGGTGGGGGCTCAAACGGAGGTGAACCCCCGAGCGACGAACCGCTGTTCACGCAGGGCACCTACGCACTCACATTTGATCTCATGCTCTTCGATTCATGGGACGCGGGCTACGAGGGCTACGGCCCAGACAGCTTCCGTGTGGATATCAACGGCGAAACAGTCTTCGATGAGTTGCTGGAGATCCATTGGCTCCCCAACAACTTCCGCATGCCAGATGAGCTGCCAACCCAAAACGCCTACAACCAGGCCTGGCAGGACCAGATCTACCGGGACATCACGATCCACTTTGAGATCGCCGATGCAACGGACCATTTCGATTTCGAGTTCATCGGATCCCTGAATCAGTCAATGAATGACGAATCATGGGGGATCGACAACATCCGCATCGACGCGATTGACCCGGTTGCACCGCTGTCTGTCCCATCGGTCCCAACCCCGGCGTCCATCACCCTTCTGGGAGCGGGACTCGGGCTGATGGGCTCGAAGCGCAGACGCTGATCAAGAAGCCGAACGCTTCGCAGCGACACGGGCCGGTGACGGCACACGCACATCCCAAACGATTCCGAACCAGCTCAGAGCGCGGATGATCATGTAGCTGATATCGACTTGCCACCAGCGCAAGCCGTGGCGTGCGCTCGTCGGGAAGGCGTGGTGGTTGTTGTGCCAACCCTCACCGAGTCCGAGCACGCCGAAGATCGGGTTGTTCCGGCTCTCATCGTGGCTGTTGAATGGACGCGATCCCCAGATGTGACACACAGAGTTGATGCTCCATGTCACATGGTGAACGAAGAACACGCGCACGAGCCCGCCCCAGATAAATCCAAGCAGGGCCCCCGTCCAGGTCATTGTGATCAAGCCACCAATGATCGCAGGGATCAGCAACCCCAACAACGCCCACAACGGGAATAGAGCGCTCATCGTCGTGATCAGTCGATCTTTTTTCAGATCGACGACATACTTCTGCAAGGAGAGCGATCGCGAGCGGAAAAGCCAACCCATGTGGGCATGCCACATGCCCTTGATGGCGTTCCAGACCCCGGCACCGTGCGTGTGCGGCGAGTGGGGGTCGTGCTCATCGTCGCTGTGCTGATGGTGACTGCGATGCACAGCCGCCCATTGCAGGACAGATCCTTCAAACGCCATTGACCCGGAGATCGCGAGCAGCGCCTGCACAAATCGTGAGGTCTGGAAGCTCTTGTGCGTGAAGTAGCGGTGGTAGCCAACAGTGATCCCCAGCCCGCTGATCAGATACATCACGAACAGCAAGATGAGGTATGTCCAACTGAACGCCACGCCCCAGAGCAGCGAGATGGCCACAATCAACCCGATGAATGGCAGGCATACGCCGATCAGGTTCACAAGCCGGACCCGCATGGGAACATGTTCCATTTCGCTATTGGCTTGTGATGAAGGTCTCGGGTCCGTAGTGACGCTCGTTGCGTCTATCGTTGTCTTGGGCATGAATGTCTCGAAAAGTGGGGTGCGTCTGCGACGCAAGAGAGAGATGAGCATGTACCGTACCCGATGACGGACAGGCATGCTCGCACTACTGGTACATGTATGTAAGCGGCCCAGATCGTCAGAAGTGTGGAATCTGTGTGAAAGTCAGGTAAAACACCCCGAAAAATGGGGGGGACTCAAACCGCAACGGCAGCTTTGATATGCGGATGTGGTGTATAGCCCTCGAGTTCGAAGTCCTCGAACCGGAAATCGAAGATCGATTTAATTTCCGGGTTGATATTCATCATTGGCAACGCCCGATGCTCACGCGAGAGCTGCTCATCCACCTGAGGCAGATGATTCAAATAGATATGTGCGTCGCCGAGCGTGTGGATGAACGCACCGGGGCGATAGCCCGTCGTCTGCGCAAGCATCATCGTCAGCAATGCGTAGGACGCGATATTGAACGGAACCCCGAGGAACAGGTCCGCAGAACGCTGGTACAACTGGCAGTTCAGCCAGTCCGGCCCACCGTCCGTGGAGCGCTGCACATTGAACTGAAACAGGCAATGACAGGGCGGTAGTGCCATCTCATCAACCTCACCCGGGTTCCACGCGCTCACGATGTGCCGGCGCGAGTGGGGGTTCTCTCGGAGTGCGTTTTCCAGCTTCGCGATCTGATCGACCGTCTCACCGTTGGGCATCGCCCATGAACGCCACTGCGCCCCGTAGACCGGGCCCAGATCCCCGTTCTCATCCGCCCACTCATCCCAGATCGAGACCCCGTTTTCCTTCAGATATGCGGTGTTCGTGTCACCTCGCAGGAACCAGAGAAGCTCGTGGATGATCGATCGCAGATGAAGCTTCTTCGTCGTGACCGCGGGGAACCCGGACTGGATGCCTTTTTCGATAAACGCCTCGCGAGCTCCGGGCGCATCGTGCGAAAGGAAATACCGGCTCTGATGCCCAAAGAGGGAGATCGTGCCGACCCCGGTTCGGTCATCACAAGGCGTGCCCTCAGAGAGCACCCGACGAAGAATCTCGTGGTACTGAATCATGATAACACAGTGTACACAATCGTCCCCGCCCGTGTTCCGTAACACGGTCGAAGAGCGTGTGGAATGCGAATGAGAAACCGCCCAGATTCACAATCCGGGCGGTCTTTGAAGTGTTTTCAGGGAATCAACTTATCGACGCCGATGCGAGCAAATCACGCCTGCGAAACCGAGCATCGCGAGACTCGACGGCGCTGGGATGCGGAACACCTGGGTGTTCGCCGCCCCAAGCAGGCTACCTTGGAATCCGCTCAGATTCCCATAGAGCGAGGTTGCGCCCGTGCTGGAATCAAAGGTGTACAGCCCACCGAGATCATCGAGCAAAAAGAGATCTGATCCCAGTTCGAGAAATGACACGACACCGATTTCGACATCGAACACTTCGATCTCGTGACCGCTCGCAGAGTTGAACAGCGTGATGCTCTCATTCCCATAATCCGCACCGAGCATCCTGTTGGGCGCGATCTCCTGATGATCAAAGAACAACCCAGAGACGGTCGCCTGTATGTCGGCTAACTCCGTGAAGGAATCCGTAAAGGGATCGAATGCGGCACCGATGTAATCATTGAGCTCAGGGCCGAGTCGTCGAACCGACATGAAGATGTCGCCCTGCTGACGCCCAGAGAACCCAGAAGTAAAGAAGACATCGTCCTCGCCCTCATAATCCGCGATATCGAAGACCACAGACTCCGTACCGGTCGTCATGTTGTATTCAATCAGCTGATCGGTCACATTCGCGAGCATTTTGTTGCCGCCCGTGAAGATGATGTCATTGATCGCCATGCCGCCCTGAATCTGATAGATCTCAGTCGCGGCGAGACTCGCACCATCAACAGAGTAAATCCGCCCGTCTGCACCCGCGACATAAAAATCTGAGATCCCAGCGTGTGCCATCCCGCACGCCCCGAGAAGGACCGCGCACCAAACCTGTTTCTTCATCATGTCGTACCACTCCCATATTGATTGAATTAAAAATCCGCCCCCATTCAATATGGAGGCGAACTGAATCTGTTCCAATAAAATTGGTAACCGTTAGATAAATTCCGGTCTTATTCGGGCAGCTTGTCCATTTCAGTCTGCACGCGCTCGACCAGACGCCCAACGGTTTCGTCGCCGAAGTCGAACGGCAGACCCGCGGCTTCGAACAGCTGAGGCAGGGGCTTGGACCCTCCCAGACGCATCGATTTCTTGTAGGCCGCCAGCGCCGCCTCTTCGCCCTGCTCCAGGCTGATCAGCCAGATACCCAGTGCGCCCAGCTGCGCGATCCCGTACTCGATGTAGTAGAACGGAACACCGAACAGATGCCCCTGGCGTTGCCAGACATGCTTGCGCTCCTCATCGAGCCCATCCCAGCTCACCCTGTGCCCCTGGTGCCCGAATCGGTTCTCGAGATCCAGCCACGCCTGGGCGCGTTCCTCGCGAGAGTGTGTCGGGTTCGCATAGACCCAATGCTGGAAGGCGTCGATCGTCGCAATCCATGGGAGCAGCCCGATGCTGCCCTCGAGCTGCTTGCGACGGGCACGGTTCGCGTCTTCCTCGTTCGGGTAGAACGCGTCCCAGTAGGGCATCGTGAGCAGTTCCATACTCATCGATGCGACCTCGGCATACTCCAGCGGGGCGCTGCGATACCACACATACGGCTCGTCCTTGCAGTACATCGCATGGAACGCGTGCCCGGCTTCGTGAACCATCGTTTCCACATCGCGATGCTGACCCGCGGCGTTCATGAAGATGAACGGGAGCTTCGATCGATCGCGGAAGTACAGGTACCCTCCGGGGGCCTTGCCCTTGCGCGAGTCGAGATCGAGCATCGCGCCGTTTGCGGTGCCGCTGGTGTTCGACCCGTCACCCATGCTCGCGAAGAACTGACTGAGCTCGGGGCTGAGTTTGTCAAAGACCTTCTGGGACTTGCCCACCAGGTCTTTGCCACCTTGGAATGGTTCGAGCGCCGGACGGTTCTTCGGATCAACCGCCAAGTCCCAGGGGCGCAGCTCCTCAAGGTCGAGCTGTTCCTTCCGGGTCGCGTCGAGCTTCGCGACGAAGGGCATCACATGCTTCTCAACCGCGTCGTGAAACTCGCTGCACATCTCGGGGGTGTAATCGAATCGATGCTTGCTCTTGAACGCGTAACCGATGAAGTTCTCAAAGCCGGCGTTCGCTGCGACTTTCTGGCGCTTCTGCACCATCTCGTCATAGATCGAGCTGATCTTCTCGGCATCCTCGAGGCGGCGCTTGGCAACCTTCCGCCAGGCTTCTTCACGCACCGTCCGGTCAGCCGATTCGAAGTACTTGCCCATCATCGGCATCGTCTTCTCTTCGCCGTCATGCTCGACCGTCATCGCGCCGCAGATCTTGTCGTACTCCTGATCGAGCTGGGCAAGCTCCGTCTCGATGGAAACATTCTCCGGGCGGAACAGATCGACATCGGCCGCGGTGTCGCGGAAGAGCACCTCATACCGTTCGCCCGTCAAGCCGTGCTGCTCGCAGAGTGCCTTCATCTTCTTGTCGAGCTCGAAGCTCACGGGCTTGACCTTGGGGACCACCGTTGTGATAAACGATGTGTACGCCGCCTGCTTGTCCTCATCACCCGTATCGCAGGTCATATCGATGTAGGTGTTCGCACCCGACTCACCGATCGCCGCCTCGAGCTCGCTGCGATCGAGAATCCATCGCTCAAGCTCTTCCTTCGAGTTGACTTCACGCTCCAGAAGCTTGTTCAGCAGCGGCTCGATGTTCTCCCATTTCGTTCCATCAAGAACCTCGGGAACAAAGTCGGTCGTCTGGATCGTCGTCATCAATCACTCCGTTGTTGTGTCTGCAGGCGCGAGTCTTTCCGCGCACGCGGGGGTATTCAGTATTTCATTTCATTCTATGCGGATTTTCCGGCCAGTTCCCGCGCCAGATCCAGCGCCGAATACATATCAGAAACCCGTCCCTCCAGCTGCGCGTCGTACACCGAGTCAAGAATCTCACGGAATCGTGGCCCCGACTCAACCCCGATCTCGATCAGGTCACGCCCATCAATCAGGGGGGCAGGATTGAGCCCTTCCTCAGATTCCGCCCACGCGTTCAGTTCCACCGCGATCTCGTTGGAGTGCGATGAATCCTTCGCCGCGCACAACGCCGCGTACAGAAGCATCCCATCGCTCGCGTGCTCCCGCGATCCCAGTCGACGCTTCTGCGCAACGCTCATCGAGTCCCAATCCAGATGCATCGCGCGCGTGATCTCCAGAATCGAGCGCATCGCGTCTCGGTCCGTATTCGAGAGATCCAGCCGAGCGCGGTAGTGAGCGCAGATCTCCATCGGGTCATCGTCGATCCCGTGCCCAAGCCCGAGCGCGAGCGATGCCAGCGCCAGGCCATAGGAAACGCGTTGGCCCAGATGCTCCATGACAAAGGGATCGAACGAGCATGGGCCGCCGAAGATCGCGTCGTCGAGCCCCAGCTCATCGATCATCACACAAGCATCGACACGCGAAGGATGCAGGAGCATGCGTCGGATTTCTTCGCCGATGCGTTCGATGGATACCCCGCGCAGATCGAGCGCGTGCCGACGGATCGCGTCGCGGGTCCCTTCCTCGATCGTCAGCCCGTACCGCGCGGCGAAACGCACCGCACGCAGGGCGCGAAGGTGGTCTTCCTGCAATCGCTTGTCCGGATCGCCCACGGCTCGCAGCAAACGAGCTTTGATATCCTCCTGCCCGCCCACGAAATCGATCACCCGATCGCCATCCGGATCGAGGAACAGTGCATTGATAGTGAAATCGCGCCGTTGGGCATCACGCTCGGGAGACGAAAACTCGATCGAGTCCGGTCGTCGCGCATCGGAGTACACGCCGTCGGATCGAAAAGTCGCGACCTCGATCGTGGCACCGAAGTCCCGAACAAGGATGACGCCAAAGGCCGCACCGACCAAGGCGGTCTTGCGGAAGTACGCTTGGATCTGCTCCGGGCGTGCGTCGGTCGCGACATCGAAGTCCTTGGGTTCGTGATCGAGGAGCATGTCACGCACGCACCCTCCCGCGAGGTACGCGACATGATCGCGCCCGCGGAGCACCTCGATGACCCGAACCGCTGCGTCGCGCTCATTCACCCGATCTGCTCCTCTCGCAGCTCGCGGCTCATCAGCATCCCGATCGCATCCACCGGATCCAGGTGTTCAAAGAGGACCGCGTGCACCGCGTCCGTGATCGGCATATCCACCCTGTATTTCTTGGCCAGATCCACGACCGACTCCGTGGTCGCGACGCCCTCGACAACGCACATCGCGTCACGCAGATACTGATCGAGCTTCACGCCCTTCCCCAGCGCCTCGCCGCAGGACCTGTTCCGGCCCTCCGGGCTGAAGCATGTCGTTGCCAGGTCGCCAACACCCGCGATCCCGAAGAAAGTCTGCGTCTGAGCACCCATCGCGGCACCCAGGCGGCTGATCTCGGCGTTCCCACGCGCGAGCAGGGCGCTCTTGGCGTTGAACCCCGCGCCAAGCCCATCAATGATTCCCGCCGCGATCGCGATCACATTCTTTGCTGCGCCGGCCAGCTCAACGCCGAGCAGATCCGGGTTGGTGTAGATCCGGAGCCAGCTCGTAGAGAACAACTGCTGGATCTCCTCCGCGAAGCCCGGATGGTCAGACGCGGCAGCCATCGTCGCCGGCTTGCACTGGGCCAGCTCGCTCGCAATCGCAGGCCCCGACATACAGCCCAACGCACGCGGTTTCCCGTCCGGGTCATCGCCAAGCACATCCGCGATGATCTGCGTCGGGCGAAGGAGCGTCCCGTTCTCGATCCCTTTGGCAACGCTGATCACGCGTGCTTCCGGGGGTGCAAACTCGCGAATCCGTTCCCAGACTCCGCGTATGAACTGCACCGGGATAGCGCACACAATCACATCCGCATCTCGGAAAGCATCCTCGTCGCGGATCGCCACGCGGACCGAGTCGGGCAGCACAAAGCCGGGCAACCGCTCACTCCTGCGCGTCTGGGAGAGCGCCCCATTCTCGTCCTCGTCGTGCCCCCACATCGTCACACGAGCCCTCGGAGAGTCCCCGGAGCCACCCGGATCAGGAATCGCCAACGCACCAGCGCAGACGAGCCCCATCTGCCCAATCCCCATAATTGTGACCCGTGGGCCCAAGTTGTCGTTCTTGCGCGATGCTGCTGCTGTCATGCCCATACTCCAAATCAATCGCAAATCCGAGCATTCCTCGCCCGAACCTATCGCGGAAAGCGTGCGTACAACCCATCAACCTCGCCCGAACCTTCACCGGACACTATATACGGACTCTGTCCGATCCGGCCGCAAACTCCACCCGAGCCCCCTAGACTTCTTTCAACGCCAGGGCACGAACCAAAGCAGGCACTGTTCCAACCGAACAAGGGATTCCGTTCCATGAGCCAAATCGAGACCCACACGCATACCCACCCCGAGGGTGGCACCCCCGACCACAAGCACGACCACGACCACGACCACGGTCACAGCACACTCGAATGCTGCTCGCACCACTCGATGAGCAACGATCGCTGGATCTTCCTCTATCTCGTGGGCGGCATCCTCGCGATCGTGTCATGGGTGGCCCACCTGCTGAATATCACCAACGACCTCGTCGCCACACTCCCGGCCGTGCTCGCGGCACTCCTCCTCGGGTCCAAGCTCTTCTACGCCGCAGGGCTCGAAGTCCTCCAGCGTCGCGTATCATCCTCATCGCTCGCCGCGCTCGCGATCCTCGCGTCTATGGCCGTCGAGAAATACGGCACCGCCGCCTTCCTCGCCTTCATCCTCCTCGTCGCGGATCTCATCGTTTCACGCACCGCCGATGGCGCCAAGCGTGCCATCGAGCAGCTCGTCTCACTGACCCCGGACATCGCCCGTGTGGTTCTCGATGGCGTCGAAAAAATCGTCCCCGTCGGACAGGTCAAGGTCGGCCAGACCGTCCGCATACGCCCCGGCGAGAACCTGCCCGTCGACGGGCGCGTCGCGACTGGCGAGTCCACGATCAACCAGGCATCCCTCACCGGTGAAGCCATGCCCGTCGAAGTCCAGCGCGGATCCGATGTCTACGCCGGTACCTCAAACCTCACAGGCGCGATCGATATCGAAGTCACGCAGGTCGGCGAAGACACCACCATCGGTAAGGTCTCGGGCCTCATCCGTGAAGCCGAGTCCACCAAGACCCAACGCCAGCTCCTCATCGAGCAGGTCGCCCGGTTCTATGTCCCCGTCGCGCTCTCGGTGGCCCTCGTCGTCTTCTTCCTGACATCGCAGAGCAATGTCGAAGCCGTCCGCGAATCCGCTGCACTGCGTGCGGTCACCGTGCTCGTTGTGACCTGCCCGACCGCACTGCTGCTCTCCTCGCCCTCCGCGATGGTCGCCGCGTTTGCCGCTGCAGCCCGTCTCGGTGTCATGATCAAGCGGACCGAATACCTTGAAGCCTCTGCGAATATCGATGCCGTCGTGATGGACAAGACCGGCACCCTCACCACCGGGCGTTTCGAGGTTTCCCGTCTCGCACCAGCCGACGGCGTCAAGGGGGCAGACCTGCTCAAGGCCGCCGCCTTCGCGGAAGCATCCTCCAATCACCCCCTCGGGCTTTCGATCCTCCGCACAGCCGAGCAGGCTCGGATCGTCATCGACTCAGACGGCAAGTTCGAGGAAATCCACGGCGCCGGCGTCAACGCCAAGACCTCCATCGGGGCGATCTCCGCCGGGCGAGGGACCTGGATCAAGCAGCTCAATCCCAACGCGACCGAACAGATCGCCGCCGTCGAAGACAAAATCGAAGGCATGTCAGGCGTCCATGTCGTGAAGGACGGCGTCTACCTCGGTGCCGTCGGGCTCGAAGACAAAGTCCGCCCGAACGCAAAGAGCGTCGTTGAGCGACTCCACGAGATCGGTGTACGCCTCGCCGCCATCTTCACCGGCGACCGCCTCTCCGTAGGCAAACGCGTCGGCTCCATCACCGGCGTCGATGCCGTCGAAGCCGAGTGCCTCCCCGAAGAGAAGCACCAGCTCATCAAACAACTCACCGACGACGGCTACCGCGTCATGATGGTCGGCGACGGCATCAACGACGGCCCCGCGCTCGCTGAAGCAGATGTCGGCGTCGCCATGGGCCTCTCCGGCTCAGACATCGCCGCCAACTCCGCGGGCGTCGCCCTGATGACCGACGAGCTCAACCGCCTGCCCTTCCTCATGGAACTGGCACGACGCACACGCCTCATCGTGACCCAGAACATCGTGGTTTCGATCCTGATGGCGATCGGTGGTCTGATCCTCGCCGCAACCGGTTCGTTCCAGGCCATCGGTGGCGCGTCGATCGGCGTCGGGTTCGCGGCCTTCTTCCACTTCATCCCCGATGTCTTCGTGATCGGCAACTCCTTCCGCCTCTTCCGCTTCGGTGAGGACTTCCTGGAAGCAGAAGCCGTCGCCAAGCAGAAGGCCGAGGCAGCCCAGAACCGCATCCGCCGCGAGGCGAGCGTACGGAACCTGACCGCAGAACCGGCGTGATGGTGATGTTGATCTGAACTCCAGACGCTCCACCTTGGTGGGGCGTTTTTTATCTGCGCTCCTTCGCCCAGCGGGGGAGGAGCGCAACAAGGGGGAGTGTGCGGAGGTTGTGGCAGGTTTGGGTGTGTGCCCGTAATCACCACCCGTACGGCGAAACATCCTCGATCATCTCGTCAAGTTCGACGAGTTCTTCGATGAGGTCCTCGCCCGTCCGACCGAACCAATCGGGCTTGGCGACACACATCACGCCACGGGTTGTTTCGAGGATTTCGAGGGTGCGCCATCGGGGCAGGTCGGAGGCCATCCCGGTGTGGTAGGTGAGCCAAGCGGTTCGGAAGAAGCGGGGGTAGACCCGGTAGAACGCATCGATGAGTGCCCGGTTGTGATAGACCATCCATTGCGGGTCGAGGTGCTCGATGATCGACTCGGCCAGCGCGATGATGTGCTTGCGGGGGATGCCGCGATTGGGCATGTCGATCGAGAGGTGCAGCGAGTCGATGGTGTGGTCGAAGTTGAACATCCCCTGCGCGACGCGGGTGCGGGTCTGGTAGGTGAAGATCGCGCTGAGCATCGGTTGATTCCCGCGTGCGGGGTGGTCCTCAAACAACGAGCGGATAAAATCCTCGTCCATCTCTTCGAGCGTGCACAGGTGGGGGAGGTCATCCTTGTTAAACAACGCGTGGACCTTGCAGGTCCGCCCGAGCGTCTTGCGCAGGACCCGGTGGATGGACGCGAGCGCGTTGATCGCGTCGTCGAGTTCGAACGCGTGCTCACCGTGCACGATGAGCATGGAGCGGTTGTTGTAGACGGGAAGGGACATGGGCGCATGGTACCACCGGGCCTGCGGCGTTGTCTGGTGTGTCCAGGAAAAGCAGACGGGCCCGCTCCTTCAACGCAGGAGCGTGTGTGGCGGCGTGAAGAAGCACGCACATACAAAAACCCCGCGAGATCGCGGGGCGTGTGCTTCATCTGGGGGGAGCTGATCAGCCGTTGATGCCGCTGACCTTGACCGCGGTGTACCGCTGGCGGTGACCGGTCTTGCGCTGGTAGGTGTTCTTGGGGCGGAACTTGTAAATGTAGAGCTTGTCGCCCTTGACGACCGGCTCGGTGATCTCAAGCGTCACGCTCGCGCCGTCAACATACGGCGTGCCGATCTTCGCGTCGCCGCCAGCGCTGCCAACCACGAGCACCTTGTCGACCGTGATGGTGTCGCCTTCGCTCGCTTCGCCGCCGTTGTAAAGATCGATGAGGATTGTCTCGTCGGCGGTGACTTTGCGTTGCCCGCCGGATTCCTCGATAATCGCGTAAGTGTCTGCCATTTCAGTGCTCCGATCAGCTGCCGCATGCGTCCCGGGGCGTGAACCATCGCGGCCCACGCTTGAACCCGACGCACATCGGGGTCGAGATGATATCCCCGAGCACGCCCCGAGTCGATCCAATCACCCCACGATTATCCGCATCCACAACCCAGAATCCACGATATCATCTCAGCATGACCCTCCAAGACACGCCGAACTCCCAGATCACCCCACCGGCCGACCAGGCCGTGAACAGCGGCGACCAACTCGTCGATGCCGCTCAGGGAGCAGCCTCGCAAGCGACCGGCGCAAACGGGGATGCCGGCCCGGGTGGGGTGGAGATCACTGGAAGCCTCATCCCGGAGTACCCGGCCGAGGCCAACCTGATTGATCGGGTTGTTCTGACGGTCCAGCACATCTGGGACTTCAGCTTCACCATCGGCGAGGCCGAGATCTTCGTCCATCAACTCGTCATCGCGCTCTTTGCCTTCATCATCGGGCTCATCCTCTCCAAGCTCATCTCCCGCCGGGTCGGCAAGAAGGTGCTGCCCCGGATGAAGGTGCACGAGGGGCCCGCAAGCGCGATCCAGACGATCCTGTACTACATCCTGCTCATCATCACCGCGATCGTCGCGTTGCAGATCGCGCAGGTCCCGCTGACGATCTTCACCATCTTCGGCGGGGCGCTCGCGCTGGGCATCGGCTTCGGTTCGCAGAACATCATGAACAACTTCATCTCGGGGTTGATCCTGATGCTCGAACGACCCATCCAAGTCAACGACATCGTCACCGTGAACAACGAGACCGGCAAGGTCCTCAAGATCGGCGCCCGCGCTACGCACATCCAGCGATACGACGGCGTCACCACCATCGTCCCCAACTCGCACCTCCTCGAGAACGCCGTCGCCAACTGGGCACTCCCCGACCCACGCATCCGCTCAATGATCCCCGTCGGTGTGGCGTATGGATCGGATGTGCAGCTCGTGAAAAAGACGCTGGAGAAGCTGCTGACCGACCATGTCCGCGTGCTTGAGTCCCCCGACAATCGGGTGCTGTTCATGGGCTTCGGCGACTCCTCCCTCGACTTCGAAGTCCACTTCTGGATCTCGCCCCGCTCGTCCTTCGACCGCCGCCAGATCGAGTCCGACCTGCGCTTCAAGATCGATGCGCTCTTCCGCGAGCACGACATCACCATCCCGTTCCCGCAGCGCGATGTGCATATCTTCAACGACACGCCGGCAAGCGTGCATGTGACGAAGGATGATGTGGAGGAGAAGTAGGGAGTGGCATTGGTTCCGTACGACGACTCGCTCGCCCCGATTTGCTGCACAATGCGGTACGATGGACGCATGCCTAAACGACCCACCTTCGCGTGTTTCGCCTTGCTCGCGTTGAGTGCCGAGTTCGCTTTGGCACAGTTCGACTTCGACGACCCCGATCGGTGGGTGCTCGTCGATGATCGCGACAACATCCCGTACGAGGGCGATGATCCGTTTAGCGAGATCGATGGACGCGGGTCGGTGCCGTACGACTTCCGCATCTCGCGATACGAGATCACCACGGACGATTGGCTGGAGTTCGCCAACACCTTCGCCACCATGAGCGATGAGCTCGACGAGCTCGTCACCGGTTCTATCCGCTGGGGAGCGTGGGTCGATTTCTCGTACCAAGGCCCTGGCAATCGGTATGTTCACAACCCGCAACACGAGTTCCCTGGCCGTGCGCCGATCAAAGTGCAATGGCGTCAGATCGCGATGTACTGCAACTGGCTGCACAACGGGAAGAGTTCCGATCCCGCATCGATCCATATCGGTGCGTATGACACAAGCACGTTTGGGAAACACGATGGAGGTTGGACGGACCAGAGCACACGCAGCTGTGATGCTCGCTTCTGGATCCCAAGCCTCGACGAGTACCTCAAGGCGGCCCATTACGATCCAGACAAGAATGGTCAGGGACCAGGCTGGTGGGCGTACGGGCACAGTTCTGATGATCCACCAGTGCAGGGTTTACCCGGAGTCGGGCACACCGTGATGGGTCTGAACAGCGACGACATCGGCCAGAGTGTGTTGTTCTATCCTCTGGGCGCGTTCGAAGATGTGACCTCACCGTGGGGACTCTTCGACTTGGTCGGGGGCAACCGGGAAGCGACTGAGGAATGGGACTTGTTATTTGGCAACAACTTCGCAAGGCTTGTGAAAGACTCAAACAACATCATCAATTTTGATCCGGAGAGAAACGATCTCATTTTTCGTCTGGACCCTCTTTTTCCGAACATCCCTACATTGAGTGCTCACATCTGCCGTCTCGCTAGCGAGAACCGTGCGGATCTTGATCTTGATGGCCGCCTGACGTTTTTCGACGTCTCCGAGTTTGTTACTAGATACATCGCTGGATCATTGTCCGTTGACCTCGATTGCGACGGCGTGCTCAGTGCGTCAGATATCGAGCGGTTCATCACGCTCTACAACGAGTGACGCATCACGCCTTTTCGCGCCGATGCTTGCCCGGTGTCTCGCCCATCACCCGCTTGAACGCGCGAGAGAACGCCGCTTCCGATCCGTACCCGTACCGTTCCGCGATGTCGATCACCTGCTCGTTCGTTGTCCGCAGCGCCTGGGCCGCGCTCTGCACCCGCCAGCGCGTCAGGTACTCCATCGGCGACTCCCCAACCAACTCCTGGAATCGCAACGCGAACGCGCTCCGCGACATCAACACGCTGCGTGCCGCGACTCGACGATCTCCAGCAGTTGCTCAAGCGCAACCCGCGGCGCGATGTGCACATCTTCAACGACACGCCCGCGCGAGTGCATGTGACAATGGACGCACCCGACGACACGGACTGGGAGAAGTAGGGGGTCTTGTTTCACACAGGGCCGACCCTTGTAGTCGTTCCGCCTCAGGGCGAATCCTGACCGCGTCCCCGAACGAACGCGACCGCCCGCTCAAGCTGCCGATCACCCCGACCAACAAGGTCATCCGCCGCCGCGTCCACAACCACATCCGGCGACACGCCAACCCCATCAAACAGCCGCCCGTTGGGCTGGTACGACGCCATCGTTGCCAGCTTCACCTCAAGCTCGCCGATCTCGTAGATCCTGCTCCGCGCGCTCCCCCCGCCCGACGCGGTCCCCATTAGCGTGACATGGGGCAGCTCGCCCATCGCTTCCAGGAAGATATCCGTCGCGCTGAAACACCCAGCATCCATCAGCACGACCACAGGCCCATCAAACCGAACCACATCCTCCCCGCCCGCCGACACAACCATGTAGTGCCAAGCGCTGAAGTCCCCCTCGGGCACAGCCCACGCCGGCTCGAATCGCTCCCTGAACCGATCAATCGCCGCCCGCTCGCGCTCGCTCCACCCCGGCCACGCCCGCGGGAAGAGGAACCGATCCTCCAGATACCCACCAGGCGCATGCGGGTCATCGCCGCCCTCCAGCCGATACCGCGCCGCGTTCACCACCACCGGCTCATCCTCCGCTCCCATCAGGCAGGGCAGCAGCGCCAATATCGGATGCCGAAGCCCGCCCCCGTTCCCCCGCACATCAATCACCAGCCCCGTGGCCCCCTCCGTCACCAATGCAAGCTCCTCCCGCATCGACGCGATCCACGCGTGCATCGAGCCCCGGTCCTCCGGGCTCATCCGCGCCAGCCGCAGATACCCAATATCCCCATCAACGCGCCCAGTCGCTCGCCCAACCCGCGCCGTCGTCCGTGCCCGTTGATCATCCAGCCGCATCTCAACCTCGACCCGCGACGCCCCGTCCGCATCCCGCAGCGTGAGCATCGCCGTATCACGCGCCTCTTGCCCGAGCATCATCCGCGCAAAGTTCAACGCGCGAAGCTCACGCAGCGACCCGGCCTCAACATACTGATCAGAACCCGCGGGCACATACGCCCGCACACCATCAATCCATTGTTCGAGTGGAACCCCATCGATCAATTCGATGTACGGGTGCGCCTCGTCCACCAACCCCGACCGATCCGCGTACAGCGCCACGATCCCGCCCCGCGCCCGCTCGAACACCACCGGCAGGTACCCCGGAGCCAACCCGTTCCGCCACGCCCGAACCCCCGCGTGCCCATCGCCGAGCAGACTCACCACCCGCTGCGCTGCACGCCGAACCTCAGCGATGGGGGCCTTGTCGCCGAGCGCTTCCACCTCCGACTCAACAAACCCACGCAGATCCGCCCCACGCAGCGTCGCGTACGCGTGCCGCGACTCGACGATCTCCAGCAGTTGCTCAAGCGCAACCCGCGGCGAGATCGGCGCCATCCTGACATTGTGATCGAGCACCAACTGCCGATTCGCCCGCGTCATCGGCGCATCAGACACAGACACAACCCCGTCCCCGCGTCGAAACTCCAGATCGATCGCGTCGTGCCGCTCCAACGCCACACCCATCGCCTCAAACACATCCAGCAGATCCTCCCCAATACGCTTCTCCCAGAGCGAACCGAACTCCAGCATCGAACCCCGGATCAGCTCGCGCGTGCCCACGCCACCGATCGACACCAGTTCAACCCACTCGCCCTCATATTGAACAACCATCCGATCGTTGTCCTCGAATCGCACCGCGGTAAACGGCGACACCTGCCCCCGTGCCAGACCAATCGCGCACATCATCATCGCGACAACCAATGAAAACAATCGATTTTGTATCACCACGGAACCCTCCCTCAAGCTAAGCGTGAGTCGGACGAGCGATCATGAGCCCGCTCAACCTCATACGCCCGCGCACACCAGCGGTTTCAATCCAGCCGCTGCACCGGGGCGCCGCGTGGCAATGCACCAGCGCCCGCCCGTCGTCGCACTGCGCAATGCTCAGCGAAGGGGAGCGATCGTCGTGCGCCGGAAACCGAGACGACCACCTGTTCCCCGTGAGTTTAGCGGCATGTGCTGCATCCCAAGCACATCCAGGAACCGCACCATGTGATCATCACTCAGCCACCTAAACTTCTTCATCGTGTTCTCCGTGTTGGAATCGCTCGATCAGTTGTCCCTGTGTCACAACGGACAGCCCCTCAACCTACACCCCCCGTGATACGATTTGTGCGCACGAATCGGGCGACCCGTCCGCCCGATCAGGGGGACGAGGCACGAGTTCTTGCTGGGTTCCATACCACCGCCAGCACCTCCGCGGATCCGCTGTGCCAGCAGGCAACACACAGAAAGAGCGGGGCCGATTCATCGACCCCGCCCCGTCAGTGTGATTGCATATCAGATTCTTACACAGTTACCGTGAGCTCACCTGCTGCGGTTGCCCATAGTCGCTTGCGTTCCACATGACTTCATCATTCACGGTCAGGCGGGAAACATCGATCATCTTGCGCCCATTGTTCGTGGTGCGCTCACCGCACACCGTCACACGGTCGCCTTTCTCGATCATCTGCTTATCCGCCTTCTTGCCGAGGTCAGCGACAACCTTGTTGCCGTCTTCAAATGTGAGACGCACAACGCGGTGGTCCTTCATCTTCGAACTCAGCTTCGAGTCCTTCAGGTGCTCGACCTTCGTTACCGTGCCACGCATGCGTGTCTTATCACGGTTCATCGCGTCGTTCGATGCCTGGCGAGGACTCATCGAGTCCGTGCCGGCCTCGGACGAACGGTCACCACGCTCGCGGGAGTCATCCCGGCTGCGTTCCCGTGAAGCACGCTCACGGCTCTCGTCGGCCGGAGTGATGTAGATGTAGTATGTCCAGTCAGACTTGTAGCCCTTCGTCTGGTCGTAGTACCCATCGTAATAGCCCGAGGCATAACCGGTGCTATACCCGTCAGGATTGCTCCCATTGGCGGCCTCGTTGTGGTCATAACCGAACTCGTCGTCATCGTAACCGTCGAGGTACCCGTTGTAGTACCCGTCGTTGTACAGCTCGCTGTTCGACTGGTGCCACCAGCTCGCCTCATACGACTCGCCGTCATAGACGGCGTACGACTGGTCGTTGTCCCTGTAATCATCATCCCAGTCGCTATCGGTGCCCCAGTCGTCGTACTCATAGTCAAGCGTCGGGCCGCGACGACCATCGAAGTCGTCATCCCACCAATCAGTCGGGTCGTACCACTCCTCTTCGTGCACGCCCTCGCCGGGCTCGTACTCCATATCGTCTTCATAGATGGTGTTGTTGCTGCCGCTCGACTGAGCCATCGCCATCGACCCACTCATCGCAAGGCCGCTGGCCGCAACAAGACACATCATCCGGCTCGCGTTCTTCGATTTGTTCCGAATATCAATAAGTTTCATAGTAGTTTCCTTTCAATAGTTGAAGTGCCCACGCAGCGAGTGTGTATGCATTCGTGAGACCGCCGAAGCTTGCTCTCAAGCTCCTCGCGACCGAGTTTCGCGTATATGCCCGGTCACTCAGAGATCCGTCCTGCGGCTCACACTTAAAACATAGAGCTCGCATGCATCATGTCCAGTGAAATATACTTAAAGATATATTCATGAACCAAAATCCCCGGCTATCTCTGGGCAAGCCCCGTTTCAAGCAAACGAGACAAGCGAAAAACACCACGAGCTCAGTCAGAGAATCATGAACACAGAAATCATGCACAGGGCATGCAGAGACATAGTGGGGGGCTTCTTCAGCGGCGAAGCGAACGACCGCAACATCGCAGCATGTTCATCACCCCGCCCCGCGCCGATGCTTCCCGGGCGTCTCACCCATCACCCGCTTGAACGCGCGAGAGAACGCCGCTTCCGATCCGTACCCATACCGTTCCGCGATGTCGATCACCTGCTCGTTCGTTGTCCGCAGCGCCTGGGCTGCGCTCTGCATCCGCCAGCGCGTCAGGTACTCCATCGGGGACTCTCCGACCAGTTCCTGGAACCGCAACGCGAACGCGCTCCGCGACATCGACACGCTGCGTGCGAGCGATTCGACCGTCCACGAGGCGCCGGGCTCGCGCTGCATCGCGACAATCGCGCGTCCGATCCGTTCATCGCGTAAGGCGGCCAACCAACCCTGCTGCATCCCCTCGCCCCGCGCCAGCCACGAACGGATCCCCTGAATCACGAGGATGTCCGCCAGACGCGTAACCACCGTCTCCCCGCCCGGGCGCCGTTCCTTGGACTCGATCGCCATCAATCGCAGGGTGCTCTGCATCCATTCCGACTCGGGCGCGTTCCACGCATCGACATGGATCACACGCGGGAGCTGGCGCACCAGATCCACCGCAGCTGGGTGATCGAAGCACACCGCGCCGCAGATGAGCTGGGTCTCCTCGCCCCCGCCCCCATACACCAACCGCTCGTACCGCTCGCTCACCTGCTCGACCGGCAGATCGAAGAACGGCTCCGTCTTCACCCGCTTGCTGCTCATCAGGTCATGTCCCATCCCATGAGGCACCAACGCGAACGCGCCCGGGCGTAGCTCGATCAGTTCCTCTCCTTTTACCCGCACCCAGCACGACCCGCTCGTGACGATGTGGAACATGATACAGTTGTCCATCGCGGGCATCGCAATCCCGTATGGTGCGCTCAGCTGCGAGTGCGCATACACCACGCCCTCCAATCGCAGAAAGTGCAGCGCCTCCCCATACGGGTCCCCCGACGCCCACGCCCGCTCGATCCGCTCGTCCATGTTCAATGTACCCATACCCCATCATAGCACCCATCCCCGATCATCCATCAATCTGGACGATCAGTCAATTCATAGAGGCATTCAATCATTGAGTATCCAGAAATGTGCGCCATCATGTATGTATCAGCAATGCCGCTGATCTGGTACAAAGGACCCGATCATGACCAAGCACACCACATCGAATGACCCCCGCCCGATCCTCGTCACCGCATCCACCGGCAAGACCGGGCGTCGCGTCGTCGAGCTGCTCGAATCCAACGACATCTCCACACGCCGAGCATCACGCAGCGCCCCCGTCCCCTTCGATTGGACGGACCACACGACCTACGCCCCCAACCTCAAGGGCGTGCGGGCAGCCTACATCGTCTACACACCGGACCTGAGCGTCCCGCGTGCCCAAGACGACATCCGCGCCTTCGTCAACGCGGCCATCGACGAAGGGGTCGAGCGTCTCGTCCTGCTCTCGGGTCGAGGCGAACCGGCTGCGGAAGCCTGCGAAGACATCGTCCGCGCATCGGGTCTGGAGTACACCCTAGTGCGTGCCGCGTGGTTCAACCAGAACTTCGACGAGGGCGACTTCCTCCCCATGATCCTCGAAGGCACCCTCGCCCTCCCCGCGGGCG
>CEOE01026097.1_pt1 | contig 21542 bp, 26 predicted proteins | sample 530211 | NCBI WGS metagenome assembly CEOE01 (sample SAMEA2619779, study PRJEB7988) | marine metagenome | isolation source: saline water (ENVO:00002010), including
GGTATATAAATTTTAGATTTGGAAGCCATAAGTATTTTTAATAGAGCAAATTTATGATTTTCTTTAAAATCATCTTTTTTAAAGCTTTCATCTTTCAATTTATAGTTTTCATTTATAATCTCACTTTGATGATTAACAAATTGTGTTGGAAATAGTATATCAATTAATCTTCTAAAAAATGAAGCATCAACTCTTCCATTTATTGCCGGTCTTTGGTTACATTCCATAATTTGCATTGCGTGTATATTGATTTTGGTTTTTTGAGAATATAAGGCACGAGCATTGACAACTGGGTTCCCTGTCATATATTTAATAGTAGAGCCATTCAGCTTTACACCTTCGTCTGGTTCACTATAAAGAATAACTCTTTTTTTATCACAGTTAGCCACCTCTTGATTGGCGCCACTTTTTTTTACTTTTTCAGTAAGTACACCATTTGAACCTTCATAAAAATAATCATTGGTACAAGCTTTAAAAAGTTCCATTAAAACCCCTTTGCCGTTTCCTCCTCTTCCATTAAATAAAACAAAATATTCATCTTGTTGTCCATATAATCCACGCCGTAAAATACTTTTTACACTTTCCCGGCTTTCAATATCTGGTTGTATATCAATAAAAAATTGATTAATTTTATTAAGTTCTTCATTTGTTGGTTCCCTCCATTCAAATCCACAATTTAATGTTATGTAATCAAATTTATTGATTTTTTCAAATTTATTTAAATCAAGATTATAAGCAATATTTTTAAAACAAAAAAGCTCTCTTCTATTACAATCAAAATTATAATCCTTATTTTCAAGAATAACTGATATTTGTTCAATTATGGCTTTTTGTTTTGAGGATGTGTTAATATATTTAATTGATGATGTAACATTTTTAATTTTTTTTTCATTTTCCTCACTATATTGAAGCTTATTCAAAATATCTCTTTTGTCGGTAAATAATTTAAATAGTGTATCACGCATATGTTTTTTGATTTTATTCAACTTATAATCAATAGCCCAAAAATTATCATTAAAAAAATATAATTCGTCATCCTGTTTCACTACATTGTCGCAAGAATTTTTTAAGTATAATTCTGCTAACTCGTAATCACTATTAGAAAAAAAAATTGGTGTATATTTAGCTTTTATTTCAAAATATTTTTGCTTGTTTGATAATTTAGAATAGTGATTTATTGTTCCAAAAGAACACAGTTTTTTTTTATCATCATTCAAGAATTTTTTTAACTTTTCATCTCCACAGTATTTTTTTGATTTACTTGATATTTTTTTGATTAATTCAAAGTCGCCAAATTCATTGTTTAAACTCCATATAATTTTCAGCCAATCTGCATAATTATCAAGGTAATCTAAAGAAATATTTTCAATAAGTTCATTTTCTTCTTCTGTTGCTTTCCTTTTTGGTTTTATTTCTTCAAATCCTGAATCAGTTGAAGAAGATGATATTTTTTTTTTAATAATATTTTTTTCAACAACTGGATAATTATCAAAGGTTTTTAAATCTCCATTAGTATTTACAATATAACCATTAATATCTTCAAATGTATTTACATAAAGTAAGTCTAAACCTTTTTTAAAATCAATTTTAGTTGAATTATTATCATTTATATTTTTTAATCTCCATAAATGAGGCATTTTACGCCTCGTTGAAAAGCTTTGAAATTCGTTGCCATATTCTTTAATAAATTGTTCTTTATTGTTATCAATATCAATTACCATAAATTTTGAATTACTTAAATTTACATTGAGCGCATTTGGTTCAAACCACAACTTTTGATTTTCTTCAATGCATTTTTCATAGCTCCATTCCATCCAACCTTTTTTTGTTCCTTTCATTTTCTTTTCATTGTTAATAATATTAATATTAATTTTAATATATGGGATTTTGTGAATATCGCAAAAATCAATAATTTTCATTGCCATTTTTATTATATATACTTTATATTTATTCTTTTAAATGATAATTAACGAATATTTAAAATATAGCAATTTAAATTGATAAAATGAACAATTAAAATAAAAATATATTTACATTATATAAAATGTCATTACAAGATTATTTATCACTTCAAGACCAGATGGCGGGGGGTATTGCTGACCAAGTCCCGCAGCTATATGATAAATTAAATGATAAGAAAGTTTATGCAAAATCAATTTTAGAAACTGGAGGGAATGTTTTAGGGGTTGGAGCTTTAACAAGTGGAATCAAAAAACTTAAAAATTCTAAAGGAATCTTAGAAAAACTTGATTTAAATCCAGAAGAACTTGAAACAATGGCAAACGATTTAAAAGCGGGTAACTATAAGGATGTTTTAGCGGGTATATCAAAAAAAGCAATAAATAAAGCGTCTGCAAAATTACAAGGAGCAGTCCAGAAAGCAAGAGGAATCAAACAAGAGGACGGAGATTTGGCAGAAGATGTTGTGGCAACACCTGCCAGAGGTGAAATACCTAATCCTGCATTTGATAGTTTAAATAATAGTGAAGAAATACCGTTGGCAAGAGTAGCTCCAAAAATATCTCAAGAAAGTGCAACACGTTTCAGGGTTCCAAAAAGAAAATCCCAAGTGCCAGAAGAAGATGAAGCCGGAGGATTGAGAGGAGACCCAAATGTAGGTAAGGTATCAGGAGAAGCAGGAGAAGCTGGCGAATTTGATGCTATTTCAGGTGAAAGATTAACTGGAACTATAGCAGAAAGAACCGCACCAGATTTAGGCGACCTTTTAGGAGACTTACCAGGATTAAGACCAGTTATGACAGTACGCGTTATGCCTTCATCCTCATCTGTTCAATTACCAAGAGCAGCACAAGCAAGACTCCAAACACAACCAAAACCACCACAACCAAAACCCGCAGAAGAACCAACAGTTAAAGCGCCAACAAGTGATGAATTAAATAAAGCTGTTAGAGCAGCAGATAATGAACCAGTAACAACAGCTGATGCAGATGCATTAGCAACCAAAGTAGCAAGTGCAGGGGCAAAAGCAGCTACTGGAGAGGAAGATGCCACCAAAGTTCTTGGAGATTTGGTGAAAGGTTCAGCAGCAGAAGATGAAAACCCTGTTGGCTTGGCTATAACTGCGGTACTTGGTATAGGCTCATTAATTGCAGGAGGTCTTACCAAAACACATCACGAAGCTTTTAAAATGCCCCCAGCAGGACCAATAAAAGGATTTTCTGCACAAATTGGTGCAGGCATTTAATAATATTATAAATCTTACAAAATATATAAAAAAAACTTTAAATTTTATTTTCTTTTTATATATTATTAAAAATGGAAACTATTGTTAGAATACAACCACGTCAAGGAACTTTTAGTGCCAACCAAAAATTAGTTGATGTTGAAATTCCAGCCAATAGCGGTGTAGTTGATTTATCTTCATCCTATGTTGCTGTTAGAGTTGCTGCAGTTATTGATGACAACAGCGCAGCAACCACTGAAGCTGGTGTATTTAATGTTGGAACAAATTTTGGCTTTCGTGATGGTTCAGGAGCAGATTCAGCAACTAAAGAATTTTTAAGAGCGCCAACCTCTGCTGTATTAGTCAAAAATGCCTCTTTAATGAGTAGTATGAAAGGAAAAATCGCAGATGTTAGAAATGTAGCCTGCCTTGCATTCACAAAAGCACTTTTAGAAAAAGATGAGACAGAATTAGATGACGAAAAGGGAATGGATGGAAGCTCAAAAAAAGATTCAAAAATTTCAGGTGGAAATTTACTTGAAGCAAACCAAGGCAGTGAAAAATCAAGTCAAAGGTCCAATGAAATTCAAATACCATTAAAAGAAATTTTCAACTTTTGCCGTGAAGATTCATATGATACCTCAAAAATGGGTGCTTTACGTATCCACCTTGAATGCCACTTTGACAGGCTACAAGCTTCAACAAGTATAACCGCAGCAAATTATGATGCCAATGTAAATGGACAAGCTGCACTTGGAGATTATAAAACTATGACTAATTTAGCAGGTGTTGCAAATGCAACAGTAGTTCAAACAGCCGCTACTTATGATGCTCTTGAGGATGCCCCTTGGTATAATCAACAAAAAGTTACACTAGCCCACAGTACAGCGGGGGGCGCTCAAGCCGACCAAATTAAGCAAATTGTCAAAGTTGAACACGACCAAGCAACCAAAAAAGTTAATATTACTTTAGATACTGAAATTCAAGCGGGTGCTTTAACAACAACAGCTCTCACACTTGTCCCAGTAATTCCAAATGGTGTTACTCCTTCAATTGAAAATGTTGATGCAGTTGTAACATATAAACCAGTAGGAGATACAGATGATGAAATACAGTACACAGAATATCAAACTTTAGAGGATAATTTTACACCCGCAAAAGCATTTCAGAGAAATTATCATCTTGCGCCAAATTGTGTAAACGCATATGTTCTTTTCCCTTCACCAATTGCATCAGTTGTAGACCAAACAAAAGGGGATGACAATATTAGCTCTTATAGAATAGCAATTGATAATGAACAATTATCAAACAGACGAATTGAAATGGGTTCAGCTACTCACCTTGATTTACTCCAAAAGGTTTACACTAATATGGGAGTTCCTCTTAAAAACACACTTGCTTCAATAAGAGCAAGAAACTTTCTTATCAGTGATGACCAAAATTCAAGACATCCTGTGAGTGTTATTGCATTTCCAGTCCCTAACGCTATGGACGGCAAAAGTAAAATGTTGACAATTGATTTAGAGGCTAAAGATACAGTGCCAACAAGTGCTTCAGGAAATTTCCAACTTAGCGGAAATATTACAATTTATCAAGAAGTAGTTAGACAAATATAAGCTTTTTTTTATTTACTAATTCATTTTTTTTAGATTAAAATTGAAAAAATATTTTATATTTAAATAATATAAAATGTCATCAACTATTAAATATCATAAAGTAACCCCCGAGACTGTCAAAGATGCTGGACACACTGAATTTGACACAGTTGACTTTGTAATGACAGGGCAGGGAAGAAAACTTGTCAAAAATAGTGTGCTTTTAGCTTATAAATTACAGGTAAATAGCGCAGCAAATACCCCAAAAACTACAAATGACCAAATTAGATATAATCACAAAATTGGTGGACACTCATTTATTGACCAAATTGTAGTCAGTAATCCAAACGGAAATATTGAGGTTTTGGAATCTTACCCAATTTTCGTAAATCAAGTTAGAACAGCAACACTTGGACAAAATGATTATTATAGCGCTGATTTAATAGCTGAAGGCTGTGGACCTATTCCAGAAAATGCGGAAATAGGTTCTGAGCGTGTTGCATCTAATAATGAACAAGCCACTGGAGCAGCCGCCATTGATTTCACTGACTCAACACAGTGTATAAGACCTCTTATGTGTTTAAATAGAATGTCTGGCGGAGACTATTCTTTTGACAATAACGGACCTTTAAGAGTCTCTTTGAGTCTCGCACGTTTGGTTGCTGCTCTTCAAGGTCAAGACAATAGCAATGCCGCTGAATATAAATTAGTAGATTTAAGATTATATTTCAAATCTGTTCCAGATGATGGAGCCAAAGACAAAATGATGATGTTAAGTTATGGACATTTAAAACAATCAATTAATAGTAATTCAGCCAATATTTCAAGTAGAATCCCAGCAAAAGCTGTAACTGGTGTAACTGTTTCATTTTTATTAGAATCCGATGAAAGCAACTTTAAAAATGATTCTTATGCATTAAATAAATTTCCAAATCTTGAAGAAGTACGCTTTTTATTTAGCGATAATTTAAGCAATAATATTTCATATAGTATGGAAGAACCCAATGATATGTTAAAACGAGGATTAAAAGCTCTAGGAAGTGCAGGACACGACCAGGCTCAGTATTCAAAAATGATTGCAAATAAAGGGTTTTTGCTTGGACAGGATTTCGCACAAGCTGTTGATATTTCACAAAATAAATTTACTATTCAAATCAAATCAAGTCATACACAAGGCTCACCATATGTTGCCCACGCATTCTTCCACAATATACTCTCAATGTCTAATTAAAAAAATATCCAATAAATAAAGACACCAAAAATAAAAAAAATTATTAAATCAAATTCCCCTTTTTCAAATTTATTTTCTAAATTTAAATTTTTAATATTAAAACTCATTTTTATAATTTTATATTTATTTATTTAAATAGAATAAATATAAATAGTTCAATAATCAAAATAATTATATTTTTCAATATTATAAAATGTCTTTATATTCAGGAAATATTGTGAGTGATATTATTGACCCAACCACAAGTGTATCAAATAAATTAGTGGAATTTAAATTAAATGCAAATACCGGATATTATAGTAATTTAAGAATCGCAAATCTTGGTGTAAAAGTAGCCGCCAAAAATTATAATAGATTAGCCGGGGTATATGGTGTTTTACGTGCCGTGTATTTATATGATGGACGAAGAGAACTTGATAGCTTAAGAGAAGCAAATAGATATTTAGGCTTCTCAAATTTACTTTATTCTAATGAGACCAATAATAGTGAAAGACACAAATTGACAAAATCAAAATTAGGACTTCAAATTGATGATGATAAAGTTATCGTACAAAGGTTTATTCAAGATAACAATGCAGGTGACACTGATGCAACAGTAGCCACTTCAAATGAAGGTGATGAAACCAGACTTGGATATTTAGACTTAAGACAAGCTCTCCCACTCCTTCAAAATATGGTGTTTTTATCAACTAATACTTTTAAAAATTTAAGAGTTGTTCTTGAATTTGAAAGTGATAGAGCTAAAGTTTTAACTAACGATGCTAACGCCTTTAATGTAGCTCCTCCAATTCTTATCGCTGATGAAGAGCAGGACGAAGCAAACCGTATGGCACTTGAAAAAGAAATGACAGGAGCTCTTTGGAACTCCATTGAACACGATTTAGTTCAGGTTCCCGGTTCACTTTCAGTAAATGGGGATGCTGATACAAGAGCTGTAGAACAAACAGTATCTAAAAAGGTTGATGGTTTCAATAATAAAAATGTATCAAGAGTTGTTATAATGAAAGCAAGAGCAGACCCCGCAAATTATGTTAATGCTAATAATGTTGAAGGCTATGGAGCTTTATCTTCTCAAGCTATGCACAAGGAAAAATTACAGGTAACTTTAAACAATAAAACATTATTGGCTGGAACAGATGGAATTGATAATGAAGCTTATAAACTGTTTTTACTTTCAATGACTTTTGGAAATGTTAATATTGCACCTTATGATAATCTTGAATGCGTTGGTAGTGATTCACCAATTGCAAACAGCGTACACCTTTCAGGCATAAGACCGCCAGTCGCTAATAAACAGGCACACGAAGTTGGACAATCGAATTATATTGGATTTTCAATTGAAGATATGGTTGAAGACCTGCAAATTGTGTATAAAAGAACTAATGTAAAATATACCAATGGCACAGTTAATCAACCATTAAATGCCCCATTAAATCTTCATATTTTTGCAGAAGTAAGAAAACAAATCACAATAAATGGGGAAAATTACCAAGTAAATTATGCTTAATTTATTTTAAAAAATTATTTTATTTCAAATATAATATATGACAAGTAAAATAATTGAATTAAAAGAAGCATATGACCCTGACCCCAAAAGTGATGGTGACCCAACAGTTGGTAAAAGCTCAGGAGAATATACAAATAGATTTACAGAAAAAATAAGAATAGATAAAGGGGACTCATTAAGAATAAAAAGTGTTTTTATTAATGATGCTACGGGACCAGATGGCAATATAATTTTACAGGATGATTTACCAGTTACAATTTCAGTAGGTTATTATGTAAGAGACTGGGGCAGCTATGATTTTCAAGAAATATACGCAAATGGCAGAACATATGAAGAACGGACAGGAGTTCCTGCACCTGGAGGAGGAGTGGCAGACCCAAGAACAAATAAACATTATGTATTCTGCAGACCTTACACACACGTAGGAACTGAAAAAAGCGTATCTGCCATAAGACTTGTTTGGAGGCGTTCAATGGTTTTTGGTGGTGATTGGTTGGGGCAAAATGCAAAAATTCAAATTTCATATACACACGCTAACGGCTCGACTAAAACAATTAATTTTACAATTACAAAAAGAAAAGTTCAAGATTTATTAAAATTTGATACTCAACAAAATTTACATTATATAGAATTAAGCAGTGGAACAAATGACAAACTTAAAAAGGGACATATACCGTTTCCGCTTTTAACTGCCAATAATCCAAACTTTAAAGATTTAACAGATGGCGCACTTGGTAATGAAGGCATTTATGATTTTACAAGTACAGATATTCCAAATGGAACTGAAAATTTTGTGACACATAGCCAAGATATAAGTTTTATAATTCCAAAAAATAGAGATGGATATAGCCCAGAAGAATTTGGACAAATACTAACAGATAAAATAACACAACTTTCAGATAATCCAGATACACACGATATGACGGGTTCACACGATAGTAAGTTAATGACTACAACTCTCTCGGAAGAAACAGCAGCAGCAGGTGGAATATATCTTGATAGTGATGCTTTAAGATTATACACAACAAATGTCACTGGAAACGAACAAAGAAATACATTCTTTGGGACAAATCAATTTCCAGTTGTATATAGAGATGATTTGGGAGGTAAATTTGAAATACAGTCAATGCATCTTCCTTTATATAGTGGAGGACAAGAAGGTGTTTTGCTTTTAAGTAATGGAGCAAATAATTATATCGCTAATAAACATTCTGGTGTTTTTATAACAGATGTTTCACCACCTGATTTTTTCAGTAAATTTTTAAAAATTGATGAAAGTGATATTATAAGCTGCGAACGTGGTGGTTTGAATAATATTGCAATAGGTGCAAGACCTGTAGGCACAATATATCCAACATATTCTTTTGAAGAAGGCAAAAACGTTACAGGTCAATTGGTTTCTTTAGACACTATTGTAAATAAAGAAAATTTTGGATTTGAAAAACCATCTGGATTTATATCAATGACTTCAACATTCGTCCCCGACCCTGCAAACCCTGGCGCAACTTCGCCAAATTTTGAAACAAGAGCAGATGGAACGAACCGAGGTGTAAGTGCTTCTTTTATAGCTGAACAACAACATACAACAATATTGGGTTCAAATAGTGTGGCAGCTCAAATTGATGACCCATATTATCAAATCGAAATTAGTTTGCCTATACGTGCTGATTTTAATTCAAGTCAAAGAAGTAATAAAAAAATACAAGGTATTGTTGGCAGATATTATAATACAAATGGATATACACAAGCAACAGAGGGTGAAGGTTCTCTAACCTATATTCACGACAGTGATGAGCCATTATATATAAGTGAATTAAATGTGAGAATCTTAGACTCGAAAGGAGAATTAGCAAGTAATATAAAGCCTGACAATACAGTATTCTTGGAAATATTAAAACAAAATCCAAATCAAATTTAATCTTAAATTTATTTTTTAATTTTATTTTATATTTATAATAATATAAATGCCAAATAGAATTAACCACAATTTACCAATGAATAGCGCTAACCAAAATGTACAACAAACACATTTATTAACAAAAGCAAATGACAAACACGATTCAATTAAAACAGCTAGTGAACTTACAAACACAAAATTAGATATTCTTTCAGGTGCAATTAATAATAATTTAGGAGATGCACAAGTTAAATTACAAACTTATGTATACGCACACGATGGAGGAAACGGACAAGCAAGACCACTTCAGTGTGATGCCAATGGGCATTTAAAAGTATCAAATGATGTTCTTGAGGTTTCGGCAGAAACTGTAAATTTAAATACTGATACATTGGAGACAAAAATACAAGCAACAAACGATAAATTAGACGGTTTTTCAGGAGCTGGAAACAATAATATTGGAGAAGGGCAAACAAAATTACAAACTTATTTATATGCCAGAGATGTTGCAGCAGGAAATTTTAAGCCCTTAGTATGTGATGGAGACGCTCATTTACAGGTAGATTGTTTAACAAGTGCTTTGCCAACTGGTGCCGCTACAGAATCAACATTAAATGATGTAAAAACAAGCGTTGAATTATTAGATGATGTGGTGGTGGCACAAAATGCGGCTCACCCAAGCAAGGCAAATGCCGTGGGAGGGCGTTATTATGTAGATAATACATTTAGAGATATACGAGTTGATAGTATAGGGAAAGTAATTGTAGACAGTCCCTCAGGGAGCGATATTAATTTAAGAATTGATGCAATTTCAAATGGACAAACACAAAACGGAGATGGAACAGGAAACAAGCCGGGTGTTATGCTAGATGCCATAAATACAAATATAATATCATTAAATAATAAATTTGTTGGAGGTCAAACAACATCAGGGATGGCTACCGCTCAAAATCAACAAGTAGTAGATTTAACTCTTCAAGGTCTAGGTGATGATTTGACTGATATTAAAAACGCACAAACACAAAACGGAGATGGAACAGGAAACAAGCCGGGTGTTATGTTAGATGCAATAAATACAAATACAATTACAGGAAATTCTACATTATCATCAATAAATACAAATAATGAACTTTCAAGCGGTACAGCAGGAGGAACAGCAGCCGCAGGTCAAAAGGGGAGAGTTATTTTAGGATTTGACGGTTCAAATTTTAGAAATGTAAAAACAAATACAAGCGGTCAATTACAAATAGACGGAGCAAGCGTGGTTTCCGTTGCCCCTTCAAATTCATTTAATTCTGATAATGCCTCACATCTCAATTCATTCGCCGTTGGTATTCGTGCGAGAACCAATATCTCTTCTCACTCTACGGGGACATTTTTGTTATGTGATAGTGATGGAAGATTAGCGGTAATAAATAAGACTGCAGTTGTAAATCATAGTGAAGTGTCTTATGTCAGTGGGCAGAGTATAAGCGGGAGTGGGACACATACTGGGGCTTCAATATCAGTTGATGCCAATACAAAAGCATTTTATGTAGAGCATAATTTTTCACATACTGGAATAAAATATGAGATTTTAGCTTCTATTGACGGAACAAATTTCTTTTCAACAGGTACAGAATTTAACGCAGGAGGATTAAGTCCGGCAACACTAACTGGTATAAACACTATAAAAGGGGCAAGTGGAACTGCCGAAGGTTTCCCGCCTTTTATAAAATTTAAGTTTACTAATTCTGATAGTTCAGTTCAATCTGCAACCTTATCTTATGTTCAACAAATAGGATAAAAAAATTAAAATTAAAATATTTTATATAAATATAATGAGTGATAAAAAATTAATTAAATTAATAACAAGTGATGTAAACGCTAATTTTGATAATCAATTTAGAAATGAAATAATTGTTAAAAAAAATAGTGAAATTGCGTTGCATTCATTATCAATGACAAGAGAAGAAACTAAAATCACAATTTCACCAGATAATGACACTTTAGTTTTTAATATAGGTGGAACAGATAAAACCATTCATCTAAAAAATGGCAGATATACCGTTCATCAACTCCATCATTTAATAGATAATTTAAATAAAGAACTAAATTCTAATATTTCACACGTTGGAGCTTTTGGAAGTATGGACTTTGGAGCATATTTACAAGCATTTATTGATAATGACCCAATAACAGATAATCAGGTATTTAAAGTAAGATTATGCAGACCTCCATTTATTGGATTAAATGATTCTCCAACAGGATTAGGACCGGACTTAACTTTAGAAAATGTTTCAATTTTAAATGATACATTATTTAAATCAACAGATGCCCCTGACGATAATTTAAATACATCTTTTGCTCATTATGATGCTCCATTTATTCGTGGTTGTGGCAGTTTTAGAGCAAGGATACAACTAATGGCAGATAATATAAACCCAGCTGACCCAAATGGATTTATAATTGGTTTAACTAATAAAATTTCTAATTTGGGAGATGATTTTGCACAAGAAGACATAAATTTTGGTATAAAAATTACATCAACAACTTCAAATTATATTAAAATTATAAATGGTGTTGAAACTGATTCAGGCACCGCACCTTTAAAATTTGATGCTGGAACCGCAGATAATACACACGACTATTTAGATATTAAAGCAAATGGTGGAAGATTAGAAGGCAAGGTGTTTCAAGATGGTAATACATTAACAGTATTTGATGAACCATTTGTTTATACAGATAATTCATTTCAAGATATGAACCACCCAAACAATGAAAGTTTATACCCAGTTATTATATTCTTTCAAGGTAATTCAAGAGTTATTTTGGATGGTGTAAGATGTCATACAGCGGAGGACCAATCAACAGACAGTTTTAACCCAGACGCAAGAGGACCAGCCGTAAATATTTCGCCAACTAATTTAATCCCTGTTCCAATTCAATCTGGTTCAAATTGTACTTTTACATTAAATTTTCAAAATAATGAAATTAGGTCTTTTTTTGGTTTTGATAATTTGAATAATACGTCAAATCAAAATATAGGAGGATTTGAAACAGGTGAAGAAACTTTTATTGAATCCGGTACGCCTTTTATCGTATTAGATACCAGTGATATATATATGATTGAAATGTTAAATATTCCATTAGATAGCTATGAAGGATACACAGAACAAAGAAAAAATATTCTTGCTGTCATACCTGTAAATGAAAATAATGTTAATATGTCAATGGGAACTTTACAATATGAAAGTCCAAATTTAAACTATATATCAATAAAAAATGATTATGACATATCATTAAGAAATATTAAAGCAAGAGTAGTAAATTCAAGATTTGAACCAATAGACACAGATGGTACAAGCCATATAACATTATTTATAAGAAGTGTTTGAGAATAAATATAAATAAAATATACTAAATTTATAATAAATAAACTTAAATATATTAATTTATATATATTTATGCTATTTAAAGACATAAATTTTAAAATTTGTTCTTATATACTATATATATAAGCATAAATATAGACTACTTAAAGCTTTTAAATAAGAATAAATATATTTTAACAGTTTTTTGCCTCTTTTTTGTTGCCAATTTTTAAACTTTGGCTTATTTCTTCATTTAATTTTTGTTTAAGTTTAAAATTTCTTTGCTTCTCACTTCTTATTAAAACAGTTTCTAATACATCAAGTACTGTGTCAACTCCATATAAATTAACCATATCTTTTATACGATTACATTTATCCTGACAAAGGTAAGTGGTATAACAAGTTACCCCGCATAATTTACAATCATACATTTATATTATATAATACATAAAAATAATTCTTCAATTAATTTTTGGGGTATCCTATACCTTGTTAATTTTCCTTTATCCCATTCTTTTTGATTATAATGTTTTTTATGATTACATATTATTGGTTTAAATCCTTCAATATTTGTCCATATTCTTGTTTTTTTTTTTCCTTCAAATCCATACATACAATAATACACATCATAGAAAGGCTTATCAATAATATATTCTTTCATACGTCCGGTTTGTGGGTTTTCTATCCAATAATATTTTGGGCTAAAATATTCAATGATTTCAAAAACTTTATCAACCATTGGTATCCCATATTTTTTTATATCATTGTCTAATATTTCTTTTGTTATTATTTTTTCGCCGTGTGCCTTAATTTTTCTACCAATCCAAGAAGCTCGACATATACTCCACCACAAACAAACAGGGCTTGCTGTAATTAAATCAAACGTACCTTTTTTGAAATCTTTTTTATAATCCCATTTCATTATATCTTCTTTTATATGATAATCTGAAATATAACCACTATTAAAAGGGCATTCACCATTTAAATCTCTATCTAAACTTACAACTTCCCAGCCCAAACTGTGTGCGACTTTTCCTACTGAATGTGTACCACTAAATAATTCTAAAACCTTCATTAATAATTATTTATTTTATTATGGTTCTATTTTTCCGCAATCTTTAATATATTCTTCTTTTTCAATTTCTTCTTTTATAGTTTTCATTTTATGAACTTTGCTAAAAAATATTTCATTGTAAAGTTTATTTATTTTTTTTTCTAATAAATAAAGTTTTCTAATAATTATATCTAATTTAGAAATATTTGAAGATTCCATTATTTAAATTTTATATTATATTTTTTTATTAAATCCGTGTCAAATGTTTTTCCTTTATTAAAATAAAATGAATAAAGACGAGCTATGCCCCACTGAGTCGGAGAACTCACCGAAGCCCGAGAACCAGCAGACAAAAAGGCACCCTCACCTCTCTTCACAATTTCTTTCTGTGCTTGTAATGGGATGCCGGTTTTTTCAAAAAACTTTTGAGTCTTGGGCTTTGTATCTGGAAACTTTTTTTTAAATCTTATAGTAAATGATGATTGCCTTTTTTCTGTCGTGGTTGGTCTTTTCTTCGCCAATTTCTCAGCCTCTTTCTGTTTACCTTTCTTTAAAAGTTCTCTGGTTTGTTTTATATTCTCGGTTTTTTCCTTAGCTTCTTTTTTGCTTAATCCTTTAGTATATTTGTTTGGTATTTCAAAAATTTCCTTTTCTGTTTTCTTTCTTGGCTTTTTATTTTGGTTTTTTATCATTTTAGTAATTAAAGATGTATTCAACATATATTATTTAAATATAAATTTTTTTCTTTTTTCCTCGTCAAGTTTAGTACGCTTTTTTAAAAATTCAAAATATTTCTTACTTCTATTAAATCTATCTTTTGCTTTACCTGTATTATCAAATATAACACGCAATCTTTGTGTAATTACATTTGTAATTTGAACAGCCCTTGGATGTGTTATTCTATTTTTTTTATATAGTGATTCAATTTTAGAAATCGTTTTGTTTAGGTTTTCGATTGTGTCATATTTTACTCTAATTGTGTCTTTTGGGTTAGCATCACTATATAAATCATAATTTTTGAAAAAAGTTTTTTCCTTTTTTGGTGTATTCATATATATTATACTATAAATTTATTTGCCTATTTTTTTCATTGTAATATCGTGAGCTTGTTGAAAGCAAAAACCTTTTTTCATAAGTTTTGTCATTTCACTCATATGTGCTTTTGTATGAAATACTTTATGTTCTTTCATTAGCTGTTTTTGTCCTTTTGTTAAATCTTTTTTAGGTTTGCTCATAGGTTTTGGCATCCTAATATTTTTTGATTTTGGTTTTGATTGCTTTGAATTCATTTTGGTTGTAGCTTTTGGTTTCATCGATGAATGATATGGCATTATATAATTATTAAATATTTTTTTCTATAATATAATTATAAAAATGGTTAGAGCTATTTTACAAAAAATGAAGACTCCAGAATTACGAAAATATATTGCCGCACACAATAAAGTTGTTAGACAATATATTGGTGTAGAAATAAAACAGGCAAGAGCCGCTTATAGTCAAAATTTAAAAGTTAAAAGAAGAGAATTGAAAGCAGCTCAAACTATAGATTCAAAAGGAAAAAAAAAAGATGAGTTAATTGAACTTATAATGAAAGAACCATCACTTGTTAGAAAAATTAAATTTGATACAGAGAATAAAAAAGTAGACCCACCAGCATCGCCACCAAAAAAGAAACCAGAACCAAAAAAGAAAGAAGAACCAAAAAAGAAAGCGGAACCAAAAAAGAAAGCAAAACCAGCAGCAAAAAAATTAACAGCAGAAGAAGTAAAAGCCGCAGCTATAAAAGCCGCAGAAGAAGCAGAAACAACAGAGGAAGAAGGACCAGCACCACCCATAAAGGAAGTTCCAAGAAGATTACACAGTATATGGAAAGTTTATATGGAAGAAAGAGTTGGTGATTTTTATAGTGCCGGGGACCAAAAAGAAGAAATTGATGAATTTAAATCAACTGAAAAAGATTATTTAAAAAATGAAAAGTTAAGAGCTGATAAATCTTTGAGTGCCTCACAACAAGCAAAAGCAAGAAATGCCAATGCAAGAACACGTGAAGCTATGGAAGCAGAATTTAAAGAAGATGAAGACATTAAAAAATTATATAAGGAGTTTGCGCCAAGATTATTGAAAGCATATGAAAAATTTGAGAAAGATTTAAAACAAACAGAAGAACAAGCAAAAAGAGCCAAAAAAGCCGCAGCCAAAGAAAAAGCACAATTTGAAAAGGATTTAAAAAAGAAAGAAGAAGAAGCAGATAAAGAAGAAGAACAAATTAGAAAACGTATTGCCAAAGGTTCTAAGGCAAAAGCAAAAAAATAGAGGGGGAAGCGAAACCCCCAGCAAAAACACAAAAAGAAGAAAAAGACCCACAACGAAAATTATTTTTAAATGATTTAAATATTGGAAAAGGACAAATTGTTCCAACTGGTGAAAAATTTATCTCTTATGAATATGTTGGAAGCAATAACAATGTATTATTAAAAGGACTTGTAAGTCCAGAAAAACAGCCAAAAGAAATATTTTTAGATTTATTTAGCGCACAGGAAGACGAACAAAAACCAAGAGCGAATAAAGGTGTTTCAAGATTAATTTTATGTAAGTTTATAAACTATATGTTGAAAGAGAAACATATTGAAAATAATTATAGTTTTCAGCTTGAGCCAGGTATGTTCTCACCAACTCAAACTCAAAAACATTCAATAAGTAATTTAAAAAAAATGTACAAATCTATGGGTTTTAAAAAAATTGTTAATTCAGAAAGATTCGCAATGAAAGTTGGTGACTTTTTAAAATGGTGTAAAAGTAAATACTCAGATGAATTTTTTAATTTAATTTAATTCGTCCAAAATTAATTATATATATATAGAATAAATATAAAAAGAATGTATTATATTTATATTTTATATTTTGACGGAATAACAGATTGTTATATAGGAACCACAAAAAATTTAAAAAATAGAATGAAACATCATTTAAATGCAGTAAAATATTATATGAAAAATCAAAAAGTATATCAGTTCATAAGGGATAATAATTTAAAAGACTCATTAAAAATGGAAATTTTACACACTGTTGATACTGAATGCTTACAGGAAAGTAAAATTGTTGAAAGAATGTTTATTGATTTGATTGAACCAAGCTTAAATACTATTCTCCCGTGTAGAACAAGAGAAGAATATTTTAGAGATAATAAGCAAGAAATATATAGGCGTAGAAATACTCAAAATTTAACAAGACGTGAAAAATACAAGGAATTAAGCAAACAATATTATTATGATAATAAACAATCCAGATTAAAAAAACATAAAGAATATATTAAAACACCGAAAGGAATTGAAGCATTAAAAAAAAGACATAGAAAAGTAAATTGTATATGTGGGCAAGAGATAAACTTTTCAAGATTAAAACGCCATTGTACGAAAACAAAACATAAAAATAAATTTTTAGAAATACTAATTAATTCCAAATCAAAGTTGAAATATTCACCAAAAAATATTGATATAAGAATATAATGACTTACGAAATAAAACCAAGACAAAGAGCTAATGCAAAAAAATTAGGTTTAACAATAAAGCCCAGCACAAACAAAAAAAAAAAATTAGATGTTTTTAAGGGTGATAAGAAAATCGCATCAATTGGTGGGGCAGGTTATGGAGATTATGCAACATTTATAAAAGAAAAGGGTTTAGAATTTGCAAATGAACGCCGCAGACTTTATAAAATAAGACACGAAAAAACAAGAAAAAAAGTCGGCTCAAATTCATATTATGCTGATAAAATACTTTGGAATTAATTCTAAGTATCCCAAACTATAGTGTCACTTATTTTTTCTTTATATTCCTGTCGCGATGGATTAAATAAATAATAAATGCCATCTGGATATTTTTTTTCATCAAATATATTTCTTTTTAACATATTTTCAAATATACGCCGCACAAATGAAAAATCCTTAATATTACATATATAAGCTATTAGAACTTTAAAAAAATGATATTTTTGATAACCATAATTAAATAGATTTCTAAATCTAAAATATAAAAAGGATAGTTCCACATATTCTTTCTTTTTATTTTTCATTGCTTGCTTCATCCTATTATATATTTATTATATTTAATATGTATGGTTGAAACGATTTAAAAAATATATTGAATAAATATAAAATGAATATTATTGAATTAATTAAAGATAAACGACCAAATTTAAAAGATAATTCTTTAAAGTCATATTTAATAACCTTAAGAAGATTAAATGATAATAAAGAAGTTTTAAACTTGGAATTTTTAAAAAATTTTTCTAAAATTATGGAAAATATAAATGAATTTGCACTCCCTACCCAAAGAAATAAACTAACTGCCATATTGGTTGTATTAAGTGCTTTTCAAAAAAAAGAATTTGATGAAGTTGAACTAAAATATAGAAAAGAACTTGAGGATAGAAACAAGGAATATAATGACTTTATAGCTACACATCAAAAAAGTGATAAACAAAATGCAAACTGGACAAGTATTGCAGAACTAAAAAAAATTATGAATCAATATAAAAAAACAGCCAAAGCAAATCCAACTTTAAAAACTGTACAGCCATATTTAGTTGCGGCACTATATCTTCTTCAACCTCCAAAACGTCTTGACTTTTCAGGAATGAAAATTATAAAAAGCAGAAAAGATAATGATGGAAAAACCAATTATTTATTAAATCTTGGAAGAAATAAAAAATATTTTATTTTTAATCAATTTAAAACTGATAAAAAAGGACCAAAAGAAGTTCTTATTCCTAAAGATATAAATAGTATTATAAATTTATGGTTACAAGTAAATAAAGGAGATGACTTTTTATACAATAGTAGGGGGCAGAATATGACTGCAAATGGGTTGGGGAAATATATAACTAAAATATTTAAACCAAGTGGGAAGAATATTACTTTAAATTTATTACGTAATATTTATGTTACTGAAAATATAGATTTAGAAGCAGTTAAAAAAGCCAAAGAAATTGCGGAAGCTATGGACCACACAGAAGCAACACAAAAAAGTGTATATTTAAAAAAAGATTAAATTATCTCATCAATTACATTAGATAAATGTCCACGTAAAGCTTCACATAGTGTTACAATATCCGAATCTATATCAAACGATTGGTGAATTACATTATCTATTATACGTGACATTCCATAAGCTGTTATAATTTCTTTTTTTAAATCTTTATTTTGGTCATTCAATTTTACTTTTAGATATTCCATTTCATCATATTTTTCTTTTAATTGCTTTGACATTTCAATATACATTTGCTCTGTCATTGGTTTTGCGTCGTGGTCTTTATTTTCTTCTTCTTCTTTTTCACTACTCATTTATATTTTAAAAATATTTTATAACTTCATAATATACTTACTATGCCGAAACGACAAATATTAAGGGTTAAAGATAAAAGTGATACATATTATACTAAGATTGATAAAATATTTGATTTGCCGTTTAGATTACTTATAAATGGTAAATCACAATTAAGTGGAAAAACAACAATAATTTTAAATTTACTTTTAAGAAATGCATATTATAGAGATAAGTTTGAGGGGGAAAATATATTTATAGTTTCAAATAATAAGTTAGATAATAAATTAAAGATTCTTATGGAGCAGAAAGACATCCCAAAAGAAAATTTTATGAAATATGATGAAGACGAACTTGAAATTTTATATGACCAATTGGAAGAGGAATTTTTAGAAGAAGTAAATGATAAAAAAAAACCAAGTAATAGATTAATTATATTTGATGATGTGGCATATAGTGGCAGTTTAAAAAATAAAAGTGTTGGTATGGTTTCAAAAATTGTAATGAATGGGCGTCACCTTTGCTTATCTTCAATATTTACAACGCAAAAATTTTCATTGGTTTCAACAGCTGTAAGAACAAATATCACAGGTGCAATATTATTCAATACAAGTCAAAAAGAATTGGAAATGATTGCAGACGATTTCAATTATTTGCCAAAAAAACAAGATTTCATAAAGATGTTTAGAGAAGCCACAAAAGAAAAGAATTCTTTTTTGGTTGTGAATTTTTCAAATAAAAATGAGGAGATGTATTTAGATTCAACTTTTGAACCAATTAAACAATAGATTTAACGTGATTAAATAATATTTCAAGTTTATTTGATTCATTTTCAAATTGTCTCAAATATCTTGAGCGGGTTTTTTCCGATACATTTGCCATAATCAAACGTTCTTTAATATTATCATAATATTCATCAAAATTTGATTGACTATCATTCATCAAGCCTTTTTCAACATATTTTATAGGGGTAATAATTCCAAGTTGTTTTATTTTACGATTATATTGTTCAGACTGAAAAGCATTCATATAAAACATAAAAGATGGCATAGCTTACTAATTATATAATATAGTCAATTAAGTTTTAAGTAGTTTTAAAAAATAGAACATTCAATTATTTAGGCTTAAAGAAAAGGTGTCCGCCTGGTAAGTGACTTTTAATCCTCCTTTTAACAACTGGTGGCATTTGCTCTTGTGTTAGCCCTACGCTTTTCTTTTTGGCTGGTTCTGGTGGTATATCTATTTTGGGTTTTTTTTTCTTTTCTGTATTTTCTTGATTTGAATTGTTAGCCATACTTTCCTTTAATCTTTTTATTTCTTCCCTTAGTTCCTGATTTGTTTTTCTGTCCTGTAGCTCTTCCAATAATTTCTTGTCCTCATCATCTAATTTTTTTCGCTTCTCAATTTCCTTCAATTTTTTCTTCCTTCGTCGTATTTCAAGACTTTTAGCACGACCTGCCGCCAATTGTTTACGTAATCTTTCACGGGTTCTGGGTGAAGCTTTCTTTTTAATTCTTCCCGTCTTAGTTCTTTTAATTTCTTCTTTTGGTTCCGGGGATGGCGTGGATTCTTCCTCATCTGTGCTTGGTTCACTTTCTTCAGTTTCAACCTCTACTTTACCTTTATTTTTTACTGGTTCATCATCAATTTCAAACACGATATTTTCATTCTCAATATCACTCATATATATTTTAATTTAGAAAATAATTTTGTATATATAATGTATAATATTAGTATTGCAAAATGTAAGGCTCACTAATTATTTGAATATCGTATTTTTGCCATTTCCTCCTCTTTTTATTAGGATTTTTAATTAAATCATAAACTGTCGTTTTATTCATTCCAAGCTCCTTAAATATCTCAGTTGTAAAATGATATTTAATTATACGGTTTGTTTCCTTATCAATAACTTTAAATTTATAAGTTTTAATTTTCATATTTAATAATTAATTGAAATTAGCTTTTAAATAATTTTAATTAACTATTTTTTAAAAAATGTTCTAAATAACTAAACCAAATACCAAAATTTATATTTTCCATCTCCGTGTAAATAGTCAGTCTCATATTTCCAAATAATATCATTATCCATTGTAGTATTTTTTTTTGCATTTTTCCAAATCTCAATTATTTCTTTTCTTCTTTCAATAATTTTTTCAATTGGTTCATCTTTATCTATTATATATGTTAGATGAGTTAAATATGGTGTGAACATTGGTATTCTTATATGATAATATTTTGAACTTTCAAAAATATATGAAGCTATTTTTTTCATTTTTATATTTTACACAAATTTATTTTAAGTAATTTATAAAAAATTAGTAATATTTTAAAAGTGCCAAAAGTGCCATTTTGAGCCTCCGATTGACTAAACTTTTTGAATTTTTTTTTTTCTATGAAAAG
>CEOE01004886.1_pt1 | contig 21415 bp, 15 predicted proteins | sample 530211 | NCBI WGS metagenome assembly CEOE01 (sample SAMEA2619779, study PRJEB7988) | marine metagenome | isolation source: saline water (ENVO:00002010), including
AACCTGACGATTTTCCCTCACAGGTCAATTCGCCCATTTTTTGTCTTAATTCCGCAAAATTTGAAACTGAATCTAAATCTATAATTCCAATCTTGTCATTAATTTCGAAACTTTTAAAATCCTCTGAAAATAATTCAGCCAAAGGTTTTTTTTCGTCCAAATTTGAGCAGGAACTTAAAATCAAAAGAAAGATTAATATGTAGTTCAAGTTTTTCATCAAATGTTTGCCAACTTGATTATATGCTGAACTTTATTGGGTATATACCGCCAATTTGGTTGGCTATGCCCAAGTTCTTTAGATTATTGTTCAGTATAGTTTCCATATTTATTGGCTCGGTATGCAATATAAAGATAATTAAAGGTCATCAAATGGGTTGTTGATGTTTTTGATACTATTCTCGCTTACATGGGTATAGATCATGGTAGTCTTAGGATTATTGTGCCCCAAAAGTTCTTGGATATAACGGATATCGGTTCCACTTTCCAATAAATGTGTTGCAAAACTGTGCCTCAGCGTGTGAAGAGTGACCTTTTTCCGTATTCCGGAAACCAAAACAGCTTTTTTTAAAACGCTTTGTGCACTGCTGGCACTATATTTTGATTTTTTTTGACCTTCAAAAAGATATTCTTTTGGCCTGAACTGTTTATAATACTCCCGAAGTATCCTCAAAAAACTGGGGGAAAGTAATGTATATCTATCTTTTTTTCCTTTTCCACCCTTGATATGTATCAACATTCTTCCACTGTCAATATCATCGATTCCGAGATTGATAGCTTCACCTATTCTTAACCCTGCAGAGTAGATAAGGGACAATAGTGTTTTATGTTTTAGGTTGTGGGTGGCATCGATGATGGACCTTACCTCTTCCTTGCTAAGTACAACGGGAAGTTTTCTCTCTTTCTTCGGTCTGCTCAGGTTTAACGCACCAATATCGATGCCCTTGAACAAAAAATACTTCTTTATGCCGTTGATGCATTGATTTTGATAGGAAATGGATTTTCCCTCTTGGACGATGAATTCATAATTAAAGGATTCGACCAACCTTTTTGAGTGGCTCCTTGAATTTTTCAAAATGGCATACCTGAGAAAAAAACTGGTTACCTCAACATAGGTGTCCACAGTGTTGGGACTCAATCTCTTTTCCTCCAACCACCTCCTGAACCTCACTAAGTCTTGTTTGTTCAGTGAATCGATTGGCGGTAAATAAAGCTTTTCTCTCTTATTAGGTTTATCAGTTTGCTTTTGCTTTAATTCGGTGTAGTCCACATAACATTTTATCCTGCGCATATGGTTGAATACAAGATTTAAGTTCCGGCCTGTGTTCTTAATATAAAATTTGCCGTTTGAACTTTCCCTCTTCAGATCCTTTAGTTGCATAAGATGGTTCTCCAATGTTTCATTGGCATTGAAGCTGACGATAATAACATTTTCTCCGTTTTGTTTTCCTGGATTCAGTTTTACAGTTTTCATCCAAAATCTTTTAGATTATCGAGGGTATGCTACGCCAATTACTGGAAATAGTATGTTTCAAATTACGAAATCCATTCATATTTAGAAATTTTATTCTATAAAGGATGAATGTTCAAGGATTTGAAGTTCAAAACCGTAGTGTGAATATGATTGCTATTTTTACTGGGTTTGAAAATATGGACAATGTGTTCAAAAGTTGTTTTCTTAGATTTCCATACCCTAAGCTTTAACTTTATTACTTCAAGGAGTAAATTTTAAAATATTGACATACAATTATATGAATGTTTTTCGAAGCTTGGGGCATCCTTAAGACCATCACTGAAAGAACCGACCATTATGGGGCTATCATAAATTGTTTCTACAATTTTTTGTATCTTAATGGAATTAAAGGAGAGCAAATTATATCTCCGAAGTTCTTTTGATGGTTCTGTTGTGCAATCAGGTGTGCAAAATTTGAGAATTGAATATAAAATATTGAATAACAGTATGTTGCGGGTGTTCGGCTAAGTCTGCCACCCCGACTTAACTTATTTAAATAACATCAAAACACTGTTAATCTTATGATTTTCAGTGTTTTGTGTTTTTAAGCAAATCGTTTGAATTCATTTAATACCATTTAAAATCATATCAAGCGTGTTCCCATCGGGAGCAAACACTTACAGTTCTTGTTGTAACTTTAAATGACTTTTAGAACCATTTTTATTGTGTTTTGACTTTCACAGTATTAACAGTTCAAAACGTTACAACATGCAGAAAAACAATCGTTTATCAATCAATTTCTTTACAAGGAAGCACAAGGTTCAATCCGAGAACCGGATTGTGTATTGCAGGATCACCATCGATGGTGAGCGCACCGATTTTAGCATAAATCGGGAAATCAAATCCAATTTATGGGACAATAACCGCAAAAGGGGCAAGGGATATTCCAATTATGTCATCTCCCTTAACAAGTACCTTGATCAAATTTATACGGGCTTACATGAGGCCCACAGACTATTAATGGCAGAAGGAAAGGTAATCACCCCATTGGCCATAAAGGCAAGGTTCTTTGGGGAAGATGAGGGGGGCAAGACATTGAAGCAATTGATTGCCTACCACAATGGAACCATGCACACATCTTTGCGCCCGGGAACAAGAAAGAACTACCGTATTACCGAAAGGTGCATAAACCTCTTTTTAAAAGAGGAATATGGGGTGGAGGACATTAAGCTCAAAAAACTGAATTACCGTTTTATATCGGACTTTGAGCAGTACCTAAGAAAGTACAGGCCATCGACAAGAACCAAGTGCACCAATAACGGGGCCATGAAGCACATGGAACGGCTAAAGAAAATGTCAAGGTTGGCGGTAAGGATGGAATGGATCTCAAAAGATCCCTTTGAGAACTATAAACTGCATTTTGTCAAAGCCCAAAGGGAGCATTTGACCAAAAGGGAACTTGGACTCATTGAAGAAACCAGTTTTACCAAGCAAGGCGTTGAAAAGACCAAGGATGTATTCCTCTTTTCTTGTTATACGGGCCTATCCTACATTGACGTAAAAGCACTATGTCCCGACAATGTTATTAAGGGAATAGATGGTAATGACTGGTTGTTCACCAAAAGGACGAAGACCGATGAAAGACTCAAAATACCATTGCTGCCCCAGGCAAGGGAAATCATCAAGAAATATGAGGGATCTTCTGAAAGGAAAATCAAAAATGTCCTTTTACCCGTTTTCAGCAACCAGAAAGTCAATTTCTATCTGAAGGAGATCAGTAAAGCCTGTGGAATCCATAAAAGGGTCACATTCCACACGGCAAGGCACACTTTTGCGACAACGGTAACACTGTCCAATGGAGTCCCAATAGAAACAGTCTCCAAACTGCTAGGCCATACCAAACTGTCCACTACCCAGATCTATGCAAGGGTACTGGAACACAAGATTGGCGAGGACATGCAGAATCTAATGGAACATATGCAGACAAGCCGATCAGCCGAAGGATGATAAGGTAGTATTTATTCGGTCCCGCTTGCGGGACGAAGGAATAGCGGGACGAAGGAATAGCAAGAGGGTGATGCGCAGATTGCGCCATCACGGTTGTTTTCGGGTATTCAACAAGTTGAAAACCAGTCGATTGAATAGATTTTGAAATACTGTGCAAAATCATGGGCTACAGTAAACTTTTCAGAAATCTACAGTAAACCCTTTGGGAAGCCCAGTAAACACTGGAAATTTTTTAGCGAAAAAATTGACGCAATTTCACGGAAAAACAAAAATAAACTAATGGTGGCCCTTATGAAGTTATGAACGAATTGAACAGAGGCGTAAAGCTTCCAAAATGACCTTTTGCCTCGCTCAGTAAATTAGTTTGTGTAAGATTTGGGGCTTGCAGCACTTCACTCCGTTCCGTTCGCTTTTATTTCAGTTTCCTTTTGTTGACTTAAATATTGAAAAACCAGAATAGTGGGTTCCTATTCCAGTCTATAGAATTCTTCCAATTGGGAGTTACAACTCATGTTCACTTCTAGGTCCTTGACCAGACCCGTTCCGACCATATACACCCAACCATGCAAGTGAAGGTCCTGACCTCTTTTCCATGCCGTTTGTACAATGGAGGTCTTGGCAAGGTCGAGTACCTGCTCCCTGGTATTGAATTCCACAAAACGGTCAAATCGTTCCTCTTTGTCCGGAATACCATCCAATACCTTTTGATGTAACCTGTACACATCTCGGATATGTCTGATCCAGTTGTCCACCAAGCCATAGGATTGATTTTCCATGGCGGCCTTGATTCCGCCGCAGCCATGGTGGCCGCATACGATGATGTGTTTTATTTTCAGTGCATTGACCGCATAATCGAGAACGCTCAATATGTTCATATCGGAATGGACGACCATATTGGCAATATTTCGATGTACGAAGACCTCACCGGGCTGCGCGCCAATGATCTCGTTGGCAGGGACACGGCTGTCGGAGCAACCGATCCATAAAATGGGAGGCTGCTGTCCTTTTTCCAATTTTTTGAAAAAATCGGGGTCGGAGGCCAATTTGGTCTCCACCCACTTTTTGTTGTTAGCTATCAAGCTTTTATAAAATTCAGAGTTCATTGTATTTTTTTTAAATCAATCAATGTCCCAACTTGAACACTTGGTGCCCAAAGAATTTTCTAAAACTCTCTGGATTTTCAATGGTTCCACGTTCGGATATCAATTTGATATTGATGTTGTTGTTTTTGGCTTTGACCATAAATTCATCCAGATACTCCAGGATGTCATAATCAAGTACTTTTGTTTTCCTAAAGTCCAGTTCGAGAAAGGAGTTCTTTTCAAGGGCGTTCAGTTCCTTCATAATGGGGCCCTTGTTGATAAAGGTCACCTCTTCCGCAAAATTGATATGGAACAGGTTCTTTTTGCCCAGATATTCCTTGATGAGCAAATTGTGTGAATTGTTATAGGATTTCAAAAGGACCACGATGAGTCCCACGGTAAGCCCAATGATAATTCCTTTTAAAAGGTCGGTGGCCACGATGCCAATGACCGTTATGACGAATGGGATGAACTGGGCCTTTCCAAGCTTGTACATTTGGACAAAGCTCTTTGGGTTGGCAAGCTTGTAGCCGATCACCAAAAGGACACTGGCCAATACGGCTTGGGGTATGAGGTTCAACAATCTGGGGATTGCTATCACACTCAAGAGCAGGAATAGACCATGCAATATGGTGGATAGTTTGGAGACACCCCCACTTATGATGTTTGCCGAACTCCGGACCACCACTTGGGTAATGGGAATTCCCCCGATGAGGCCTGATAGGCTATTCCCGATTCCCTGTGCTATGAGTTCCCTATTGGTAGGGGTCTGTCTTTTGAGCGGATCCAACTTATCGGTAGCCTCTACGCTCAGCAATGTTTCCAAACTTGCTACAATGGCTATGGTAAAGGCGGTGACATAAACCGTACTATTGGAAAGGGAGGAAAAATCAGGCAGGGTGAACTGGCCCAAGAATGATGAGACGTCACTGGGTATGGGGACACTGACCAACTGTGTGGCCTGAAGGGCAAAAATACCCGATTCCCCCATTGATACATATACAAGGATGCCCGTGATAACGGCAATCAATGGTGCGGGGACCAGCCTAAAAACGATGTTCCTTTTGGCCAGAAATCCGTCCCAGAGCAAAATGATGCACAGGGAAATCAGGGTAATCAGAACGGCTCCAGGAGTGATGTGTCCAATAAGATTGTCCAGATCAATCCTATCCGTGTTCTCAAGTCCGCTGAGGCCTAAAGCCAAAGGAATTTGCTGGATAAAAATCATGATGCCGATGGCGCTCAACATGCCCTTGATGACCGCAGAGGGAAAATAGTAACCGATGACCCCCGCCCGTAGAATCCCCAAAAGGATTTGGATGATTCCCGCAAGGACAACAGCGGTGAGGAAAAGCTCAAAGCTCCCCAATGCTGTGATGGCATTCAGGACGATTACGACCAAACCGGCCGCGGGACCGCTGACCCCTATATGGGATTTCGATATAAAGCCGACCACAATACCACCTATGAGTCCGGCAATCAATCCGGAAAAGATTGGGGCGCCACTGGCAAGGGCGACACCCAGGCACAAGGGAAGTGCCACAAAGAAAACGACCAAACTCGCAGGCAGGTCTTTTCTCCAATGTTTGAATAAATTCATTAATTAGTTTTTATGTATTGGAAAATAGTGACCGTCCCATTTTCAGGAAAACGGAGCGGCATTACTTGAATGTTTTTAAGAAAACTTACTTTTTGCCCTAACTTCCAGGGCAAAAAACAATGTCCTTCATACGAGAAATTCAGGCGGGGGTGTTGGATGGGAAAGTCCTATAAGTTGTTTGGACCGTTTTTGGTAAAAGTGAAGAACAAAATAGGTTTTAGAGGAAAAATGCTCCGTCCAAAGCCCGGTTTCCTCAAATATTTTGTCATGCCCCACATCATCCATGTCCGATTCCGGAGCATCGTCTTGGCCATTGTGACCGATTTCGTTGCCATACTTTGTTTCGGACAGGGCATTTAAGGTGATTTCATGGGTCAATCCCATGGTAAAGCACCAAGCAAGAATAACGGCAATGAAGTGTTTGGGGTTGAAAAACATAAAATTCAAAGATATAGCCTATTTGCAATATTATATATTAATAAAATGTTATTTAGTTGGAAAAAGTTCAATGAATGAATTATTTAGGTCGGTTTTTTTAAAGAATCAATAATGTCCTTTTTCTGTAGGGTCACCTTGTTACCTATCCCACCTTTTCTTTTCAAGTTTGTCTTTACATCAATGCAACCGTCTTATCTAGGGATAATAAAAGGCGGGGAAAGAAACGGTATTTTATATAAAATTGGTACAGCACGGGTTGAAGGTAGCTCCGTACTGTACCTAAATATTCTTTATTTATGTCCAGGCTCCCATATCAATCTGACAAAAGAGCTAAGCCTCTGGTTTTCCCTGCTCACTGGGATGCCTGCCACGATGCCGATCAATAGGTTGTCGGCAATTCCCAACCGCATCTGGGGCCGGATGGTCATGTCAAAGTCACCCTGGCCGAACGTCTTGTTAAATTCAACGCCCATAAAGTTTCGGGTCCCAGAAATCATATAGTGAAAGCTGGTGTTGATATCATAACTTGTGTGAAACCCATTGGTTACAAAGTCTTGCTCAAACATTGGTCCGGTATAGATCAGGGAATGGATATTGTTTCCCCACCGTTTGGCGACCACCAAGAAAGGATTATAGACGTTACCCTTTATAAAGGGACTTCCAAAGGTTTTAAAATCGGATAGCTCAAATTCATTGATGTAGCCTATGGCCATTGAAAGGGCCATAGGTTCACTGACAAAGAAGGACCACTGGGCGGCTATTTTAAGGCTGTTCAATTGATTGGATGGGACAGAATCCCTTACACTGCCATTCATGGGGGAATAGAAGGTGAAGGGCAGTTCCACTTCAAGCCCCAAACGGTCCATGGGAGCCCATTCATATTCGATAAGGGCTTCATAGGAGTCAAATTTCAAGTTGTCCGTCAAGCCCAAGCCCAGGTTCCATTCCTTCTCCCCTTTTCTTGCCCCCAAATCTCGGATAAGATCAATGTAGAGAGGCTCGGCATGGAGTACTTTATAGGGTTCTCGGTCATCTTCCACCTGTTGGATATAGAGACTGTCTTTTTCTAACCCAGTAATCTGGGCAATTGAATGTATGGAGTATGCCAATACCATGATTGATACCAATGTTTTTCTTGTGTTCATCTGTTGTTTTAATGTGAATTAATAAGAAAGTTTCCAAGATCACTAGTGTGCTTGGAATCAAGGGAAATACAAAAAACAGATCAGATTTTTGGAGGAGGGGTATCGATTTGGAGGAACTCACTTTTTAGGAGTGTATCAAAATCAAACAGTTGTTTTTTTTCTGTACCCACTACCAGATCAGTGGTATTCAAATTGTTGAAAAATGGGACGACCAAATCTATTTTGACGTGGTTGTTGGTATTTTGGTCTTCCATGTCGTGGTCGTCATACTCTTGGAAGGCATTTTCAAAGCCCAGGATTTTTTCAACGACAATTTCAACAATACTTTCTTGGTCGTTAAAGGACAGATCTTCTGAAACAGAGATAGGTTCCGCTGTATCAACACTGATGTTGAGAAAGTAAACTCCCAACAATCCCCAAAGGATTTTTACGAAAAGACTATTTCTGATTTTACCGATCACAACACAAAAATAAAACACTTTTTCGTAAGGGGGCAATTTTAGGGGCCAGAGTGGTAAAATGAATTGGTTTCTAGGCCAGAGGGTGGGGTCATTCAACCCTAATGTCATTATGGGTATCTGCTGTCGCCTTTCCCCAACTGGCAATAGCCTCCAACACCGGAATCAGAGTCTTGCCAAAAGAAGTCAGGTCATATTCTACTTTCAGGGGTGGTTTACTCGTATATACCGTACGGGAAACCAATCCATCGGATTCCATTTCTTTCAATTGAAGGCTCAATGTGCGTTCCGTTATCGTGTGTATTTCCTTTTTGAGCTCATTGTACCTTTTTTTCCACGGGTAAGGTGGATCAAGATGGTCGATGCCAACTGCTTTCTATGCACTTTATGGTCAAGCGTGTGGTGCAAGGATTTTTTTTGTCTCATATCTCATATAATTCCTTTCCTTTTATTTATTACATTCATTTGCTGGGTACCAACTAAACGACCGAATTTTAACAAAACAAGATTTGGTGTCAGTGAGCGAGCTTTTGATCAAATTCTAAATGGTAATGTAAAGTCAATTGAGCAATGGACTTATAACAAATATGTTTTTGAAGGCAATGTAGAGAACAAATACTGGGGCTTGGAGCCTAAAACAATGAACGACAGGATTGGAAATTGCTATAGAATAGATTTTGACTCAATTGGTAGAATGAAAAAATACTTATTGTTTTACAATAAAGATACAATGTACAGGCAACTAAGAGAGTATAAATACAATGAAAATCAAACAGTTGTTTATGAATCGAGTTTATCCCAACATTCTTGGTTGCGAAATGTGGCATGGGTGTTTGAAGAAAATAATGATAAATTGATTGAAAGAAGGTATTATGAATTCACTCCTAGTTTAGTACATAAAACAGATAATCCATACGAAGAAAAATGGGATAGACTTCTGTTCAACGAAAATTTTAAACTGATAAAAAAGCAAAAATATCTTTATAACGATGGAAGTTTAGAGAAAATAATCAATGAAATAATTGTAGGGATTGATCGAAGACAAAGGGATACATTGATTACTTTGGTAAGTGACGATTTTACAGATTCTCTTCTATTAAAGAAGACCGAAAAGTACAATTTGAAACAGAATTCAAGAGCATCAATAGTTGCGCGAAATTATATTATGAAAAGTCAGACCAAGTATTACGAAGAGTACCATTCAAATGATATACTTAACAAACAATACGATTTATCCAGGAACTATTTTATTGAATCTGACAGTCTTGGCAATATTTCAAAAATAATTGATAATCGGGGTGTGGTTTTTAGCTATGAATATTATAATTACGATGAATACAATAATTGGACTGCGTATAAGGTTTATTGGAATGATGAGTTATATAGTGGAAGGGACGGATTAAGGGAGCCACTAAAAACGGTAAATTTGAACCACCAAACATTTTGTTGTATCAGGTTGCATGTCAATACTTTATTGGTTGTTTTGCTATGCTCACTCTTTTCCGGCGAAGGTGGTATACAATGCCCGTTTTTTGCACCAAGACCACGCTTCAAATATTCTAGCATCTTAGAGACTTTTTTTGAATACCTTGAATCATCTAAAAAAATTTCAAAAGCAACAATTAAAGGAGACAGTATCCATGTATCCACCTTTCGGAAGTAGCCAAAATTGTTTTCACAAAAGGCATAAATAAGGTAAGGCTACACAATTATCAAGCTGCTTTCTTGAACGATTACCAATTCTTCTCAGAATATGTTTTAGTGTTGCAGAAAATATTATTTAGTACAGAAATTATTGTAACTTTAAGCTATCATAAGCACATGAAAATTGTGTTCAAAAGTTGTTTTTTGCTTTCCGTGTTCTTATCGGGAATCTCGTTAAGATTAAGGTGTTAAAAAATTGATTATTAAACATTTATAAACCGGGTTTGGTTTCTGCCACCCCGACTTTAATATCTAAAGACCAATAATCAACGATTATTGGTCTTTTTTGTTTTAGAATATGTTGATAATGGGATATTGAAAACCAATAAGAGTACAATCATGGGACACCGCGCTACAACCATACTTGTTAACGGCCAAAAATTTTGTGGCAAATAGGGGTTGTACATACATTTTACATTAATACACTTTATTTTCATTATCCGTCATGGAATAATTGCGTACATCAAAAAAATAGGATTTGATACATGAAATAAGTGTTGCTGTTCAAATTGGTCTTGAAAGCTAGTACTTTACCGGTGGTTTTATCAATATATCTGTAACCTGCTGGGATTTCCTCACCGTTTTCTGCTAGTTTGACAAATTGTATAATTAGACATTGAACTTCACCGTATACAAATTTGATTTTTTCTTCTTGAACCATTCTTGCTACAAACCTTCCAACTTTAGGTTTACCAGGACGGAAAGTTGAAAATGAAATGTTAGAGTGCTTGTTGAAATCATTCGACTGGACCAATTCTGAGAATGCATTTGATAGATAAGCATCTTTTGGCTTTTCCACATCATTTATTTGTTTGCCCAGGGCATTATAGATGAAAACCCTATTGCCCTTAATTTCTTGGATTTGAATCAATGAATCGTTCACCATTTCCTTTCTGCACACGGGAGCCAATGAGTGTTGGTCCATATAACTTATAGTTGTGGTCTTATTCTTTCCAGAATGATTGGTTTCGCTGATTTTAACACAGTCTCTTCCCTTATATTTTTCAAAAGATATCTTTCTGTCCAAGATAGAGATACTTGAGATGGAATCGGGGGTGGTATTGAACATTACTAACTTGTAGGCCAATGGTTCAATTCTGTTTGGGTCGTATACTTTGTCCAACCCATTAATGTTATTGGATTGAGATGAACAGTTTAGGCCATATAGAAGGAAGATGGCCAGATTTAAATATAGTTTCATGTCAAATTAGGTTTAAGATGTTTTAATGATATGGTTTCGTTAGATTTACTAAAAATGAAATTGGAGTCCTTTATAAATGGATTTGAACAGTGTTGGCTATTTTTTTAGTCAACACTGTTCAAGAGTTTCTGAAATTTTTCCTAATTGAAGTTGTACCGCAGTCCAATGCGCATTTGCCATCTGGAACTTTGAATACCTGTATCATCAATTTGTTCCAAATTGTCCAATACGGAAGGATCAAAACTGAAAACGGGATCTGGACCGGCAGTTTGGGTTCTCAGTAGTTGAACTTCCCCAAAATTTGGTACAAACTTGCGTATACCCCAATCTTTGTTCAAGAAGTTGGTGAAATTGAAAATGTCCATGGTAAACTGTAAGGTGTTATTGCTACGCGCCAAATCAATGTTTAGGTCCTGTACAAATTTAAGATCGACCACATGGCTCCAAGATGAAGCCCTATCTCCATTGCGCTCTGCATATTTTCCCCTTCTTTTTCTTAGATAATCATTGCTTTCAATAAAGGAATTGAGGGCATCCCATTGCTGCTGGGAGGATAATCCATTGGCGCCATCCAAAAGAGTTATCTCGCTCTGATTTCTTGGAATGTAGATCAAGGCATTGTCACTGGAATCATCGTTCAACAGGTCTGCGCCGTCTTTGTAGGTGTAGGAGAAGGGCATTCCCTCTCTCCCTTCATAGAACAAGCTGAAAGTGGATTTCATGTTTTTTAGCCATTTGAATTCGTAAGACATCCAACTTGTTATCCGACTTCCTGTTGAAAAATCGGATCGGGTTACAGGCAATCTGGAGTTTTTCCCATTAACGGTCTGTATGTTTCTCCACTGTGAGCTGTTCTGCGATGAGGTAAGGTCAAAAATCCCATATGCATCTCCATAAGTATAGGTAATGTTTCCAGTAAAACCATTGGTAAACGGTTTTGTGGCACCAAAACTGACATTCCATGAATACCCTTCACCGCTGTTGGACCCCAAAATAATCCTACCGTAAGTATTATCGAGTAAATCCCCAAAACTGTCGCTGTAGTAAGGTCTTCTATCAGCCCCGTTTAAAAATCCCTTTGGGTCGCCTATATTAAGATTTTCATAATAGATGGTCTGGATGTTGTCCTGATAAATAAAATCGGCGTTGAGAATCAATCCACCAAACCAGGATAGTTTATGATCCATGGCAATATTGTACTTCAAAATTTGGGGGAGCTTGGTTCCTGGGGCGAACAGATCAATGTTTCCGCCAACTTGTCCGGTACCGGGGACTGCACCAATAGGTTGACTGTTAACATCTGGATTCAATGTGAATTCAGGGCTTCCATCAAAAAGATACCCACCTGTAACACCATTATTGTTATAGAGCCCCCCGGGCCATACCAACGGAATCCTTGAGGTAAAAATACCAAACCCACCCCTTATCTGGGTTTTGTATTTCCCGTTCACATTCCAATTAAAACCAACCCTTGGGGATACGTGGACAATTGTTGACAGACCTTGACCTGCTTTTGCTCCCTGTAGATTCTTGCCGGCCGCTTCCAATATAGGAATCGTTCTGGTATTGAAATCGGTGTTGGTAATACCATCATCCCAAACAGGAATATCAAAACGGATACCTGCGGAGAGCTTCAAGTTGTTTGTGGCCTGCGCCTCATCCTGCACATAAACACCCCATTGGGCCAAATTGAATTCTGCTGCTCCGGATGACGAATCACCTGCCCCGTCACTCAACAAGGAATACCCTCTTTGATATTGATTTGGAAAGACGTTGCTCAGAAAATCATCGGTGTTGGAGTATCTATAAAAACCATAATTGTTTGCAAAGAAGAGATTCTTTGTAGAAGAGAACTCGTTATGTGTCCCGAGTGTGATGGTATGTTTTCCCTGGTACAGTTCCAAGTTGTCCGTTATAGTAAGAACCTTTTGGTCCAACACATTGGCAGTTGAATATTGTTCATTGCCAAAGTCAATGGTTCCATTTCCATCTTGGATCTGTACAGAAGGAAATGGACTTCCTTGGGGTGATCTGTCGTCGGCCACGTTTGTATATCCTATGATTAAATTGTTGGAAGCTTTATTGTTGATTGCCCAATTCCATTCCAAAGTACCCGAATTAGTGGTGGAGGTAAAAAGTTCCGATCCGTTGACAAATCCAATATTGTTGAAGTCGGAGTCACGAGCCTCTACATTGGTAATGTCCGTATACCTATATGATAGTGTCAGTTGATGGGCATCATTGATATTGTAGTTGAATTTTGCCGTTAGTTTATCATTCTCGAGGGTCGTGGTGTTATTGTCAAAAGTACCAATGTCGTAACCGAACCTTGAAATGGTGCTTGCGCGAATGGCCTCCAATTGATCGGGTGAGCTATCCCCGATATAATTGGCCACATTGAAAGGAGCGGGGGATTCGTTTTTTTCCTTTTCATAGTTGACAAAGAAGAATAATTTGTTCTTTACAATGGGGCCTCCCAAGCTAATACCATAGGTTTTGGAGCTGAATTTATCCAACTTTTTTCGACTTTCCCCCTCCGGAACTAATTCCATCGGGGTTTTTCCGGCAAGTTTTTCATTCCGCAGAAAACCATAGACGGTACCTTTAAAGGTATTGGACCCTGACTTTGTGATGGCATTGATGGCACCTCCCGTGAAGCCGGATAGCTTGACATCAAAAGGGGCAACGGCCACATTGAACTGCTCTATGGCATCCATGGAGAATGGTGAGGCCCCTGTTTGCCCACCATTGGTTCCGGAACCAGCTAGCCCAAATTGATCGTTGTTCACGGCACCGTCAACAAAAATGGTATTGAATCGATTGTTCTGTCCAGCAATATTAATACTGAAACCATCACTGCCTTCTGAGATGGCGGCTTGGGGCGTTATTCGAACAAAATCGGCAATTGACCTGGATGTTGTTGGTAGGTTGTTGATCTGCTCGGAGTCAATAGTGGTCTCCGATCCTGTTTTGTTACCATCAAAAATTCCTCCTCCTGTTCCAGTTATAATCACTTCATCCAAACTATAAGAACCCTCTTTCATGATTACTTCCAATCTAAAGGTCTGGCCAAGTTGAAGCATGAGATCTTTCCTTATAAAATCATCAAAGCCTAAATAGGAAACGGTCACGGTATATGGTCCACCCACTCTCATATTTGCAATTCGAAAGAGGCCATCAAAGTCTGTTGCGGAACCATATTTGGTGCCTGAAGGTGAATGTACGGCAACAATATTGGCTCCTGGCAAAGGATTGCCCGCGTTATCCAGTACAGTACCATTCATTGAGGAAGATGTGAGTCCTTGCCCCATAAGTTTTGCTCCTGAACCAAGCAAACAAAAAAGGATTAAAAATGTAAGTTTTTTCATTTTAAATTTATTGGTTAAACGCCTCGAATTTAGTTCTTAAGAGGGGTGAAGATGTTTGGTTTATATTAAATGAACCCAAGTGCCAAATTCTTGCACCGGATACTTTTTTTTAAGGATTGAATCGCCAGTATTTGTGTGATAGTTCTTTTTGACATCTATATTTTTTTGAAATTTTAACTCCATAAATGTTATGATCAAGGAGGCTTGAATGATTTTCGAGTAAATATTCGGTTGGGATTGAATTTTGCCACACGTAAAATGGCCAAGGCGAGTACCTTGGCCATTTTTTGGCTAATTCAAATAATCTGAAACAATGAAAAAGGCTCTACCAAAGCCCTATGCTTTTGTTAAGATCATGATGCTAAACTATGGTATGTAACAGCTGTAGGCGTAAGAAATGAACCAGGTTAATGGGTATTTGATTCAAATGGAGTCAATCTCAAGGTGGGTGGCCCTGTTTAAAAAAGATACAGACTAAAAGTTGTCTCGCTTAGGGGCATAGAGGTTTGATTCTACTATTTTAAAAGGGATGCTGATTTTTGTGGCCACTCCTTTTTCATCCTCTAGGTTTTGAAAGTCATAGTGGAAATTAGATCCATAAAGGGTTTTAAGTCTTTCAATCACATTGCTTATACCTTTGCCGTCCGTATATTTTTGACCCAAAGGATTTTCAAGAGGCTTTCCATTGTTTGCAACAGTTATGAACAAATTGTCCATGTTTCTTTGGATACTGATATGGAGCACCAAATCCGTATTGTGATAGGAAAAACCATGCTTAAACGTATTCTCCACAATAGGTTGAAGTAACATGCTGGGTAGTAGTGCGCTGTGGGTGTCTTCCCCAATGTCCATTTTTATGGTAAGGTGGTCCGAAAACCGAATTTGAATGATATCCAAGTACTTTTTCAACAGTATAATTTCCTGTTCAACTGTAATCAGATTGTCTTGTTTTATATCCAGTATGGTCCTCAAGAGATCGCTCAAATCGGCCAAGGTGTTCTGGGCCTGCTTAGCGTTTGTATCCATTAAGGCCGAGATGGTATTGAGGGTGTTGAATAGAAAATGAGGATGCAACTGGGCTTTTAGGGCATTCATTTTACTGGTTGTTAGTTGATTGGATAGCACGGCTTTCTGCATTTCCACATTTTTGACCCTTTCAATATAGTAATAGATATGTATAATGCCGGCCATTACAAAATAAGCTGTAAAGTAATAATCAATCGTGAACATGAAATGGTCCAAGGAAAGACCATTTACACCATTAACTATGGTTGTTCTTCCCAGAAAAAACAAAATAACCGCCGCAAAAAAGAATATGAACCAATCTATGACAAAGGATAGGAGCAGATGGATAAGGATTATGAAAGCGGGCTTGGTCTTTGCCACCAACATTTTTTTGGTGATTGCCACAACCATTGCCATGAAAACCATCACCAAGATCCAATCCAAAATGGTTCTGGAAAAGATTAGGTTGAACCAATCGAAATCACCATCCCTAGATCGGGTAAAAACGAAGTATAATCTTTTCACAAAAGTGATGAATACAATGATACCATAAAAAAGCCCAAGAAGTTTGATCAATGGGATATCGAGATACTTTTTTAAGTTCATATCCCCATCTTTTGAATAAACTCCTTTTTGTATCCTTTACTTATCCGGAACAATTGTCCGTCGGTCATTTTTACATCAATTTCACCGTAGTTGGAATTAATCAGTTCCCCTATGTACCTTAAATTGATAATGGTTGACCTGTGAATCCTGATAAAACTGCCATTGTTTAGGTTTTCCATGAGGTTTGTAAGGGATTCCCTGAGCAAATGCTTCTTTTGGTCTGTATGGATTTCGGCATAATATCTCGAAGCCGTGATGTATTTGATTTCTTGGTTTTCTATAAAATAGATTTTATTGCCAGTTTTTATGGGAAGCTTGTTGTTGTAGGAAGGCCTGAACATATCTTTCCCCTCTTGAATCGATTTTAAGAGACCTTCAATTTTTTCCTCAAATTGAATATGTCCATCATGTTTCAAAATATCAATCACGTTTTTGGCCGATTTAAAAAAGCGTTCGTCTTTAAAGGGTTTCAACAAATAATCAAATGCAAAATAATCGAAAGCTTTTAAGGCAAATTCGTCATAAGCGGTCACAAAAATGACTAAAGGTTTTTTTGGAACTGTAATTTGCTCTAGAACATTGAAACCCGTCATGTCTTTCATTTGAATGTCCAAAAAAATTAATTCTGGTTTAAGTTCATCAATTTTCGCAATAGCTTCTTTTCCCGTTTTACAACTGTCAAGTAGATGTATTTCGGGAACATCAACCACTAGATTTTCCAATCGTTGTCTTGCTAAAGGCTCATCGTCAATTATAAATGTGGATATCTGCATTTGATTGTATATCAGATAGGGAATTTACATCATATATCCATGTCATGTTAAAGGATATAATCCATTTGAATCACTTTTTATACAATTTGAATCAAAAAAAGTGACGAACGAATCAATAAATAAGACATTCGGTTCAATTAAGCAGTTGTGTCGGTTGGCTCCAAAATATATTAGATCGTGCTATATGGATTTATAATTAGAGGGTTTCCTTCATTCTTTTCAAATGACTTTGCTGCTTGTTTTGGACAATTACCTGCTGTATTTAGTTGTTCATATCAATTAATAATGCATTGGGTTCAATAGTAAATCAGGGCCTTTCAATCCATACTACATTCGTCTCATAACTAACTCTAAAATCTTAGAATTTATGAAATGTAAGATTAGCTATTTGCTTTTCTTTCTTGGTGTGTTTGTCTCCTTTATGACGCATGCGCAAGAGAGAACTATTTCCGGTAAAGTTGTGGATAATACCGGACCATTACCAGGTGTGAATGTTATAATCAAAGGCACTGCTATTGGTGTACAAACTGATTTTAATGGAGTTTACACTTTGAGTGCAGAAGCTGGAGATGTTCTCCAGTTTAGCTATTTGGGGATGGCCACCCAAGAGGTTGTTGTTGGCTCTTCCGACCAAATCAATGTAACTATGCAAGAATCCAGTAATGAATTGGATGAGGTGGTAGTTACCGCACAGGGAATCAAGAGGGAACAACGCTCGTTGGGATATTCGGTAAGTAAAATCAAGAATGAGGAGATCGAAGATAATCCTGATGGAGATTTGGGCCGAGTATTAAGAGGTAAAGCGGCAGGTATAAACATTACGGCTACCAATGGGATTTCTGGGTCGGGGACCAATATTATCATAAGGGGATATAGCTCGTTGACCGGGAGCAATCAACCCTTATTTATTGTAAATGGAGTTCCTTTTGATGGTGGTTCAAACCAACAGAATACGTTTTTCGACAACCAAACTGAATCAAGTAGGTTTTTGGATATTGACCCCAATAGTATTGAGTCGGTCAATGTTTTAAAGGGGTTGAGTGCATCGGTACTATACGGTGAACGAGGTAGGAACGGTGTAATCTTGATAACCACCAAGGGAGGCAGCAGAATGAATGCCAATAAAAAGCTAGAGGTTTCCGTGTCTCAGTCCTATTTCTTTTCTGAGGCTATTTTGCCAAAATATCAAAACGAGTATGGTGGCGGATTTCACCAAAATTTTGGATACTTTTTTAGTAACCATGGGGCGGCATTTGACCCAAATGTGTTGAGTAATCAAATTTTGGAAACTTCCAATGGTCTCTTTATTGGAAGGGGAGCCGATGGTGTAGCTTTATTAATGAGCCCTTTGACTCAATTGAACGATCAAACCTTGATTGCTGGGTATGAGGATTTGGCAAATTCCCCTTATCCTTATAAACCTTATGACAGTGTTGATGAATTTTTTAGGACGGGAGGAGTATCCTCAACCTCAATAAATATTAGAGGAGGGGGAGAGAAAGGAAGCTTTAATCTTAACTATGGACATTTAAATGATAAGGGTTTTACTCCTGGCAATGGTTTAATTAGAAATACCTTTGGTGTTGGCGGGAATGCTACTTTAAGCAATGGCTTTACAGTAAATGGTTCCCTGAATTTCACAAAAAGTGATTACAGTACCCCACCGGTTGCAGCTTCTACGGGTAGCGGTGTGGTAAGTAGCGGTAGTTCCGTTTTTGGAGATGTTTTGTATACACCCAGAAGTGTTAATCTGTATGGTCTGCCATTTCAGGCTTCTGACGGACGCAGTGTTTATTATAGATCAAGTAACGATATACAAAACCCAAGATGGACAGTTGCAAATTCCAAGACCACTCAAGTAACGGATAGGGTCTTCGGAAATATTGGATTGAACTATCAATTAAATGATTGGTTGGGGATTGCCTATAGATTGGGTATTGATACCTATACTGAGTTTAATACATACGGCCAGAACAAAGGTGGTGTTGATGGAGACAGAACAGGTATATACCGTACAATTTTTGCCAAAAACACCATTTGGGACCACAATTTTACTTTTAGTGCCGATAAAGATTTGACCGAAGACCTAAATTTAAAAGTTGTTTTAGGAGGGAATATGCGTCGCGACCTTTATAATCAAGAAGGTGTGGAGAGCACAGGGCAGCTGGCTTTTGGAGTTTTGCAGCATTATAATTTTATAAACCACTCTACCGTAGGTAGCTTTTTTAGCGGAACAAATCTTGGATCTATTTCCGAGGTGAACACCTTGGGGGCCTATGCGGATGTTACTTTAGGATACAAGGATTTCCTTTACTTGAACGGTGCAGTGCGTAATGACTGGAGCTCTACCTTGGAAAAGGAAAACCAATCAATTTTTTATCCAGGGGGCAGTTTATCCTTTATACCTACATCTGCTTTTGAAAACATTACTTCAAGTGGTGGTCTTAACTATTTGAAGTTGCGATTTGGATATGGTACCTCTGCAGGTTTTCCATTGGCCTATGGTACACGAAACACTTTGGCCTTAACTTCAAGACTCCTTGTTGACAATTCAGGGAATGTACTTTCCGGAAATGGGGTGAATGATCGCTTGGGCAACCCCAACCTAAAGCCTGAAACAGTTTCAGAGTTCGAGGTAGGAATGGATAGTAAATTCTTTAACAACAGGTTGGGTCTTAATGTTAGTGTATATAAGAGAAAGTCGAAAGATTTAATAACCGATCAAAACTTAGATCCTTCATCTGGCTATACCGTAACCAGGATCAATGCGGGGGAGTTAGAATCCCAAGGTATTGAAGTTGATTTGGATGTTAATGTGCTACGAAATTCGGAGGGGTTGAATTGGAATGTATCTGGAAACTTTTTTGCGGATGAAAGTACTGTAACAAAACTTCCAGAAGGAGTGACCAGAATAGCATTAACAGGTAGAATTGGAGGTACAGTCGCCAATTATGCGGTAGAGGGTCAACCCTATGGCGTATTAATGGGAAATGCTGTACTACGCACAAATGGGGAGCGGACAGTAAATAGTTCAGGTGATTATATTCTAAATACAGGATTGAATGATATTGTAGGTGATCCCAATCCGGATTTCACTACTTCATTGAACAACCTGATTACTTATAGAGGCTTTTCCTTTAATATGAACTGGCAGTACCGTCATGGAGGTGATATTTTTTCTCAGACAACGGGATCATTGGTCGGTAGAGGTGTTGTAGATGCCGATAGGCCTTTGGATCGTGAAAAGTCTTATGTGTTACCGGGAGTGAAGCAAGATGGTACTGTAAATGACATTCAGACAACCACAACAAGAATATATTTCAACAACTTAGGTTTTGGAGCAGATGAGTTCTTGGTTTATGATGGCACTACCCTAAGGTTGAATGAAGTTAGTTTCGGATATGCGTTTCCTAAAAAATTTCTTGAAAAGACACCTTTTGGAACCCTATCACTTACAGTTTCTGGATCCAATATGTGGTATAAGGCTTTCAATTTTCCAGATAATGTAAGATTCGATACGAACAACCTGAGTACGGGTGTGGGTAATGGTCAAGGAATTGATTTTATATCAGGACCTAGCTCGCGTAGATATGGGTTGACTGTAAAAGCGACCTTTTAACCTTGTCTAAACTTTAAACAAAATATTATGAACAAAAAATATACAAATAACTATCTCAAGGGGTTACTGGTCATGTTAACTGTGGTCTTGGGATCGTGCGAAAGTACGGAACTGGAGATTTTAAACGACCCCAATGCATTGAATGCAGATCAATCGGATATTGATTTCTTTATGAACAGTATTCAGTATGATGTGTCAAGGTTGGTCCAAGGAAATCCTTTGACCCCATTTGGGCTTTCTGAGGCTGGGATGGAGATTACCAGAATTACTCATATGTTCGGGCCAGATTATAGATCGGCCTATGGCGGAACAGCTTTTGATCCACAATGGCAGGCGGTTTACTCATCCGCATTGCCAGACATTAGAACAATGACCCCTCTTGCAGAAGAACAGGGATTGTACATGCATATAGGAATGGCCAAGGTTTTAGAGGCCTATATGATGATGACCATGGTGGATTTTTTTGGTGATGTTCCCTATTCAGAGGCAACCCAAGGTGTGGAGTTTCCAAATCCAAATGTAGATGCGGGTGCGGATATTTATGTCGCTTTGGAAAGTCTTTTGAACGAGGCCATAACAGAATTTGGTAAGACTGAGACTTCAAAGCCTACCAATGATATTTATTATGGTGGAGATAAATCCAAATGGATAAAATTGGCCAATACACTTAAACTGAAAATGTATGTTCAAAGTAGATTGGTAGATAGTTCTGTAAAAGCCAAAATAGATGCCTTGATCGCTCAGGGTAATATTATTACTTCTGCAGATGAGGATTTTGTTTTTCAATATTCGGCAACAGATTCGAACCCGGACAGCAGACACCCTGAATTTTCCGCAAATTTTGATGCAGGTACAGGAGAATACATGTCCACTTCTTATATGTATGACCTAGTGAAAAGGAAAAATATAGAAGATCCTAGATGGAGGTATTATATCTATAGACAGTCATCAACAAATAC
>CEOE01045507.1_pt1 | contig 21305 bp, 20 predicted proteins | sample 530211 | NCBI WGS metagenome assembly CEOE01 (sample SAMEA2619779, study PRJEB7988) | marine metagenome | isolation source: saline water (ENVO:00002010), including
CGGACATTGTCCAGGGCGGAGGCATAGGGCAGCAGGTTGAACATCTGAAAGATGACACCGAGATGTTCCGCCCGGAACCGGTCGCGTTGGGCCGATGACAGACTGGCGAGATCCGTTCCAAGCAAGTCGATCCGGCCTTTCTGTGGCCGTGAAATTCCTGAAATCAGACCGAGCAGGGTGGATTTTCCGCCACCGGACGGGCCGAGCAGTAAAACCCGCTCGGCCTTTTCAATCCTGAACCGGTCGAGTCCGAACCGGAACGCACTGCCCGGCCACTGGAACGCGATATGTTCCAGCAGGACGGTTGGCGGTACCGATGGATCGAATAGCTCGGCCATGATTATCAGTCCAGTGTCAGTGACGGCTCGCCGGAGCTTACTTCAAATTGGAACTGACCTTTTGACGAGACGATTTGCACGTCAAGTTCTTCGCTGTTCGGAAATTGCTTGAAGAAGGGAAAGGCAAACCCGGAAATTTTGTCGGTGTCCTTGCAGGAGAACTGGTAGCTCACGTGGAATTCCATGTGCTCTTCATGCTCCTCGTCATGGTTTGCGGCTTCGGATTTTTTATCGTGGTCGTGGTCTTCGTCTTCGTGTTTCAGGAAGTGAGCTTCCTTGAAATCACAACCAGCTTCACCGGTAACGCTGAACAGAGCGCCGCCCTGCGCGAGCTTGGCTTTGCCGGCATCGAATGCTTCGTGCTGGGCGGCTGTTTCCGGCTGATGCTCGAATCCGACGATGTCCATACCGGGGATTTCGAGCTCCATTTCGACCGTTTCGCCTTCTATGGCGACGGTGAGTTGACCATGGCCGTGTTCATGCGCGTCCGCATGGCGTGTTTCGCTGGCAGCAGCCATCGTGCTCGTCGCGGTCAGTATTGCCGCGAAGAAGAGAGGAAGTCGGGTCATTTGCGAAGCTCCTGGGAGGGAAGATCGGAACAATTAACAAATGTTATAACGTTACATTTTTGTCCTTGGATCAACTCTTTTCTGCGCGCTTCAGTTTTGAGACTGGATTTTGATGCGGGCTCCGTCGCGGGGAGTACAATCGCCGCTAAGCCACTGCTGAACCATGCTTTCTTTGCAGGCAGTCCAGGGACGGTCAACGCCGCCGCCGAATTCCTCCTGATAGATCATCGCGAAAACGAGTACCGCGAGAATGGCGGCTAGTACCCACATATTCCGGCTCATGGCTTTAGCTCCTCCGTCCGGCTTCAAATGGGAAGCTTCAGATGACGAGAAAAGGGTTAACGTTGCATTTTCCTACTCGGCCCACTCGACAATATGGTCCGGCAGCTTTTCATCCGGCACATATTTCTCGGACACAGCCCGGCCACGGACAGAGATACCGGCGACATGCACCATGTCCGGGTCGCCACAGACAAGATGGTGCCAGTGCGGCAGATCCCGCCCTTCTTTTACAAGCCGATAGGCACAGGTCGAGGGCATCCAGATAAGGTCTTCCAGCACGTCAGGGGTCAATATGACGCAGTCAGGCACCTTCGCCTTGCGGTTCGGATAGTCACCGCATTTGCATGAATGGCAGTCGAGCAAGGTACAGGCGACGTCGGTATAGTGCAGCTCGTCGGTCACATCGTCGATCAGCTTGACGAGGCAGCACTTGCCGCAGCCATCGCACAAGGATTCCCACTGCTCCGGGCTCATCTGCTCGAGCGGTGTGGTTTTCCAGTAAGGCGTCCCTGCCTCGTGCTGATCCAGTGCCATTCAGTCCCTGTCCGCCAGTTTCGTCAGCACCGGGAGGATATGCTCCCGGAAAGCCGCCGGATTTTCCGACATCGGGAAATGTCCCATGCCGGCCATGATGATCGCCTCCGCGCCCGGAATGCGCTCCGCTGTGCGCAGCGTATCTTCCGGTGTGCAGGAGTAATCATATTCTCCGGTCATCAGATAGACGGGACAGTGCCCGGTGTCGATGGTGCTGCTCTGCCGGGCATAGTCGCTATCGGTGCGGTAAAAGTGCATATCGCCCTTAAAAACTTCCGGGCCGCCCTGATAATAATGCCAAAGGGTCTCCCATCGGAACTCGTCCGGGCTTTGCGGGGCGACGAGGCCGGAGACCAGGGCCGCGCAGAAATCGCCGCGCAGGAATTCAGGGCTCTCCAGCCAGCTATTGTCGTACCAGGGCGAGGGGCTGTCAGAACCCTCGAGCCCGATGACACCGCGCAGGGCCTTGCCCTGTTCCTGGGCCAGCCGGACCACGACCCGGCCACCCATGGAGCAGCCCATGACAACCGGGCGCTCAAGCTCCATAGCCTGTGAGAAGGCCGCGATTGCCGCGACGTAGAACTGGCTGGTCAGTTTGTATTCCTCACCCTCCCAGCCTACTGGCGGGTTCGACTTGCCGTGCCAGGGGAGATCGAAGGCGATCACCCGGAACCGGTCGGTCACCGCCTCGTCGCACATCAGATGACGGTACTGGCTGGAATGCGCGCCAGCGGTGTGCAGGCAGAGCAGAGGGATACCGCTGCCAGCCTCTTCGAAATAGATACGGTAGGGGCGTCCCTCGATGTCGAGATGGAGATAACGCCCGGTGATCGGCTCGATCCGCGCGCTCATTGTCCAGCCTCCTGGCGCAGGGTGCGCGGCAGGGCCAGAAGCTCCTTCACGTAACGCAGGTTATGAAGTAGAGGGGCGGTATTGCCCTCAAGGCTGGCATGGCCGTAGCGGGTCATGGCAAAGAGGTCCTGATAGCCGGGTGGCGGCATGTCCGAGCTGAAGACATCCCAGACTTCTTTTGGCGCCCGTATGGCGAAATCCCAACTCCGCATCTTGAACGGACCTGTCTCGACTGCCGTTACGTGGCCGTCCTCGACCGTGACATGATATGGCGTGTCACCAACCTGGAGCAGGAACCGGGAATCCATATAACGGCCAATCCGTTGCAGGTCCGGCCGCGCGGCGACGGCATCTTTCAGGCATTCGAACACGAAAATTCTCCTTCTGTCGGGGAGCTTTGGATCAGTAGACCGTGCGGCCACCGGAAACATCGAAACAGGCGCCGGTGCTGAAGCTGCATTCCTCGGATAGCAGCCAGCAGACCATGGAGGCGCATTCCTCAGCAGTCCCGAGACGCTTCAATGGGCTTTTCGAGATCATGATCTCCACATGCGCGGGATCCATCCGGTCCACCATCTCCGTGTCGAGAGCGGCGGGCGCAACCGAATTGACCAGCACGCCGGTGCTGGCAAGCTCTTTACCCATCGATTTGGTCAGGGCGATGACTCCGGCTTTGGCAGCGCTGTAGGCGGGCGCGTTCGGCGTGCCTTCCTTGCCGGCAAGGGACGCGATATTCACGATCCGGCCGTATCCGCGCCCGACCATGCCGGGGGCGATGGTCTTTGAGCAGAGAAACACGCCCGTCAGATCGACATTCAGGACGCGCTGCCAGTCGGCCAGTGTGTAGTTGATCGTGGAGACAGTAGGTCCCGCAATGCCGGCGCTGTTCACCAGCAGGTCGATCGGTCCGAGCGCACTCGTCGCCGAGGCGTGGGCAATACAAACGTCGGATTCCGACGAGACATCGACCGCTGTAGTGATGAGATCACCCGGCGCGCCTATTGCTTCGGCCGCGGTGGCGAGTGCATCACCGTCCTGATCCCAGAGGGCGACTTTTCCCCCGTTTTCCAAAATGCGTATTGCAACGGCCAGACCGATGCCCTTTGCGCCGCCCGTCACAATTGCCGAGCGGCCGCTGAATTCCCCATCCTTCAAGGCGTTTCTCCCAAACGCGTTTTGCAACCCGGGCTCGTGACGGCCCGTTTGTTACCTGGTCCCGGTTTTTATTTAGTGGAAAGCGTGAATTCCCCCTCGCGAATGCGGTCCGGCCATTCGGCCACCATGTCCGCGACGGCTTGCTCACCGTAATTCTCGATCATATCCGTGAGGGCAGCAAAGATCGCGGATGAGGCGACCATTTCCGGGGCGCAGCCGTTATCGACCGCTTCATCCCAGGCCTCGAGGATGAGTTTCAGGGCGACGCGTTTCTGTTCATCATCCGGCAAAACGCCCGCATCTGAGTCCGACATGTGTCTCTCCAGCAAGTCTTCGATTCAGGCTCCATTGGAAGCCTCACATTAGTTTTAGTGTTGCTTGAGGCTGGCGCCTGCCGAACGCTAGACTGAAACGATAAACAGTGGGAGGAAAAACATGTCGGAAAATCATGACTTCTTGCATCACGTCGGTGATGAGCATCCATTCGTTGCGCGTGGTCTGAGGAACTATTTCGAGTATCGCGATCTGGGAATCGAGGACGCATCGAAGGGGGATGTCGTCTCGCATGTGATCCGGGCCCGGGAGGGCCACAATGCGACCGGCGCCTGGCATGTGCATGATTGCAAGTTCCAGATGTTTTATGTGCTGAAAGGCTGGGCCCGATTCGAGTATGAGGGGCAGGGCGTGCACACCATGAAGGCTGGCGATTGCGTCATGCAGCCTCCGATGATCAAACACCGGGAGATCGAACATTCGGCGGATCTTGAACTTATCGAAGTGGTCTCCCCGGCCAATTTCAAAACCTATGAGGTGGAAGGCCCCGAAGCCTGACGTCATCGGTTCGGCAGATGCCTGATCGGCCGATTGTGGAGGACCCAATGTCGGCCGATCTTGCCTGGAACGAGGACGATTCACCTTTTTCCAGCCGGTTCGGGGATATCTATTTCTCGGCGGAAGATGGCCTCGCGGAAACGAGGCACATCTTCCTGGAGGGAAATGGCCTGCCGGCGGCTTGGGCCGGTAAAACTGATTTCACCATCGCGGAAACCGGCTTTGGAACCGGGCTGAATTTCTGTGCTGCGGTTCAGCTATGGCTGGAAACCCGGCCTCGGGACGGCCTGCTGCATTATGTCAGCATTGAAGGTTTTCCGCTGAACGCCGATGAATGTTTCCGGGCGCTCAAGCATTGGCCGGAGCTGGAGCCTATCGCGAAGGCATTACGGGGCCGTTATCCGGAGCCCGTACCCGGAATGCACCGCATTCATTTCCCTGACTGGGGTGTTGTCCTCACGCTGGCCATTGGCGAGGCGGGCGCGGTGTTGTCCGGTCTGCATGGTCGGATAGACGCCTGGTTCCTTGATGGTTTTGCTCCTTCCAAGAACCCGGAAATGTGGCGTGAAGAGGTCTTGTCCGAAGTTGCACGGCTGGCGGTTCCAGGCGGAAGCCTTGCAACCTTCACTGCGGCTGGGGCTGTCCGGAGAAGTCTTGCGGCACTGGGTTTCGAGATCCACAAGGTGCCTGGCTTCGGGCGGAAGAGAGATATGGTTGTCGCGCGCAAGGCGCCTGATTCTCTAGGCCGCCAGGCAACTTTGTCCGCGCGGGCAGTGACGATCCGCGAGCGGTCGAGGCTGGATCGGGTTGCAATTGTCGGCGGCGGTATCGCGGGCGCGTCCCTGGTCAGGGCCTTGCGGCGGCGCGGCATGGATCCGGTGCTGTATGACGGCGCCGGGCCGTGTTCAGGAGCGTCCGGCAATGCTTACGCACTTGTGACGCCGAGGATGGACGCCGGAGACAGTGCCGTCGCGCGGTTTTTTGCGGCAGCCTACCGGTATGCGATTGCCCAATATGGCGAGGGGGATGGGTGGGATCCGTGCGGCGTGCTTGTCATGCTGGAAGATGAGGAGGCGCTGGTGCGGGCCGGTAAGGCCCAGGGCTTTGCCTGGCAGCCGGCTGCCAGCGGCAGTCTGCTTGACCGGGCACAGGCCAGCCTGCAGGCGGGGATAGACCTGGAGTGTCCGGGGCTGTTCTATCGGTCTGCGGGACTTTTGCAAACAACGCACCTGATCCATGACTGGATCGGCCCAACCACGGTTATTGAAACGGACATCGACCGGGTATCACGGACCGAACGTGGATATTCACTGTTGGATTCAAACGGTGATATTGCCGGGGAGGCGGATGTTGTCATTCTTGCCGCGGGCGACGGTAACCGGCGCTTTGCCGACACGCGTTGGATTCCGCTTACCCCTGTGCGCGGGCAGGTTTCCGAAGTTCCTGCAACGGATGCGGGTCACGCATTGAAATGCGCCCTGTCCTGGAGCGGATATCTTTCTCCTGTGCGGGATGGACGCCACATGCTCGGCGCGACCAACGACCGGAACAACAAGATCGGCGACGACTGGGGCTGGGTCGTTCTTGAAGAGGACCATCGCCACAATCATGAAAACATGCCGGATTATCTGACTCACCTCGTCGACGAACCAAACGCCTCATGGTCCGGACGGGCACGACTGCGGTCGGCTACACCTGATCGTGTGCCCCTGTTTGGTGCTGTTCCGGATGTTGCCGGTTTGGCTAACGCTTTTCGTAATCCGGCGGGCCGGGGTTACATAACTTTTCCGGATGGCGATCTTCTGATTCTTGGCGGGCTGGGCTCGCGCGGCTTTGTCACGGCACCGCTTGCGGCCGAACTGCTTGTCGCCCGTCTGCTGGGGGAAGTTTGGCCTGTGGAGGAGTCTTTGGGCATCACCGGCGATCCGGTGCGTTTCGCGAGCAGGGCGCATCGGCATGCCCGGATCGAGGAATTTCTAAGCTGACGAGTCAGATGAAAATGATAATTTAACCATTAAAAAAGGAGTTTCTGAAAACCTAGAAGTCAGAGGGCAGCGGCTGTCTGATGAGGTTCTTGTACGCTTTTTCGGTGCTTTCTCTGGAATATAAGGGTGGGAAGCAGATTGAACGGTTCGAATAAATCGAATAACGGGATCTCGCCTGGCTTGCGAGGGTATCTCACCGCGTCGCCTCTTGCTGTCGCCGGGATTGCTTTTATCGTCGTTCTTTTTGTTACGCTTTACGCCCAATTCACTATCGAAACGCGTGAAGATGAGGAACGGGTGGCTCATCATGAATTCGCTCGCGCGCATATTGGCCAGAATCTGAAAAGCTATCTTGAGGCTCGATTTCTTTTAGTGAACGGCATCGTCTCGGTCCTGGAGAAGGAGAGCGCGCCGCCAAGTGAGGCCGAGTATGCCGAATTGGCCCGGCCTTTTCAGGAAGACTTCAGCGGCGTTCAGGCTGTTAACTGGGTCGATAGCTCCGGTACGGCGCGCTGGATTGTCCCTCTTGCCGGTAACGAGCCGGTCAGAGACAAGGATCTGACAGCCCTTAGTATTCCAGGCATGGCTATTGCTGCGGCGCGTTCCGACGGCCGGGCCCGCGCCACACCGCCGATCACCTTGCTTCAGGGCGGGATTGGTTTTGCGAGTTATTTTCCTGTCAGAAGAAATGGTGAAATTGCCGGCTTCATCAATGTCGTGTTTCGTTTCGCCGACCTTCTCGACAGCATCGCAGGTCTGGACCCAAGAGGGTCGATCTCCGTTGCCCTTCATTATGATGGCAAATACGTGCTGTCGCAGTCGAAGGGGCCACGTGGCGAGGTGCACAATTCTCTTTTCTACGATCTGGATATCCTTGACCGCACCTATCGGATTGAAATCCGGTCCCACGAAGCGGCAGCCAGTTACATCAATCCGATCTTCCTTATCGTCATCGTCAATTTGTTGTTTGCAGGCGCTATTTATCTGTTGCTGAAGCAGGTTGGTCTGTTGGCCAAGAGCGAGTCACGGATCCGCGATTATACCGAGATAGCATTTGATTACCTTTGGGAGACCGATCAGGACCAACGGATTACTTACCTGTCGCCCCGCTTCGAGGAAATCTGTGGGCGCCCAGAGAGTGAATTCCTTGGGCGTAGGTTGAGCGAGTGCAACGTCCAAACTGCTGCCGAGAATAGCTTCGCGGAACATGCGGAGGTGATGGCCCGGAAACAGCCGTTCGAGAGTTTCGTGTTTGCTTCAAAAACTGAAGACGGAACCAAGACGTGGATTTCATCATCTGGAAAACCGCGTTTCTCGGCAGGGGGGCGTTTTCTTGGCTACAGGGGGGCCGACAGGTCCATCAACGAGCAGGTCAGCACGGAAAGGCGGTTGCGGCGCGCTTGGGAGCACGCTGAAACGGCTAATCAGGCAAAGAGTAATTTCCTTGCCGGGATGAGCCATGAGCTGCGGACTCCGCTTAATTCGATCATAGGCTTTTCCGAAATCATCCGTGATCAGATGCTCGGTCCTGTCGGCAAGCCGCAATATGCCGAATATGCGAGTGACGTTGTGTCATCCGGCCGGCATCTGCTGTCACTGGTCGATGATGTCCTGGATCTGTCCAAGATAGAATCCTCCACATTCGAATTGTCCGAAGACGAGATTGAACTTGCAGACACTTTCGAATTCGTCCGGCGCGGATTCAGGCGGCATGCGGAAGCGCGGGGGATTGGCATTCATCTTCTCGTCGCGGATGACGCGACCGTTATCCGTGCGGATACGCGAATAGTGCGCCAGATGGTGATGAATCTCGTCTCGAATGCCATAAAATTTACGGATTATGGCGGCACGATCAAGATCGTCTCGGAACGCGACGATAACGGAAGCGTACACATTAAGGTCACCGATACCGGCACGGGCATTCCAAAGGAACATCTCGTTCGTGTGTTGGAGCCGTTCGTGCAGGTTCGCGAGACTGCCCTATTAAGTCACGAGGGATCGGGACTCGGCCTTTCCCTCGTGAAAAGATTTATCGAACTGCATGGTGGGACGATAGATCTGGAAAGTCGTGTTGACGAGGGAACATCTGTCGACCTCACATTTCCCAAACATCGTTCTCTCTGAACGCTGCCTTCGGCTTTAATGAAAGATTATGTTTCTCTAATTATATTAAAATCTTAATGGAATTAAGTGGCGTTAACCTATAGGGTGTATTTTATCCTAGGGGTTACTCATCGTCCAAAATCTATTTTTCGTCCCTCACCTATGTTCCAGGTTATGAAGGTTCAACGTGGCTAAGAAAAACCGATCCTGCCTCGTTCGGCGACATTTTCGTTTACGTGGAACTCATGGAGATGAGCTGCGCCGCTCAATCGCTCTTGAACCGGGCTTCTGGTCGGCATTGGATGATATGGCGCCGGGCGAAAAATTGAGGCTACTGATAGAAGACTGCTTGGCAGGACTGTCTCCAGAAGAGTCTCTCGTATCAATTCTGAGATGCACTGTGCTGAACCATTATCGCGTGCTGTGCAATGAACGGCGCCTGAAGGTAAGGCCTAGCGATACTGAGGGAAAAAGAGAGAAACAGGTCGGGGCACGAAATTAAACATATCGCCCGAAGCTAATTCTTAATGAACAATCCGTTGGAAATGGTGCCGGTTGTCGGACTTGAACCAACGACCCCCTGATTACAAATCAGGTGCTCTACCAACTGAGCTAAACCGGCTATCAAAGTGCGAAGCGGAATATCGCGTTTCAGCCTCACGGTCAACGGGATCGCCCGTATAAAAATCATGTTTCGGCCAAGTTGGGCGTTGAAACCTTTTCTGGGCGCGTTTCTAGCTGTTCGAGACCACGAGACGAGGCTTCTCAAAATGAGGCTGTGAGCCGGCGGCCACAACTGTCCGTGCTGCATTCATCAAGCTGGCAACGGGTGCTTCTTCTGTGCGCAAACTTTCCAGGATGTTAACCGCCCGCTGCAAAGCCGAAATTTGAGTGTCCGAGTAGACGAGGGCCTTACGGGTCTGAACCGCTGCTTCTTCAAAGCGTGTGACGAGGTCGGATATCAGCAGGGATGTATCCCGGATTGCGCAATCAAGTTCCGGGATATCGCAGGCTGCGTTCTTCAATTGATAAAGCTGAACATTCAGTTCGAGCAGTGAATAAACCTGTTGGTGACGAACATAGAGTTCGCGTCCGCGGGGATCCCGATTGTTTAATTCTAAACTTTCGAGCATCTATCACTCCAAGCCGGGTTGTGGCTGTCATCTGAATTTATCTGGCGTCGCGGTTGTGCGGCGCCAGATCTGCGTCTGAAGAGACTTTAGGCTTCAAAACGTGAATCGCTCGTGAATCATCGGAGTAAAAATCGGTGGAAAAAGGGAAAAAAGAATTCAGTGCTTACTTTGATCCCCATACGTTCGTTCTATGTACATGTTCCGCATACCTGCATGTGTCGAGCGAGAGGTAAGTTTTTCTGAAAACCTCACTTCGAATAGCCTTTCGCCTCTGTTCCCAAGAGGCGCTTTCGACGTCATAATGAATTTTGGCTTTTAGATCTGAAAGCCGATCTGGAATTGATCTATCGTCTATGAACCAAGTCTCATGCTGTTTCGGCTGATGCCGATGTGCTTATGTTTATTAAATCTTAAGCTCAATGGCTGATAAGTTGCGCGTGTACCCGATAAGAAAGAGCGCTTTTTCATGAGTGTGGAATTGCAGGAAAAGAAGTCGGACAAGGTTGAGATCGACGAGGATGCCCTCGATTCGCTTCACACCCTGCCGCTTTCAATCATTCCCTTGCAGACGCCCGGTCTGAAGAAAGCCTTCATGATCAAGAACGCGCGCTTGGAAAGCGCGATCGAACTTTTTCGTGACGGCGGTTCGGGAAGTGGCCAGGTCGAGCCAAAGGAATTGCACGGATACTTCCAGGACGTAGGCGGGGCGCTGTCCCACGACCTGATTATTCTGGATCGCCTATCCTCGCTCGAGTCGTTCGACGTGTATTCGCTGCGTCTGGAATTACGCAATCTGGATATCGGATTCGAGGATTTCTCGGCACTGCAGCTCTCCGAGGCCAAGCGTGCCGAGCTGACCGAATATATGCGTGCCTTCACACGCCCGTTGATTCAGCGTGTTTACGGTGGTGACCAGTCAGACGAGATCAGTGACGTCGGACAGATCATCAAGATGATGGCGTCGCCAAACCGGAATGAAGCCATGGCAAAGCTCAAGCTTCTTGCCGAAGAGCTGAATACCGAATTGACGGAAGTGCCGAAGTTTCTTGAACGCTACGGCGATATTTTCCTCTCCCTGTCCTATTTCCGGAACTGCCTCGACAAGATCATGCAGCAGCTTCCGCCCTTCATCTCCTGGATGGAAGAGCTGCATAGCAACTACCAGATTCAGAGCGACCGAAATCAGCTTAAAATTCTTAAGGATATCGAGTCGGATCTGAATGAGATTTCAACATCTCTGGTTGGCCGGTTTGAGTATTTCAATCATCGCTCCCATGATTTTTGGGACAATATCAGTGCTGATTCGTTTCAGTCTTTCCAGGAATTGGTTACCGCGCACCACGTGAGTATCGGTGCCGTGCTTTGTGGACTCGCAGTGAAAATGGATCTCTACGAAACGCGGTTCCCCAACCATGGTGGGGGGCCGGTGAAACGCCTTGAGTTCATTAATTCCGAGATCAAACCCGGTTTGAAACGCATCAAGGATATCGAGCAGAAGGTTGGTGCGGTAAAATAAGGCCGCGCTTCCAGTCTTCCGGACCTGGATTTCTTAACCGCCAGCAGTACCTCTACGGTGAGCGATGACACCGGCTTTCTGCGGCCGTGGGACTTCGTTGAAGATGATCGAACCGAAGCAGATTCAGCAAGAAACAACCGATAATGCTGCAGCGCCAGACGTGGAGAATCGCGCCCGGCTGTTGCAGATTGCGGAGCGGCTGGCGAAGCTTGGATATTGGCGCCTTGATCTTTCGAGCAATGCCGTCTTCTGGTCGGAATTCGTTTATGTGCTGCATGGCCTGGACCCGGAAAACGGGTCCCCTGACCTGCAAGCGGCCATGGACGCCTATCTTCCGGAAGACAGGCCGAAAGTTAGTGCCGCAATTGACCAGTGCATCGCAACGGCCGAGCCTTTTGAACTCTCCTTGAGGATTCGGCGCTCGGATGGCGTGGTGCGTAACGTGCGATCTTGCGGCTTACCCGAGCTGGATGAAAGCGGGAAGGTCGCTGCGGTTATTGGTATTTTTCAAGACGTTACTGCCCAGGATGATGTCGAAAAAGCCCATAGAGTTAATGAGTTGCTGCGTCAGACGATCGACGCCCTCGATGAGGCGGTCAGCATCTACGATCCGGATGATCGCTATGTGTACGCCAATCCTAAATATTTCGACCTGTTCCCATATTTGAAAGACATCCAAGACCTTGAGGGGAAGACCTTCGAGGAGGTACTGCGTATCAGCCTGCAAAACCGTGTCGTCGATAGTCCGTTGGCCCGGGATGATCCGGATGCTTACGTCGCGCAACGCCTGAAAGCGCGAAAAGATGTAAGTGGAGAGCTCGGCGATAGGCGGCACAAGAGCGGGCGCTGGTATGCGGCCCGTGAGTTCCGCACCGATATCGGCGCGCATATAACAATGCGCAGGGATGTTACCGAGCAGCGCATCGCCAGCCAGGAACTGGAACGGGTAAAGGCGCGATACGAACTCGCGGTGACTGCGGGTGGGATCGGCGTCTGGGAATATGATCGGTCCGCCGACAAATTCTATTGGTCTGATTTCGCCGTCAGTATTCTGACCGATGATAAAGGCACCGAGCCTCCTGACATGGAGGGGCTGTTTGCAGCCGTGATCCGTGAGGATGTTGATCATTTCAAAGGGCAGTATTGGGCCTGTGTGACGCATCGGGCGGTTATGGATATCGAGATCCGGATGCGTTCTCTCGATGGACAAATGAAATGGGTGCATTGGCGCGGCCGGCCACTTGCCGGTGACAACGGCGAGATCTTGCGCATTGTGGGCTCGGTCGTCGATATAACGCGGAGGAAGCTTGATCAAGAGCGCATAACCCGGAGCGAGGCGCGGCTGAGCGAAATCGCAAGAACGATCCCCGGCGTTCTTTGCCAATGGTCGCTCGATACAGATCAAAATCCTCGTTTTTCCTACCTCAGTCCGAAGGCAGCGGAAATTTTCGGGTTTGAGGATGTCAGTCCCAGTAGCGTTTCCGCGGAGCTACAGCCGGTCTCCGAGGATGCGCCCGTAGTAAAAAAAGCCTTGGCCGCATCATTCCGGACCGGAGATCTGGTTCGCTTCGAAGCACGCTACGAATTACCACGGCGCGGAACCCGATGGATCCGCAACATGTCGGAAGTGGTGAACGTTTGGGACGACCGGATCGATTTCACCGGGGTCATGGTTGACGTCACGGAGATCAAGGAAGCCGTGGCCAAAACCTTTGAAAGCGAACGGCGTCTGGTGGATGCCATCGAGTCGGTCAACGAAGCCTTCGCATATTTCGACAATGACGACCGACTGATGATCTGTAACCAGACATATCTAAGCCTGCGTCCAGCGATAGCGGACCGTATCGCCCCGGGATTGTCGTTCGAAGACTATCTCAAGCTCGTGGCCGAGTGTGATTATATCCCGACAGGGTATAGCGACAGAGAAGAGTGGGTGCACGACCGTCTTCAGATGCATCGAAATCCAGGTTTTGAGCCTGTACAGCAGATGTGGCCGGACGGGCGTGTGTTTCTGGTCTCGGAACGCCGGACCAAAGAAGGTGGTACGGTTATCACACTCACGGATATTTCCGATCTCAAGCGCCGTGAATCCGCGCTTGAAGAAGCGCATGCGCGTTTATCGAGCCAGCACGACGCGCTCGAGAAATTGGCGGAAGATCTCGATACTGCTCGTCGTGCAGCAGAAGCGGCGAACGACGCAAAATCCCAATTCCTGGCTATGATGAGCCATGAAATCCGGACACCTATGACCGGATTGCTCGGAATGGTCCAGATGCTCCGCGACGAAGATCTCAGCGATCAGCAACAGGGCTATCTCAATGTATTGGGCGAGTGTGCGGACACACTGCTTCGTCTTTTGAACGATATTCTTGATTTGTCGAAAATCGAAGCCGGCCAGCTTAACCTCGAAAGCATAGACTTTGACCTGGAGCGTTCCGCACGTGAGATTATTGCCTTGTTCGGCGGCGGTGCCTCTGACAAAGGGGTGCGGCTTGTCTATCGTATGCCTGATACAGCGGTTCGGGCCGTGCGCGGAGACCCTTTGCGCTTCAAGCAAATCCTCGCAAACCTTGTTAGCAACGCGATAAAATTTACCGCCGAAGGCGAGGTTCTTCTGACGCTTGATACGGTCCTGGACGGAAACGGTGTCAAGGTTACCGGCAGTGTTTCGGATACCGGTATAGGCATCCCCGGCGAGGCCATGTCTCGTTTGTTCAATCGATTTGATCAGGTGGATACCTCGACCACGCGGAAGTTCGGCGGAAGTGGCCTTGGTCTTTCCATCTGTCAAAGGTTGCTGACATCCATGGGCGGGAGCATCTCCGTGGATTCCATGCCGGGTGAGGGCAGTACATTCACGTTTTCGGTTGTGCTTGAGGCCGGGCTGGCAGCTGAGATCCCGGCTCTTTCTGCTGGCACGCCAAACACCGATGCAGAGCCAATTGACAAGGTCGACCCGAATATTACACCGAGCCTGCGGATATTGATTGCCGAGGATAATGCTCTCAATGCCGATCTGATCGCGATGATGCTTGGGAAATGGGGGCATGAAGCGGAAATAGCCCCGGATGGCCGGGTGGCCGTGGACAAAGCTGCAGCCACCAGATTCGATTTGATCCTGATGGATATGCAGATGCCGGAGCTGGACGGTCCTGATGCCACGCGTGAAATTCGTACAGGAAGCGGGCCAAATAGCGAGACGGCAATTGTCGGTTTATCTGCCGATGCCATGCTTGAGCATCGGGCGAAGTATCTTGAGGCTGGGCTGACCGATTTCGAGACAAAACCCGTTGATTGGGATCGGCTGCGGCAGCTGATCGCACAGCTCTATGAAGGCGGTTACATGCCGCATTGCGGACGATCAGATTAAGAGCGATTACCCAGCTTGTGGCTACTCTTCCGGAACGTCGCGTGGCTCGCGCCGCATTTCCTTCACGGAATAGATGGCTCCGGCGAAAATCACCAGTGACCCCACGACAGTAAGAATACCCGGTGTTTCTTGGAAGAACAGGATGCCGATCAGCCCTGCAAAGACAAGGCGGGTGAATTCCATCGGCTGTACGGCAGATGCCTCACCATGTTTATAAGCTTGGATATTTGAATACTGGGCAAGGGTCATCAGCACACCAGTCAACACCATCACGATGATTTCAACCGTTGTCGGTGTCTCCCAATAAATATAAGCGGGCACCGCGAAGGCGAGGGCCAGTCCGAATGACTGGTATGTCATGATGGTCACCGGGCTTTCCGTCTTGGTCAGGACCCGGGTGATAATCATGACAACCGCGAGGAAAACCGCGGAGGAGAGCGCAAGGAAAGCGTAATAATCGATCCCGTCGAAGCTGGGTTGCAACACAATCAAGACACCAACGAACCCGAATATCGTCGGGCCCCAACGCTTGAGATTAACAACTTCCTTCAACAGGACAACGGCAAGCAACGTAATGAACAGTGTGCGAGCGAATGAAATCGCGGTCACATCGGCCAGTGGCATATGAATGACTGCCGTGAAACCGGCTACCATGGCGCAAACTGAGCAGAAGACTCGTGCGCCGTGGAGCTGCAAATGGCTGGTTTTGAAAGCACGGGGGAAGGATTGAAGCATTCGGGGGGACAGAATCAGAATCACACAGACCTGACGAATGAAGAGGATTTCCCAAACCGGAATTCGTTGTCCCACATCCTTGATGGCGGCCGTCATAATTGTAAAAACAAACGAAGCGATGATCAGCCAGATGCAGCCCTTCAGATTCTCGGGCACACGACTCCAAATTTGAGACGTCCTGCTCTGCACCTGTCGGCTTCCGATCAGGCCTCTCAGAGATTCTAAGCATTCGGGCATGTGGTTCGCTTACATATTTCTTGACGACGCTATTCGTGATGTATTTTTGGTTGTTGTCAATTGCTTTGTATCCAAATCAAGATCGACCAATTGCTGCGTCGTGCATTGTGAAATGGTCTTAAAAACGCAGGGCCAATCCGCTTGTATATATGTTAAAGATCACCGCAAATCCTATCCTCCGATTGAAATTCCGCGATTCTCATGTCTGAAAAATCTGCTGCAGAGGCAAGCATCGAGCCTTTGACGGGAAATATCCTGCAAACTCTCCAAGAGCGGGGGGAAATGATCGAAACCCCATGCGGTGATGGCCGAATGGTCTGGCGCAAATGGGGAGAGGGGCCTTGTGTCGTTCTGGTACATGGCGGGTTCGGATCATGGAAGCATTGGTGTCGGAACATCATCGCTCTGTCGCGTGAATTCACCGTGATTGCGCCGGACCTTCCGGGGCTTGGCGACAGCGATGAGCCTGACTATCCGAAAACGGCAGAGCATATTGGCGAAATCCTGGCTGACGGGCTTGATCTGGTCATCCCTTCTGGAGCCGAGTTTCATATAGGTTGTTTCTCTTACGGCGCAGTTCCCGGGAGCGTAGCTGCAGCTCATCATGGGCATCGGGTGCGCAGCTTTACCTTGGTCGGAGCTGCCGGATTCGGCCCGCGTGAGCGGCCGACAGACGGTTTGATCCGAATCCTGCCGGAGATGGATGAGGCCACGCAACGTGCAACAGCGCGGAACAATCTTGCGGTACTTATGTTTGCGGATCCACTGAACGTGGACGAACTGGCCATCGATATTCAGCTCGCTAATACGGCGCGGGCTCGGTTCCGGTCACGGCCGCTCTCACTCTCCGACACGGTGCTGCGGAATTTACCTCTGATCTCCGCCAGACGGAACGCTATCTGGGGTGCCGAGGATATTACGGCAAAGGGTATGCTGACCCAGAGGAATGCGGCCATAAAAGACGCGGACCCCGACGCCCAAATTGCCGTCATGGACGGCATTGGTCATTGGGTCCAATACGAGGCGGCTGATGCCTTTAATAGATGCTACCTCGAGATGCTCAAACGGACACCATGAGGTCCGATGATCCGGGATTTGAAAGCCGGGCGAAAATATTGGAGGAAACAAGACATGAAACTGGTTGTTCTACCCGGCGACGGGATCGGCCCCGAGATTGTCGCCGCGACGACGACAGTTCTGAGGGCTGCGGATCAGCGGTTTGGGCTCGGATTGCAACTCGAAGAGCATGCTATCGGCGAAGCTTCGCTCGCACGCGACGGCTCTACCCTGCCTGAGCCGGTATTCGAGAGCGCGTCCGCGGCGGATGGGGTCATCCTCGGCCCAGTTTCCACAGCTACTTATCCGTCGCCCGCTGAAGGCGGTCTCAATCCGTCAGCCGAGTTCAGGCGCCGTCTGGATCTGTTTGCCAATATCCGTCCGAGCCGGTCGGTTGATCATGCTGCGGCGTTGGTCAAGGATATGGATCTGGTGATCGTGCGCGAGAATACAGAGGGTTTTTATGCGGTTCGCACGATGTTTGCGGGTGGTGGCGAATTCATGCCAGACGAGAACATGGCCCTCGCCGTGCGTAAGATCACCCGGCAGGGCGCGGAACGGATAGGCCGAGCTGCCGCCGAGCTGGCCATGACCCGCAGGAAGAAACTGACAATCGTTACCAAGTCGAACGTTCTGAAACTCAGCGACGGACTTTTCCTGGAAGCAGTGACGGCGGGCGCAAGCGCATTTCCGGAGCTTGAGGTCGAGGAAGTACTGGTCGATGCCATGGCATCTCATCTTGTCCGGAAACCCGGTGCGTTCGACGTTATCGTCACCTCCAATATGTTTGGCGACATCCTCTCGAACGAAGCGGCGGAGCTTGCAGGAGGACTTGGTTTTGCAGGGTCTCTCAATGCCGGACTTCGGCATGCGGTTGCACAGGCTGCCCATGGATCGGCACCGGATATAGCGGGCAAGAATGTAGCAAATCCGAGTTCCGTTATGTTGTCCACGGGGATGCTGCTCGAATGGCTCGCGGACCGTAGCGACAGCAACGCGTTGCGTGAAAGTGCGCGGGCAATCGAAGTCGCTGTAATGGCGTGCGTTGCGGATGCTGCCACAAGAACACAGGATATGGGTGGTTCTCTGAGCACGGACGCATTTGGCGCCGCAGTTGCCCGACGGGTGGCTGAAGGCTGAGTACGGAATGGAAAGAAGGAATGGACGATGCGTACGCTGACACTTCCGGACGGCCGGGCTGTTCCGGCTCTTGGCCTTGGCACTTGGTATATGGGGGAGAGTGCCAGCGCCCATGAAAATGAAGTCAAGGCGTTGCAGACTGGCGTGGATCTCGGGATGACCCTGATCGACACGGCAGAAATGTATGCCGAGGGCGGGGCGGAAGAGGTTGTCGGCGACGCCGTTCAGGGAAGGCGCGACCAGGTTTTTATCGTCTCCAAGGTGCTGCCTTACAATGCCAGCCGGAAAGGGACAATCGCCGCCTGCGAGGCCAGCCTCCGGCGGCTTGGAACGGATCATATCGATCTGTACCTACTGCATTGGCCCGGCTCTCATCCGCTTGCGGAGACGATTGAGGCCTTCGAAGCCCTACAGGCGGCGGGGAAAATCGGCGGATATGGCGTCAGCAATTTCGATGTGGCGGAGATGGCCGCATGGGAAAAGGCCGCCGGCCCCGGTGCCTGCCAAACTGATCAGGTGCTCTACAATCTCTCTCGGCGCGGTATCGAATGGGATCTTGTGCCCTGGGCACGGGAGAGAATGATTCCGCTCATGGCTTATTCACCGCTTGAACAGGGGCGCTTGCGGGACAAGAGCCTGGATGCCGTGGCGGGCAAGCACGGTGTGACCGCCACGCAGGTCGCGTTGGCGTGGGTGCTTCGGGATCCTTCGATTATCGCTATTCCGAAAGCATCGAACCCCATTCATGTGCAGGCGAACAAGGCTGCCCTTGAGCTTGTTCTCGACGAGGATGATCTGGCTTTGCTCGATTGTTCATTTCCTGCACCGCGCCGAAAACAGGCATTGGAAGTCCTGTAGAAACACTCGTCGCGGAAAACCTTCGTCATTTAACGTCCATATCTATTTGGCTTATCGTGTGGAAGGTGTTGTGCTTTTCGGCGGGTTAATGATGTGCGGATTCAGTAAAATTGCATTCACTATAAAAAGAGCTTGGCAAAATTTAGCTGAATCACCACAATATAAAGTATTGCGGCTTGAATACGCGACAACTTGGAGTACAGGCAATGAGTGCCGTCGATAGTAAACATGTTGAGCGTAAAAGCCTTGAGATCCTTGCCGAAGCGATTGATCGAACGGTTGGATCCGGCTTTGTCCACGCTGCTATTGCCAAAGCGGCCAAGACGCTCGAAGAGAAAGAGTTCAATGCTGCGGACAAGGCATTCCGTATGCTGAATCCGCGCGAAACCCGGAAAGTCGAGAAGTCCGCTCTTGAGGGCGCGTCGCTCTTTGTGGAGCATGGCGAGTATTCGGATCCGACCGAGGATATGAAGCCGAATCCCGATTATAGCGATATCCGGGCACGCTCCGTTAAGCTGGGTAGCTGACGTTTACAGGTTTGTTCTGGCGCCCCGCGCTGCCAGCGTGATCGTTCCTGCTCCGGCAACAGCGAGTATAGCAGTAACCATGAAGCTTCCACTGTAGGTACCAAGAAATTGGTAGCCCAGCGTGAAGACGGCCGGTCCGACGATCACTCCTGAAAATGTAAAGAACAGAGCGGCGCCAGTCATGTTCCCGGCTTTTCCTTGAGGGCTGTGCTCGACGACTGCCGATGCGAAAACGCCGTTCCACCCCATCGCTGTGAATCCGAAAATGAAGAACAACAGGTAGACGATGCCAACGGGCCATTCGGGGGCCACGAAAACCGTTGCCAGTGCGGATAGGGCCGTCAGAAGCGCGTTAATTATGAGCGTGGTAAACCCGCTCCGGATGCGGTCGGCCAGAACGCCCCACGCAATACGGCCGATCACGCCGGCGACCTGCACCGCCGTGAGCGCAAGTCCGGCTGCGACAAGGGTATATCCAGTCTCCTCCACCAGAAAGGTGACGGCGAAGGCATTCAGAGAGAGCTGGATCGCGGCCAGAAACAGCCCGGTAAAACACAGCCAGCGGATCGCCGGTAATTTCCAGGCGGCCTTGATATCGGCCAGTGGTGAGCGGAACAGAGGGGCGGCGCGGGACCGGTCACTGTCCCAGCGTTTCCGGAAAAACTGCATGATGAACACCATCGCAACTGCCACGCCGATGGTTACATACATGCTTGACTGCCAATCGAGCGAAAGAGCGATGGCGGGGGCGAAGGTGCTGGCGGCGATCCCGCCAAGAGGCACGCCGGTAAAGCGGATGGAAAAGACGAGATTGCGGTTCTTCGGCGTGACCACCTTCGACATCAGATGGGCGGCAGGTGGATTGATTAGGCCATAGCCAAATCCGATGATGAACGATCCGAGAGCCATCAGGGATAAAATGCCGCTTGATATAATCAGGTGGGCGAGGGCGAAGAGCCCAAGGCTGACCTGAGAAACCCTCCAGGCACCGAGCCGGGCGACCAGACCGCCGGCAAACAGGCTGGTGATCATCCCGCCGATATAGACCACAACAACCTGCAGGCCGATCAGGGACGCATCGATACCGAGGGCCGCAGCAGCTTCCGGTGCAATCGCCGGAAGCCAAAGCGATGCCATCGACCCGATCAACTGGATCCAGATCATGAAAAAAACGACCGTCACCGTATCGCGAAGCGGCGGAGACGGTCGGGTATCTGTGGAATGTGCCATGTAGGCGTACGCCGTCAGCTTGGGTGCAATGCCTTGTCCGGGCCGAGTACGGCGCTGCGGAAGGTGTTCTTCACGAACTTACCGTCACGCGGCGGCATGATGGTCTCACCGGTCGCCACATCGATCTTGATCACGGCAACCAGCGGGAATTGACCTTTCTTCAACACAGCGACCAACTCATCCAGTTCTGCTTCATTCCGAACTGTCATTGTGTTGGCGATGCCGGCGCCTGCCGCCATCGCTGCGAGATCCGTGCCGCGCCCGGTCGGTGCGGCCTGCATGCCGGTCTCGCCGTAATGCTCGTTGTCGAGCACGATGATGGCCAGGTTTTTCGGTTGTTGCAGGGCGATGGTCGAGAAACTGCCAACCCCCATGAGTTGCTCGCCATCTCCTGTCAGCACCCAGACGGTGCGATCAGGTTGCGCCAGGGCAAGTCCAAGCCCGGTCGGTGCCGCGCCACCCATGCCACCCCAGATATAGAAATTCTCCGGCCGATGATCGATCGCAGCAAGGTCCCAAGTCGGAGAACCGAGGCCGCTGACACACAGGGCATCGCCGCGTACCGTCATCAGTTTTTTTACAGCATCACGGCGGAAGAGTTTGTTATTGCTCATTATTCATTCTCCCACCGCATCTTGTGCCGCCGGTGCCGAGAAGGCTTTTGCACCGATCAGTTTTTGGCCGATCAGGATTGCTACTGCCTCGCCACCATGGAAAGACATCATCAGCCCGGCCTCGATGGCATCCGCCGCATCTTCGGCCGTTTCAACTCGAATACAGCGCACGCCGACCGCTTCAAGGACCGGTTCGACCGCGCGGCCCATGGGCATTTGCCAGGGATTGGACTCGCCATA
>CEOE01019450.1_pt1 | contig 21123 bp, 19 predicted proteins | sample 530211 | NCBI WGS metagenome assembly CEOE01 (sample SAMEA2619779, study PRJEB7988) | marine metagenome | isolation source: saline water (ENVO:00002010), including
ACTAAGAATAATATTATTACAGCTGCGTTGTCTCTTGGGTTGGTAGGTCAAGTTTGTGAGGCTCAATCCTTAGGAGCAATATCGTTTGAGATTGAGGGTTGGGCGTATGTGCCGGTCTACTCAGTAGATGCTGATGTCGAGGCGATTGTAGCTCTTCGCGTAGCTGCGTCAGCGTCGCCAATCAACGCACTTTGGTGTAAGCAGATACCTGATGGGTCATGGGCGGCTAAGGCTTGGGAGAGTTCGTTTCCTGAAGAAGTGGCGTCTTATGTGATTGATTATGTGGGTGGTTCGGCGGATGATGAATCACTCGATGAATTGGCGTACTTGTGGCCGATAGATCTTGATATTGCAGTGTTGGTGGGGTTTATGCAATCGCCTATATCGCCGGTTCCCTTTGGTGACGGTATCTACATTGGTGATGATATGGAGCCCATTGTGTACAGTTTGCCACAGCTTCTAGAGCCTTTATCGCAAACTGGTTATCCTGCGATTTCGAATATATCAGGCAGTCCAATCAATACCGGCTCTTTCAGCGGTGTTGGGATTGATCCTGAGCCGGAGCCGGGAGACCCGTGTGTCACACTCCAGATTTGTTAGGCGTACTGAAGACCGCGTTTAGCGCATCAATGACGGATGGAGATTTGGTAGATCAAGTATTTGGCTATGAGTATGGTTTGGCGAATGAAGGGTGTGGTGGCGGTTGCCGTGATCGTATTCGTAGAACGGCTATAACTCCATGGGCGGACACCTGTGGAACTTGGGAGCCTACTGGTTTTGAGCAAAGAGCTACGGAGTGTGTATATTCTTGGGAAAGATCTGTAAGTGGTACACGGTCGCAGACATTTACGCGCACATACAGGGATTGTTCTACTGCAACTTGCACCCAGACCAATACAAGATCGGGGACGCAGCGTAGAAATACCATCGCGATTCGCCCGATTGGTACGGAGTGTTCTGGTGTGGGCACACCGCCACCCGCAGGTACTGCTTGCAAGTGCAGAAACAGTTTTTGGTCTGATGCCGACACATGTACTGAAACAGGTTGGGCTCCGCCTTGTGTGTGGCCGACTACAGGCGGTGGCGGCGGCTGAGGCTCGTGATGGAGAGTAAAAAGCGATTTAGTCGCTTTGCCAGATTGCCTATCTATGGGATACTCGTCGTTTACGCGATGGGTATCTTTTTGTCTAATTTTGCAGCGACATTTTCTCCTGCGATACACTATTCAATTTCAGAGAATCATCGAGATTGGGTGGCCACCGAGCCATTAGGTGTGAGAGTAGTCAACCCATCAGAGTATCGTTTGTTGAGGGGGTTGCCTGACTCGCTTTCTCGTGCGGGGACACTTGTGCTCGTGTATTCGAGATCGGTCCCGGATCCGTCGGTCCTGAGTAAGATTGAACGTGGGGATGTTGAGCGAATCGCAACAGGTCCGCCGAGCGATGAGGATCAGTTTCAGTCCACAACGATTCTTGCCAAGACCGGATACCCATTTCAGTCGTTTCGGTATCGCATCGACATCGTTCCCGGAGCCGATGATCAGCCGCGATTCTTGTATCACGGTGCTTTCGGGATCAATGGGAAGTACATACCCGGGCTTGAGTCGTGGAGAACGCTCACAGTGCCACTCGTTCCGGTTTTTCCGGGGTTTGTGGTCAGTGTTCTTTTTTGGGGACTCGTCGCATGGGCATTCGAGTATGTGTTTCGGGGCCTATGGCACTTGTTGAAGTTCCCATTGGGTGTACACAGACGAAGGCAGAGAAGAGCCCGAATCGAAAACAACCAGTGTGTCAAGTGTGGGTACCCCCTCGGGGAGTTTGATACTTGCCCTGAGTGTGGGTTAGCGGCTCATGCAATTGCTGGGGGTGAGTCTTGATCAGATCTTCGGGTGTGTACTCTTGAACAGAAAACGGGCGTGTAAAGCGGGCTACGATCTGGCGATATGAGTTCAAACACCGAAAAACCGCGTATTCTGACCGGCGACACCCCCACTGGGCAGCTCCACCTAGGGCACTGGGTGGGTTCTCTGGAGAACCGTGTCAAGCTGCAGGATGAGTACGAGTGCTTCTTCCTGATCGCGAACATGCACGCGTTTACCACCCGGGCCGACAAGCCCGACGAGATCCGACGATCGACCCTGGACATCGTCAAGGACTGGATCGCCTGCGGCATGGACCCGGAAAAGTCCACCTTCGTGCTCCAGACCGAGATCCCCGGCATCGCGGAGCTCACCTGGTATCTGGCCATGCTGCTGCCCTTCAACCGGGTGATGCGCAACCCGACGCTCAAGACCGAGCTGGAGGACAAGGGGCTGGGCGATTCGTACTCGTTCGGGTTCCCGATGTACTCGGTTGGGCAGTGCGCGGACATCTTGATCTTCCGCCCCGAGCTGGTGCCCGTGGGTGAGGATCAACTGGCCCACATCGAGCCCTGCCGCGAGGTGGCGCGCCGGTTTAACCAGCTGTACTGCGGCGTGAACCCGCATACCGATGATGATGACTATGTGAAGGAAGGCGGGCTGTTCCCCATCCCAGAAGGCAAGGTCGGTCGTGTCGCGCGTCTGGTGGGAACGGACGGGAAGCTGAAGATGTCCAAATCGCTCAACAACGCGATTTTCCTCACGGACACCTTCAAGAAGATCAAGAAGAAGATGGGCGGGCTCTACACCGGGCGGACCGCGATGGACGAGCCCGGCGACATCAACAACGCCCTTTTCGACTATGTTCGTGCGTTTATTGCGGATGACGAGCGGATCAAGGAGCTCGAAGAGGCGTATAGCAAGGGCGACAACATCGGCGATGGGCACATCAAGGTCGAGATCGCCCAGCACATCGACAAGCTGCTCGAACCGATGCGGGAGCGGCGTGTGCCGTTCGAGGGTGATGAAGGGGACAAGAAGGTCCTCGAGATTCTCCGTGAGCACACCAGACAGGCGAATAACGCGGCGGAAGAAACCCTTTATCTTGCCAAGCAGGCGATGAAACTCGACTTCGGTAAGCGAACACTCATGTTCGAGTAATTGTAGAATCAGGGCACATGACCCGATGTCTTTACCCATCTTGGCACGCTGTGCGTGATTCGGACCCGCCGATCGATTCGGCGACGGGTCTTCCTATCCCACCCGCGGGCAGCGGGGATGACGCGCCCGCCGAGGATGACTCGTTCTCCAAGGGTGTCGATAAAGCGGTGTACCAGACACCCGGCGCGGATGAGCCTCGTGAGCCCCGGTACCTGTTCGCGCGGATCAGCGTGTTCCTAATCATGTTGTTGTGGGTGATCCCGGGGTTCCTCAAGGTCAAGGATATCTCGGCGTTCATGAATATCGTCGAGAAGCACGAGGTCATCCCCGAGCAGTATGAACCTCTCCTGATGTGGGTGGGCCCGGGCGAGCTGGTGATGGGGTTGTTGCTGGTGTTCGTGATGGGCAGCGAGCTGCGCAAGCCCTTCGGAAAGCTGGTACTGATGTCCTCGATGATCCTCATCGGGGTGTTTACCTATTACCTCACGCTTGTGGACCCGGTGGTGCTTCAGGAATCGGGGTGCGGGTGCCTGAGCGATTACCGGATCGCCTCGGGGATTGAGGACGGGGCGCGGTACTTCGCGTACGGCAAGAACACGATCCTGCTGATCCTGCATGTCGTTGCGTTGCTCGGGCCTGCGATGGTCGATTCGCGCCGCAATCACGACGCGTGACACGATGGCGCATACGCTCAACGCATGAGCGAACACGAATCCATCTTTCTCAACGGCGACTTTGTCCATCGCGATGACGCGCGCATCAGCGCCTTCGACGCGGGGTTCCAGCACGGCGTGGGTCTCTTCGAGACCATGATCGCCCATGTCACCCCCGATGGGGTCGTGGTGCGCGATCTCGATGAGCACCTGGATCGGTTGCAATCGTCCGCCGCGGCGCTGGGGCTCAGCGATGAGCTCAAGACCGGGCCTTTGGGCGAGGCGGTGGTCGAGACAGTGAAGAAGTCCGGGATGGACGCGGCCCGAGTCCGTCTGACGCTGACCGGGGGCGACCTGAATATGCTGCAGACGACCGGTCGCAGCGGGCACCAGCCGACGGTGCTGATCCAGGCGAACCCCGTCACGCCCTACCCGGATGAGATGTTCGAGAAGGGTGTGATGGCGACCCTCGCGCAGGCGCGGGCCAACCCGCTCGATCCGACAGCGGGGCACAAGACACTGAACTACTGGTGGCGATTGCGTGAGCTGCAGGCGGCGGCGGCGAAGGGTGCGGGCGAGTCGATCGTGTTCCAGGTGAGCAATCACCTGTGCGGCGGGTGCGTCTCGAACCTGTTCGTTGTGGATGGCGGGCACCTGATCACCCCGATCGCACGAGGTGAGGAGGACGAGCACGCGACGCCGGAGACTCGGGAGGGGCAGATCCCCTCGCCGGTGCTGCCGGGTGTGACGCGATTGCGTGTCGTCGAGAAGGCGGGCGCGATGGGGATCAAGACAACCAAGCGGATGATGACGATCGACGACTTGCTGGACGCGGACGAGGTGTTCCTGACGAACTCGAGCTGGGGTGTGCTGCCGGTGGTCCGGATCGAGGCGGAGACGATCGGGAGTGGGGCGGTTGGTGAGGTGACGCGGAAGATTCGCGAGTCGGTGGTGGCGTGATTCAGCCCCGGAGGGGCGAAGGGGTGTATCCACGGGTGGAGCGGAGCGGAACCCGTGGGAGAGTCGGCCCACATCCATTTCTTTCCTTCGCCCCGACGGGGCGAGGGGCGTTCGCGGGGATCGGTTCCACGGGTGGCGCTTCGCCGCGTTGCGGCTTCGCTCTATCCGTGGCAACAGTCCGCGGCTCCTTTGGAGCCTGGGATTGGTTTCGCTCGATATCGTTAGCGAGGCGTTGGTGGGGTGGTTACTTGGCGACTAGTGACCACATCCAAAACATAAGGATGAAGTATTCCCCCACGATACACGCGATCGCGAAGAGGATCATCAGGGGGATGAACACCCACAGCGGCGGCGTGAACCGTGGCGGTGGGTTGCTCCACCAGAATCGTTTGTCGGCTTCAAATCGAGAGAACCAGATCAGCAGCCCCGCGTTGGTGAGCAGGAGTGCGGGAATTGCTCCCGCAGAGATCCAGCTGAGTTTGAACACCCATCCGATACTCAGCATCACGAAGAACACGATGATGGGTGCGAACAGGATCACGGTGCAGTTGAACGCGAGTTGATCCCCTCGTGAGATCGGGTTCACCATGGAGTACTTTTCAAGATCAGACCCGCACTCCGGGCATGTCGCGGTGCCGTCCTCGCGGATGATGCCGGCGAGGTCGTAGTTGCACTTTGGGCAGGTAAGAGATGGGGCGGGGTGTTTGGGCATTGGGTTCGGTTAGTTGGGGATGTATCGAGCGCCCCTGCCTTTACCGACGAGCTTGATGTGGCCGCGATCAACGAGATCGCCCAGGTGATTCTTGACGGTGCTGCGTGGTGCATCGGTGAGTTGCATGAGGTCGCCCGTGGAGAGCTCTCCGTGCTGCGTGATGAGTTCGAGTATGCGGGTTGCGAGCTCGGGCATCGCGGCGCGGAGGATGTTCTCGCGTTCGACCTTGGTCTCGAGCTTCTGCTTCTGTTTCTGCATCGCGCGAAGGAAGAACACGACCCACGGGTTCCACTCGGGGGTGTTGTTCTTGAGGGTTCCCTGTGTCCTGCGGAGCGCGAGGTAGTAGCCGTCCTTGTTCTCTTCGATGATGCTCTCCAGCGACGAGTACGGCACATAGGCGTAGCCGCTCTTGAGCAGGAGCAGTGTCGTGAGCGCGCGTGACAGGCGACCGTTACCGTCTTGGAACGGGTGGATCGCGAGGAAAACGACGATGAACACGGCGACGGCGATCAGCGGGTGCGTGGTGGTATCGCCCGTGTTCTGCTTGTACCAATCGATGAGTTCTTGCATCGCACCGGGGGTTTCGAACGGGGATGCGGTTTCGAAGATGATCCCGAGCGACTTGCCGTTCTCGTCGAACGCTTCGACACGGTTCTCGTGATTTTTGTATTGCCCCCGATGCCACTCGTCTTTGTCGGAGTATTTCAGGAGTGTTGTGTGGAGTTGCTTGATGTGGTTTTCTGTGATTGGGATGTCCTCGAAGTGATCGAAGATGGTCTCCATCGCAGCCGCATACCCGGCGACTTCCTGCTCGTCACGGGTGGTGAAGGACTCGGTTTGCACGCGCCCGAGGAGCGCTTCGATTTCGCGATCGCTGAGCGTGACGCCTTCGATTCGGGTCGATGATCCGACGCTCTCGATCGTTGCCACTTTTCGGAGCTGGTGCAGGCGATCCGGTGCGAGTCTGCCCAGTGCCCGCCATGCACCCTTGAACTCGTCGATTTCGGAGACGAGTGAGAGCATTTCGGCGGTGATGGGGATGACTTCGGCGTTGAGCATGTCCATATATTGGTCCAATTAGGTCCATAAATCAATCAATTGGACTAAATTGACTCAGTTTATGGCTCATCAAGCTCACAGCACCCTCCCCATCATCACGATCGTCACGATGTAGAACACCACGCTGGGGATCGAGTACGCGAGGGTCCAGAGGGGGATGGTCCATCGTGGGTATGGGCGTGGGTGGGGTGTGGTGTCGCGGTGGAGCCGGGTCCATTCGACGATGAAGGTGATGGGGAGGGCGATGGGGTAGATGAAGATGTATGACATCACGACGATGCCGCCGACAATGGAGTCGTGGAAGGGCATCGCGAGCAGTGCGGTGAGGGCGGTCCAGATCCCGAAGATGACGATGAAGGTGCGGATAAGTTCGGAATGGATGTCGCGCTTGGTGAGAAGGGTGCGTGTGGATCGGATGAGTTCGGTGCCGCACTCGGGGCAGGTGACGAGCCCGTCTGCGTTGAGGGATGTGCCGGAGATGTCGTACCCGCAGTGCATGCAGACGGCGTTGGTGAGGGGGGACGGGTTGGGGGATTCGTCGTGCATGCGGTTAGAACAGGTGTGTTGCTCCGATGACGCTGGCAACGCCGAGGAGGATGCCGAGCACCCATGCGAGGACGAGTATGGATACGACAACCCCGCGCTGCTTTTTGATGGTTCTTCCCAGCGCTCGATCGGTCATGATGCAAATCGGGATCGATGCGGGCATGACGAAAACATAGAACACGAACGAGAGAAGCAGCATAACCCCGGTGAAGAGCCCGAGCAGGTAGGCTTGCAACCAGAACCAGAGGAATAGCAGGATCAGTTGGTGTTTGGATCGGTACTCGACACGCTTGGCAGCTTGGCTGTACGGGTCGGTTTCGGAAGCGCACTTTGGGCAGGTGAGCATCGAGGTACAATCAGCGCGGAGTGAAGCAAGGTCGTACCCGCAGCTGATACATCGGAACTGGGGTTGTGTTTCACTCATCGCGCTGCACCACACGGACATTCCGGCGCCCGTCGAGGGGACCGTTGGGTTCGTGGGCGCGGCGGAAGGCGCGTTTGATGCGGAAGATCGCGTAGGCGATGAGCCCCACGACGAAGAGGACGATCGCGAGGGGGAGGACGATGAAGAACAATGCCGCGACGATCGCGAGGAAGATGATGATCGCGATCAGTTGGGTGAGGATTCCCTGCCCTTGGAGTGACACGGAAGTGAATTGTGGACGGGTGTTGCTCATGGGTTCCTATTGGTCTCTACCCAGATCATAGGGATTCGGTTCGGTTGGTTTTCGCAGCGGGTGTGCCCACGCGGGGGGTGATCCGGGGTAGGATCAGTGCTGCATTGATTTCATCGTGACCCTGATTTCCCAAGGTGTGCCGTGACGGATCCCGAAAAGCGCAACTCGTTTGTTCATTTGCACTTGCACTCAGAATACTCGCTTTTGGACGGCGGGAATCGGGTGGACAAGCTCGTCCATCGGGTGAAAGAGCTCGGGATGGACGCCGTGGCGATCACGGACCACGGGAACATGCACGCAGCGATCCAGTTCTACAACATCGCGCGCAAGCAGGGGATCAAGCCCATCCTGGGTGTGGAGGCGTATGTCGCGCCGGGTGATCGGCGCGATCGCACCTACACGGGCGTCGCGGACGGCGGGTTCCATTTGGTGATGCTCGCGGAGACGCTCAAAGGGTGGGAGAACCTGCTGTATCTGTGCTCCGAGGCGTACCTGAGCGGGTTCTACTTCAAGCCTCGTATGGATCGCGAGATTTTGGAGAAGCATTCCGAGGGGATCATCGTGATCAACGGGCACCTGGGGTCCGAGATCGCGCACCACTTGGTGAAGTATGAGCAGAGCCGCGACCAGATGCATTGGGATAACGCGGTCAAGGTCTGCGATTGGCATCGCGAGACATTTAAAGGATCGGAGAAGGGCCCGGGGTTCTATCTGGAGTTGCAGCATCACATCGGTCTGCAGAACTCGATCAACCCGCATGTGATCAAGCTGGCGCGAGAGCAGAACCTGCCGCTGGTCTGCGATAACGATTCGCATTTCCTGTTGGAAGAGGATTACGACGCGCACGATACCTTGATCTGTATCTCGACGGGGAAGGTGAAGAACGATCCGGACCGGATGCACTACCCGACGGAGTTGTATGTGAAGTCGCCCGAGGAGATGGAGTCCATCTTCCACTCGGACGAGTACAACAACGAGGAGATGGGTGACGCGGGGCGCGAAGCGATGGCGAACACCGTCGCGATCGCGGATCGGTGCGATGTCGAGCTGCCCATCGGGGCCAACCACGCGCCGGTTGTGATCGTCAAGGCCCCGGCCAAGAGCAAACTGCCCAAGCACAACGCGAAGAAGTACGAGGGTGACCTGACCGCGTGGTTCAAGGACTTCTGTACCAACTTTGAGCTCGATCCGGCGAACGATCCGGATCTGGATCAGGCATCGCTCAAGGAGGAGTGCGACAAGACGCTGCGGATGCTGTGTGAAGCGGGGATGGTCTGGCGCTATGGCCCCGACATCATGGAACATGTGCACGAGCACATCGAGGGTGTCGAAGGAACCGCGGAAGCACGCGAGCAGGCGGCCGATCCGGACGGGTTTGATAAGTGGGCGCGACTGAACCGCGAGCTCAAGATCCTCGCGGACAAGCTGATCTCGGCGTACTTCCTGATCGTGTGGGACTTCGTGAACTGGGGGCGTCAACGCGGCATCCCGTCGCTGGCTCGTGGTTCGGGCGTGGGGACGATGACGGGCTTTGTGCTGGGCCTGTCCAACGCCTGCCCGGTGCACTACGGGCTGCTGTTCGAGCGATTCACCGACCCGGACCGTACGGAATACCCCGATATCGATATCGACCTGTGTCAGGACGGGCGCGGCGAGGTCATCAACTATGTGCGCGACAAGTACGGGCATGTGGCGCAGATCATCACCTTCGGGACGCTCAAGGCGCGTGCCGCGATCCGTGATGTGGCCCGCGTGCTGGAGATGCCGCTGGCCGATGCGGACAAGCTTGCCAAGCTGGTGCCCGAAGAGCTGAAGATGACGCTCGACAAGGCGCTCGAGCAGGAGCCCGATCTCAAGGACTGGTACGAGCGCGACAACCTTGTGAAGCGTGTGATCGACACGGGGCGGACCTTTGAGGGTCAGGCGCGACACTCGTCGGTGCACGCGGCGGGTGTGATCGTGGCGACGCGCCCGCTGCACGAGGTCGTGCCGCTGTACAAGGCGTCCGGCGGCGGCGAGAACGAGATCATCACGCAGTGGGACGGGCCGACCTGCGAGATGATGGGGCTGCTCAAGATGGACTTCCTGGGTCTGCGGACCCTGAGCGTCATCGAGCGGGCCAAGTCGATCATCCGGTCGTGCTTCAGCGATGAGCAGATCTGGGAGGCGGTTGGCAAAGAGAAGAAGAAGGGCGCCGATCACCCACTCGACCTGGAGCGTCTGAAGTTTAACGACAGGAATGTGTTCGGCATGTTCCAGCGGGGCGACACGACCGGCGTGTTCCAGTTTGAATCCGGCGGCATGCGCAAGCTGCTCAACGCGATGAAGCCAGACCGGCTCGAGGACCTGATCGCGGCCAACGCGCTCTTCCGCCCCGGCCCGATGGACCTGATCCCGGACTACAACCGGCGCAAGCACGGCGAGGAGCAGGTGCCCAAGGTGCACCCCATCGTCGACAAGTTCACGGCCGAGACCTACGGCGTGATGGTCTATCAGGAACAGGTCATGCAGATCGTGCACGAGCTGGGCGGCATCCCGCTGCGCAGCGCGTACTCGCTGATTAAGGCGATCAGCAAGAAGAAAGAGAAGATCATCAACGCCGAACGCCCCAAGTTTGTCGAGGGCGCGGTCTCGCAGGGGCTCGAAGCGAAGAAGGCCGAAGAGCTGTTCGAGCTGATCCTCAAGTTCGCGGGCTACGGCTTCAATAAGTCGCACTCGACGGGCTATGCGATCGTGGCGTACCAGACGGCGTACCTCAAGACCTACTTCCCGAGCCAGTACATGGCGGCCTTCCTGAGCTTTGAGTCTCAGGCGCAGAAGGTGTCGGACTGGATCCCGTATCTCGAGGACTGCAAACGCCTCAAGATCATCGATCCCAAGAGTGGGGATGTGCTCCGCGCGGGTGTCGATGTTCTGGCCCCGGATGTGAACAAGTCCTTCCCGGACTTCGGCGTCGTTTACGAGGAAGACGAGGCCCACCGCCCAGAAACCGGGCAGATCATGTTCGGGCTCAAGGCGATCAAGGGCGCGGGCGCCAAGGCGATCGAGGCGATCGTCAACGAGCGCGACATCGGGCCCGACGCGGAGCAGCCCGAGCGGAAGACATTCTCAAGCATGTTCGACTTCTGCGAGCGTGTGCCGAGCAACGCGGTGAACAAGGCGACCATCGAAGCGCTGGTGAAGGCGGGCGCGTTCGACAATATCCACGGGCGCGACAACCGCGCCGCGATGGTCGCGACGATCGATCAGGCGGTCAGCGCCGGTCAGAGCGTCGCGGCGGACCGGGCCGCGGGGCAGGGGGCGCTCTTCGGGTTCGGCGGCGACGAGCCCGCGCAGACGGCGCAGCCCGAGATCGTGCTGGCGAATGTCGAACCATGGGCGGAAGCGGAAACCCTCAAGCAGGAGAAGGAAACGCTCGGGTTCTATGTTTCGAGTCACCCGATGGAGGAGTGGAACCATTGGGTCCGCGCGTTCACGCACAACCGGGTGGGGGATCTCAAGAATCTGGCGCAGGACAAGCGTGTCATTGTCGCGGCGATGGTGCAGAGCTGCCGGACGATTATCGTTCGTAACGGGCGCAGCGCCGGGCAGAAGATGGGCATCCTGACGGTCGAGGACTCCACGGGCACCGCGGACGCGGTGATGTTCGCCAATGTGTTCCAGCAGTTCGGGCACCTGCTCGAGGACGACATGCCCAAGTTCTTCATGGGACGCCTGGATCACTCACGCGGCGATGCACAGATCATCGTCGATCGTCTCGTCCCGGTCGATGGGCACCCGCTCGAGCAGGGCACCGTGCAGGTCATGGTGCGTCCGAGCAAGCTCAACGGAACCGCGATCGAGCGTCTGGACGCGGCCAAATCCATCCTGCAGGCACCGATCGACGCGAGCGATCTGTCTCTGGGCAAATCGCCCCGCCCCGTAGAGGTGATCGTCGAGACCCCTGAATCCTGGGTCCTCGTCGAGGCCAAGGGCGTCGGCAAGGTCACCCTGCGTCCTGAGCTGGTGAAGCAGCTCAGCCACGAGCTTGGCGAAGATTCGGTCCGGCTCGCTGGGGGTGTAAGCGTGGAACTGAATAAGGAAGACCCTCGCCGCAAGCAGTACGCGAAGGCGTAGTCGTGTTTATGAAGGGGAACAGATCATGAGTGATACCAACACCACCATCGAAGTTGTCACACGCTTCGAGAACAACTTCAACACCTACGACGCGGATGTCGTCATGCAGGACATGACCGACGACGCGGTCTTCGAGCATGTCGCGGCGGAGGGCAAGAGCATCGGACGCTTCGAGGGACGCGAGGCGGTGCACGCTGCTTTCGCGTCGCTGCCGGAGCATTTCCCGAACTACAAGCTTTCGGTCTCGGACATCATCGCGAATGGAGATCGGTGCGCGGTGCAATGGTCGATCGAGTGGGACCTGCCCGATGGTGGCAAGGGCGAGCTCAAGGGTGCGGACTTCTTCCGCATGCGTGGCGACAAGATCTGCGAGAAGCTGAGCTACCTGCCGCTGGAATGATGGGGAGCGCTTCGATGCTCAGGGATCGGTCGGCGTGGGCTCGATCGTCAAGGTCATGAGCTTGCCGTCCCTGCGGACGCGGAGGCGGAGTGTTTCGCCCTCATCGATCGATGAGCGGATGGTCTCGAGCGGGTCCGCGATATCGAACCGCACGCCGTTGGCGGCGAGCAGCAGGTCGCCCTGCTTGAGCCCCGCCCGGCCCGCTGGCGTGCCGGGCAGCACCTCGTAGGCATACAGCTGGTCGTTCTCGTTGATGCCGAACGCGATCCCGATCGAGAAGTTGGGCTTCGGGAGATCGAAGCAGATGTCCTCGAGCGTTCGCGCGAAATCGGCGATGCTGTAGCCGTTCATAATGTCGGCGCTGTTGCAGTTGATGAAGAAGAGGTTGTCGATCCCTGTGTTGTACGCGGTTTGGAACCCGTAGCGGTTGCCGTTGAGCGTGACGCTGTCGCGGGGGAAGTGGTGACGCACGCGGGCGGGGATAAGCGTGCCGTCTTTGATCGCCTGGGTGAACTTGTAGAGATCACCGGTGGTGCCCACCATGCCGCCCGAGCCCATCACGAGCCACGAGGTCTCACCCCAGTGCTCGGGCGAGTTGACCGTGCCCCAGGTGTGTGCGCCGTAGCCGATCGCGACGGTCTCGCCCGGGAACCGGTCGCCGTGGAATCCGGTGCGGGTCATGTCTGCTGGCATGAGCACATGCTCGCGGATGTATTCCGGGTAGGTCTGTCCAGAGACCACCTCGACGATCGCGGCGAGCACGCCCCACGCGAAGTGCGAGTGCTCCTCGCGGGTGCCGGGCGTGAATCGGAGCTCGGCTCTGGCGGCTCGCTCGATGAGTTCATCGCGTGAGAGCGGCGAATGGTCGGGGTCCTCGTCCACACCGGGAATATCGGGAAAGTCGGGGAGCCCGGATTGTCCCGTCCGGAGCATGTTGATGGTGATCGTGGCGTGGTCGCCCTCGATCTGATCGAAGTACTTGGTGATCGGGTCGTCGAGGCGCAGCTTGCCCTGGTGGAGCAGCTGCAGGATCGCGACATGCGTGAAATCGATCGGCGTGGAGCCCAGCGCGAAGATCGTCTTTGGCGTGTTGGGGACCTTCTGGTCTCGGTCGGCGAGCCCGTAGCCCTTGTCCAGCACCACCTCGCCGTCACGCACGAGCAGTACCGTGCCTGAGAATCCACTGTCGACCTCTTCCTGGACGATCTGCTCCACATCGTCCCAGCCGGGCTGGGCGTGGATTGTGACTGGAACGAGGGTTGAGGTGATGGCGACGGCGAGCAGTGTAAGCATGGTGAGTCTCCTTGAGTTGACTGCTCGCTCAGATGCGCCGATGGCGGGCGGCGGTCAGGATAAATAAAAATATAGCTAGAATTTTGAATAATACGCGATAGGGTAGGGTATGCCCAAGTCCCTCGAGATCAGCACGGTGCGTCAGTTGCGTCTGTTCAATGCGATCGAGACGCGGAGCGTCTTCGAGGCGATGCTTTCCATGGACGGTTCGCTCACCGCACGCGAGGTCGCGGAGATGGTCGGCATGAGCGCCGAATCAGCACACTACCACCTCGGGAAGCTGCTCAAGCTCAAGATCGTGGAAGACCGTGGTCGGCGGGAATCGGGCGCTCGCCCGGAACGGCTGTACGGGCTCCGCTATCGCCATGTCGAGCTCAAGCGGGGTAAGCGGAGCGCCGCCTACATCGGCGAGATCATCCGCGGCGTGCGACTGATGCTCCGAAAGGCCGAGCGCGAGTACGAGCAGGGATGGAAGCAGCATTCGGAGGGCAACTTTCGTCCTCGGGCCGTGCGGTCGGTCGCCTGGCTCTCGAAAGAAGATATTCAGGAGCTGAAGCTGCTGGAAGAACAGATGGATCGGCTCATGACGCGGGGCGATGAGGCACACCGCAATGGGGACACGCAGGGCCGGGAGCGTATGGCAGTGACGGTGACGATGGCGCCGATCGGGTGATGGGCAATCAGTCCTCGCCCCAGCGGGTCTTGAGATCGTGCTCGATGTGGAGCAGGTCGAGGACCTTGCCAACGGTGAAGTCCACGATGTCGTCGATCGACTGGGGGAGCAGGTAGAGCCCGGGGTTGCACGGTGCGATGGTCGCGCCCGCGAGTGTCAGGGTGCGCATGTTCTCGATGTCGATGAGATTCAGCGGCGACTCACGGTGACACACGATCAATGGGCGGCGCTCCTTGAGCGTGACGGCCGCGGCGCGAGCGAGCAGGTTGGAGCCCGAGCCGGTCGCGATCGCGCCCAGCGAGGTTGAGGAGCAGGGGAGCACGGCCATGCCGTCGTGGAGGAAGCTGCCACTGGCGATGCTCGCGCCCACATCCTTGTGTGGGTGGATGATCAGGCGGCCTTCGTACGCCGATGCGTGCTGATCCTCGGCGAGGTGTGGAGCCAGTGTGCCCAGGCTGAGTTTCGTGATATTCATCTCATCCGCGAGGAGGCGTTTGCCATAGTCCGAGACGACGAGGTGGAGTTCGTGACCCTTTGTGAGGAGCTGATCGATGAGGCGGGTTGCGTAGACCGCGCCCGAGGCGCCCGTGATCCCGAGAATATAGCGTTTCCCGCTCGTATCTGGAACCTTTGGCGGCGGCGGGGTCTGGCGGGATCGCATCGGGGGGGTGTCGGGCATCGGGTGATCCTATGTAGGCGGCGCAGGTTTCGCGCTGCCGAGTCATCGGGGGGGCACTATGATGTTCGAGGACGAGACTCGATGGACGCAGTGGAGCACGCATGGCACGCACAACGCGAACAGATTCCTGGACCCTGAAAACCCCCGTGTTGGTGATCACATCTGCGGCGATTGCCTTGGCTTCGCTCGGCGGGTGCATGAGTTATACCAATGTACCCGCGCCCGAGAGTGCCCCCGCGTTCAAGAGCGCGAACCATCTGCACGCAAAGAAGGTGGCCAACAAGGCATTGCAGGAAGCATTCGAACGCTACCCGATGCGCGATGCCCAGGGGCGATACAGCGTCAACCTCCCGGTCGGAACAAGCCTGGAGTCGGCGCAGGAGATCGTCGAGGGTCTCCCCGATGGGGTTGTGATTCCATACGAGGGAATGGATGATTCGATCCCGGTCTACCACATCGGTCGGATCTGGATCCGTGCCTCGGACGCGAAGGTGGATGTGCTCTACCCCGCGCGAAGCTTTGACGGGAGCGACTTCACGGGCAACATCACGGTTTGGCTCAATGGTGGGATCCGGCGATGGGTGATGAATCGCGTTCAGCATTGGGCACCGGGGACCATCCCTGTGCCGCCGCTGTATGTGCCCATCCCCGAGGCCGAGCTCAAGATGATGGAAGACGGCATCGACGATCGCTCCGAGATGTCCACGGCTCCCGAGCCCGTGGAATCGGTCGAGGAGGAACAAGAGGCACAGGTCGAGCAAACGCCCGTCGAGCCGGCCCCCGCACCCGTGGCGGAACAGCCGTCGAGCAACACAGGCGGGACCTACCGCGAAGTCCCAGTGGATGATTAATCCGGAGTCGATTCGATGTGGAGCGGGCACCATCTGTTGGGGATGCACGGCGCGGATGCTCAAGAAGCACGCGAGCTCTTGACGCTTGCGCACACGGACGCATTCTCCGGCGATGAGCTCGCGGGACGCACAGTTGCCAACCTGTTCTTCGAGGATTCGACCCGCACGCGTGTCAGTTTCACGGTCGCGGCACAAAGACTCGGTGCAGATGTTGTGGATCTGAGCGCGAAGGGGTCGTCCGTATCGAAGGGCGAGACCCTGATCGATACGGCGTGGACGATCGAGTCGATGGGGGTGGATGCCTTCGTAGTGCGAGCGGCGCAGAGCGGCGCGTGCGATCTGCTCAGTCGGCATGTTCAGCTCCCCGTGATCAACGCCGGCGATGGCATGCACCAGCATCCGACCCAGGCGCTGACCGACGCGCTCAACATCGGGCGTGCGCACGGTCGCACAGCGGGATGGGATTTATCAGGGCTGCATGCCGTGATCGTTGGCGATGTGGTCTCATCGCGGGTTGCACGATCGAATGTCGGTCTGCTCCGTGCGCTGGGCGCTCGGGTCACGCTCTGCGGGCCTCCCATGATGTGCCCTGCGGGTGTATCCGCGTTGGGATGCGAGGTCTCGCATGATCTCGATGCGCTCGTCGCTGATGCGGATGTGCTGATGATGCTCCGGATCCAGTTCGAGCGTGGTGGCGGTGCACGACTCGCGTCGCAGCGTTTGTATCACGATTGCTACGGATTAACGCTCGGGCGTGCGGATCGGATGAAAGACGAGGCGATTGTGATGCACCCCGGGCCGATGAATCGTGGGGTGGAGATCGCGGGAGCGGTGGCGGACGGTCACCGGAGCATTATCCGTGATCAGGTCGCCGGCGGTGTGCTGGTGCGAAAGGCCGCGATCAAGCTCGCGCTCGATCGGGGTTGAGGGGCACGGTGTAAGCGCTGCACTCAGGACGCGGCGCTGGTGTTGGGCTGCACCACGGGTGCGGGGTCCTTGATCCACCATCGGGTGCCCGGGAATCGGGTGTGGAGGACATCCAGCAGCTGACGAGACATCAGCTCCGGGTGGGCCGGGGCGTTGTTGATGGCGATAATGACGCCGGACTTGGAGTCGAGGTAGACCTTCCCGCGTGCAAGCAGCGGACGATTTGGCACCAATCGCTCGTTCGGGGTGGTGTGGGTCGAGCCGTTGGTTTCGATCCACCAGTTGAGTTCGTTGCACACTGTGGGCATCACAGGGGTACTCCTAGCGTCCTGTAGCTCTATTCGGATTTTCTGGAGGTTTGATCCACCCAGTATGAGCATGCGCTCCAAAAACGCCCGATTAGGTGATCTTCCTGCGCAATCTTGACCCGAGCCGTGGGGGCACTACGATTCCTGTCTCGGCATGTTCGAGAGCCCACACGGGGACGTAGCTCAGTTGGTAGAGCGCTTGCATGGCATGCAAGAGGTCGAGAGTTCGAATCTCTTCGTCTCCACTTCAAGAAAACGCCCATGGCTTGATGTCAATGGCGTTTTTTGTTACCCATTGCAAGAGGTGGATATGGGGCTTGACCCGCTCTGACCCGTTTCTTGACCCGCTAAACATTGGAAACGGGTCATTGCTCTAACCCATGTCTTCTAAAACGCTCAGATGAACGTTTGCTAGCTTTTCTCGCGTGCTGCCCTAATATTGGCAATGGTATAGGCCAGTGGGATTAACCTCATGGTTAGGACAGATCAATGAAAATTACTAGCAAATCCACAATAGCGATGACTGTGCTTGTTCTAATTGCATTTGTGTTTGCTTGGAAAAAGACTTCAGAAATCTCTGAAGAAAATCAAGGGTCCGCTATACGGCTATTTCATTCGTACTGCAATGAGGCTCAAGAATGGAACCAAACAAGTGATGATCCATACTTAGTTCATCATCGAGAGTGGAGTTTAGCGGGCAAAAAAGTGCGAACCTTAGAACATGAGGGCGCTGATCCAGCAGAAATAAGTCTTGCAGTGATGGCACGGCATGAAGCAGGCAGAAAAATGGATGAAGAATGGAATAGGGAACATTTTAGATATTTCGACATAAATGGATTGCCATCACAAAAAAAGCAAGACTGGCTCGATTACTCCCCGCTATATTCAACTACATCTCCAATACTGCATCATGTGAATCTAATTTACGCCAGCGAGGATGCATTAGGGCAGTTGCTGTTATCTTTTGTTGCTAGTGATTTGCGTAAAGCTCAATTGTTTCGATGGGCTTCCTACGCAGCAATATTGGGGTTCTTCCTGTCTCCGATTTTTGCACTTATGCTCTGCCGAGTAATCTCACGGTGTATCGACGCAGCATACAAAGAACACGCAAGGAGACTGGCCAAGGCACCCTTGCCATCCACTTCCTCGAATTCGCAAACCCAATTAGAACCAGACCAACATGAGAGCAAGCAATAGGAGTGGTGTGACCTGACCATCATCCCAATATCTATGCGAGTCATCTAGTAGCAATGGCCCTTAATTGCGTTTCATCTCGTTTGACCCGCTCTCTGACCCGCTTTGAGTCCAAGCGTGTCCACCACAGTTCCTTTGATTTCCCATTAAAAGCCTACAGACGCTAGTAATAGGGTTAGTGCGTTGGATAGCATGCAAGAGGTCGAGAGTTCGAATCTCTTCGTCTCCACTTGAAGAAAACGCCGTTGGCATCGAGCCAGCGGCGTTTTTTGATGGCTCAATCGTGAGTTCTTTCTCTGCCTTTATCTGTTCACCGCTTCGAAACTCTGCTGGGTTTCATCGGTGAATCGAAGTTTGAATCCGGTACACATCCGGCCCGTGATTAGAATGGAGTATTTGTGCGCTTGTTTGAAGCATCATGCAATCCGGATGTCAGTGTCGCGTAATTCGGATCTGAAGCCACAACTGCTATACCCACTATTGAAAGGAAGCTTCATGCCGAGTTTATGCACTCGATATCGATCTGTATTGGCAATGGGAACCGCGATGGCCCTTTGCTCGATGGCATCCGCCCACCCGGGCCACGGGGAACTCCTCGCAGAGACGGAGGCGGCGTTGACGCAACCCCAGAATCAGGGCGGGCAAGGACGGGCACCGATGGAGGCGATCGAGCTCCCGGAGCCGGAGGTTTCAATCACGATCGAGGACGGCATGCGTGTCATTCGTTCGAACGGGCTGCCGGACCATGAGACCGGGGCATTCCCCAACTCGGGCAACCCGAACGCGATCCGCCCTCAAAGCCACGAGTACAAGGTGCCGCTGCTTCCCCGCCTCGCGGACGAGCCGACGATCGCTCGCCCCGAGTTCGGGATCGCGATCAACGGCGTGATCTTCGACGCGGGTACCGGCGAGTTCTGGAGTGCCGAGGGACGCGTGTTCGGGGGCGGCAGCGAATGGAACTACGACGCCATGGGCGGCGGTGTGCCATTCGGGATCGACGAGAACAACGCGCATGTTCAGCCGACCGGCAAGTACCACTACCACGGCCTGCCCACAGGGCTGATCGAGAATCTGAGTGGGGACGCCGGTCCTGAGCAGATGATCCTGCTCGGCTGGGCGTTCGATGGGTTCCCGATCTATGGCCCTTACTCCTACGCCGATGCGTGGGACGCGGATTCCCAGATCAAGGAGCTGGATACGAGCTACCGGCTCAAGAAGGGCAAGCGCCCTGAGACTCCGGATGGGCCAGGTGGTACATATGACGGCACATTCGCCTACGACTTTGAGTATGTCGAGGGCAGCGGTGATCTGGACGAGTGCAACGGGCGTTTCGGGGTGACACCCGAGTTCCCGATGGGTACCTATTACTATGTGATCTCGGACGCGTTCCCCAATGTTCCGCGCCTTTGGAAAGGCGAACCCAGCGAGGCGCTGGCACGACGAGGTGGTCCCGGTGGTCCGCAGGGCGGGCAGGAAGATCCCGGTGCCCGAGAGCGTCCACGCCCGGGCCAGGAGCGCCGCACGCGTCCGAATCGGGGGCAGCGCCCAGGAAACTGAAAGGACCAAAGTAGGTCTTGCTTGAATCCCGCCACGATTGGCGGGATTTTTGTTTGTGCTCAGAATGTGCGATCTGGTATATTCCATTGAACGGAGGAGAGCTCCGTCGGGTGAGATCGTGGGGGTCACGATCCATTTGATAACTCATATGACGAGGTCTGTATGTGTGATGCATATGAGTCCCGTGCTTTGCTGCATGTGTTCATCGCAAATGCGGGAATGGTCGTTTCGTTGGGGCACACGGCCCCACCGGTGGTTTCTGAACGGGCACTCTCGGTGGGATTGGACGCGATTCACGCGACTGTTTCTCATGGGCCGGATGTCGAGTTCATGGGTGGCGGTGGAGCCGTCGGAGACTTTGATAACGACGGGGATCAAGACCTGTTTGTGATCGGCGGGTCCGCCGGGATCGATCGGCTCTATATCAATGATGGCACGGGCAACTTCTCCGAGCAGGGCGAGGCTTGGGGCGTCGCGCGGACGCATCAGGGGACCGGCGCCGCGGTGGGAGACTACAACAACGACGGCTACCTCGACCTCTATGTCACATCGCTCGGCGGCCCGGATGGTCGTGAGCCCGGATGGAATGTCCTCTATCGAAACAACGGTGATGGATCGTTCACTGATGTCACATCCGTCGCGGGCGTGAGTATCGGGGACGCGTTTCAGGGGGATACATTCTCGGGCGCGTTTGGGGATTACGATCTGGATGGTGATCTGGACCTCGCGGTCGCGGGGTGGTTAGGTGGCAGCCGCCTTTTCCGTAACAATGGCGACGGGACATTCACCAATGTCACCCTGAGCGCACTGGACATCGATATGTCCACGAACCGCGGGTTCGCGCCCCGGTTTGTTGATATGGACGGCGATCGGTACCCCGAGTTGCTGTGGGTCGCGGACTTCTTTACCTCGCATTACTTCGTGAATGAAACCGACGGCACCTTCTCTTCGATGACGCCGGGCAACGGGACGGGGCTCGATTCTAACGGGATGGGCAATACCTTCGGCGATTACAACGGCGACGGCGCATGGGATTGGTATGTCAGCTCCCGCGTCAATCACGATCAGACGAGCGGCTCGGGGAACATGATGTACATGGGTGGCGCAACGCCTCATGTCTTTATTGAGGAATCCGTCACGCGGGGGAGCAACTTTGGGTATTGGGGTTGGGGTGTGATATCGATCGACATCAACCACGACGGTCATCTCGATATCTACGAGACGAACGGGTTCAATGGATCGTTCGAATCCGATCCGGCGATCCTGTACCTCAACGATGGCACAGGGCACTTTACGGATCATGCCCCGGCCTGCGGGATGGATGTCCAGAGTGCAGGTCGCGGTTTGCTCAACGCAGACTTTGATAACGACGGCGATCAGGACATCGTGATGTTCAACTCGCGTCAGGCAATGGTGTACTACCAGAACGACATCGATGGGTCTGCCGGTGCGAACGCGATCACTCTTGATTTCAACACGAGCGGAGTTTCTGATCTCGC
>CEOE01003825.1_pt1 | contig 20667 bp, 10 predicted proteins | sample 530211 | NCBI WGS metagenome assembly CEOE01 (sample SAMEA2619779, study PRJEB7988) | marine metagenome | isolation source: saline water (ENVO:00002010), including
TTGAATGATCCACCTAATTCGTTACAACTTTCTTGTGTGGTGTAATCATTGCAAAAGAATTCCCCAGTGTTCGTATCAATATAACAACAAGAGCCGGGGACACCACCAGCACCAGCACAACCAAGAGAATTGTAACCTCTTGCGGCAAAGGTTGCCCACCAAGTCGATCCACCATTTTCTGTCGTGATAGAAACAATATCTGTTCCACACGAGAAGTAGTTATCGTTTTCTTCAAAGTAAATATTCTCTGGGAACTTCCAGAGTTTACCACCTTCGATAATTAAAGTTTTTGTGACTGATGTGTTTGTGTCACCAACAGTTAAGTTGGAGTCGAGAATATTACTAATTCCAGCAGGTGTGACAATTTTTGCGATGTCTGTTTGAGAGAAATCGAGTGTGATGCCAGCAGTCGTTCCTTTAAACAACTCATCTTCGTCAAACGGTCCAACAACAAAAGCGCCGGGGTTATTGTAAATACCATCCAGTTCATCATTTGCTGTTGCTTTACTGAAACCTGTTGTTCTCGAAAGTGTAGCAGTGACTCCCGATAAATTACCGAAACTTAAAACACCCTCACCTAAAGCAGAGTTTTCAGCGACTGAAATTTCTGTTGTCGAAACTCCGGTAAGTCCTTTAACGAATGCCAGTTTATTTGGAACAAGACCATCAGTTGTTGCACCAAAAATTTGTCCATGATAAATTGACTCAAAAAGCACGCTGTCGTCGTGAATACTTGCAGTAATGCTACCTGTGTTATCTCCCGTAACACTTGCAACATTGAAAGAATTGAATGGAGTAACACTTGCAAAAGTGATACCAGAACCCAAGTGAGTAATCTTAATATCCTCACCAGCGTTTCCTGTTGGACCAAAGAACAATGTGCTTGCAGTGAATCCGAGAGCGTTAAGTTCTCTGTTAATTTTTCTTACTGTGTTGTTTTCATCAATATGGAAGTCAAGTTCAAAATTATCAGAACCAATTGGAAAAATCTTTTCGACTTCAAAAATTACATCTCCAGATAACCCATCTGATCCAGTGTTTCCTGTTGCACCTGTGTTTCCAGTTGCTCCGGTAGGACCGGTTGGGCCTGTAGGACCAGTTGGTCCTGTGCCTCCAAGTAAAGGTATTGCACTACTTCCATATATGGGCATCAATTCAACTCCGGACAGTTACAAGTATAACAATTACGACAATCGCCGTTATCTACACCTATGTATCTCCAAATATGGTTTTCATAATCGCAATCAAAGGTGGTTTCAAATAAAGGTATTCTTCGTACCGGACGAACGGAGGCAAAGTCCTCAGTTCTATATTGACTATCAACAAAGCCGGTTTCAAAGTTTTGATAGAAGGCTCTGTGTGCATGTGCAGCGTTTAAAGCAGTTCCATCATCAACCGAATAATCGGGGGAGTCTAATGCGACAAATGAGTTTGGCTCAGCAACACAATTTTTAGTGTTTACTGATCTATATTTTGCTCCCGTTGTTGAAGACCAATATTTCCCTTCGGACAATGGTTTAAATCCATTGCGTAACAACCCAACGTTGATTGCATTTTTATTTCCGTAAATATACATTAACTCAACCAAACTTGGAATATACCAATCGTCATGGTTGAAGTTAGACTCTTCATTCCACTCGGAAATAAGTCTCATCGCAGAATTTTGTTTTGTTTCCTTTTCCCAAATAGTTTCAAACTCTTCTTTGAATAATGTTTCGTTGCTAACAATTTCGGACTCGGTAACATTATCATCCCACATATTATATGATGGGTGAACCCATCTATTATACGCTTTACCATCAACACCCTTGTCATCGGCATTAAACCACGGGGACCATGTGAGACTTGATTTGTCAAACATTCTGGTTCCGATAAGACCGTCAAACATTGGTGAACCATAATAAAAGCCATTTTCGACCGGATCGCTATCAGATGATCCATAAGAAGTTTGTCGAAGTCCCCACGAAAGTTCTGTCTTACCTTGATAGGTCAAGTCCTCTGGTGCGATAACCAAAGCCCACTTTCTAGTAATAACTCTTGATCCATAATATTTTTCTGCGATTCTATAATACTGAGATACCGATTCGTAATCTCTGTAAGACGCAGTGTCTCTCTTAATCGGCATTTCATATAAGTTGAGGAAATAAGGACTATGTGGAATGTCAGAGTAAAACTCTGGGTTACTAATATTTTCCTCTGGAATATAGCGGAAGGGCATCACGCTGTCACAGTAACATGGTCCACTAAAGTTATATGGGTGATTATTACCAGAACTTAAAATGAATCTTTCTGTTTTTCTTTCCTGTTGTGTTTGACATGCTGGACACTTGTTTGCATCTCTTCCATAGTACAAGCAATATGGGTTTTCACCCTCTGCGAGAATACTTCCATTATCATTTGGCTCACCAACGATCCCTAAAAGAATACCACCGTTAAGCAAATCGCCGGGTGAAAGATTGATTGTTGGATCAAAGTTAACAGAACATCTCGCACGTTCTACATCACGAGAAACTTGTTCTGGTCGGAAAAGGTCTGTTCCCGATCTTTGCAATGATCTTGTTCTACTTAGTCTACTATCTTTACATACTTCTGAATTTGAACAACGAAGATCGCAGTATGGTTTTAAACAATTGCCAACAAGACGAGATGCTGGACTTAGATCATTTCCACAACCTTGCACACATAGATATCCGTCAGCACCCCCACCTTGGCCGTTTTCATACGCAGTGGATTGACAATTGTTAAAGAAGGTTTGGAGTCCTTGTGTGTCACCATTTTTGTAATCTTCAACGTTGATTTCAATGCAGTTCAAGTTTGGTTTTGCACCACACGCAGGTCTACCATCAACACCAAGACCACCCTCCCATGTTCCATCTGGACAACAAAGAGTTACGACATCTCCGGGGCAACAAGTTTCTTTATTGCCATAACAATCTCTGAATACACAGTTAGTGGGATCATACAAGCAATCTAAAGCCCAGCCCGGACAAGTTCCGCCGAATGTAGAGTCGGTTGAATTTCCACAGAATCCTAAACCTGTTGGATCTTGACCTCCAGTTGTTCCTCGGAAATACAATGCCTCGGAGCCATATGCTTGACCAATAACACTATTCGGCCACTGATCAGCACAAATGGCACCAAGTGCGTCATTTGGAACCACTGTCTCATCATTACAGAAAGTTTCGCAACATTGAGTTTCTGGAGCAACATAGCAACAAAGATCCGGTTCACCACCTTCATTCCCATCACCATCAGGATCTGTACCACCGCCGGGACCGGGCACTGAGGCTGATCCGGGTTTTGGACAACACTCTGTCTCTGCACATATAGTGTTGTTGCCTTGGAAGATTCCCCCTTGTTGGTTACAATCATATGGTGAAATGTCATCGGTACAACTAGAGCCGTCGGGGGCACAACAAGCACCTTTATACAAATCTCTCAAACAACAGTTGACCGTTTCGCAATTTTCACCCGGATAAAAATTACCGTTTGCAAACAAACACTCTAGCGGTGTAAAATCATAGCAAACACCCTGAACACAACACGCACCTTTTTCACAACGATCTGGACACTCGACTTCATCAGGTGTTTTGCCGGGAAAAAAGATGCCATTGTAGAGATCACATAGTAAACTATTTGATGCAAGCGTTTGTCCGTTAATACAACACGTTCCCTCAAACGAACAGTTTGCACCTTCTCTTCTGGTTAAACAAGTTGTTCCGTCTTCAAAGTTTCCACCAATTGTATCACAATAATTTTTTGTCACATAGTCCATGCAATCATTTGCATATCCAGTTTCTGTTTGTGTGTTAATACAATGACAACAAGAACCAAAAGTATAGTCTGAACCAGTGTATCCCGATCCCTCACTCGCAGGTGAACTCGGTGCTTTAATTTTTCTGAAACTTATTGTTTCTGCTCTTCCCGACGTATTTCCATAGTTTAAGTATGGTGTGTATTTATTATCAACGGGATCTTTTGCAAATGTGTGAGTTGTTTTTCCTCCAGTGATTGCAGTCGTAGGAACTGCAACATCGAGATCGGTTGACGCTGGTCTTTGTGACTCTGTTGAAAAGTTAAAGTTATCCCCATCCAAAACTTCAACGAGGGTTGGTACATTCACAAAAAGATTGCCACCAGTTGCGTACAGTGATTCATCAAGACCACTACCCGACGTTCCTTTTTGGAACAATAACTCCCCAGTGTTTCCAATAAAACCTTCTTCGGAGTCTAAAGTTATACCAAAAACAGAAACAGTGTTATTTGTTTTTGTGATTGTTGCTTGAATGTTGCTAGAACGTATGGTTCTAAAAATACCAGTTAAACCAACCGGAGACGAGGGATCAAAAATTTGAATTCCTTGAACCGGACTTCCGAAAACATCAAATCTTAATTCGCCCGTTTGACCACCGCTTGGGCCAGACACTTCAAAGAAAGCATTTTTAAATCCAGTAGATCCCCGCAAGACCGCATCTCTGTCTGTAAAAACAAAAGTGATACCACGGAAAGGGTGACTGAAAGCATTAACAATATTGTCACCAGAAATACCAATTGGACCAGTCGGTCCAAAAGGACCAGTATTACCAGTTGCACCAGTGCCTCCGGTTGGACCTGTTGGACCTGAAGTTAGACCTTCGACTCTTTTTATTATTGAACTGCTGCCAATTACAACCATGAATTACCTCAGTAAGAATAACCGGACGAACTGCTTTGTGAACCTCCACTAGGCCTCTGGTTATTTATACTACCAGATCGCATCGACGGTGATCTTCTGAAAACTTTGCTTTCGGTATCTTGATCTTTATCATACTTTGCAATTTTTCTACCAAAAGCATATTCTTCTAAAAATTCAACTCCAGTTTTTTCTGTTGGATCATTAATGTTTTTCGGAGGTTCTGTCGGACATCTTGATCCTTCACCACCAAAGACACCACCATAAGTTTGAACACACTTGTTTCTTTTGGTCAAGAAACAGTAACCTGTTGCTGTTGTGCATGATCCATATAATTGTCCTCTGAACACAACTCCTTGACTTGGATCACCCGCTTCGGTTGCAAGATAATCTCTATGAGTCCAACCGATATCAAAGATGTTTGCAGGTTGAGATCCGCCGTTGCGGGTGTCCATAAAGTGATATCTAGATCCTAAATCATCTTCACCTGAACGAATCCAAGGCATATACCAAAGTCTTGCGTTTGCATCAATATACGAGCCGGGTAATGAATTTTGATCTCTAAGATAACCTGCTTTTGGATATCTACCATCAACACGCATCAGTCTAATCGGTCTAACTTTTGCTTCGTAACTCTTCGCTCGTTTATGAACTTTATATCCGAAACCTTGTTCAAACGGCAAAGTAGCATTTGGAATCTCTTGTGTCCAAGCGTGTGTCATCGCTCCGGTGAAACCAGTGTTATCAAGTTTTTCCTTACTGAGTCTATATCCATAATTACCGGCACCTCTTTCAAGAGTAATACCGACATATCTACCGGAGGTTAATCCTGTGGCAGAACCGCCAGTAATTGCTGTGTAAAGAATACCCTCACCGTTGTGGTAATGTTTCATTTGTGCCGTAACACCATCACCGTCGTAACGATTAACCAAACCTGAGAAGTCGAAAGCAGCGGATGATGTCCAGTATTCACCCGTAATTGGTGTTCCACCTTTTGCCACAATCTTTTCATTTAGTTCAAAGAAAGCAATATAACGAGACATCCAAGCCATTTCGTCTGGGCTTGGAATATACCACGGAGACATAAACGGTGGATTTGGATAAATGTAATTGTCGTTTGCACTCCCACAATATTCTGTCGGACACGGTTGACTCTCTCCTCCGATAATTGAATAATCTTTATTATCTTTAAAGAGTTGAACAGCACCTGCGGAATATTCTCTCACTTTACTTTCGGATAAGTTTACATCATACCATTTTTTACCAATGTAATATTGAAGATTATATTTACTTCTTGCAACAGCGTCCGCATCATTTTTTCCACTAACGTCATTTAAGAAATACTCAAATCCAGATCCGTGACTTTCCTGATTTCCAAAGAACGATGCTTTGGGATATCTAGAATCGGGAGAACTTGCACCAGCACAACCTAAAGTATAATCAACGACACCATCTTTGTTATCACAAGAACATCCGTGTGATGTATCGAAAGAATTACACTCAAAAAGATTTCTGCCGTCTGGTGAAATGTGATCATAAACTCCAAGACAGTCGCTGTCCTTGTCGGTTCCGCAGAAATATTGTGCATTGGTTAGTGCGTGTGTCATACGCACCGTGTTATAGAGTCCCCAGTTTCTGTGCCATAATCCATTATAGTCTGGACCAAGATCAATGTTGGATGATCGTGTATTATAGGGGGCACCAGCGTTTGCTCTAGAGAATAATTTTTCGAGTGATCTGTTTCCAGATGATCTGCCTGTGATGTAACTCGTAATGGAATCCTCTGGAAGTTTATCGGGAGTCAATGGTAAGCCATATGTTCCACCAACAACAGTGTCGTAAGTCGATCTCCAGAATCCATCTTTGGTGGAGAAAATAGGTCTAAAGTAACCACCATAACCACCACCATGTAAAATATTGGTCGTTGGTTGATTAAATCCATCAAAGCCCTCGACAATATCAATGTCTAAGTATCTCTGTTGTTTTATTCCAAGTTTGACACCGTTGGGATCACTGTTCCCTGCGTTTGTTATCACACCATAGTTTGATCCCCCAATCCCCCATTCAAAGTCGGTGTTTGCGTTTGAGGGATCCTCTAAGTCCTCCTTAGATACTATGATGTACCAAGCGTCCTCTGTGAATTCACCTGCTGCATCATTGGGATACTCTAAACCTTGGAAGTAACTTTGATCTCTTCTATCGTGGAATCCATAACCATGATAATCGTATTGAGAGTTATAGGTTCCTGCATTTGAAGTTGTGTTAATTAAAGATGGAGGAATAAATCTACTTGCGGTTGATCCGTCCGCTAACATTTCTTTGTAAATACGGTTAAAGAATCCGTTGTTCTCTATACCATGTGCAGGATTACCTAAGCACTCAGATCCATATGGACTAAAGATACCAACAATGATTCCACCACCATACTCCTCACCCAACTGCAAGAAAGGTGAAACGTTTGGATTATCAAAGAATTCATACTTACCATCAACTGCTTGGTGTTGGTGACAAGTGGTTGTTGCACACCTGCTACCCTTACCAGCGTACTTGGAGCCGGCTGCTATGCACTCGGAACCCACAACACCCCCTGCACAGGCAACACCCGTACAGCACGCTCCAGTCCCGCCGCTGCACAGTTCTGGGTCCGAAGAACAGAGAACACCAATACCTCTAAAGTAACCTGCTTTTTCTTCACAAGCGTATTCGGTGAGTTCTTCGCAGTTTCCATTGCCGTCACAACATGCACCTTTACCCAAAGCGGCTTCGACACAATCAACACATTGACACCCATCAGCGGCATTGCAGCCGGGAATTAATTGATCAAAGTTAGAAAAACTGGTAACAACATTATCCATCAATCCTAGTGTTAAACACGCATCTGGTGTTAGTGAGGAATTACAACCAATGTCCAATTCCTCCACATCAAAAATGCAACAAGGTCCAACCACGTTTGGTGTTGGGGGACCATTTACCCCACAAAGACTTTTAACGTCAAACGTCGTGTAATCAAATCCTAAACTCGCAGCATCATCATTTGAGATAAAGAATCCACCACAATTTTCAAAGTCACTGATTGTCGTTGCACCACCACCCTGACAGCAAGCGCCAGTTTCACCACTACTAAACGTCCCATCGTGTGGTGCTATTTCGTTGCAACGATGTGCGGTATCGTAATCAACAATTGCACTGGAGTCGTCCCAATAAACTAAGTTACCATACCACTTGTTTCCAAACGAGGTGAAACTATAAACGTCTCGTGTTCCACTAAAGCAGGGTTTTTTCTCGAATGGGAATATAACTTCACTGTTGCTAGAGAATCTTTCTGTTGACGGTGATGTTCCCGTGGCGCCCTTAATTGTTACAAAGAATGATGCACTATAGTCTACCGGAGCGTCGTTAATGTTTATGATGAGTGGACCGAGTGAGGGCATATCAATGATAAAGTTTTTGGCTCGTGTCCAGTCAATTGTTGCTTCAACACCGTCAACATCTTCGATTTTTTTGTTAACAATACCATCACCTGTCGTTAAAAGAACAGATGGCTCTCTGTAATTTTTAACGTGAAGTTGTCTAATTTCACTACCAAAAATCGTTTCCTCTGCAAAAGCGGATCCAATAACTCCGGTTAAACCTGTTGCTCCACTGTTTGAGGCAAGTAACGCACCAGTTTTTCCTGATGTTCCAATGAAACCGCTACCGATTAAATCGTAAGTTAAAACAAGTTCACCATCTACTCCTAAATTGAGATTAAGATGATCACCCGAGACACCGATGTTTCTAAATCTTAGAAGTTCTCCGTCACCACCAGTGTCCCCACCAAGAGTGAATCCAGATCCTAAGTTTGTAAAATTAATTTTTGTAACACTTGGACCGGTGTTACCAAGAAGTCTTGTTACTCTTGCACCACCCTCAACGGCATCAAGATAGTAATCCGCAGAGATCGCAGTTCCCTGAGTTGCTCCTCTAAACTCGGTGATAAAATCATAAAAAGGCTTACTGATAAAATCAGTTTTATCTAAAGTAATGCCATCTAACTCAAGGAAAGATTGTCCTGTAAATCCAGTTGGTCCGGTGACATAGGATCCAGTTGCTCCCGTTGAACCTGTGTTTCCTGTAGGTCCAGTAGGGCCTGTCGCACCCGTCTCTCCCCGTGATACAGCACTACTTCCATATATCAGAGGCATTATGACAATCCAAGTGTTGATTTAATGGTTGAGATATCCGTGTTGATGGTGTTAACACTAGCGTTAATATCATCGAGAGTATTTGCATCTGAAGTTGAGGTTGTTAATTTATTTTTAACTGTAAGTGTGTCAACAGAAACATTTGTTGGAATAGTTACACCCGTCGTGTCATCGACAACCATTGCAACCGAGAAAGTCGCTGTTGTGGGTGATCCTCCAACAGATGCGGTTGTATTTGTATTTTTTGTTATTTTAGGAGTTGTAAACTCTGTGATCTCGGTTGAAGTAACATCGTATTGTAAGTTTCTTATGAGTATCTTTTTGGTTGTATCAACTTGATTTTGTCCACCGGATCTTTTAATGGTGAGTGTGTTGTTAACGCTATCCACTAATTGAATTCGACCAGAATAAGTTGTTTTCGAGCCATCTTTTTGTAGAATGCGTTGACCCTTCATTGATCCTAAAACTTTGTCCGATGATTCTAAAGTGATGATTTCAGTAAAGCCAAATGTCGTTCCAAACTTTTTGTATAATGCGTTGTAGTTTGAAACAGATAAACTGTGAGAATCGTCACTTACCTTCAAGTGTGCAGATGGGAGAGTTTGTCCGATGTCAACATACTCATACACCGATCCAATAATCGCACTATTGGCATCCTCTGCGGCAACTTCACCACCAACAAGATAACCAATGTAGTTAAGAACAACAGCGTTAAAGTCTCCAGCGTCCATCCTTTGTAACACAGGTTTCACAACCTGTGTGACTTGATCGGGAGCAAGACTGTTTACACCACCCGAAGTTCCTGAACTTAAGAAGTAAACATCGTTACCACCGCTTGCACCTTGAGGTGATCCAGAGTTAACAAATTTACTATCAGGGAAACTAATTTGACCAAAGATAACGACTTCCATCGCATTGTCTGTTGCAGATTCAATGACACCAACAACCTCTGCATTTTCAACGTTATCTGCCATTGATCTCTTGTAGATCGGTGTGCCACCAGCACCAGTTGGCCCAGTGACTTGATATCGAATAACATCACCAGCAGTAAGTCCGGAGTCAACAGTATATGAGCCATCGGCAGGTGTTTTGTCAATCGTTGTGATCAACCTTGCACCTACACTAGATACGTTTAAATTTAAACTTACGGTCCGAATATTTGAACTATTAGCACAACTAGGCATTTACTACTCCTTAACCGTTAGTGAATAAATTTAAATCTGCGTCTGCGACATAATGCACCGAGATATTATCAAAGTTAACAAACCCATTAAGTGCGTTTACTTTGATTCCGTCTTTAGTTGAATCTGTTGAAATTGTTGACTTGCCCGTTGGTGCAATTCTTGTTTTTCTATCCAACCCAGATGATCCCGATGTTTTCGACATGAGTTTACCAGCCGTTCTGTTATACCCATCACTCGTTGTACCATCGTTTGGTGCGAACAAAGTAACGGTTGGATTTTCTCTCATTCGATATTGGAATCTATGATAGAAGTCAGAATCTGGAGCAAGTGCCGTGAAGTTAATAGAAGTTGAATCTGGCAAACTATCGGCAAATGTTGATGATCTTGTTGGAACATCCGGTGCGTAACTTCTTTGATAATATCGAGCAGCGAGAGCATACTCCTCTTCAACTTTTCTAGGTTCAACTGGAGTTGAAAGATTACCTCTTTCCAGTTTTGCTTGTGCTAAATCAATTTGAAGTCCGGATGGTAAATTGTGTAATCCAACAGAGACAAACGAGTTGCTTGCCGTAATACCTGTTACCAGTTCGGGAACACCAAAGACTGTGATGTATTTTGTCCAATCTGTCTCAAAGAAAATATTACCGAGATCGGTTGTTCTTTCTCCTTGAGTCACACCATCAATGCTACCATAGTTTTGGTTCCAGAAAACTGTTGCAGTCTTTCCAGAAGATCCTGCTTTTGCATAAAAAGAGAACGTGACATTTTCTCCACGAAGAGTGTCAACACCCTCAATTCTATTTTCAATGCGAATACCAGACATTGGGTTTGCTGTATGTGAAAGTCTTGCATAGTAATTTGGATTACCTTCAACATCTGTTTGTGTCGGGGAAAACTCTTTTCTTAAGATAGAATATGTTTTTGATGTTGCAACAGACTCATCGACTCTAGCCCAACGATCTGCAAAGTAAACACCACCAGTCCCTGTGAAAGCAGCATCTACACCAACACCTCTTTGCCAGAGTTCATATGATCCATTAACAAGTTCATTGTTATTGATATAAATTGCACCACCTGTTGCGGCAGTTGCACCCAAAACAATTGGTGCTGCGTTTCTAGAGAATTGCGGTCGTTTATTTGCAGCAGGAGCAAAGAATCCACCAAATGTTCCACTGGTTCCCGCACCACCATCAAATGTCGATTGTGCGATAATTCCACCAGCGTTTATGCCACTGATTGATTCATCACCCGTTATAAAGTTAACAATTAACGCTCTATCAGCACCATTCAGGAATCCCATCGCAACAATTGTTTGAAGTCCGGTTGAATCGGAAGAGGGAACCAGTGTCCCCTCAGTGTTTACAGACAAAGGTCCACTAAGAGCAACGGGAGATTCAGAAATGTATCCGCTACTTACGATCTTGGCAAAATTGCCCCCGATTGTGGTGCGATCTTCAACGATAACACCGATGACTGTGCCTGCGTCCTCTGCTCGTTGACCGTTTGTGCAAACAAAGGTTCCATCTGAAATGTAACTTACAACTTTACCTTTGGTGAATGCTTTTCCTCTTGCGTCAGATGCTCCACCGAGATCAACAAAGAAAGCGTTGTTATCCGCTTGGAACGCTGCGGTTCCACCAGTTGCTCCGAGTTTTTGTCCTCTAAAGTTATAGAAAACAGCGGTGTCTGCATCAGTTCCAATTAATACTGGCTTAGAAACGTGGCCAACAATGGTTGGTTCCTCTGTTGTGATGCCACCGGCGATGACTGGATCAAGGAAGTGAACACAACCCGGAGAAAGTGCGGGAGTGGTTTTTATGCCATCAATTTGTCCCTGAACAACAACTTCAACTCTAGAGTTTCCGCTGATGCCTTTGACCACACCAAACACTTCAGCACTCTCAACAGAGTCGGCTTTGGCAAACGTTAAACCATCAAAGTTATAAGATGCAACTCTGGTGTCAGCAAGACCGGTTGCAAAACGCATGAGGTGTCCAGAGGTAACACCAGCGGTTCCTCCGGTAAGAGTCATACTAATTAAAGGAACACCTGTAAAATTCTTAGTGAAGTCATAGTTTAAGAAGCCATTAACGGTAACGTCATTAAAGGTCATGCCTTTTGAAACACTACCACTAAGTTCAACAAAGATATCACCAGAGGATATGCCAGTTGTTGGATTACCGACGTTATCTGTTGTTGCACCAACAATGACATTGATACCATCACCAGAAATACCATCGTAAACCTTGAGACGATTTAATTTAGCAATAATCTCCGTGTTTGTTTTTGATGCCCAATCAAAAAACGAAGTGTTATTTGCTAAATCTGAAATTTGAAATTGATTGTCTTCGACTCCCATTGTGTCCTCTTATTAACTATATTTTCCGATAAGAAGGTTATTCATGTATCTAACTTCTTTATTTAGGTGATCTATGTAGAAAACTGGAGAGAAAGAAGAATCTTGAACAGTTCTACAATGTGAAGCGTACGCATCTATCACAAGTGGGTTGGAACTACATGAACTTAACACATTATCACAATAAGGACTTGATTCCGGTTTGCGATCTGGATTGTGTTTCACCCAACATTGATGATTTTTTATTTGTGTATCACATTCTATGCTAACACCACTGTTTTTTGGTGGTGCGGGTGAATTTGAAACACATCTTGTGCATTCTCGGAGAGAATTTGTTGAGTTTGCACATTCTCTCGGATCATATGATGCAACAAGAGACGCAACATCACCAGAAACTCCGTCTGTCCTATTTTCATAAGTTATGCCATCGAAAAAATACTGAACTCTTCCTGTTCCCTCATCATTTACCGTTAATCTTGAGTCAGAAAGAAGATCATCCTCATATCTTGTGGTTCTTGGATAAATTTCTCTGTTTTCAACAACCAATCCAACGTAAGTGTAACCTTCCGCATATTTTGGAACGTTTGCTGTATATTTTTCTGCGTTTTCTCTTGCGTCTAAGTAAAGAAATTGTCGGTATCCTTCAACACCGTTTGTTGTTTCGCTTGCCAATTTGGTAAAAAAGTAACCAGAGTTAAACGATACATTAAACGAATTTTTTTCCTCTGTCGTTGCACCCCTAGCAACTTGACTTTTAATTGAAAATGGCTCGTGTGTTTTGTGTCTTGCATCAGAAAATTTTGTGATTCTCTCATTCTCAGATAATTTTGGACTTACTGGAGTCGCTCCATCCCAAAAAGGTCCACCATTGTGAATTTTATCATTTGTGGTGATTTTTGTTTGACGAAGAACACCTGTTTTTAGTGTTTGAGTGTAACTTTGAGCGTCAGTTTCATCTGCAAATCCTTGATAATATCCCCATCTAAAAACTGTCTCTGCGAGTAATGATCTCTGCTCGTGATTTATTTCTTGAATTTCATTTAAGTCCGATGAGTATAATTCATTTTCATTATGAAAACCTAAAAAATTATAATTAGCAGGTGAACTTTTTCTATCGTACTCCAAATGGGATCTTTTTGTATCTAAAGGACTTTTAATATATCTTTCAGCAAAATTATCTACCGTTAATGGAAAAGATGACCGATATTTTTCTTTTAGGGTGGGTCTTGGATAACTAAGTATACCCTGTTCTCTCTGGATGTGCTTAGGGCTCTTGCTGCTCATGTAACATCACCAATAATTAGGTTGTTCATGTAACGAATTTTACCGAGACTATGATCAACGTATAAAACAGGAGACATTTCAGTGAGAGGAACCTGTCCACCTGCACCAGATAATGCAGCACCAGTAAATTCAAACTTAACTCTTCTTGCTCCAACAGCAGCACGATTATAAAAACCAGCGCCATTATCAAAGAGAGTATTGTCACTTCCTTGAACACCAGACTCACCGGGAGGTGCGATGTAAGATTGTGTCATAAAAAGACCAACGTAACTTATGCCACTTGCTAATTTTGGAACGGTTGTTGTAAAGGCACTCTCACCCAAAGCACCACCAACATAATTTAAATACATGAAATGTTTAAATCCATTATCAACTTCAGTTCCTGTCCTGACACTAGAAAGATAGTACCCTTGCCCAAACTGAAACGTAATACTACTTTCGTTTTGTGTGACTTGAACCAAGTTTGGAATTTCACTTAAATCGGGAGTGGATATCCGAGGAACAACATTCGCTCCGGGCTGTTCTGCTGGTCCATATGGTGCGATAGGTGTTGCACCATCCCAGCCAGGTCCACCGTATCTTAAAGACGTTTCCTCGTCACCTGATCCATCATATGGTTTTCCGCAGTAAAATCCCCAAGCATTTACCATGTAAGCAAAAAGAGTGTTATCTTTCGCAGCGTTTTCTTGAATTTCATTTAATTCTGCGGCCTGAACTGCATACCCCGGTCGAAAGGCAATATACTTGTAGTTTTTTTCCTCAGCATCCTCGTTAAAAGAATGAATGGCCGTTCTGGATCTATATGGTGCGGGAGACAACGGTGTTGTTGGCTCTGTTTGCGAAACTTTAAACGGTAAAATTGATCTTGCCATTTGCTACCTCAATATGATCCAAGTGAATAAACGTATGTGAATGAAACTTCTTTTGGTTGTGTTCCGATTTCAAGACTCGTTGAGTTTGATGCAACAACCTCACCAGTGAACGGTTTAATTTCTGGAGTAACAATTTTAGAGATTGTGTATTGTGTCCCTGTCGCACCGATGTTTGCGAGACTATCACCCGATTTAAAAATATCTGAGTTTGGTGCGATGACTTCAATAATTGCTTGAGCGGATGTGGCACCTTGTTTCGAGTTCACAACCTTTGCTGCGTTCAAAACACTTTTTGTGGTTGACGCTTTTCTCAAGTCCGCAGTGGAAGTTTTTGTGGCATCAACAACATTTATACTTTTTGGGAATGTTGGGGATGTGGTGCCAAAGGTAAACGCAGGAGAACTACCCTTACTGGTTGTTATTTTTGTTACATTACTAATTACTTTGGGCTCATTTGTGTTTGCCTCTGATCCCGTCTTAAACAAAGCAGTTGCCCCACTCGAAGTCGTTCCGATTGAAAGAACATCACGAATTAGTCCGTAACGATTAAACTCTGACTGATCAGAACCCGAAGTTGAAGCGATTTGATCCGTTCTTAGCGTCACACTAATCATAAATTTAGTTGCATTTAAAACCCTAGCCGGATTTGCGGCAAGTCCACCATAATAATCAAGACTTACTTTTAATTTATTTGTTAATGCGTCTGGAATTTCTGACAAGGTAATATCACGATAACCTGTGCCGGGTGAAGTTAACTCAACACCATCTATGACATACAGTTCAGATCCTGCGGAAAATCCAGCATTTTTTGTTGTCAAGTTAATGATGCCACCAGTGCCTGTGGAGGAGTTTATCTCAATTGTTGGTTTTGAAGAGAAAGTTTCGAGATTAGCGTCAGTTATGCCCTCTAAATCAACAGACACGGACTGAATTTGACCGTCATTGTCAATCGCATTCTTAAACGATAACGCTTGTAAATAATCATTTGAGTTTGGACTAATCGTTTTGACTTGATCTAACAAATACTCATAGCCTTTTTTCTGTACTAGAGTTGACGGACACCCTCCCGTTCCAGTTGACGTTCCACAAGTCGCACCTAAGTTAAAGGTGTAATTTCTGTTCATTTTTCTTGCGATACGGTAGCAATTTGAGCATAAAGTGTCGTCAATACAGAAATCAAACTCACCTGCACTAAAAACTTCACCTGTGACTTGATTTTTTTCACTTTCATCGTAATAAAAGCAACAAGATCCTGTTTCACCTGAACTAAATCCACATCCTCGTCTAAAAACATCCTCAGAAATTGAAGCGGTTGATGAGAAACCGTTTCTATTACTAATGTCAACAACTGGCATGTAGTTTCTTGTTTTAAACTTTGCTTGTGCCAAGTCTAATTTATACAAAAATTTCCATCGGTATCCATCATCTAAAATTGTATTGTCGTTATCTCTTGTTGGTTTTATGGTAGAACTACTTTTACCAAAGTTATTACTTCTGTTTTTCTCATCTGCACCCAAACACAAGAACACTTCATCGGCATCCGTTAAGGCATAGTAGTTTCTTTCTGCTCCAGTTGCACCAGTAGGTACTCCTGTTGAATCATATGGATAATACACCTGTCCGGCTGTCCAATCTACTCTGTTAACCACGAGAGAAACGTCACTTTCTCTAACTCTCTGAAGAAAATTTATATCAGACCAAACTGTGTTATCGTCTTCAATGGTATTTTTTTCTTCTGTGCTTCCGGTTATTCCTCCCAAAAAGAACAAAAGATTGGTGGAGTCTTGCTTAACAGTATCAAGTAAGATTCTAGATAATTCAATTCCAAATGATCGTGAAGAATTTGCCATTTTTACCTCTTTATATTAAGCACAAGGTGACTCGGATGGATCGTACGATGCGGAAAGTCCTGTGTTTGGACTGTCCTCCGCAGGAGACAGGAAGAAAAAACTCCCAATATTTATATTACCAAACGCAGCACCCACAGGAATAAACTCAGACCAACCGGGATGTGCGAATGCCGGTAACGGACTATCTCCATCCGCTAAGGTCATTCCACAACCGGCTGTGGATGCAGTCCCTGTTATATCATTTAGTCTATATGGATTGTAGTTGCCGATAATTGTAATTTCTCTTTGTCCAAATTCACCGTCGAAATCATCTGGTGGGGTGTAATCATCATTTGTAACATCAAAAATTACCTTAATACCTGCGGGGTGTGCGATGGTGTCATATTGTTGTTTGTCAAATTCTATTGGAGATCCAGTTAAGGTATTTTCGAGTTTTAGTAAGTATGAATAATCTTGATACCACTCACTGTCTTGCAAAACTTTCTCCCCTAATTTATTTGATGAGGATAAAAGAATATTGCCAGTTGATGGAGCAAACGGTGGTCTACCACCGTCTAGTCTGAGAATTTCTGTTTTTGGTTCTGTTACAGTAACACGGAAGTTTTGATCCGGATATAATTTTTCAAAGTACCACTGTAACGCTGCTTTGTTTGTTTTCTTAATGTAAAATTCAGTTCTTGCTTCCTTAACGAAATCAATAACAGATGATTGTTGCCCTATGCTTTTTTCAATTTCATTTTCTAGACCCTCGGCAAATTGAGATGCAATAAGAGTGACTATTTGTGCCCGAAGATCCGGATCAGAAATAAACTCACCGTCGTCATCTTCACCATCAGAATCTGCATCGACAAAAGAAACTCTATCAATATCAATAAGTTTATAAATGTCATCTGTGTCCGTGTAATAACCAGATCCAAATCCGCTGTCATTTTCCGGTGATGATGTAAACAACCAGTTATAATATCTCTCAACAAACGTTGTAAAATCCGTGTAACCTAAAATAGTTAAGTATGCGGGGAGAACTGGAGATGCGTTAAAACTATTGTAAGCAACACCACTAACTCTGTCGGTTGAAAAAAGCCGAGGTGACTCTGGACCATCTGGTAATGCTTTGGGTAAAAACTTTTTTACCGAATCAGAATAACTTGTAGCATAAGAAGAAACGATATCATTATACCGATACTCCTTATTTTTTGTTATGCTTTTCAGTAAAGATCCATACATTAGATTGGCACCACATTAACTTCTGATTGTAAAATATTAACAACCATATTTTGACCGGCAATAAATCGTGGACTTTTTGGTGTTGCAACAAATCTAATCGTGGTGGAACCAACGTTTGGGAATATTCGGATGAATCCTGTTTTGCGATTTATTTCACCAACACCACGGGGACTAATCACGCTCACCAAATTGCCAACTTGTCTCAGCAAACGAAGCGGTGAAAATCCAGCAGAGTCTTCCTCTGCCGGGGAGTCTGCAATATAAACATTCTCCTCGTCAAATTTAGGAGAATAAAAGTCGGTACTATAAAGACCAAAACCACCATCCAAAATCTCATTTCTAAAACTAAATTCTGTGTTGTCGGTGTTACTTAAGAATATATCTGTTGTTACTTGAACACCATAATCAACCAACCCTACAAGAACGTCGTCACCCAAAGTTGTTTTTACAATATCTTCAAATCTCTGGGGATCAAATGAGTTTTGAAATTTTACCGTTCCGTACTCAGTGTCAACTGCATCTCTCACTGCCGATGCCACTTGATCTCTTGTTCTTGTGGTGAGTGCGGAGTTATATGTTAAGTTGTATGTAAGTGAAAGATCATAATTTTGTGGACTTATAAACTCAGGTATGATTGATACTGGAGCAAGATCACGAAGAGTGTTTGTTATCAACTTCTTGTTTTGATCTATGGTGCTTGCACCTTCACCCTCAATATATGAAACAAAAACTCTACCATAATAAGGAGGATCCAACTCCTCACCACCAAACACGGTAAGTGCCTCATTAGGATCTGTTATATCCGATGGGAAAAGATCCTTAACTGCGGCCTTGTAATCATTTTTAGTAACCGCTCTACCCTGTGCAGCAAACCATTTTGGTGCAAAGAATTTTACCAGTTCGGTGTTAGGTTCAGACGCTCCACCGAAACTCGCAACCTTTAAACTGGTAGATCCATTGCCGTCACTGTAGACAAAGTTTCTTGTGTTGTTTGCATTTTCTCCAGACGGAACCAAGTAAGATATTCTGACAATATCTGTCGCTGCAATTTTTCTACCAACATTGTCGGTTTCAAGACTTGGGTTTTTTGATGAAAATACTTCATCACCACGAGCAGAGAAAATAATCTTCACTCCACCATTAATTCTTTCTATCCAGTAAATTCTACTGTCTTTTGTAATTCCGTAATTCACATTATTTGACAGTGTGTATTCTGTAAATGTGGATCCGGCATCCTCACTGACTTCAATTGATATGGAATTTATATCTATTGTTTTGTCTTTGATTGTAACCGATTGATTTCTTAAGTTAATATCACTTGATATATCTCGGTATAACACCAATCGTTGTGATTCAAACAAAACAACTTCATCAATATTTCCTGTGCTATCAGGATCATATGAAACAAGATTGTAATAAATGAAATTTTCACCCTCGGGTGTTGTTCCGGTAAATTTTGAGTATTTTGGAATGGTGTCAGACACCCCGCTCATAGAAACGGACGCTCTTGCAGATGAACCATATGGAACCACAAATCCCAGTGGTTTTGTGATAGATATGAGAGATTCTAACCGTTGTGCAGAATCAAGATACAATTCATTTGCGATCATGTTTGAATAGAACGCATAATACAAAGTGTTGTATGTTAAAGCATCAACAAGAACTTGAAGTGCAGAAGAGGAAAAGTCATAATCTTTCAGAGGATTGTTTGGATCCCCATCTTCTGCCCCTCGTTGTAAAAAGGTTGTTATGCTTTGTTTAATATCATCATACTCAAGATTACCAATTTGTATTTGGTTTGATCTCAACGTAAGAACACTGCTAGTGTCCGTTGTTGTTTCACCAGTCGTGGAATTTGCTAAAGTTGATACGGTTGAATATACTGACATTACCTCGCCCTTATAAGTTGTACGGTTACTGTTCTTGCTCGTCCTTCACCTTCAGGTTCACCGACCATGGAATATTCAATATCTAAAAATATGTTATTGGAGTCTATTTTTGTTGAATCTATATCAACACCAAGAAAGTTAATTCTTGGTTCATACGTTTGAATCGTATATCGCATTATGTCATTTAAGTTCATCGGAGTTAGTGGACTATCTAAATTTTCAAAAAGCATATCCACTATATTCGTTCCAAAGTCAGGAATAAAAGGTTTTTCTCCCGGTCTTGTTAACAATAAATTTTGTAAAGCCTGTAAAACAGCGTTTTCGTCTCTCTTGAGAGCGATTTCGTATCCTAATGTGTCATTTGTACCATCTCCGTCCGTGTCAGACGGTGCTTCACCGATTTTGGTGAAAGCCAGATCAAAATCCACAAATCTGTTTACTTTCTTTACTGATTGTGCCAAAAAAAGACTCCTTTTATTCTATGTATCATTGACCCGGGGGAAGAATTGGATCTGGTCGATTCGCATCGTTTAAATCGTTTGGAACACTATCTCTTCGACAAGTTACTTGCATCAAGTGACTCTGTGAAGTTATAAGGTGTGATGCTCCAGTCACCATCCATCTTCCTGCTTGTCGTTTTTTGGGATAGACACTACCCTCGCCCGGATCAATGTCAACGGTGATCACCTCTCCGGGTTTAAGTGAGAAGTCGCCCGGCAAAACTCCGTTTGCTTTTTGATATCCAAGTTGAATCATTTGTGCCTCTCTTCTCAGAGGTGTTTCAATTGGTGTGTCCCAGAAGGTAGCGTAAGTTCTACTGTGTTCTAAGTAATTAAGATATTCAGGTCCTTGCTCCGGACAGTTGCAACTATTTGGTGCGGTTGGGTTTGAGAATAAGCAACCCAAGTAGTCCTCCCCAAGATTTCCTCGAATTAAATCACACTCATTAATTTCAGACTCAAGTTCTTTTAGTTCTTGACAAGTTGGCTCTGTGAAATCTGCGGTTATTCCATCTGGTCCTTGTGCGGTTGCACCTTTTAATTTATCTGGTCTTAAATATTGTGCGGGACAATTAATGTAAGGATCATACTCCTCCAGTTCCTCCGGATCAGTCGGTCGTCGTGGAGCAATAACAGGTCCATCAGGATTCGC
>CEOE01015147.1_pt1 | contig 20654 bp, 24 predicted proteins | sample 530211 | NCBI WGS metagenome assembly CEOE01 (sample SAMEA2619779, study PRJEB7988) | marine metagenome | isolation source: saline water (ENVO:00002010), including
GCGAAAAACAACGCAGTCGCTCGCGTTGTTCGTAAGCACGCAAACTCTTCAGCAGACAAACTGATGCTTGCGTTGTTGTCTGTTCCTGCGGTAGAAACATTCTTTAGTGATCCATCGAACATCAATAAAGCGAACATCATCGCAAATACTCTGAAGTCTGCAATCTTAGAATTCAATCAGGCTGTTTATAAAGGATGGATAAACCCACGATCTGGTAGGGTTAGATTGCATACCAGAATGCAACCATACCACGTTCAAATGATCGTGCAAGATCCAAAGTATTATGGTATAAAGGAATCGGATATCCATGATGTTCTGACAAAAGAGGCTCTTGCTAACAATGCTCCTGATGAAACATTTGCGGACGCTGCTGCTACAAAAGAGTTAGATGATCTAAAGAGCGGAAGACAAGATGTTTCTATAATGGTTGAATCTATGGTCATTGAAAAAGGTTGGGTTCGTATTGTCGTAGGTGATTATGGTGAAATTACTGGTGCAAAGAAGTATTCTGCGTCGAGTAAGGAGTTGCGTAAAATTCTCCAGTTGATCGATACGGAAACCGACGTTACAAATATGAGTAACGTCGAAATAGGTTTGCAGACTCATAAGAAAAAGTCAGACAAACGTGTGAAAGTGACTCCATACGATAAACTAAACCTACAGGATGTCCGTAATCTTGTGAGGGGACGTAAGCGTGGAGATAAGCAGACCGAGATTGGTCGCACAATGGCGATGTTTAGATGATGACTTTTAGATCCTTTATTACTGAACAAAAAAACACACACTTAACTCACGCAGCAGACTTCGCATTCGAGGGTCAAAAGCGTGCTATGGAATCAATCAACTTTCTCGAAGCATTGATTGATATGTTTAAAGGTAATGCGAAAACCAAAGTCAACTTTACTCGTAAATGGGATGGCGCTCCTGCGATCTTCTGTGGTATCAATCCTGAGAATGGTAAGTTCTTTGTCGGTACAAAAAGCATCTTCAACAAAACACCAAAGATCAATTACACAAACGCTGATATAGATCGCAATCACGGTGGTGGTCTTGCGGACAAACTCAAAGAGGCTTTGAAGTATTTACCATCACTTGGTATCAAGGGAATCTTACAGGGAGACTTCTTGTTTGGTGAAGGTGATAAGTCCGACAAAGAGATTGATGGTGAATCGTTCTTGACATTTACGCCTAACACAATCACCTACGCAATAGGTCAGGGTGACTTACAAAATCAAATTCGTAAAGCAAAAATCGGTATCGTGTTTCACACCAAGTATGAAGGTGACTCGATGCAAAACATGAAAGCATCGTTTAACGTATCACGATCAGACTTCGGTAAGTCATCTACAGTTTATGCTGACGATGCAAACTTCCGTGATGTTTCTGGTAAGTCTACGTTCACTGCAAAAGAGTATAAAAAAGCGTTGACGCTTCTCAAAAAATGTAGGTCTGCTTTGGGTAAAGCACGCAAGGGATCGAATGCAATTGCAAAGAACCCAAAACTCACATCGCTTATAAATATTTACACAAACGCAAAAGTTAAATCTAATAGATACACCCTTTCTGCCCAAGAGTTCACTAAATTTGTGAATGATAAACTTGAGGGGGATGTATCTAAATTAAAAACCAAGAAGGGTCAAGAGCGTAGAAGATCACAAAACCAAGACGTTGTGCAGGCACTCGCAAAAAACGCTAGAGAGTTTGATGGTGTGTTCAAGTTAAATATGGCTATTCAAGAACTTGTCATGCATATTGTAAATAAACTCGACGAGGTAAAGACTCTTCGTACGTTTGTTCGTACTGCAAATGGTTTTAGAGTTACAAGCGATGAAGGTTTTGTAGCAAGTCGTAGTGGAACTGCACTAAAACTAGTAAATAGATTAGAATTCTCAAGAGCAAACTTTACTGTTGCGAAAAACTGGGTGAAAGGATAAATATGTACAAACTAATAAAAGATGACGTAAATAAAAAGCATTCACATACATGGACAAAAATGAATGACGATTCAAGATACATGAAGTTTAGAAGTGACTTTATTAAAGAGTTTGGTGGTGAGTTTGATTCGAAAGGTGTTTGGTCAGAAAAAAAAGTTGAAGTGGAGAGAACATTTTTAATCCAAACACCCAATGGAGTGATAGATGAAGTTCACAACTTTGCTAAATACTGTAGAGATCGTGAACTGAATAGATCCGCTATGTACGAGGTCTTGAAAGGTAAGCGAAAACAATACAAAGGTTATCGAGTCAAAGGAGATTGATATGAGAACAGAACACGAATTAATCACTGAAACCACCAACCCTTTGATTCAAAAACAAAATTATATACTCTCGTCTTATCTTCCGTGGAATAAGCAGTAATAACTATTACTGCTCTCCATAGGTGACTGTCGGAGGGGGTGATCACTAGCATAGACGGGAGAGCAGTATAGTAGAGAGAGGGTCAATTGACCCTCTCTTTTTTTTATAAATAAGTTACAGGAGTGTGTCTATGTCGCGTGCAGTATTTACATATGGAAGATTTAATCCTCCTACAATGGGTCACGACGTTCTCATTGATAAATTAAAATCCATAGCAAGTGGCGATCCTGTATTTGTTTTTACGAGTCAGTCGAATGATCCCCGTAGAAATCCATTCTCATATAAACAAAAGACCAAATATATGAAAAAGGCTTTTAGGGGAGTTACCGTTGTAGATTCACCTAAGATCAAAAATATGTTTGACGCTATTACAATGCTTGGAAAGAAATATGACGAGATTGTCATGGTAGTGGGTGGGGATCGTGTTGCATCCATTAAGAGATCCGCTGTTGGTTCTGCAAGGAAGTTGGGTATCAATATGTCCGTACAGTCCGCTGGAGCGAGAGATCCTGATGCAGAGGGGTCGAAGGGTATGTCTGCATCAAAAATGCGTGCAGCAGCAGCGAGAGACGATTACAGTGCGTTTATGAAAGGTTGTCCAGCATCCTTATCTAAAAAAGATTGTCTAAACATGTTTAAGGAACTCAGAATGGCGATGAACATCAAAGAAGATTGGTTTGACAATGAAGACTTCAAATTATTCTGTGAGTCATATTTGACTGAACCACAAATACTTGATCGACTCGTACAACAATTAAAAGATCGCGGTTTTGATAAGAATCGAGCGTTTGCAATCGCCACTTCTCAATTACAAAAGGCAGGTGTTCTCAAGAAAGGAACACAAGACCTCACTAAGAAAGGTGAAAAAAGACAATCTATGGGTGCCGCTGGTCGTGCAAAGGATCGTGCAGCGAAGAAAGACAATAACAAACCCTCAGATTATAAATATAACAGTCGCACCAACATAGCAACACTAAAGGATTCAATGATGAACGAAGATAAAAAGCCACTTATGAGATGGATGGACAATTTTGAGAAAGAACTCAAAAAGCGTGGAGGATCGTATAAAACCGTAGATCCCGTCGATGCTTTGAAAATGTACTACAAAGGAGTAGACCCCAAGAAGGCTGCTGCTCAACTCAAAGAAAGCAGAAGTCAATTTGATGTAGATGCATCACCCATGATTCGTAAATACATCGAGCAAGGTAAAGGTATCGTAGCGTCTGCAAACTCTACACTGGGTGGTAACTCAAAGTTTGTCGTAATGAAAAGACCTACCGCTATGGGTAGAGCAGGTCAAGACCAGTTCATGATGGCAACAATCAGCGATCCAAAAAGAGGTCGCATCAAAATGTTCTCGTATCATGGAACACATCCATCCAAAGACGGTGCGATGAAGATGGCGAAGAGTAGAAAACTCGCAGAGTCCGTCAAACTCGAAGAGAAAAAAGATCCTACAAAGATCGTGAGTGGAAAAATTTCTAAGTTGAAAGATAAAGAGAGAGACTTGCTTGCATCTGCAATCAATATGTCTGGTGCTGACGCTCCAGTGATGGCAAACAGAGTGAATGTGGATATGTTCAATGACGGTTCGATTATTCCTGCTATGACTTTTCTTCGTAAGAACATGTCTTCATTGACTCCCGAAGGTAAGAAACTTGGTAAGACAATCCTGAAGGTTTTAGGTGAGGCAGTTGAACTCGATGAATCCTCGCTTCCAGCCTACGACGCTAGACTGCTGAGACAGGCATTGGTGCTTGGCAAAAATGCTTTCAAGGCAGGCAAGAAGCGAGAGCCAATCAAAGATCCAAACCTTAAGAAACTGAGGGGTTTCGCCTCAGGTAAAGGTAAGAATGATGTAATGAAACAATGGTTGAAGGGTTGGGATGAAATGAATCTCAAGGATGATGTGCAAGAAGCGATGGCTGATCGTAAAGTCGTTAGCACACCATCGCTCGGAAGCATGAATGCTCCATCATCAAACTTTCGTATGAATCTTCCACCCACAGGTAAGATGAAAAAGCAGATGCAGCAGATTATGAAAAAGGATGCATCGTATCGTCGCAAGATGTCAAATTTGGTGCAAAAGTCTGAGACACAAAAAGATGGAACAATCACTCTTCACTTCTCATCTGCACGAAAGCGTACCAGTTTCCAGAAACTCTTACACCAAGGAATTAAGGAAGGTATATGTGAAGTTGTAGATAAAGACGATACTAAATTTGCAAAGAAGTTAGTCAAGAATCTTAGAAAAGGATCGAAGACTCATGCAAAACAAGCAGACGATTTAGAAAAAGCAATCAATGACGCTCGTGATTATAAAAAAGAATACGAAAATTATCATAGTAAACCAGAGCAACGTGCGAACCGATCAAAAAGAGTCCTTGCTCGTCGAGAGATGATTAAGAACGGTCGTGCTGCTAAAGGTGATGGTAAAGATGTTGATCATAAAGACGGTAATCCACAAAACAATTCACCATCGAATCTTCGAATGATGTCGGTAAATGCAAACCGTGGTCGTAATAATAATAAAAACGAAGAGGGTGGTGCAGGTGATATGGGAACGGATGCTTTATTACAGAAATATCGTAGAGAAACGCCTGGTCAATGAATCTGGAACCCTACTATGAGTTTGGTGCTATTGCTGCCGCTATAATCGGTGGATTTGTTACTTGGTTTTTTCCATCTATAAAAAAAATTATTACACCAAAATGCGGTGATCGGGATTTACCTTCATCATTCAATTGGGATATTCACTCTATCGTCCATGAATTACTTACAGAACTTCGTGTAACAACTGATTCTGCAAGAACTCAAATCGTGCAGTTTCATAATACAGGAGAATTTGTAGATGGTATCTCTATGAAAAAAATAACATGCACACATGAGTCACTAAATTCAGGTGTGTCTGGTCAGGGTGGTATGCTAAAAGATCAGATGATCACAATGTTCTTACCACTAATTAATAAGGTAAAGGCTAATGATCCAGAGTTACACATTGTAAGTGAAAATGATGAAACCTACTGTAAACAATTCATGGATTCATCAAGCGTAATTGGATTTAGTGTACTACCCATAAGAAACAGTGCTTGGATTGTAGGGTATGTGATGATTCAGTGGTGTAGTTGGAGTAAGGTTGATGAAATCAACAAAGATAAAGTCAAGGAAGAAATACTCTCAATTCGTGACCAAATTGAAGTTCATCTCAACAGGCAATCTAAAAAACTATAAATAGAGTAAGGAGCATAAAATGAAAACCTTCAAAGAATTAAAAGAATCTGGAATTATAGACAACCCATTAGGTTATGACCTAAAGGGAGTCGTAGGAAGTGACTACGGATCTCATCGTTTAGAGAATAATGAAATTTTGCATCGTGTCAATGTGTTTATTGAAGGACTGATGAACAGACCTATACTTGAACCAAAATCCGCTATGTCTCAACTTCGTGCGAAACTTAATCTTTTGGGTTATGATTTTGATTACTCTACTCAACAAATTGGAGAGGGAAATTTTAGTTTTGAAGTGACAAGACATGGTGGTTCATTTGGAACTACACCAGACCACGATCTAAGAAATGGTTTTTATCAGCATGATGGTTTCGCTGGAATGACAGTGAAGTTAGAAGGCTCTGTTACTAAGAGTGCAGATGGGTATAAGATCGAAGCAAAACTAAATTCGATTAATGATGGCGCCCCTGACTGATGATAATTTTATAATCTATGCGATAAAAAATTATTCGAATCCATCTTTCGAATCAATGTCTGATTTTGAAGAGGATCTTCAGAGAATAAAATATCTAAAAAGACTTTTTGGTAGGTACAAACAAAAAGGCGTTTTGAAGCATAGATTAATTTTAAACCATATCATTATTCTACAAAATATATTTGGTGCTTTACCTACGAGTAGGATGCTTTTTCATAAACTAGATCCTGATACTTTTGCATATCTTAAAACGTTTCTAGATTACTTATCATATCTACCTGAAGATGAAACACTTGTACCAGAAGTTAGACTATCTGAAATACCATCAGACCTAAATATTTTTAGGATATTACAAGGATTGTCTGATGAATAAACTCGTAAGTGCGTATATGGTATATCAATTTATTAGACTTCTTGTAACTCCATTTGAGAAGACTGACGCTTTCAAGTTGGGTATAATTGATAAAAACGGTAAGTACCTCAAAAAACAAAGAGAATTGTTAACCACCGATGAGAAAAAGGCAAGCACTCTTTTTCATAGATTGGTTTTCAACATCAAAAAACTTCTTGCAAAAGTGCCTGGTGGTCAATCAAGACTCGGAACTTTTGCTGCTGCATTATATCTAATCAAAGAGGAAGTTGAGAAAGTCGGTTGTGACGGTAAATTTATAGATGAGGCATTCTTAGAGTATGTAAAACATTATCACGACGATGAGTTTTATAACGAATTACGGGAGTCATTAGATGTGCGGATGTAATAAAAGATCGTCTAGAGGAAGTAATGTTGGTCGTTCTGCTGCTCCAATTAGAAGACCAGTTAGAAGCAGTAGACCATCATCCTTAGCACCAAGAGGTGGTCGTATTATTGATAAAGTAAACCGAGGTCCGAAAAGAAGATGAAAACATTTACAGACCTAAAAGAAGAGATTGTAAATACAGCATCTGGTGGTGCAGCGACAAACGGCGCTCACACAGGAGGTGTCGCTGGATTAGGAAGTCCACCAAATGACTTTCCACCAGTGAGAAAGAAGAAGAAACTAGACGGTAGAACAAAAGAGTTTAAAGAAAAAGTAAAAGCACTTGAGTTATCTCGTCAGAAAAGACATATAAAAGAGTTGGAAAAGAAGTATCAAATTAAACTAGGAAGGTAACACTATGGATTTTTTATCACCTGATTTTTTATCACTATTGACTGGTTCAGCGACTGGATTCCTTTTCAAGGCGATGGCTGAGCGAAGACAGCACGATCACGAACGCTTTATGCAAGCGATGGGTAAAGCAGAAAAAGAAAACGAACATGCTGATGCTGCCGTTCAACGGGTCGGAATCGACGCAGGTAAACTGGTTCGTCGATTTATTGTTCTTTGTATCATGTTTGGTACAATCCTTGCACCATTCATCATCGCTTACAGCGACGGTGTTACTACCGTGGTTGAGCATGAGTCCACCGTCTACAAGCCTTGGGACTTGCTCGGTTTGTTCGGTGAAGAAAAGGTGCGGACTTACACTCCTGTAGAGGGCTACCTATACACTGAAGAGAATAGACAGATTCTTGTGACGATTGTTGGATTCTACTTCGGAACCGCAGTCAGAGGTAAGTAAAAAATAAATGAAACCTCCAAATCGTAAGTCGTGCTATAACTTCAGGGTTACTGAAATCGTCAAGGTTCTTGATGGTGACACCATTGATGTTATAATTGATCTCGGATTCGATCTTTATAAGAAGGAACGTGTTCGTATAGCAGGTGTCGATACACCAGAAAAGAGAACACGGAATCTCGAAGAGAAAGCATTAGGTATAGATGCAACCAATTGGTTGAAAGAAAAACTCGAAGGTGCAATCTCTGGTGAAGATGATCTAGTAATTCGCACTGAACTAAAAGGTGGTGTGGGTAAGTATGGTAGACTCCTTGGTTGGCTTTATATCGGTGATGAGTCAATCTCAATCAATGAGATAATGATATCTTCGGGATATGCGTGGGAGTATAATGGTGGAACCAAGAAAAAGGATTTCCAAGAACTTAGAGAAATAAGAGGTATTGCATGAAATATTTTTTAGTTATGATGTTAGTAGGGTGTGCGAGCGTGCAGAGCGTGAGGGATGAACCCTTCATTGATATTGACATTGATGGTCAACCACGAATAGTTCACACACTCGAATCTGCAAGTCAAGTTGAAACACCAGGCCTAATCGGTGCTGGTGATGCTCTTGGTGTTGATACTATGTATCGTATGGAGGATGAAGCGTTAAAAAAAGAATTAACCCCTACTATGTTTTACTTGCATTATTAATAGTAGGGGTTATGTACATTTACGAGTTTAAGTATCAGATGCGTCGGGCGCGTTAGCGTGTGATAAAGTAGTATACAAATACTTACAGATGTAATAAGAGTCCACAATATCAGAAACAGGATTGATAATCTTACTTGCAGAGGGAGTTATCGTTTTACGGATATCTACCTTTGTATCCTTTAAAAATGAATCATACATGTCCTCTTTACTTGCATTACCTTTACCAGTTGCAAACTTTTTAACTCGACTGGGAGGAATAACATCTAGTGGTAATGCGTTTTGATAACACTTGTACTTCAATATAGCAGCGTTCTCTGCAATCTGAAACAATCTACTACTTCGTGAACCAAACGAGTATCCTTCGAGAGCAACACGATCAACAGCCTGTATCTTTTCCAAAGCCCATGAAGATATTGAATCGTATCTCTCAGACTCTTCAGCAAAAATACTAAAAGAACCACCGAATATATTCATAAGATACATTCGGTGGTGTCTTTTTATATCTGATAAAAAATAGAACACGCAGTTTTTAAAACTGAATTGTTTATTATCACCACCAGCGAATACACAGATCGCTGGTCCACGCAAACTATAATCAATACCTGCTATGTTCATACATCCTCCTTATTATTTATGCGGAGATAGCATAAAAAAAACACCCCCAATTTCTTGGGGGTGTTCGGAGAGGTTGACCACTAAGGTCTATATAGTATTTATAATAATTAGAATGTAAAACGCAAACCTGCGCGTACACCTTCGTCTCGATCATCGTATTCAACGATAGCAGAAACACCGTCTTGGAATTCACACTTACCACCAACGGTAAATGTGGTTTCGTCGAGGTGATCGTATTCGACACGACCATAACCAGAGAAGGTATCTTCAATGGTAAATACTACACCCTGTGCAACGGCAGTCCAATCGCCGTTGTCATCAGTGTAAGAGATGAAACCATTATCATCAGAGATGTCAACAGTCCAAATATCAAATTCCTCACCAATGAAACCGAAACCTAAGGCTCCGAGTTCAACACGACCACCGTAAGTCACGGTATCGCCATCAAAGACATCATCTCCTACGATGTCGAAAGAGAAGGAAGCGTCACCGACGTTTCCTCCGAACGAAACGCCGTCAACGACGACGCCGCCCAACCCGAACACACTGGAGTTGGTCAAACCAAAACCATAGGTGTATGCGGAAGTTGCGAGTTCAGCACTGAAGTTTCGTTGGAAACGACCAACGGTGACATCAACACCACCAAAGTCAGCACCAACATATGCTTCCCAGAGTGCCGTATCGTCGAGATTGTTAATGGTTTCAAAAGAGAAACCGTAAACAGCACCTTCAGATTCGCCGTATGCACCAAGCACCAAACGAGTATCCAAAGTCTCAACACCATCAAGAGATGTCACGACAGTTTGACCAACGCCGCTAAACTCGATATCTCCTGCTGCGGCTAATGCAGAGAGACACATTGTGGATGCTAGAACGCTCATTAGTTGGCGACCCCCGAAACGAGATCGAATACCGACTTAACGGATTCGATAACCCAAGTCACACCATCCCATGCGAATGGAACAAGAGCGAGGGTCACAAGGGTGGATCGGCAAAAACCGAGTCGTGTAAGGAACTTGCTCAAGCAATCAGTCCCACAATTTGTAGGACAACCAGTAGAATTTGTCTTAGTCATAAATTTCTCCTTTCTAAGACTTGAGGGATCGAATGATCCCTCATAAAAGGGAAACTCCGTTTCCCATAGGTTATAGAGTATATATGTTTTTTTTACGGTGTCAAGAAGTTAAATCAACAACCTCACATGAATCACCAGAACACGCCATTGTCTGCGAACCAGCGGTATTATCTTGTTCCTCGTATTGTTTTAAGTCCGTCCAATCGACCTCAGTTGGAATCTGAGCGAGTAATTCTTCATATTCTTCCGAAGAGCAGTCTTGGTATGGTGCTTGCTTATATGTGTGGTCCGAGTAGGGGAGAAAGGAAATACCAGAGATGTAATCAAGGTTATTCCAAACCCAACCACCGACTTCAGGCCATTCATGTTCTTTAACAGTAATCGTCACAGAGGGTTTGTGTTCGCACCAGTAGTTTTGATAAGTTAACCACAATTCGAGTTGTTCAATGGCTGTCATATCAGTTCTGAACACAGAGTTCTCAGGAGCCTTTACGGGGAACGAAAAGACCGTAACGTTATCAGGTTTCATCACACACGCCTCGTATGGGAATCCCTTATCTTTCATAAAAGAACAGAGTGGATCTTTGTTGTCTGCTCGCACCGTTCGAATGTAATATGGATTATGTCGTGCGTGAATACCAGAAGCAGCATCAACGAGTTGCGAAACTGTTCCAGATGGTTTCACGCAGGTTGTTGCAGCAGATTGTGGAATACCAAGAGTTTTTGCATATTCTCTATTTGTATCCACAACACAATTACGCATATCGGAAAGAAGTGCAGACAAACCATCCACATTTCCGTTTGTTCGATCACAATCCATAATACCAGTCATCGAAACTCCAAGGAGTCTTTCTTCTTCGCAGTTGTTTCTCCATGCAGAAGAAATGTATCGGAAGTCTGTGAGCGTGGATTGCCATGTTCCAAGGATGGTAGCAAGTCTTGCCTTTCTCCTCAGAGATTCTCGATCATCATTCTCTCGGACGACGATCTCTGTTAAGTTACAAAACTCTGCATCACGAAGAACAATTTCAGAACACGGGTTTGTACCAAAGTGATGATTGGGGTCACGCAAAACATCTGTATCTTTTCTCCACTGCGACATCAGTTCACAGCCGTTTCTTGCTGCTTGTCGATTGAAGATTCCTCGTTCACCGCTCTTTGATTTATACAAAGAAGTCCACTCGTCCATAAACTGACCTACCTCAACAGGACCATCATATACAGCGGAGTTGTTTGCTAATGCTCTTTGTGAATCAGTGACCCACCACTGACCAGACTTTGCTTCTCTCATGCGGTCATCTTGCAAAGACGAAAGAGAGATGAGAGCCGAACGACGAACACCACCAACTACAACGATCTCTGCAATCTTGCAAACGATGTCGTGACACTCAATCGTGGTAAGTCTTCGACCAGCAGACTTCTTGAAAGTTTCTACCGTAAACTCAAACAAGTCAACCAATGGATCAGGACCAGACGAACGACCACCAAAAGTTTTCAGTCTTGCTCCTGCGGGACGAACCTTACTCACATCCCAGTTTGGAATCTGACCACCAACCAGCAACGAAATTAGTTCTTTGTATGACTTCGCCCATCCGATTTTAGAGTCTGCAACAACAATCGTAGTATCGGTTTCGTGGAATTCTTCAGCGACGATAGGGAGTTGATCCACCTCTCTTCTCTCAACAGAGAAACCAACACCAGTTCCGCACATAAGAACGTATAAAATCTCATCGAAAGCACGAAGACGATTCACTGCAACGTATGAACAATTGTAACCTGCAACGTTATCACGTTTCAACGCTTCACCTGCGGTCATTAATGCACGCATCGAAGGCATGATTTCAAGATTGACAACTGCCTTTTCAAGTTCATCTCGTTCTTTCTTTGATACTGTGTAATCACATTTTTCTTGAAGGTGATCTACAAAGAAATCAAAATATCGACCGACAGTTTCATCCCAAGTTTCTCTTCTTCCTTCCGAAGGCAACCAACGGCTGTAACGCGAAAGGTGAATAAAGTTTTGATATTGGGTTGGTAAACTGTTTTCCATAATGCTCTCCTTAATGTGTCTTTTATTTATTTTAGTTTGTCAGTTGTTTCCACGAAACGGGGAAATACGGTTCAATAATTTTTCCAACTGCTTCTGCATACTGTCGGATTTCCCACTGTGCGTGATCGTCCTTGCGTTGCTTATAGAATCGAGCGTAAGCAGCGAGTGATCCAGTCCAGTACCATTCAGTGTACATTCCCTGCGGGAGAATAAATCGTGCTTGCTCAGGTGCAATTCCCTGATCTATTAAATAATTGTAATTCTTTATGGCTTCACCACACACGAATTCGTATGCCATACTGTTTACATTTCCAACTGTTTTGTCTTCGATAAAATCTTCACTACCCTGCTTTGCACCATCCGTTGGTTTTGTTCTCCATATTGGAACATAAAACTCAGGCTCAAAAGAAACGTAACGCCGACTAATTTCGTTCTCTGTAAAACCCTGTTTATGTTTAAAGAATTGAGTGCGAATAGAAACTGGTGCTTTGATTCGCAGGGTGATTTGCGGATGAGCGAAAGGAGTCCAGTGATTGTGCTTCGCAAGATACCGAATAAGTTTTACATCTTTATCTTTGAGCATCCTAACATCATCCTTATTGTAGGGACAACTTTTTAGACGCTCAATCGCATCAAAATCTAAACCCCACTCGGATTCATTATTAAATGAAACTCGTGCAGCGTTACAAACTGTAAGGTCTGTTCCCATATGATCAACATAATCAACATGTCCTTTGTCAAGAACCTTCACTTGCTTCATACTTTTCTCCAATGTGTTAATCGTAAATTCGCCTCTAGTCCAGTCACTGTGTTCTCATCAATAATATTTTTAATTTGAGAAGATGAAAAACCTGAAGTGATCAGATCGTTTATATCTTTTTGTTTTATATCATTAGGCCATATACAAACATTCTTACTAAGTTCAATCAGTCTTTCGTTGTATCGAACGATCTGGGCGTTTCTGGGTTCATTATCGAGAACATAAACTCCATCACTTTCAGACAAGTGTGGAGGGATTTGATCCAATGCACCAGCACCAACCATAGCGATGGTGTTCGGTATAAACAAACTATCTAGCGGACCCTCAACAATGTAAATTCGTTTCTTTGGGTTTACTCTCCATTGACCGTACCACAAACGATCTGCTGATTTATCAGTCTTGACCGTTAGATACTTTGCAGTTGATCTAGCGTTCTCTTCATCTTTCATATTCAACGCTCTACCCTGAGCAGCAACAACATCACCATCTTGATTAAAGAATGGAATAATCAATCGTGGTTCCCAACCACACTGCATTGTGCTTTCGGGATCCATTCTCTTGAGAAACTTTCCAAAGTTTTCAGAGAAGTAAAGTAATTTATATGCGTCCTTTGGAATCTTACGCAACTCCAAAAACTGCCTGCAAAAATGATCTGAATCGAGTTTATCAACTCGAACGCAATTCTTTAGATACTGCGAATCATCCTTTGGTTTTGGTTTTTGAAATAAATTAAACATCTTCTCATCCTGCTTCGGAACAATCACATCATCTTTTTTCTTTTCATTTCTACTTGAAAAGGTTTCGAGAGAATATTCTTTTGCAACGTGAGGTGAAATCTCTTTTAGAAAGGTATACACATTACTGCTATACCCGCAGTTGTGACACTTATAAAAGTAATTGTTCTTGTTTGCAAAAAAGTAACCTCTCGCTTTATTTTTATTAGTTGTCGAATCACCACAGATGGGACATCTACAATTTGCAAGTGTAGACTTTTTCCATACAAACTTATCAAGTTGTGGTGACACGATATTTATAAACTTTTTATCGATGAATAGACTCATTACATCTTCCAATCAGTAAACATTTCAGATTTTGGTGACTGAAACTTTTCGTCAAATCTCTTACCATCAAATCCATTACCAGCAACATCGTCATCAGTTTGATTTGCTTCGATCAGGTTTTGATTCTCATTTTTCACATCTGTAAATTTCATCTTCGCACGATCTACATTCAACAGAAACTTTCGATTCGATGCTGCGTCATTATAACGATTCTTCAACTGCTTCACCAGAACCTGTTTTGCTTCTTCAAGATCATCGGTGGAAATTAGTGCGATCATAAAGTCTGCTGTTGCGGGAAGACCAAACGATTCTGATGTATCCTCAAGACCAATATCACTCGAAGAATAACCTGTTCGATTTACTTGTGTCGCTGAAAAGATTGGAACATTTCTCTCAACAGCAAGACCACGAAGTTCTTCTGCAATCGACTTAATAAATGTGTAAGAGTTCACGCTTCCACCTTGCTTCATTCGTGATGATGCACAAATATTTAAGTAATCAATAAACACAATGTCAGGTTTAAACTTTTTCTTCAATGCAAGTTCATCCATCAGAACTCGAAAGTGGTTAGCATTAGCAACCGCTGTAGGATACTCCTTGATAATTAGTTTACCACTTACACCCTTAGTCGCTGCATCAAGTTTTTGCTGATACATTTTATATGGAAGATCCTTCATGTTATCCAATGTGACATCCATAATATTTGCATCGATACGTTCAGCGATACGTTCTTCAGCCATCTCACATGTAATATACAAAACATTCAGATTTTGCAAAAGACAGTTTGCTGCATGGTGACACATGAACATAGACTTACCAACACCAGTACCAGCCATGACAATATTCAACGTCTTTGGAGGTGTACCACCATTGGTAATCTTGTTCATGTAGTCAAGATCAAACGAAACTTTCTGCTCTACCTGATGGTAAAAGTCATATCGTTCAGTTGAATCTTCGATGTAGTCGTGACCGATGTGTTGGTCGAACGAAACCGAAAGTGCGGTCGATAGAATATCAGGAATCGCACCATTCGTTTTCGTCTTTGACTTACCATCAATGATATGAATCGATTCAAGAATTGCATTGTAAAGTGCTTTGTCTTTACAAAACTTTTCAGTCTCATCAATCAACCACTCCATCTCCTCTCTCTTCGTAGAATCTTGAAGAGAGTTGATTAGAGCGTCGGTGTCGTGAATCTCTTTTTGTGTAAGTTCGTCTTTTGAATCGAGAGATATCTTGACCGCTTCTTTGCTTGGAAGACTACGGTATTTGAGAGTATAGTTTTTGATCTCACTAAAAACTAATCTTTCATCTCTTGATGCAAAATACTCCTCCTCGATATAAGGAAGAGTTCGACGAGAAAACTCTTCATTAAACAGAAGGTTCGATAGAATCAGTTTCTCTGGACTGCTCATTCAGTTCATCATCCTTTGTTGAAGACCCATACTTAAAAGTAGTTTCGACATGCTTTTCAATCTGCTTCATCACATCATCTGTGAAATACTTTTCTGGATCCTTGTAGATTGACTTCTCGTAAACCTTTGATCCATCAGGCATCTCAATGCGTGTAGAAACTTTCTTAAACACACCACAATCAAGACCCAATTCTACCAAACCGTAGTAAGGATTCAACCCTTCTTTGTAGTCAAGCATCACATCGACCATAGAATTTTCTTTGGTCAGCCTAGACTTATAGAGTTTACAGTGAATGATATTACCAATAACATCAGTGCCTTCTTTAACCTTTCTCTTTGAAAGATACACAATTGTAGAAGCAGCATACTTCAATCCACTACCACCACCCATTTCTTTTGTTGGGAACATTGAACCAACAACATCATAAGTGTGGTTTGTCATAATCATCGGAATACCCGCTTGACCCAACTTAAGCGTAAGCGTTCGGAATGTTGCTTTGATCACTTGGGCGCGAGTCATGTCGCGTGTGGTCTTACCCTCAGCGGTATCAGTCATTTCTTTGTTGGTTGAAAGCATACCAAGAGAGTCGAGAACGATTAGCATAGGCTTCTTTTGTGACTTCGGAAGTTCTTTATAATTATCTACGATGGTGATCGCTTGGTGTCGGAAGTTTTCAACAGTATCAATTGGAAACACAGCGATACGATCTGGATCAACACCTCGCTCCAAGAACATGTCAGAAGTAACCGCTTGCTCTGAGTCAAAATATAAAACAACACCATCTTCATTGTTCGACAAAAACTTCTTCACAATCTCAATGGTAAAATAGGTCTTACCTGTTGCACTTTCACCAGCAATTGCGAGAATCTTGTTGTCGGGGATACCACCCCAAAGACTTCCGCTCAATAAAGCATTAAACGTATATGATCCAGTATCGACAAAACCATTTACATCAGACTCGATCCCATCACCAACAATACTTGCATACTGATTCTTTGTAGACTCGATCAAGTTTTTCAACATATCACTCATGCGGACTCCTTCTGAATAATCTTAATAACTTCAGTCATAGCGTTAATATCATCAAGAACACCTTCAAGTTGTTCAAGTGTGACTGATTTGTGTTTTTGCATCGCACGATAAATTTCTCTCTGATGAGAAACTTCTCTTTCAAGTAACCGTAACATAACTCCAAGTTGTGTTTCTGTAAATTTCATAAAAATAATCCTTCTAAAGAAGAAGTCTTTTCGTGCGACCAACCGATACAATCTAAAATGTTTTTCAGTGGATCAAGAAAAGACTTCTCGAACTGCACATCATAGTCTATGTATGACGAAATATCAAACTCTTTTGGGATAGAAGAAACAAAAGATAAAACATGATCTCTGCCTCCAAGACCACCAAAAGGATTAGGCGTCTTAAGATAGATAAACTTGATCTTGTCTGCCTCTCCGATCAGAGGATACTTCTTCGTAAGACCATGCTCACGAAGATAGTGATTATAAATCAATGCACCTTTCACAGCAATCGGAGTAGACTTTCTATAAATCGCATTGTGATCTGCGTATGTCCTGAGTCTCCGAACCGTTCGTGGGAATGCGATCTCCTCTGGTGATGCATCATAAAACTTCTTCTTCGCCTTATCAATCTCACGAATTACTGTGCTTTCATCTGTCGTAAGAATAAGTTGAATGATCGACTTGAGTTCCTTTCTCACAATCTCTGGTGTCGATGACCTTGTGGTTTCAATACCCATGATCTTGAGTTTCGGAGTTTCATAACGAACACCTTCTGAATCATGCACAGTAAGCATGTATCGTTTCTTTGCAGTCCAGATACCTTTCTCAGCGATACACTCACGCTCCATAACCATCTTGTTTTCATAGGAGTTTGTAAGTGATGTCAGTTCATCGTATTGTTTCTTAATGAATGGAAGAATAATCTTATTGCAAGACTTGTCTAGGAATTCAACAATCTCCTTTGTTGATTTATCACCGCACACTTTCTCGACGAGTTTACCTAGTCGAAGATAAACAGAGTCGGTGTCACTTGCAACCACATAATCATAGTCTTCGGTTCCGATTGTTTCATTCAAGAATACGTTGAGTCGATCTGCAATCCAGCGAATCGCAAGTTGACCAGACGCAGTAATCGCTTCTGCTTTATCGACATCAAAGTAGCGAAAGTATTGATTACCGATTGCACCGTAAGCGGAGTTGAGTTGAATCTTACGAACCAACTGGAAGTTGTGATACTTAGAAATGTCTTTCTTTAGTTTCTCCGTGTACCCTGCTCGACCGAGAGTGGGCATGTCTTTGTTTGGAAGTTCCTCTAATTCTTTCTCTGCTTCGATCATCTTCTTCTTGTACATCTTACGTTCTTCATACATCTTTTCCATGAGCGTAGGAAGGAAACCACGAACATCACGACGATAACAAGTTCCATTCGCTGCAACAGAATAATCTTTTGCTTTGAGTGCAGCGAGTCTTTCGTGACAACCAAGATGATACATCTCTGGTGTGGATTTTAGAAGATTATCAACACCGATACCAAAGTGTTCTTCTTTTCCTATGTCAATCTTTGTCTCTGGACTGATGTTGAATTGCATAATCAAGTGAGGGTATAGACTGTTCAAGTCAAAAGATACGACCCAATCATGCATTCCCGTGATTGGTTCTTTGACATATGCACCAGCAAACTGTAGATCCTTCTCTTGAATCTTCTTTTGTGGAATCACAATGTTATGTTCCGCAAGGTAATGATAGATGATACAGTCCCAAGTACGAACCTGAGAATATACATCCATATGATTTACTTTTGCAGAATAGGCAAGTGCGAGTGCAAGTTCGATCAACTTGAGTTTGTCTTCGAGACGATCCACAAGTTCCACATCTCTTAGGTTATATTCCATAAACTTCTGGAAGTCAGATTTATAGAAGTCAGCCATCGTATCATACTCGGTGTAGTCCAACTTACGTTCACCGAGTTCAACATATGCGATGTGATCTAGTTTGTAAGACTCTTGGTTTACATAGGTGAACGTGGTGTATAACTCATAATAGTCATAGACTGTAATACCCTGCATGTCGAACACACGATACGTTCTTCCTCGTCGAGTGACTTCTCTCACGTTGATCTTTCTCCACGGAGAAAGTCTGTTCACGACGGAATCTCCGAAGAGAGATGTGATTCGGTTTACGAGATATGGAATATCAAAGAATCGAATGTTCCAACCCGTGATGACATCTGGACTCAAGTGATCCCAAAGATCAATAAATTGTTTAAGAAGATCACCTTCGTTATCGAAAGTAAAACACTCCACGTTTGGTGCGTCAATATTAAACTCACCTAGACCAAGAACATATGACTTACCTTCAAGTTTCACCGTGATTGCAATAATCTCTTCGATGGGATTGTCAACATCAGGGAAACCATTTTCACATGTGGTTTCGATATCAATGTTTGCAATCTTCACCAGAGAGGGATCATATGGAACTTCACCTTGATAATGCTCACCAATAAATTGATAAACGAAGTCTGTATTTCCGTAGACTTCAAACCCATTTACATTCTTGTACTTGTTGATGAATGCTCTACACTCGTACATTGAACCAGGCTGAAAAGGTTCAACATACTTTCCTTCGAGCGTTCGATATTTCGTTTTGTTATTAGACGGGAGAAAAAGAGTCGGATGAAACTTCACCCGCTCTTTGAATTGTTCTCCGTTTCGATATCCTCGAACGAGGATGTTGTCTCCATGAGAAACAACACTCGTATAAAATTCAGTCATTCTTATCCTTCAAATACCCACTAAACAGAACCATGTAATTAATAATATCGACAATCGAATCGTGAAATCCTTCACCATCGACCTCTAGTTTACCAGCACTGGTAAAGGTTGACAAGCGTGAAACTTTATCAACAACACGAACAAGAAAACCTTGCTCGGTTGAACATACACCCATCGCTTCTGTCCGTGTAAAGTTTGCGAAAGGCTCCGTACCAGACTCACCCGAATAGTCGTGGTTTTTACTTTTCATCAGTTCTCTTGCTTCATCACAAAGAGTTTCATGGTGCTTTAGTAATTCATCTCTGGTCATTTACCCGTACTCCCGAATCCACCATCTCTGGTTGTAGTTTTTTGTGGTTGCTCTAATGTTTCCTCGATGTGATAATGTTCATTACGAACCAACTCTGCTTGACAGATTTTATCACCTTGTCGAAGATAGTAATCATTTTCGTCGCTTGTATTCCATACGCAAACAAAAACCTCGTGATGATAATCTGAGTCAATGATACCTTCGCAGTTTGTTAACGTGATACCATGCTTACAAGCAAGACCCGACTTTGGATGCCAACGAATTGAATATCCTACTGGAATGTTGAATGCAAGTCCTGTAGGAACAACCAACTTCTTTCCTGCACGAATGTTTCTTCCTTTGATTGGTCCCCACATCTCTTCTTCTGTTTCCCAGCAAACACGAAGATCAAAACAGGCAGATCCCTCTGTAGCAAATTCAGGCGCTGATGCACCATCACGAAGTTTATAGTATTGTAATTTAGGCACTGTTGAATCCATGCTATCTCCTTTTCGCAAAGTGTAGCATAGATCAATCGAATGTCAATGTTAACTTACGGAAACGAACTCGAAATCTTCGTTTTGGATCGCACCAAGATTCAAGTTACCTGCTTCGGTCTTCTTGTAAAGTGCAGAGTCTCTGCGAATGCGATAGTCTTGACTTGAATAATTTACAAAATCTGTCGTTGCCACTGCGGTGACTGTGAAAAGATTTTCATACTCATCAAGATTACTAAAGTTCCCAGACGTTGCATCGCCAATCGCAATCTGTGAGCCAAGAAGTCTATCGTCATCATTTGCATTTGCGACCAGTGCGTGTCCACCGACATCAAAAATGACATTATTTTCAACTTGAACACCACCTTGAGTTTGTGCAGCACCACCAGAGTCAATACCATTTGCTCCGCACCTTGTGATTGTGTTGTTAGTAAAGTTTCCGTTTCTATTTTCTGATGTTGATTGATCAGAGATACCGTCACCGTGAACATTATCAATCACACAGTTGATTATCTGTGGTGTGCTGGTATCGCATTTCACACCGTTTCCATTTCCGCTACCAGATGTTCCTGCACCATATAAACGACAGTTGAACAAGGAGCCTTGATTAGTGCCACCGTTTTGAACGATAGTATCTAATTTTGTTCCGAGATGAACAAACTCACACATTATAGATTTTGCACCAAAGTTGGAGTGAACCCTTGAGTTGTTATTGCTCGCACTCGCATTCGCAGGCGCACGCATAAAAA
>CEOE01013899.1_pt1 | contig 20463 bp, 18 predicted proteins | sample 530211 | NCBI WGS metagenome assembly CEOE01 (sample SAMEA2619779, study PRJEB7988) | marine metagenome | isolation source: saline water (ENVO:00002010), including
CTCAGATGCAGCATCGACGGTGTCGCGGAAAAGGCGATCAGGACCGTGCCGATCGCATAGACGATGGCACCACCACAAATCGCCCGGAAGGGTCCGTAGCGATCCGCAATAGCGCCGGCGAAAGGCTGGGTAGCGCCCCAGATCAGGTTCTGAACCGCGAGCGAGAAAGCAAAGACCTCACGGCCGACACCAAGCTCCGCCGTGATCGGTGGCAAGAAGACACCGAATCCGGACCGGATACCGAAGGAAAGCGCGCCGATAATGCCGCCGCAGAACAGCGCGACATAGGCAAGCCGCATGTTGTAATCCTGGCTTTCGCTGGCACCTGACATTCGCCTATTCCCTTTTTACCGGAGGAGCGGTGGGCGCTTGTGGCCTGCCCAGCTACGCTCTAGGCTCGGAATATGGCATCGGGCGAATGCGACGACAAACGCCGGATTGTCACCAGAACAATTCATGGGAGCAGACTACCAATAGGCGTACGGCGCCTCTTGGCAGCCCTGCTTCCCACCTCAAGGTAAGAAGAAAGGAACCGGCTATGTCGACGCCGAAATATGCCGTCATCGATGGCGAAATCGTGGCCTGGGAAAACGCGACCGTGCACGTCGCCTCGGCCGCTTTCAAATTCGGCACCACTGTCTTCGAGGGCCTGCGCGCCTACTGGAATGCGGAGGACGAGGATTTCTACCTGTTCCGCATGGCCGAGCATATGGACCGGTTGGATTTTTCCCAGCGTTTCATGCGCTTCGATGGTGCCATTCCCGCGGATTATGTGACCGAGAAAACGCTCGAGCTGATCCGGGCCAACGGCTTCAAAGGCACCAACCTGCACATCATGACCTCCTGCTATGTCGCCGGAATGGGCGGCCCTGGCGCCTGCGGTCCCGTCGGCCTCGCCATCACCGCGCTGGAACGGCCACGCTCGGAGAATGTTTTGAATGGCGTGAACGTTCAGGTCAGCTCCTGGATGCGGGTGCCTGATAACGCCATGCCGATGCGGGTGAAATGCAACGCCAACTACAATAACGGACGGCTTGCAACGGTGCAGGCGACGGTCGACGGCTACGACACCGCCCTCTTCCTGAACAGCCGCGGCAAGGTCTCCGAAGGTCCGGGCATGTGTTTCTTCATGGTGCGCGGCAACCAGGTAATCACTCCGCATACCTCTAGCGACGTGCTGGAAAGCATCACCCGGGAAACCGCGCTGCAACTCGCCCGCGAGGCCGGCTACGAGACCGTGGAGCGCGATATCGACCGAAGCGAGCTCGCCGCCGCCGACGAAGCCTTCTTCTGCGGTACCGCCTGGGAAGTGACGCCGGTTCTCTCGATCGACCGTCTGCCCGTCGGCAGCGGTGCTATCGGCTCTATCACCAAGCGGCTGCAGCAGACTTATTTCGATGTCTGTGAAGGCAAGACGGAAAGCCACCCCGAATGGCGCCTGCCCGTCTATACAGGCCGCGCAGCCAAGGCTGCCGAGTAATCGGCCTTCCCTTTCCGCCGCCGCGTCAGGAACGGCTTGGCGCGGCGTTCACCTTAATGTAGGTATCCCGCATCTGGTAGTAGACCGGCCCCGTGGCGGAACTGGTAGACGCACGCGACTTAAAATCGCGAGTCTTAGGACGTGAGGGTTCGAGTCCCTCCGGGGCCACCATACCAATCTGTACTGTGGCGCCATCATGACAACACAGACCAAAAAATCAGCGATGAAACAGATCCCGTCGGCGAATCTGCCACCGATTGAGCGGCTCCAATTGGTTATGGCGAGCCTGCGTGATCCGGATGGCGGATGTCCCTGGGACATCGAGCAGACATACGAGACGATCGCGCCCTATACGATCGAAGAAGCCTACGAAGTGGCCGACGCGATCACCGAAGGCGACATGCCGCATCTTGAGGAAGAGCTCGGCGATCTGCTGCTTCAGGTCATGTACTACACACAAATCGGCCAAGAATCCGGGCATTTCGATTTCGACAGCGTTGCCCACGGCATTACGGAAAAGATGATCCGGCGGCATCCGCATGTTTTCGGCTCGGACAATGTAACGGACGCTGAAACCCAAACCAGGAACTGGGAGGCTCAGAAGGCCGAGGAGCGGGCGCGCAAGGCGGCTGAAAACGACGTGCGGGAAAGCGCTCTCGACGGAGTGTCCTCAGCCTTCCCCGCCCTGATGCGCGCCGTCAAACTGCAGAAGCGTGCCGGCCGCGTCGGCTTCGATTGGCCAGAGGTGGATCAGGTCTTCGACAAGCTGGAAGAAGAAGTCGCGGAAATCCAGGCCGAGCTGAAAGACGATCCGAAAGAACGTGATCCCGACCGGATAGAGGATGAAATCGGCGACTTGCTGTTCGTCTGCGTCAATCTCGCCCGGAAACTCGATGTCGATCCGGAGAGCGCGTTGCGACGTTGTAACCGGAAATTCGAGACCAGATTCCGCGCCGTGGAGACGATGCTTCAGGACGAGACCGGGCGCTCCATGGAGCAGGCCGATTTGGACGAACTCGAGGTATTCTGGCAACGCTCGAAACAGTTCGACAAAACCTGAACGACTTTAACTTATACGCATACTAATTTGTTTTAATTTCCTTTTATCAAGGAGAGAGACATGTCCAAAACCGTCTTCATCACAGGCGCAACATCCGGGTTCGGCGAAGCGACCGCCCGCCGGTTTGCCGCTGAAGGCTGGCAGACCATTATCACCGGCCGCCGTACCGAGCGCCTCGAAAAGCTGAAAGGTGAGCTGCCCACGCCTTGCCATGCAGTTACGCTGGATGTGCAGGACAGGACTGCCGTCAATGCCTGCATAAGCTCCATTCCGGACGCCTTCAAACCGGTCGACGTTCTGGTGAACAATGCCGGTCTCGCCCTTGGTCTGGAAGGCGCCGACGAGGTTTCTATCGAGGATTGGGAAACCATGATCGATACGAACATCAAGGGCTTGCTCTACACCACGCGTGCCATGCTGCCGCACATGGTCACGGCCGGCAGCGGTCACGTTATCAATATCGGCTCCGTCGCCGGTAACTGGCCCTATCCGGGCGGTAACGTCTATGGCGCGACCAAAGCCTTCGTGAAACAGTTCACTCTGAATTTGCGCGCGGACCTTGTCGGCAAGAACATCCGGGCGACGGATATCGAGCCGGGCCTTGCCAATACAGAGTTCTCCGCAGTCCGCTTCAAGGGGGACAGCGACAAGGCCGATACGTTCTATGACGGCACCGAGCCGCTCATCGCCGAAGATATCGCGGATGCTATTTTCTGGGCCGCATCGCGCCCGAAGAACGTGAATATCAACCGGATTGAAATGATGGCGGGTTGCCAAGCCTTCTCGCCATTCAATATTGTGCGGAAGTAAGCGCGGCGACGGGTTCGCGCATTGAGGAGATCCGCTATGGCGGTAAGCATTTTCATCGACGGTGAAGCCGGGACCACGGGCCTGCAGATCCGCGAACGACTGACAGGGCGGGACGACGTCTCCCTGATCAGCCTCGGCGCGGAAGAACGCAAGGACACCGAAGCCCGCCGCCGTGCGTTGAACGAAGCGGATCTCTCCATTCTATGCCTGCCGGATGCGGCGGCCATCGAAGCCGTGTCCCTGATCGAGAACCCGGACGCCAAGGTAATCGATGCCTCGACCGCGCACCGGGTGGATAACGACTGGGTCTATGGTTTTCCGGAACTAAGTGCCGGCCATGAAGAGGCCGTGCGCCATGCGCGCTTTGTCAGCAATCCGGGCTGCTATCCGACCGGTGCCATCGGCCTGATCCGGCCGCTGGTTGAGAATTCCCTGTTACCGGCGGATCATCCGATCACAGTCAACGCCATCTCAGGTTATTCCGGCGGCGGCAAGGCATTGATCCAGTCCATGGAAGACTCAGATTCCGCGGATCATGTCTCCGCAAACGTGTTCGCCTATGGTCTCAACCTGCAGCACAAGCATCTGCCGGAGATGCAGCAATATTCCATGCTGGAGCATGCGCCTGTCTTCCAGCCAAGCGTCGGGCGTTACTACAAAGGGATGGCGGTCAATGTGCCGCTGCATCTTTGGGCGCTTAAAGGCGGCATCAGTGCGGCCCGCATCCATGAGTGCCTCAGCGACCATTACAGCGGCCACCTCTTCACGCAAGTGGCCCCGCTGGATGAGTCCGCCTCTCTTTCCCGCCTTGACCCGGAAGAGCAGAACGGCACCAACATGATCCGCTTCTATGTTTTCGCGAACGAGAAGAACGGGCATTGCATGCTGGCGGCGACGCTCGACAATCTCGGCAAGGGCGCCTCAGGCGCGGCGGTCCAGAACATGAACCTGATGCTGGGTCTGGAAGAAGGTCTCGGGCTCTCCTACGAGCACGCAGCCTGAGCCCCGATCCCCGGCCCCCGTTATGGCCAGAGCTTTTCCCTGAGTTCGTCCCAGGACGCTTCGTCAGGGGCCATCAGCAAGCCGCCATCGAGCTGATCCGGATAATAGGGACGCTTGTTGAAGCGGGCGTGAAAACCGCCCGCTTCCTGGTGCATCAATGATCCGGCCACATGATCCCAGGGCATGTTTTTCGGATGCATGGCGAAATGCGCCTCTCCGGTTAGCAGACTCAGATATTCATGTCCGGCACACCCGAAGCGGAAATGCTCCCCCACTTCCGTTTTCGCCCGCTCTTTCATCTCTTCTTTAAGAGGCGACGGCAGAAATCGGAAATTGAGAGCACCGCGCATATCTGCGCTGGGCGCCGGCTGAAGAACCGAAAGACGCTCTTCCTTGCCGTCATAGCCGCACATCCAGGCCCCCTCACCACGCACGGCAAACGCACAACGTTGCCCGAGCGGATCGAGGATAAAACCCAGAACCGGCTGACGCCTGTGAACCAGGCCCACCATGACGCAAAATTTGGAGCTTCCCTTGGTGAAATTCCGGGTTCCGTCCACTGGATCAATGATCCAGGCCGGCGCGTCCGCTGTGAGGTTGTCGAGGACCGTGGCATCGACGGCAACAGCTTCCTCCCCGACCACGCTTGAGCCGGGCAGGAGATCCTGAAGCAATGGCGTCATGCGACGCTCGGATTCGATATCGGCGATGGTGACCAGATCATCAGGTCCGGTCTTTTCCTGAATATCTCCGATTTCGAGAGAGCGAAAACGGGGAAGGATAACGGTATTAGCCGTTTCACGCATGATGCCGATGACAGCGGTGGGATCTGGAAGTCTGATCGTACGATCCTTTTATATGACGCATGCGGAAGATGCGACGCGGGTCTATAGAGATACCCGGAAAGACCTCTTTCTAAAAGTGAGCTTACGCACCTTAACGCATATCCTGTTCAAACGTTGAATTTGGCATCGAAACGATCGGAGTCCACGGGTGCCAGACGCACCTTTATCTGGATGTCGGCTTCCCGATCCTCACGCTCGACGACTCGTCCATGCTGATAGAGCCATGCAAGAGCCGCACCGTCGGTGAAATCCAGTTCGAAGGTTCGCATGACATCCTTTGCACCCAGCATTTCGTCAAGCAGAGCGAGAACGTTTTCGCACCCGGCTCCCGTGAGCGCGGAAACCGCAATCCGACGGCCTTTTTCAGCAGAAAAGTCGATGCTAGCCGGATCGTCCATCAGGTCGATCTTGTTGAGAACCTCAACCATCTGGTCTTCGAGTTTTTGCTCATCAAGTCCCAGATCCCGCAGGACGGACAGTACGTCGTCCCTTTGCGCATCGCTGTCCGGGTGAGAGAAATCCCGGACATGCAGCAGAATATCCGCCTCGAGAACTTCCTCAAGCGTCGCACGGAAAGCGGCGACCAGATGTGTCGGCAAGTCCGAAATAAAACCAACCGTATCGGAGAGAATAATCGTCCGCCCCGACGGCAGCTCCACCCGGCGCATGGTCGGGTCCAGCGTGGCGAAGAGCAGATCCTTGGCAAACACTTCGGATTCGGTCAGCCGATTGAAGAGCGTCGATTTTCCGGCGTTGGTATAGCCGACCAGCGCGACAATCGGATACGGTACCTTCCGTCGCGATTCGCGATGCAGCTCGCGCGTCCGCTTCACATCCTCCAACTCGTTCCTGATCCTGGAAATGCGCTCAAGGATCAGGCGCCTGTCGATCTCCAGCTGGCTTTCGCCAGGCCCGCCGACAAAACCAAAGCCGCCACGCTGGCGCTCAAGGTGCGTCCATGACCGGACCAACCGGCTACGCTGGAAGGTCAGTGCCGCCAGCTCGACCTGAAGCCGGCCCTCATGGGTCCGGGCTCTGGCACCAAAGATCTCAAGGATCAGGGCCGTCCGGTCGATGACCTTACATTCGAGCTCTTTTTCGAGGTTGCGCTGCTGCACCGGAGAAAGCGAAGCGTCGACAATAACAACATCGACCTCCAGCCCCTTGACCGTGCCGGCCAACCGTTCGACGGCTCCGCCCCCCAGATAGGTCGCGGGCCGCACCCTGGACAGCGAAACGGTCTCGGCGTGCACCACGTCGAGTTCAATAGCAGCCGTAAGCCCTACAGCTTCAGCAAGACGCCCCTCAGGGTCTCGCATCGCCGCGGGCTCACCCGCTCTCTGTTTCTCGAAAGGATGGACGACGAGAGCGAGGCCGCTGCTCGCGTCCGGCGTGCTACCCATGCACGCCCCGGTCTTTCAGGATCAAGTGGTTTCTTCTTCTTCCCGTGCCGGTTCAAACAACTGAACTGGCTGAGATGGCATGATAGTCGAGATTGCGTGCTTGTAGACCAACTGCGAGTGAGCATCCCGCCGCAACAGCAGGGAAAAATTGTCAAACCAGGTGACAATGCCCTGAAGTTTCACGCCGTTGATGAGAAAAATCGTAACCGCAGTCTTGTTCTTCCGGATCGCGTTAAGGAACACTTCCTGAACGTTCTGATTCTTTTCGTTGGCCATTGCACGGACCTTTTGTTCGTTTCGTTTCAGCGTATGCCAAAAAAGCCTGGGCACCGCCCTCATCTCGCAAATGCGAAATGAGCATCCCCTTTATATAACTATTTGTCCGTATGACTCAATCAGTCAGCGTCCGCCGCATAGCATGACAATCCGCGAAATGAAATGCGGGAGGCCATTTTAGCAAATCGTCCTCGGAAATCGGATCGTCCCCGACAAGAACAGGAACACAGCCACTGGCCAGACCGCATTGCAAATCCACCAGAGAATCGCCGACGAACCACACCCGATCTCCCGGCTCGTGTCCCGATTCCGCAAGCACAAGATCGACGGGATCGCGGGCCGGCTTGTCCTGCGCTGCATCCGTGGCGCCCACAATGCGATGAAAATAACCCGCCCAGCCAAGGCTTTCCGCCTCGGCCCGGAGAAAGTTCCCATTCTTGTTACTTACGACCCCAAGCATGATCGAGCGGTCTCGAAGCTCCGTGAGCAACTCTTCCGCACCAGGCAACGCGCGCAGGCCGTCAAGGTGCCGTTCCTCGAAAGTGGCGTAGAAAATATCGCGGGCTTTTTCCCAGCCAGGGCCGAAGATTTCCGGAAAGCTCTCCCGCATGGATCGTTTGGCCCGAGCCCGCATCTCACCCTCGGTCCAGGCCGTCAACTCAAATGCAGTCAGAGCCGCATTCATGGCGACCGTCACGCCCGGCCAGTTATCGACGAGCGTGCTGTCCCAATCGAACAGGATAGCCTTTGGTTTCAACATGCCGGTCACGCCATCGGCCTAGAAGAAGTCCAGCCGGACGGCGAACAGTTTCTCGACCTTCTTCACGACCTCATAGGTGGCAAACAGGATCACCCGGTCCTTGGCTTGGATCACCGTGTCGCCGCGCGGCACCAGTACCTTATCCCCGCGATAGATCGCTCCGATGATAACGCCTGATGGCAGCTTCGCTTCGCGCAGCGGATGGCCTACGAGCGAGGATGTTTCCAGAGCCTCGGCTTCGATTACCTCGCCGAAATCGGCACGCAAGGAATAGACACCGCGAATTCTGCCACGGCGGACATGCTGCAGGATCGTCGAAACCGTGATCGCCCGCGGGTTAACCACGGCATCAACACCAAGGGTCGAAATCAGCGATGCATAGGTGCCCTTGTTGATCAGGGCCACAGTCCGGTCCGCACCCGCCCTCTTGGCCAAAAGAGAGCCGATGATGTTCACTTCATCATCGTTGGAGACGGCAACGAAGGTTTCGGTCTTGGAGACGTTTGCTTCCTCAAGGACCTCCGTATCCAGCGCATCCCCGTTCAGCACCATGGTGTGATCGAGCGTCTGGGCGACGAGCTTGGCCCGCTCCCGGTCGTATTCGATGACCTTGACGCTGACGCCGGAATGCTTGGATTCGATCTCTTCGGCCAGCATCAGGCCGATATTGCCGCCGCCGGCGATAATGACGCTTCGGCCCTCTTCCTCTTCATGACCGAAGGCTGCCATGGCGCGAGACAGATGATCCACATCGCAAACAAAATAGACGTCATCACCCGGCAGCATGTGATCGTCCGGCTTTGGCACAATGCCCCGATCATCCCGGATAATACCGACAACGACGATGCTAAGATCGGAGAACAGGCTGGTGAGCTGGCGCAGCGGCGTATTGACGATCGGGCATTCCTCGTCACACCGCACGCCGACGACCCGAACCATCCCGTCGGCCATTGGCAGCACATCGAACGCGCCCGGCACCTGAAGCCGCCGCCCGATAGCTTTCGCCACCTCGCGCTCCGGCGAAATGATGTGGTCGATCGGCATGTTTTCACGGCTGAACAGATCTGCCCAGATCGGCTGCAAATAGTCCTGCTGCCGAATCCGAGCAATCCGCGACGGTACGTTGAAGAGCGAGTGCGCAATCTGGCAGGCCACCATATTGACCTCGTCGGAATAGGTCACCGCGATCAGCATGTCCGCGTCACGGGTCCCAGCACCCTCGAGAATTGACGGCAGCGATGCCAACCCATGCACACCGCGCACATCGAGGGTTTCCGTGATCTTGCGAACCAGGGCTGCGTCCTGGTCGATGACCGTTACGTCGTTATTCTCGCCCGCAAGGTGCTGAGCGATGCTGGTGCCGACTTGACCGGCCCCGCAGATGACGACTTTCATGCCGTGATCCCGTCCTGAAGAGGATGTTTACGCAGAGCGTTCGGCGCTGACGCCGAGCGACTTCAATTTACGGTGCAGAGCAGACCGCTCCATTCCGACAAAACTGGCCGTGCGGGAGATGTTGCCCCCGAAACGGTTGACCTGGGCCAGCAGATATTCTCGCTCGAACATTTCACGGGCTTCCCGCAACGGCATCCCCATAATCTCGACCCCTTTGTCGAAATTAAGGCTGATCGGCGCGGAGGACCCGATTTCCGGCGGCAACATATCAGCTTTCACTGGCTCGTTCGCAGCGCCCGGCGCCATGATCAGCAGCCAGTCGATCACATTGCGAAGCTGACGCACATTGCCCGGCCAATCATAGGATTGCAGTGCCGCGATAGCGTCTTCACCGAGAATTCGATGCGACATTCCCGAACTGCGCGCGGATCTCTCGATAAAATAGTTGCAGAGCAACGGAATATCTTCGCGGCGTTCGGACAAGGCCGGCACAATGATGGGCACCACGTTCAGCCGGTAATAGAGGTCCTCGCGGAAACGGCCTGTTGAGATTTCCTGCTGGAGGTCCCTGTTGGTCGAGGCAACGACCCGAACATCGACCGCAATTTCCCGCTCTCCGCCGACCCGCCTGAATCTTTGCTCCTGCAAAACCCGGACAATCTTGCCCTGGGTTTCCTTAGGCATGTCCGCGACTTCGTCAAGGAACAGTGTGCCTTTGTGAGCCTGCTCCAGCATGCCCACGGTGCGGCCCGCATCATCAGCGTCACCGTCCCGGCGTTCCGCGCCGAAAAGCTCAATCTCCAGCCGTTCCGGACTCAGTGTTGCACAGTTCAATACCGTGAACGGCCCATTCGAACGGGTTGAATTCGTATGGATCATGCGGGCAACGACTTCCTTGCCGACCCCCGCCGGCCCGGTGATCAGCACCCGGCTGTTCGTCGGCGCCACCTTCTCCACGGCCTGCGCCACCTGGGCGACTCCCGCAGAATCCCCGATCAGCCCGTCTTCGGTATCCGACCGGGCCCGAAGTTCCGCGTTTTCACGCCGGAGCTGCACCGCCTCCAACGCCCTGCCGACCTGCAGCAACAGGCGCTCGGTCTCGAACGGCTTTTCGATAAAATCATAGGCACCGATCTTGATCGCGGAAACCGCAGTCTCGATGGTGCCATGACCACTGATCATGATCACAGGGACATCCGGATGTCCCGCGCTCAACCGCTCCAGAATCCTGAGACCGTCGAGCGTGCTATTTTCCAACCAGATATCGAGAATGACGAGGTCAGGGCGGCGAGTATCGACAGCTTCCAGAGCCTCGTCGCTATTGCGCGCCTGTCGCGTATCGTAGCCTTCATCCTCAAGGATGCCGGCGAGAAGAGACCGGATGTCGGCCTCATCATCTACGATAAGAATGTCATGCGCCATGATGGCTCAGCCCAGAGTCATTTTCGTGCGAGTCCGATGTCGCCTCATCCAGAAGCACCTCGATGTCCGATCCGAAGATCAGGCGGACCCTTGTCCCCCCACCTTCGCGATCCATCAGCGAAATCGAGCCCCCATGATCTTCCATGATTCTCTTCACAATTGCCAGACCAAGCCCTGTGCCTTTTTCCCGCGTCGTCACATATGGCTCCGTCAGACGGTCACGGTCCGTCGAGGGAAGCCCCCGGCCAGTATCCTCGACATCAATGACGATCCTCCGGTCCTGCCGGGTAATAACAACCGAGATCCGTTGCCCAGACACACGCTTTCCGTCCGGCTCAACCGGATTGACGGCATCGATGGCGTCAATCGCGTTCTGCAGCAAGTTCGTCAAAACCTGCCTGATCTGCCGTTGATCGCATTCGAGTTCAACCGCTTCCTGATCTCCGTCGAAATCGAATGCGATGCCGGACTGTGCCGATTTCTGAAGAACCACCTGCTCGCGAATCAGCTGGATCAGGTTTTCCTTCCGCATCACCGGCGCGGGCATGCGCGCGAAGGCAGAGAATTCATCGACCATGCGGCCGATATCCCCGACCTGCCGAACGATCGTGCTGGTACATTCAACAAAAGTCTCAGGATCGTCGTCTATCTGACTCAAATATTTACGTTTAAGGCGTTCGGCGGAAAGCTGAATCGGAGTCAGAGGATTTTTGATTTCATGTGCAATCCGGCGCGCCACATCCGCCCAGGCGGCCATCCTCTGCGCCGACAGGAGTGCTGAAATATCATCGAAAGTCAGAACGTAACCCGAGACCCGGCCATCCGCGATCTCGGCCTTGATCCGTGCCAAAAGCGTGATCTTTCCGCTTTCCCTGTTCAGCTCGATCTGTTTTTCGGATTGCCGGTAAGGATTATGCCGTGCCTGTTCCAACAGCTCGCTCATCTCCGGGATCTGCTCCGACAGCATCCGGCCGACAAGAGATTCGATCGTCACGCCCAGCAGGCTGGCCGCCGATTTATTCGGCAGATTGATCCGCGCATCCGCATCGAGGCCAATCACACCAGCTGATACCCCGCCAAGCACGGCCTCGGTAAACCGGCGCCGCGCATCGACCTGACGGTTTGCACTCATCAGCTCGCTGCGTTGCATTTCCAGTTGCCGTGTCATTCGGTTGAACGCCCTGGCCAGAAGCCCCATTTCATCCGCTTCGACCGGCCCCGAGACCCTGGCCGTGAGATCGCCGGAGCTGATTCGCTCGGCAGCTCCGATCAGCTCACTGATAGGCTGCACCAGCCAAGTGGCCAGGTTGAGGCCGATCCAGACAGCCGCCAGCAACAGCAGCAGCGCCACCATGGCGAAAATCATGATGAAGGAAACCTGGATATCCAGCCGTCGCCCTTCCAACTCTGTAAACTGGTCGACGGCCTCTTTCGTGCGCTCGATATAGCTGAGGATCTCCGAATCCACGAAACGCCCGACAAACAGGTAAGCGTCGACGAACCGGTCGAGCCGGACAAAGGCGCGAATTCGATCATCCGCGTCTGTGGTCAGAACAACAACGTCACCAAGCCTTGCCTTGGACATCGCTTCCTCGGGAAGCGGTTCGTAATCGAAGGAAAGCGCGAGATTGGTCCGGGCAAGAACCCTTCCCGTACTGTCAAAGGCAACCGCTTCCGTTAGATTACGGAGCGCCGCCTGCGCCCGTAGAACCTGAGAAAACCGCGCCGAATTATTGACCAGGAACGGCGCTTCCCGATTGATATCGTTCGCCATTGCCAGAACATCGCCACGAATCACCTGCCGGTGCTCTTCCAGATAGCGTTCCGCAACCGCAACAGACCCGGTAACAGCCGTTGAGACCCGCTCGCTGAACCAGGAGCGGATACCGAAATCGAACATCACCAGCGAGAAAACCGAGACCAGAATCGTCGGGGCAACGGTCAGAACCGAGAACATGGCGACAAGACGAACATGCAGCCGCGATCCGGCGAGTCCCTGACGCCGCTCTACCCAGAGCCGAGCCAACCGGTAGGCGACCAGAACGCCCAGCAACAATAGCAGGGAGAAATCGAGATAGAGGATACCCAGGACCGCATCGGGGTCCGGACCGGCAGGACCGGCGCGGGTAAAGGCCGCATAGGTTCCCAGCCCGGCCATAATTGCCAGCGCCGCCAGAACATAAGCCGCCTTACGTTCGAAACCGATCCGCTGGGCCCAGATACGGAACCGTCGCGTATAGCTTCCGAGCCGGTTTTCAGAACGCGGCAGGGCAACCTCGGTATGATGGGCGTCCGTACCTGCTTCCGCCGGCATGTGTCACCTAATAAAGGACAGATCGCGAAATTACTTTTAGCCTAACCGGCCCGCGCACGCACGCTTCCGATCCGCTCTCTTTAACGCGCCCCACGGACGACGGGTATTCCAAGGTCCCGGATCTTCTTGCGCAGAGTATTGCGATTGAGCCCCAGCATTGAAGCGGCCTTCAGCTGGTTTCCCTTGGTCGCATCGAGAGAAAGCATGATCAAGGGGCGCTCAACTTCCCTCAAGATACGGTCGTGCAATCCGGCCGGCGGCAGATTGTCGCCATGAGCAGCAAAGTAAGCCCGCAGGTGCCGTTCGACCGCGTCGGAAAGATTTTCGCTCTTGTCGGAAGCCTCTTCATCCGCACTGGCGGGGCTGTCCAGCAGTTCCTCGTCAATGGCGGCGGAGCCAATCACCTCCTCGGAGTAGAGGGCAACCAGGCGCTTAACCAAATTCTCCAGCTCGCGGATGTTCCCCGGCCAATTATAGGCCGTCAGCCGCTGCATGGCGGCGCCATCGACGTTTTTCTCCGGTAAGCCCTCTTTTTGAGCCAAGGTCAGGAAATGCCGGACGAGATCCGGAATGTCCTCTTTTCGCTCCCGCAGAGGAGGCAGGCGGATAGGTACGACATTCAGGCGATAGAACAGATCTTCCCGGAACATGCCCTGACGAATCAGCTGCCTCAGATCACGGTGCGTGGCAGCCACGATACGAACATCCACGCGAATGGCCGAACGCCCGCCGACGGTCGTGTATTCGCCTTCCTGCAGGACCCGCAGAAGGCGGGTTTGCGCCTCAATCGGCATATCGCCGATTTCATCAAGGAAAAGCGTCCCGCTTCTCGCTTGCTCGAACCGGCCGCTGGATCGGGCGGTGGCGCCGGTAAAGGCGCCCTTCTCGTGCCCGAACAGCTCGCTTTCGATCAATTCCCGCGGGATTGCCGCCATATTGACCGCCACGAACGGGCCGTCGCGGCGCTTGCCGTAATCATGCAGCGCACGGGCGACCAGCTCCTTGCCGGTTCCCGACTCGCCGGCGATCATCACCGTCAGGTCCGTTGCCATCAGGCGGGCCAACACCCGGTAGATTTCCTGCATCGCCGGGGAGCGGCCGATCAGCGGCAATTCCTCTTCGGAAATCTCCGCCTGTTTCGGCACGCGGGTCTCCGAGCGCGCCATCAATGCCTTGCGCACGACCTGTACCAGCTCGGCCAGATCGAAGGGTTTCGGCAGATATTCAAACGCCCCGCGTTCGCTCGCCTTGACCGCAGTCAGCAGTGTGTTCTGAGCACTCATGACGATCACCCGTAAATCCGGGCGGACCTTGCGAATACGGGTCAGAAGGTCGAGACCGTTCTCGTCCGGCATCACCACGTCAGTGATCACCAGGTCCCCTTCTCCGCGCTCGACCCACTGCCAGAGGGTCGCCGCGTTGCCCGTCGAGCGGACATCCATGCCGATCCGGGTCAGGGCCTGAGTTAAAACAGTACGGATCGCCTGATCGTCATCGGCGATCAGGATCGAAGCATTGTCCATTGTCATGCCCGTATGTAGGCCTGTGAAATATCTGCGATAGGAAGCGAGATCCTGAACTCGGTGCGTCTCGGCACTGAATCGACCTCGATCACGCCGCCATGATCCGCAACGGCCTTTGCCACAAAGGCAAGCCCGAGACCGGACCCATTGCGTTTTGACGTCACGAAAGGATCGAAGATCGTCGCTTTCATATCCTCGGGAATTCCCGGGCCATTGTCCCGGATCGTCACCTGAAGCGGCAGATTCACCCTCTGCGAAGAACCCGGCACGGATATCCGCATACCGTGGCGATATGACGTCGACATATGGATTTCTCCATCTCCGTCCATCTCGCCTAGAGCTTCGGATGCATTCTTCAGCAGATTGAGGAAGATCTGAACCAGGATATCCCGGTTACCCAGCACAGGCGGTAACGATGGATCATAGCGCTCATGATACTTCACGTGGCTGCCGAAGCCGGTTTCCGCGATACGCTGGCAGTGGTCCAGTACCTCGTGAATATTTACCGGGCTGCGCTCGATCGGACGGTCGTCCGAGAACACTTCCATGCGGTCCACCAGACTGCAGATCCGGTCCGTCTCGTCGCAGATCAGCTTGGTCAGAGGCAAATCGGCCTCGACTGCATTCTGCTCCAGCAGTTGCGCCGCGCCTTTGATACCTGACAGCGGGTTCTTCACCTCATGCGCCAGCATTGACGCCATGGCCGTCACGGAACGGGCCGCGCCCTTGAAATTGAACTGCCGATAAAGCTGATTGGCGATGGACCGCATCTGCAGCGACACGATCACGGCCCCGGCCCGATCCGTCACCGGGGAGACCTGTACGCTGACAATGTGCGAGCCAATGCGCGGGCCTTCGAGAATGAGATCGTAATCGAACAGAACCGACGACTGCCGCCGGGACTGGCTGATCATGCTGAAGACGGGACTATCGAACGGCAGCAGGTCTGAAAGCTTTGTCCCTTCCAGAACCGATGCGCTCCCCTGTAGGAAGTGCTCGGCCGCCATGTTCACATAGACGATGCAGTCGCTCTCATCGAGGCCGATTACCGGTGTCGGGACAGCGTGCAGCACCCCTGTCGGATCAAGTGCTGCAGACACCGCACGCGGTGCGGTTTCAACGATCATACTCATGCCGCCTGCTGCTCCTGTTCAACCCCTGCACAGAAGAAGCGCTGGATCGCACCCTCGACGACGTGGTGATCCATGGTGTTGTTGACTGTCTTTCGGAATTCGGCCGATCCGGGAATACCGCTGGCATACCAGCCGATATGTTTCCGGGCCATTCTGAGACCAAGCGCGGCGCCATAGTGCGACAGCATATCCTCTACATGGCGCTGCATGATCTGCCCTCGCTCGGCAAAGGAAGGATCCGCCGGAACCGGCCGGCCCGCGATATGGGCCGCTACCTGAGCCGGGAACCAGGGCCTACCATAGGCACCACGTCCGATCATCACTCCATCCGCTCCCGATTGGGCAAGACAGGTATCGACGTCTTCCAGGGTCGCGATATCGCCATTGGCGACAACGGGCAGAGACACCGCGTTCTTGACTTCACGGATGAAGCCCCAGTCCGCATGTCCGTTATACATCTGGCATCGGGTCCGGCCGTGGATCGTCAAAAGCTGAATGCCCGCCTCTTCCGCAATCCGGGCAAGACGCGGCGCGTTCCGATCACTGTCATCCCAGCCCGTGCGCATCTTCAGGGTCACCGGAACCTGCACGGCCTTGACGACCGCTTCCATGATCTGGCCCGCCAGCGTCTCGTCACGCATCAGCGCAGAACCCGCAAGTTTGTTCACCACCTTCTTGGCAGGGCATCCCATATTGATATCGATGATTTCGGCGCCCCGGTCGGCATTGAACTTCGCCGCTTCCGCCATGATCTCCGGATCCCAGCCCGCGAGCTGCACAGCCAGCGGGCGCTCGGCTTCCATGTCGTCCGGGATCTTGAACATTTCCTCGCGCACATCGCGCAGAACAGCCGCACTGGCGATCATTTCGGAGACCACCAGACCACAGCCGAATTCCCGCACCAGACGCCGAAACGGGCGATCCGTCACCCCGGACATCGGGGCGAGGAATACCGGGCTCTCAAGAGCTGTTGGGCCAATCTGGATGGTCATAAACTATGCACCTGCGCTTCATTGCCCATGAATTAAGCAACTGCACGCAAAATTGTCAAAATGGTATTTTTTGTATGACGATTAAATGACGGTCGAATCAATTCTAATTTAGCTCAAAATTTCCGCCACGAACTTCACCCCGGGATAGGCCAACGTCAGCAGAAGGTAGGCAACAAGTACCAGACGCGACACAGTCCGGCCACGCATGCCAAACCTGCTATTCACCAGCCAGAGAACGGCCAGTATGACCAAAGTGACAATCGACAACACCGTCTTGTGGTCAAATTCCAGCACATGACCGGTCAGATAATTCTGCAATGCGATTCCGGTAGCCAGACCACAGAGCAGAACGATCACCGCCGCCCCGAGCAGCTGGCTTTGCAGTTTTTCGGAATCGGCGACGGATGGCAGGGCCGGTGCAATCCCGGTCGCGCTCCGCTTCAGCTTGAGAGCACGTTCCTTGATAAAGATAGCCAACCCCGTGATGGCCGCTAGCGTCAGCAAGGCATAGGTCGCCAGCGCCACGGCAATATGGGCGGAAAACCAGGTGCCCGGCAGCCCCTCGTTCAACACGATATGCGGCGCCGCGCCAGCAATTGTTGCAATCAAAGTCAGCAGGAAAAGATACGGCATCAGCAGAACGGTCAGCCCGCGCGCTTCCGGTTTGAACCAGCACAGCGGCAGGTAAATCAGCAGGCTGGCACATACCGCCAGCCAGAGCGCCATGGCAAGATCCGAACGCCACGCCGTGCCGACCGAGACGAGCACAAACAGCAACGGTCCCGCAGCAGCCACGGAAAGCAGGCACCAAAAAAGACCGCCTGTCCGATGCGGCGTGCGCAGCGAGAACAGACCGACTGGAACCAGAGCCAGCAAGGCCGACACATTTAAGAGCAAAGACATTGGCATGCGCTCACTATATCATGCGCCGCGCTCCGAAATGCCAGAGCAAATTGAGGTGATTTGTGCCCCGGTCAAAGACCGCTCTCCTGATCGTTGCCGCCGGACGCGGAACCCGTCTCGGCAGCGAAACTCCCAAGCAATATCTGAAGGTCGGCGGAGTCCCTGTCCTGCGCCATGCTGTGCTGCGTTTCCGCGCGCATCCGGCGATCGGGACCATCCGCGTTGTCATCGATCCGGAACATCGGGCTTTGTACGAGCAAGCGGTCGCCGGAATTGACCTTGCACCGCCAGTCGAAGGGGGAGCGGAGCGGAGCCAGTCCGTCCTGAACGGTCTCCGCGCGCTGATCGACGAAGCGCCGGGTCAGGTGCTTATCCACGATGCCGCGCGGCCATTCGTTCAAAGCGCTGTGATTGACCGGGTTCTCGAAGCGCTGGACCAGGTCCCCGGCGCCATACCCGCCCTGCCCGTGCCGGATACGCTGAAACAGGCGGCAAGCCTTGATGCGCCGATTACCGGCACGGTGGACCGCAGCACACTGTTCCGGGCGCAAACACCCCAGGGGTTTCATTATCGCGCCTTGCTCGACGTCCATGAGTCGGCAGAGACTAACACCACGGACGATGCCGCCCTGCTTGAAGCGCGCGGTCAGGAGGTGCGGCTTGTCGAAGGCGCCGAATCCCATTTCAAGATCACCACGGAGGCCGACCTGATGCGGGCCGAGACCATGATGGCATCACACATGGAGCCGCGCGTCGGCACAGGGTTTGACGTTCACCGGCTTGGCCCCGGCGAAAATATCATGCTCTGCGGCATCGACATCGCGCATGACCGCACGCTGATTGGCCATTCCGATGCGGATGTCGGTCTGCATGCCATCACCGACGCGCTGCTTGGCGCCATTGCGGACGGCGATATCGGCAATCACTTCCCGCCGAGCGATCCACAGTGGAAAGGCGCGGCGTCGGACCAGTTCCTGATGCATGCCCGCGATCTCGTGCTGAACAAGGGCGGGCGCATCACCCATATCGATGTCACCCTGATCTGCGAGCAACCCAAGATCGGCCCGCATCGCCCAGCCATGCGCCGCCGGATCGCCGAAATCATGGCGCTGCCGGAAAGCCGGATCAGCGTAAAGGCTACAACGTCGGAGAAGCTCGGCTTTACCGGGCGCGGAGAAGGCATCGCGGCTCAAGCTACCGCAACTGTGCTGCTGCCGCAGGAGATCGAGCGATGATCGGGCCGCTTCCGCTATTTCATCCGGTACGGCTTGCCGCGACCTTCTTCTGGAGCGGGCATGCGCCGTTCGCACCGGGCACCTGGGGTTCACTCGCCGCCCTGCCCTTCGCCTGGCTATTCCTCTGGCTTGGCGGCTGGAAACTCCTGCTGGTGGCCGCAATTATTGCGACCCTCGTCGGCTTCTGGTCAGCCGGCCGCTATGCGGACACGCTCGGCCGCAAGGACCCCGGTTCCGTCGTGATCGACGAGGTTGCCGGGCAATGGATCACCTTACTGCCCGCCGCCCTTGACCCGATCAGCTTCGCAATCGGCTTCGTCGCTTTCCGGTTCCTCGACATCACGAAGCCCTTTCCGGCCGGCTGGGCCGACAGGAACCTCACCGGCGCGCCGGGCATCATGCTCGACGACCTGTGCGCCGGGATTTACGCTGGACTGGTGCTTTTCGCCGTCCAGCATTATCTCTGACCGAGGCCAGACGATGGACAATTTCGATGATGAGATCCGCAGCCTTGCAACCACGGTGCTTGAACGCTGCCGGGCGCTCGGCTGGAAAGCCGCGACGGCGGAAAGTTGCACCGGCGGCCTGATCGCCGGGGCTCTGACCGAAATCGCCGGATCCTCCGATGTCGTGGATAGGGGCTTCGTCACCTATTCGAACGAAGCCAAAATGCAGATGCTTGGCGTTCCCGCCGAAACCCTGACAGCGCATGGCGCCGTTTCGGAACAGACCGCGCGCGCCATGGCGCTGGGCGCACTCGCCAACTCGGATGCGGGGGTGAGTGTCGCCGTCACCGGCGTTGCCGGCCCCGGTGGCGGATCGGCCGAAAAACCAGTTGGTCTCGTGCATTTCGCCGCCGCAACGCCGGATGGCATCATCGCCGAACACCGGGTCTTCGAGGGCGACAGGGGCGCGGTCCGCCATCAGACCCTTCTGCATGCCCTCAAGATGATGCTTTCCCGTACGGAAGCAGCCAGCTAGGCCAGCACCGCCAGAAACGCCTCAATATCGGCATCCAGCTCTTCCGCAGCCTCAAGGCCAACACTGAATCGCAGGAACAGATCCTCTCCGGCAACCTGCCCGACAGTGCGGCTATGCCCGATGGACATCGGCGCCACAAGGCTGCGCGTGCCGCCCCAGGACGCCCCGATGGCGAAAGTCTTCAATGCACCAAGCGCATCATCGAGTTTTGCCGAGGCACCGTCCGCCAGAACCACGGTGAACACACCGGCGGCGCCGGTGAAATCCCGCAGCCAGAGAGCATGCCCCGGGCTGCTTTCCAGCGGCGGCCAAAGGATATCGGCCACGGCCGGATGGCTTTGCAGACGTTCTATAAGCCGCTTCGCGCCTTCGGCCGCATGATTGAAACGCAGCGCCATGGTTTCCATGCCGCGCAGGACCAGCGCCGCATCGTCCGGCGAAACACCAATACCGATGCGCCCCATGTAGTCCCGCACGTCGAGTGCGACCTCATCGCTGGCAAAGGACATCGCCCCCATCAGCAGATCCGAATGGCCGGACGCATATTTCGTCAGCGCCTCGGTCACGATATCCACGCCGAGAGCGATCGGCTTGCAGCCCAAGGACGTTGCCCAGGTATTGTCGCACCCGATCAGAGCGCCGACCTTATGGGCGATAGCGGCAATCGCCGGAAGATCCTGTACCTCCAGCGTGGTAGAGCCCGGCGACTCGCACCAGACGAGTTTCGTTTCCGGGCGAATGCGAGCGGAGAGGTCCTCGAGCGAGGTTGGGTCGAAATATTCAGGCTCGATCCCACAGCGTTTCATATCCACATCCGCGAGGGAGCGCATGGCTGGATAGGAGGTATCCGCGATCAGCACGTGATCGCCCGCCGACAAGAGGGCCATCGCCGCAACCGCGTTCGCGGCCTGTCCCGACGGCACCAGAAG
>CEOE01008353.1_pt1 | contig 20455 bp, 23 predicted proteins | sample 530211 | NCBI WGS metagenome assembly CEOE01 (sample SAMEA2619779, study PRJEB7988) | marine metagenome | isolation source: saline water (ENVO:00002010), including
ATGATATTAATCATAAAAAGGATAAAAATGTCTTTTAATCTTTGTTTAACATTTTAGACCATGCTTTCCAATTCTTCTAAATATGCCATAAAAGGAGTTCTTTATCTAGCATTGAACTCCAATGCAGACCATAAGATCTTGGTCCGGGACATTTATGAGACCGTTCATGTGCCGGAAGCCTATTTGGCGAAATTGTTACAGGAACTTTCCCGCCATGATATCATTTCATCCACTAGAGGCCCCAAGGGCGGTTTCTACTTAAGTGAAAATGACCGTCAACATACGCTCATGGAAATCGTTAAAGTCATTGATGGTGAGAAAAGGGTAAATTCATGTGTAATGGGTATTCGAAATTGTAATATGGACAATCCTTGTGTACTTCATAAACTTATAGGGTCCAATAAGTCAAAATTCATCAAAGTCCTTGAGAACACGACCATTCTAGATTTGATTGAGGGAAAAGAGGATGTAGAGGAGTTTTTTCCGTTCTAATTCATACTTAGGAGTCTCTATGTCAAATAAATCTTATAACCTATAACTACATGAATATTAATCTTTATTAGTATTATCAGAGTTAAAATGAAATCTCATAAGTTGAATAGGGGGCTAAAAGGGGGACAGCAATTTAATCAACGTTGATTCACTCAAGTTATAACTTTTTCATTTTGTATGGCCACCACTACTCCTATTATTTTATTCCCAATGCCCATTCTTATCGGAGTTGGTGCAATTCCGTATTCATCAAAGTATTAGGATATCCAGTTTAATTGTGGATATTAAATAGATGATATTAATTGATTTAAAAATATTTTCATATATTTGTACTAATTGAACTAAAAAAGTACATAATATAATGAACGTTCGATCTAGAGTACTACATGTTGCCAAACAAAAATTTCTGAAATATGGCTTCTATAAAGTTTCCATGGACAGTTTGGTAAAGGAACTTAGGACCAGCAAGAGTAGCTTATACAATCATTTTTCTTCTAAAGAAGAATTGGTGGGGGCAGTTATGGAGAGCCTTAACAATGAAATTAACACCAGGTTAGAAGAAATTTTAATTGATGATGGGTTGAGCTTTAAAGGTAAGCTAGCTGCAATATCGGATTATACTAGGAATTTGTTGTTGAGTGTTAGTGAGGAATTTCTAAAGGACCTTGAAATCAATACTCCCGACATCTGGGATAGTTATCAAGAAAAGAGAATTGAACGAATCAATAAATATTATAGAAGGCTTTTTGAAATTGGGATAGAAGAAGGAATTTTAAGGAGCGATGTTGATTTAGATATCATTATTGCCATATATTTTAACCTTATGGAATTACCCCTTAAAAACAAATATGTTGAATTGTTGAATATGAGCAATCAGGATATATATGAAAATGTAACCGAAGTTTTTCTTAAGGGAATTATGGTGAATTAAATTTTTTTCAACTAATAGTACTTAAAAAACTAAAAAAGTACATTAGTTGTTTTCATGAGTGCACTAAAGGCTGATATAGAAAATATTCAAATTATGTAGGTGATGAAAATTGAAAGAATACAAACAGGGAAAGTTAGAATCAAAGAAAACCAAATAAGTAGGACCAAAGGAATCATTCCTTCAATGGCCAAAGTATTGTTCAGTAAAAAATGGGCCGATTGGGTTCCAATCTATGCATGGGTAATTGAACATGAAGAAGGAATTATTGTGGTAGATACGGGAGAGACCCATAAAACAAGTGTAAAAGGATACCTTCCAAAATGGCATCCGTATTATGCTTTGGCCGTGGATTTTGACGTAAAGCCGGAAGATGAAATCGGCCCGCAATTGTTGAAAATGGGAATTGACCCTAAAAAGGATGTCGATAAGGTGGTATTAACGCATCTACATACAGACCATGCTGGAGGGTTACATCATTTCCCCAATTCGGAAATCTTGATTGATAGAAATGAGTATAAAACTGCATCAGGATTAAAAGGAATGTGTGCCGGTTATTTGCCACATAGATGGCCCAAATGGCTTCAACCAACACTCATGGATGTACCTGAATCACCTTATTCGTCTTTTGATAGGAGTTTACCCATTACGAAGGATGGAAAAGTAATGATTGTTGCCACACCAGGACATGTAGCCAACCATATTTCGGTCATTGCAGAAATGGATGGGGTATATTATTTCTTGGCAGGAGACACTTCATACACCCAAGAGAATTTGCTCAATAAGGTGCCAGATGGTATAGGTACCAATGAAAGCATTCAGACCCTTGAAAACCTACTGGCATTTTCAAGAGAAAACCCAACTATTTATTTGCCATCACATGATCCATTGATACCGGAAAGAATGAAAAATAAGGAAGTTATCCGGTAGCAAGAATCAACTTGTCAAATAAGGAAACATTAGAATTAATTATAAACTTCAAAAACTAATATTATGGAACGAATCAGTTATCAGGATATTCCAAAAGGAATGTTCGAAAATCTAATGACGACCGAAAATTTTATTAATCAATCCTCTTTAGGAATTAAACTATTGGAATTGATAAGATTGCGGGTTGCCCAAAAAAACGGATGTGCATATTGTGTGGATATGCACCACAAGGAACTGAAACACCTTGGAGAGACGGACTTAAGACTTTCTTCATTATGTGTATGGAAAGAAACTCCATATTTCACGGAAAAGGAAGAGGCAGCGCTTACCCTGACCGATGCGCTTACTAAATTGAGCAGAGATCCTTTGCCCGAAGCGACATTTGACGCATTGACCCCTCATTTTAACAAGGAAGAGATTTGCTATTTAACGCTGGCAATTTCCCAAATCAATACGTGGACCCGCTTGATGAAAACCTTCAGGTTCGTTCCTGGGAATTATCAAGTAAAAGAAACGGTTTAAAGGCATCCAATTTATTGGATATATAATTTTACACTGGTTAAAATCTGATTGTTTGTGGTTTTTAGGGAAGGCGGATATTTCAAGATTTTGTATTCCCTTCCCTTTTAAGGTACGAATCAAAGGAATCATGATAGACCAGTAATAGTTGAATAAAATGAAAAATGTATTCCCCCGCATTTTTGTCCTATTTGGCATCTGGACATTGAGCACTTTTCGATTAAGCGGACAAGACAATGTTGAGTCCAAAATAGTGGCCTCCATAGATTTGACCATGATGGCAAATGATAAAGTCCCAGTTACTATAGACCCTGATACGCTTGATAACGATTTGATTGTTTATCGGTTGCCCAAGGTTATTCAAGGAACTTATGCCATTGGTGACTATGGTAGGTTTATTGAACAATTTAAAGCTTTTGATTACGAAGGCAACGAACTGTTGGTATTACAAAAAGATGTGAATTCCTGGGAAATCCAAAAAGCCCATAATCTGGATAAGATTCAGTATTGGGTAAATGATACTTTTGATATTGAAAGATCGGGCGCTCCAAACATTCCGCTTTCACCATCCGGTACCAACATAGAACCTGATAATTATATATTAAACCTCCATGGTTTCGTCGGTTATTTCGATTCGCTTAAAAACAGTCCATACGAATTGGATATCACCACTCCGGTTGATTTTAAAAATACGTCGGCCTTGCAGTACGTAACCAAAGAGCTCTCCGCTGATGGAAAAAAGACAACCTTAAAATATATCGCCTCACGCTATTTTGACCTAACGGACAATCCCATGATGTTCGGCGATTTGGAAATCGAAAAGTTTAAAGTGGGACATATAGATTTTGAACTCGGTGTTTATTCTCCCCACAAGATTTATTCGGCTAACAAGATAAAAAAGAGCTTGTTGCAAATGCTGAAGGCCCAAGTAACCTATCTCAGGAATTTCAAAGGAGCCGAAAACTATAGTATAATAGTGTACTTGTCAGATGGCAAAGATGAATCTCCAAAAGGGTTTGGGGGGTTGGAACACAATACATCCACTGTGGTCATAATGCCTGAATACTGGGAAGAAACAAAGCTTTATAACATTATGTTCGATATGATGGCGCACGAGTTTTTTCATATCGTAACGCCCATGACGGTTCATTCTGAGGACATTCATTATTTTGATTACAATAACCCTACATTTTCAAAACATCTATGGTTATACGAGGGGGTTACCGAATATTTTTCCAAACTGTTCAAAGTCGATCAGAATCTTATTTCGAAGGAGGATTTTTATGATGAAATGGCCTATAAGATCAAAGATTCGAAAAAGTTTAACGACGCTTTGAGTTTCACTACCATGAGCGAGAACATCTTAACAGAAAAATTTAAAGTCAACTACCCCAATGTATATAGAAAGGGAGCACTAATGGCCATGTGTTTGGATATCCTGATGCGGGAAGAGAGCCATGGGAAAAGAAGTTTATTGTCGTTGATAAAGGAGTTATCCGAAAAATACGGCAAAAACGACCCGTTCATGGACGATGAATTGATTACGGATATCACGCAGATGACCTACCTTTCTATCGGGTCATTTATGGAAAAACATGTGGTGGGCTCCCAACCTATAAACTATCAAGATTATTTGGATAAGGTCGGATTGATCATTCAAGATGGAGCCATAAAACCAATTGATAATCCTGAGCCATCCAAGTTACAATTACGGAATATATGGTTGAACAAGAACACGGTAAAAACCACTTTAATTGAAAATGTCAATGTGATACCAATGAACGAGGAGGTTGTTCTTGAACATCAGGATGTTTTGATTGAGAACGGTAAGATAGTGGACATCCATCCAACCGATACAATGGCTTCCAAAGTTCCTATTGATTTGCGGATTGATGGTACGGATAAATATTTAATACCGGGACTTTCCGAGATGCATTATCATTGGAGGAACAATGATAGGAACATAGCAACAGATTTTAAATTGTTGTTAGCCAATGGAATTACTACAGCAAGGAACATGGGCGAATATGAGGGTCAGGACCATATCACAATTAGGGACAAAGTTAAAATGGGTCAAATATTAGGTCCAAACTATTATACCACTGGACCGTATTTGCAAGCTGATAAGTTGCAAACTGTTGAAGACGCCATAAAAGTAGTTCAAGAGCATAAGGATAGGAGATATGATTTTATTAAAATTGGTGATGGAAGGGATATTGCCAAAGAGGTTTATCTAAAGCTATTGGAAGAGGCACAGAAGCATCATATTCCTGTAATCGGGCATGCACAGCATAATTTGCCATTGGAATATTCACTACGGATGAAATCCATTGAACACATGGAGGAGTTCATCTATATTTTTAATACATCCGATGATTTTAAATATTTAAACAATGATTTGGATTTTCTTAACGCAGTAGCTAAACAAGTTAAGGATAGCGGTATATATGTGGCTCCCACTTTGGTGATTTTTGAAATGATCACCCAATATCTTGATGCAGAAAAGTTCACTGAATTAAAAGCAAATGGTTTGGCCAAGTATCTGCCCAAAGAGGATGCTGCGTATTGGTTGTCTGATGAAAATCATTACCGGGCAAATTTTGTCACGGGAGCGGATAAGATTGATCTAGGTATGGAACCTTTGGACTTTTTCAAAAGTTATTTTAAGTGGATGAAAACCTTTACCAAAATACTATCCGATCATGAGGTGCCCATGCTATCGGGCAGCGATACATTTGGGATGGTTGTCCCCGGGTTTTCGCTACATAAGGAATTTGAGTTTTTGCAAGAAGTAGGATGGATACCTTATCAAATATTAAGATCTAGCACAATTGTTCCGGCTAGATATTTAGATGTTTTGGCTTCTGAAGGAACAATCTCTGAGGGAAAAAATGCAAATTTGGTTTTGTTGAATAAAAACCCACTCGAAGATATCGGAAATACAAAATCAATTGAAGGGGTTATGCTCAAAGGTACCTGGTTTAGCAGAGATAAGCTGGATACCATGTTGTTGGAAGTTGAAATGTCGAATGATTAATTTCAATTAAGGTTGAATTGATAATCCCTGCAAATACAAATTTGCAGGGATTGTTTTTTAGCTTATACTGGGCTTAATACATAAGCAAGTAAAATAGGAAAAGTATTTGTCTCCTACCTATTCAGCAAAACATTGATCTGCGAATCTTTTATTTTGGACGGTTAATAAACCTTTTTTCTGATGGTATTGTTTAAAAATGATTAATTGTCCAAAGAATAAAGGTATTCCGCCGCCGCCGCACTCATTTTCTTGTACTCATGCCCAACGCCGGGAACCACATGAAGCTTCCATTGGAAATCAGTCTGAAGGGAATCGGCAAGTTTTTTGGAAAAATTGTAAAAATAGTGTCCTCGTTCCAATCGGTGATGTCCTTGCAAGTTCGCCGTAGGCGATAGTAATAAAGTGCCTCCTGTTTCTGAAGCATTGTCCTTTTCCCCAAGAAAAACCACCAGTTTGTTCTTGAAGGATTTTATTAGGCTCTTTGTGTTAACAGGGCTTTCACCTAACCCAAAAAATAGTGGATGCTCCAAATCCGGTAGGGTATAGAACCCTGAATTTCCGGCAAGAATTCTATTTGCCTTTGATTCTGGATGGAAAATGGCAAATCGATGAAGGATTTGCCCCCCGGCCGAATGTCCAAATACATCATAAGTTTTGGCATGGGCCCCTGTCGCTTTAACTGCAGCGTTAAAAATATGGTCCATGTCGTCGAAAATCCAAAACTCACTATTTGGGACCGTTTTATATTGAAGCAATGACTCGTCGAGGCGAACTTGGTTAGTGCCTTTTACGGGTGTAGCAATTTCCATAATGTTCAAGTCGGTCAATACTCCTCCAAGATGGTATTGGTCAAATCCGAAGGTAGGCTCTGGATATATTGGAGCTAGAACCAATACATTGTGTTTTTCAGAAGCTCTTATCCAAGCATCACGGTAATCGTCACCATTGCGACCCGACCCTGGAATTACAATCAGGACCTTGGATTCTGAATCAAAATTTTCGGGCATGTGATAGAATACGTAAATGTCTTTTGGACCGCTTTCTGTTTTCACTTGCATGGGAAATGATCCTGGCCCTTGGTGCAATGTTAATTTGTCTATGGAAAAGTCTTCATCTGCAATTGGGACCAAGGCCATGTTGCAATGAGGACATTTTCCCTCGTGGTCGAAAACTTCCTTATCGCAGCTAAGATCGCAGGGCACGCATTGATATTGCGCAACATCCATTGTTTTCTTTGATTCTTTACAGGACCAAAATGATACAATCAAAAGACCGAGGTATAGCAAATATGTTTTCATTGTGTTTGTTTTTTTGTTTGAATTTTAATAAAAATGTCCTTGGGGTTGGCTTCAATGCTTCAGGATAAGCCCTGAGTCCCGATCCCAACATTGATACTCTGTATATTCCAAAACCTGTTGTGCTACATCTTTCCCCATCCATTTTTCCACCAAGTACAAGGCTCCGTCAATACCGGCCGAAACACCAGCTGTAGAGAAAATGGTACCGTCGTCCACAAATCTTGTATTATCCAGAACCGTTGCATTACTGACTTTTTTCCTGAGTTGTGGCACTGCATCATGAAAGGTGGTTACGGTTTTACCGTCCAACAGACCCGATTCGGCCAAGAAGAAGGCTCCAGTGCAAATTGAAACAAATTGTTCTGTTTCCGGGGATATTTTCTTTATCCAATCTGTAATTTTTGCGTTTTCAGATGCTCTTCTCCCATTTCCACCAAGGAATACCACAATGTCGGCTTTCGGAGCATTTTCTATGGTGTAGGTGGGGGTTAGGGTAAGTACTCCTTGACTGGTTACCGGCTGGTCGGTGATTCCTACTGTAAATACGTTCATTCCGGCAATGGTAAATATTTCCAACGGTGCAGCAAGATCTAGGATCTCGATCCCTTCATGTAGAAATACCGCGACTTGTAGTTGCTTTTTTGGGGTGGGGTTCATTTTTAAACTTCTTGTTTGACAGATAGATGGTGATTGTATTGGGGAGTACATGGTATCTGATTCACCTCCCTTGGCTTCCAATGGAGGAATCATGGCAACCATTAATAAAACAACGATACTTTTTAACCTGTTTGACATTACTTTAGACTTCATACTTAAATCATGTAGTTTGATTACAGGTACAAATAACTTAAAAAGCTAATGTCAAGAAAAGGACACAATCCCTTGGTATTAGGACAGAATGTCCGAAGGGAGTTGATTTCGATGTTTTTTGAGTAAATTTCTTAGATGCTCTTCGCTTTTTAGACCGCATTGCCGTGTAACGGAGGAGAAAACCAAGCCTTTTTTTAGTAGTTGATAGGCATATTCAACTCTAAGGCGGTCAATGTAGGTGCCTATGGTAATACCTGTTACCTTTTTGAACCTACGTGTAAGGTTTCTGGGACTGGTAATTGCAATTTCGGCCAATTCTGAAATTCGCAACGAAGTATCCAAATTCTCAGAAATATATTGTTGCACTTTGTGAACCCTATCATCAATATGATTTCGGTAATCCATAAACACCGATAACTGGGGGTCAGATGGTCCACGACGAAGATAGAGGACACACTCTCTGGCTACCTCGGCCGCCAAGGCACTATCATATCGGTTTTCTACAAGATGTAGAGATAGATCTATCCCAGAGCTAATGCCTGCACTGGTAATCAGGTTGCCGTTTGAAACAAAAAAATGGTCCGTTTCCAGTTTGCCATAGGGAAAGGCCTTGCGAAAATAATCGTGATAACGCCAATGTGTGGTATAGGACGAATCGTTCAACAATCCTGCAACACCTAAAAAATAGGCTCCGGTACAAATAGAACATAAGCACACCTTATTGCGATATTGAAGCACCAACCAATCATAAAAATCGCAATACGTGTCTCGGTTGTACTTCTGCATCTGTTCCATTTGTGCACCAGGTAAAATAATAATGTCATTTTCCTTAAGAGCGATATCTTGCCAGGAACGTAATCCCCCGAATTTTATCCCTGCACTGGAATGTATCGATTCCACGTTCTCAATTCCTGCATATGTCAATTCAAAATCGGCACCAAGGGTCTTTGCTTCATAAAAAACCTGGGCAGGACCGGTTAGGTCCAAAGGGTGGACCCCACTAGGTACAATAATAAAAATGGTTGTTTCCAATTATTTAGATGTAATCAAATTTCTCTCAGGAAAAAGTAAAACAGGATTTTTCCATGGATTTCCGTTTTTCCATATCAAAGCTAGCCGTCCTAGACTGACCTTACGTTTATTGTGAAAATAAGAAAAGTAATATCATTATGAAAAAGCATACTAACTGAGAGGCAAGGAGTAGAGATGTGCAAATTATTTTAACTATGGTGTTTATGGTAGGTTGATTATCTTTAGAAGATTATTTTATTGAGATGACCCGGGACTTTATAGAGATCAACGATTTCACCATATTGGTAGAGGAAGCTACCAGCACAAATGTTGTTGTGGATGCTTGCCGCTTTGACGAACCCGTGGTTGCTGTGGCTTTTTATGGTTCCGGAAATGTGGACCTCAAGGTAAATTATGGTTCTCAATCCAAAGCATTTAATTATACCAAAGGACTGGCACTATCCTTTTATGCAGATTCCGAAGTTGAGTTTGAGCATACCGTTTCCCCGGAAAAACCGTTGCGTTGTGTTCTAATAGCAACCGCCATGAGGAATTTGGAGAGTCTTCCCAACGAAGAGGGCGAAATTTTCTCTTCGCTTTTGAGCGAATTGGTAAACCCTTCGGACCACTATGTGGAAGGCCCCCAATTTTTTATGACCCCGGAAATGGACCGCATTGTGGATTCTGTTTTTAATATGAAGTACCATGGCAAAACCAAAATGATGTTCTTCCGAAGCCAAATGACCGTTTTGTTGTCACATTTTTTTGGACAGTTGGCTACCTTGCAAACCGAAAAAATCAATACGACCGAACGCGACAAGCTCTACAAGGCCAAAGAAATCCTGATCAACAATCTGGACAATCCTCCCTCACTTTCCGAACTATCCTTACAAATAGGCCTTAACAGTTATAACCTTAAAAAGAATTTTAAGGAGCTTTTTGGTGTGCCCGTATTCAAATATCTGCAGAACGAACGTTTAAAAACCGCCCATCAATTGATTAGCAGTCAAGAGGCAACCGTTCAGGAAGCAGCCTGGCATGTGGGTTATGATAGTTTGAGTTCCTTTTCCAATGCCTTCGAGAAAAAATATGGCTATCGCCCCAGCCAAATCAAGTAAACTCCATTTGAAACAAATCATACTCCTTTTGGAATAAATAACAGCTTGACTGTCAATGTAGTTTTGTCCTGTAATCAGAAAAACAGGAAGAATGAAAACAATTAAAGCATTGGCAGTCGGAATCGTGGTTTGGATTCTTGGAGTTTCTGCCTTTTCGGCCATTTATATGTTGCCGATAATGGAGGATCAATACTTGCAGGCCAATATAGGTTTGGCATTGGTAATACCCCCTTTAGTATGGTTGGGGGCAAGGATTTATTATAGGAAAGAGAAGTTTGTTCACGGATTTACGCTGGGGCTGTTGATGTTATTGGCGAGCGCCACACTGGATGCCCTGATCACAGTCCCCATGTTGATTATTCCCTACGGTGGCAGTTATGCAAGCTTTTTTGGCTCTCTGGATTTCTGGTTAATAGCCTTTGAGTTTGTATTGGTTGCAGTGCTCTACTGGTATGTAAAAGTTCGTCCGGAACAATCAAAGTCATTGAACCAATTATAAAAGAGCCATGGAATTCTCTATCAATTCGATTACAACAATCAGCACCATCTTGCTTACAGGTTTAACTGCAGGTCTCTGCTTTACTTGGACCAATGCAGTAACACCAGGGATAGGTCGCTTGGATGATCTTGGATACTTGCAGTCCTTTCAAGAAATGAACAGGGCTATCATCAACCCGCTTTTTTTGGTAGTGTTTTTTGGACCGTTTTTCACTCATATCGCAAATATCTATCTCAACCGAAATCAGTCCAATACCATTTTTTGGATGCTATTTGCTGCAGGAATATTATATGTGGCAGGAGTCGTGGTCATTACCATTTTTGGGAATGTCCCTCTTAATGAAATGTTGGAAAGTACCGATTTGGAAAACCCATCCCCTGAAAAATTAAAGGCTTTACGAAACAGTTTTGAGCACAAATGGAACAGATTACATCTGATAAGGACGATTACGTCTGTACTATCATTGTTATTGCTGATTCTTACCCTTTTACAAAATCAATTCAATACAAATACAAATTTATAATCATGAAAAAAGAGAATTTTTTAATCATCGGCGGAACCGGTAAAACAGGAAGAAAGGTCGTTGAAAGCCTTGAATTGCTCAACCAAAATGTTCGTGTCGGTTCAAGGTCATCACAACCCGCATTCGATTGGAACAATGAAGATACATGGGAAGATGTTCTTGAAGGTATGGACAAAATGTACATCACTTATCAACCGGATTTAGCAGTGCCGGGAGCAAAACAGTCCATTGAAAACCTTATCGCTCTTGCAGAGAAAAAGAACTTGAAGAAAGTAGTGCTGCTTTCAGGTAAAGGGGAGCGAGAAGCTGAACTTTGCGAGCAAGTTGTAATTCACTCGGGATTGGAATATACCATTGTGCGGGCAAGTTGGTTCAGTCAAAACTTTAGCGAAAGCTTCTTTTTGGAACCGATACAACAAGGATTCGTGGCATTGCCACAAGCCGAGGTGCAAGTGCCTTATGTAGACACAGGAGATATTGCCGATGTAGTGGTCGAAGCTTTGCTTCATGAGCAGCATAATGGAAATATATATCAACTTACGGGACCTACTACCTTATCTTTTAAAGAAGCAATTGCCGAAATTGCCGAAGTCACCGAAAGGGATATAAATTTTGTTCCTATTACTATAGAAGAATATGTTGCTGCTATGAAGGAACAAGGCGTACCGGCAGACTTTGTCTGGCTAATTGAATATTTGTTTACTGAAGTATTGGGAAATCCCATGGTGTCAGAAATCAGCAATGATATTGAAAAGGTACTTAAGCGCAAGCCCAAGAGTTTTGTTGAGTATGTACATGAGACCAAGAAAACAGGTATTTGGGAAAGTACGACACAAAACGCTTAGCATTTGTTTTGATAAAGGCTTTCATCTATTTATTTATCATGGTTAATCTTTATGAATAGGGGTAAATGTAAATTAGCACCTTTTTTAAGACATATAGAAAAGACCAATCCATGAATACATATAAAGTAGACATAGCTCAAAAGTCAGAATACCCCACCTTGGTAGAAGTATGGGAAGCATCGGTTCGGGCAACGCACGATTTTTTGAAGGAGGAGGATATCAGATATTTCCGACCATTGATTCTCAATACCTATTTGGATGCAGTTGAACTCCGATGCGCAAGAGATGGTCAAGGAACTGTTCTTGGCTTTTTGGGTGTTGCCGATCATAATCTAGAGATGCTCTTTATCCATCCCGACAATAGAGGAACGGGCATCGGAAGAAAATTACTGCAGTATGCCATTTCCGAAATGCAGGTCCAAAAGGTAGATGTGAACGAACAAAACGAGCAAGCGATAGGTTTCTATTTAAAACATGGATTTGAGGTAGTTGGACGGTCAGAACTGGATGCTTCGGGGAAGCCTTATCCAATCTTACATATGGAGTTGAAAAGCTGCAAATCAAACATTAAATAGTAACTGTCGCTTGGTAATCTTACAAACATTGAAGTATGACAAAAGAGGAAAGAACAAAAATGATAGCCACCAGTTGGGAACTGCACAGCCAAGTGGAAACGGCTTATTTGAATCATCCTGCAAATAAAAATGATGATGAATGGCTGGAAAAACAGCGGTTGCTCTTAGCAGACATGGCATTACATCTTTTGCAAACTTCCATCAGTCCAGAGGAAATGAAGCTGGATAGGTTGCAGGACAACCTGCATGCCATTCTCACGATTTCAGATAGGTTTATACCAGATGCAGATTTAAAAAGAGCAACAACGAATCTATATAAAATCAAGTAGGCATTATGAGAAAATTATTAATAGGAATATTTATGTTAAACACTCTAATGTTTAACAATTTAAATGCTCAAATAATACAGCATATCGATAGTTTGGCAAAGGTTCATCAGTCAAAAGGTTTTAACGGAAATGTGTTGTACTCAAAAAATGATTCCATCATTTTTACAGGAAGTTATGGTTTTACCGATTTTGAATCAAAAAAGCCCCTTGAGGATATCATCTTATTTGGACTGGCTTCTTGTTCCAAGCAATTTACGGCGACGGCCATTATTCATTTGGTTGAAAAAAAGCTGATTGGATATGATACCAAGGTGCAAGAGATTATTTCCGATTTTCCCTATCCGCAAATTACCATAGAACATTTATTAAGGCACCAGGCCGGACTTCCGGATTATCAAAAACTGTTTTACGATAAGAAAAATTGGGACCGGAAGCGAATGGCGACCCATCAAGATGTGGTTGAGGTTTTAAACAGATTAAAACTGGAATTGCATTTTGAACCAGGAAGCCAATATGACTACGATAATACGGGGTATGTGGTATTGGCGGTCATTATTGAGAAAGTCAGTCAACAATCCTATCAAGCCTACATCAAGGAACATATTTTTGTTCCAGCAGGAATGCAATCTTCAAGAGTCACTTCCGTTGATCAAAACCCAGAGCATTTGGACAATGTAGCTATCGGGTATACCTACGATGAACGTAAAAAGAGATATCAAAAGGCGTATAAGGATAAAAACCACAAACACCTCAACTGGATGAAAGCCATAATTGGTGGTAGCGGTATTTACACTTCCGTTCTGGATCTTGAAAAATGGAAGCAAGCATTGCGAAACAATACGTTGATCACCGAAGAAAGCAAGCAAATAATGCTCTCCACAGATGATATTTCCAAAAAGTATGGATTCGGTGTTGCTATCTACGATACCGAAAGCAAGGGAAAATGGGTGTATCATAACGGAAGTTGGGGAGGCGCCAAAACGATGACTTTGTATTTGCCGGAGAGCAATGAGTTTCTCGTGATTTTAAGCAATAACAGGTATGAGGAAACCTATAGGTCATTTGAAGAAGAACTATATAAACTCATACAATAAGGATTTAAAACAATCAAAAAATGAACAGATTTATCATCACCTTCAGCATTTTACTTTATGCCATTGCTGTCCCATTTTTAGAAATTAACGACACCCATGTGTTCAATCCAGATTGGACGCCACATGTTCGTATCCACGAGGTGTGGCAACTGATGACCAACTCGGGAATGGGGCTTTTTTGCCTATGGCTGGTCTGGGTGAAAAAGGACGTAAAAAACAGTGCGATAGTGAGTATGTTGGTTACCGGGGGCTTTCTATTGGCCTACATCTTGAAGGACTTTTACGGAGGGTCCATGAAATACTTGGACGGAAGCGAAAAAACGCTTTTTGGGATAAACATTGGTATATTGGGGTTTGGAATTGCTTTCCTTCTCTTGCTGGTAACTATCATCACAAACAAAGTCTTGAAGCAATAATATTTGAAACAGCATATCATCAATCAAAAAAACGAACATGAAAAACATACCGACATTTGTCATCTTTACTTTATTTGCTTTCTTGATCGCATCATGTCAGGAAAGTGAAAAATCAAATCTCACATTGCTCAGCGAAGAAGTTCCGACGGATACTCCCTTGATTTTTGGTGAAGGGGTTATTTCAATGGGTGATACGATGGATTTTGCTATTACTTTCTCCCCAGAAATGGACGAAATCTATTTTACACGTCGTGCACCGGGGGAAAGGAACAATATTTTTACTTCAAAATTGGTCAACGGTAGCTGGACAGTACCCAAAATCGCTTTTTTATCCTCAGAAGAAACATGGGAGTTCGAACCCCATATCAGTCCCAAAGGAGACCGACTTTATTTTGGCAGTTCGAGGCCGATAAACGATTCCATCAAATCGCCGGGTTTAATCCAATGGTACAGCCAAAAAAAGGATAATGGATGGAGTGAGCCGATACCTATGTTAAAACCGAAAGCACCAACCTATATGATGTACCTTACCTCTTCCGAAAGTGGTAATCTATATTTCACTTCCGAAGAGGAAGGCGGCAATCCCGAGGATGGAGGAATCTATTATTCCAATTTCGAAGACGGGGACTATGGTGATATTCAACGAATGAGGGAGGAAATAAACTCTGGAAAAATGATTGCCCACTCCTACATCGCACCCGACGAAAGCTACATGATATTTGATGGTGAGAAACCTTCTGGATTTGGAGATAGTGATCTCTACATCAGTTTTAATAAAGATGGGATATGGACAAAGGCCTATAATTTGGGTCAAAGTATAAATACGGCCCAAACAGAAATGGCTCCCAGTGTCTCACCGGACGGTAAATATTTATTTTTCCATAGAGGATTCGAAATCCAAGGTGAAAATGGTGATTCTGAGTGGTTGGGGAATATTTATTGGGTTGATTTCAGGACTGTAAAAGAAACTATTGAGAGGAATATTAGTAGCAATTAATACTGCGCGTAAAAATTGGCGTACAAATTCCAATTAAAAAAACACGATGAACAAAATAATAGGATTACTGCTCTTTACCTTCACTTTAATCTCATGCAAAACCAGTGAGGTTGAAATTTTTGTGGAAAACGGGTTGCTTATTGAAAATGCCCAAATCATATCCCCCGACGACCAAACCATATCTCCTGATAGTTTTATTGTAGTGGATGGAGATAGCATCTTATATGTTGGAAAGGATGAGCCCAACCTAAAGGGTTCTTTTACCACTATTGATGCAGCAGGAAAATATATTATTCCAGGCCTAATAGATAGTCATGTTCATGTTACGGGAACCGATGCGCTATCGGACGACGAGGAACTGGACAACCCAGAAATTGTAAAGAATTTCAATGAGCAGCTGCCTAAAAGCTATCTCTATTTTGGTTATACCACCTTGATTGATTTGGGTACCGCCAAACCGGAAAGATTGACCGATTTTCAAAAAGCAGTAATTGGACCAGACTTGTATTATGCTGGGGGAGGTGCGGTTATTGGGAATGGTTATGGACTGTCCAATTGGAATGATGATATCCCCAATTTTATATATCAAGAAAATGAGGACTATCCCATTCCTGAAAAATATTTGAAAGAAAACCATACGCCAAAAGCAGTGGCCCAAAGAATAGCATCATCCGGAGCTATTGTTCTAAAAACGTATTACGAGCCCGGCTTTGACCCAACACAACCTCGTTTTCCGACTCCTTCAAAAACATTGATGGCAAATTTGAAAATGGAAGCGCATAAAAACAACTTGGTTTTGGCTGTTCATGGAAATTCGTTGGAGGCACATGATTTTTTAGGAAATGCCCAAGTGGATGTAATCGCCCATGGGCTTTGGAATTGGGGCAACCATAGGTTGGATTCCACAGGAGTAATTCCAGAGGCAATCAAAGATGTACTGGATACAGAAATTAAAAACAAGGTGGGCTATATGCCAACATTACAAGTAATCAATGGTCTACGGGAACTCACTGATTCCAATTACCTAAATGATCCAGAGTTGGAGCACGTGTTGCCAAACGAGTTGATCGCATATTACAAAGCAAACTCAAATACTATGTATACCAATGTTTTTGGCAATGCACCCAAGAATATTATTTCAAACAATTTCAATCGAATCTCTAATCAAGGAAAGGTTAGCATGAAATATATGAATGATCATGGTGGCCATTTATTATTTGGAACAGATACCCCTTCGTCCCCAACCTTTGGCAATCCACCTGGGTACAATGGTTATTTGGAAATGCTGGAAATGGAAAATGCAGGGATTCCGTTGAGCAAAATCTTGGCAATGGCGACCATAGAAAATGCAAAAGCATTTAATCTTGAAAAACTATACGGTACAGTTGAGGAGGGTAAAAAAGCCAATCTTTTGATCTTGAACAAAAACCCATTGCAAGATATTATGGCTTACAACGACATTGAACAAGTAATTATTAACGGACAGTCCTTAAATAGAAAGAACTTATCGGCGAAAAATGTGGATGAGTAACAATTGAAAATGAATTATGAAAAAGATAAAAACCACTGTTACCATACTCTTTTCTGTATTTATACTTGTTGCATCCGCTCAAGAGGATACGATTTCTTTGAATTTAACTGATAAAACGGTTTCTTTTATTGAAGCATACAGTGCCAAACAACAACCCAACAGTAGTATTGATGATGTTGATCATTTCCTTTCCTTTTTTGCAGATGATTTTAAGGATGAGCACATTAAATACGGTGTGGTTGTCGCGGATAAAACGGAGTTCAAAAAGGGGTTAGTGGATAAACTACAGAACAAAGTGTATTTTCACAGGGTAACCATAGAGGATATTATGATGGGAAACAATGTTGCCTTTGTCAAAATAAAAATCTGGGCCAAGGTAAAACCATACCACATGGATACCATTGTTGAACATACCACTGGACAGATCATGTCCATTGAATTTGATGAAAATGGATTGATAAAGCACTTGAGAAGGCATCACAATTGAAAAATCGAATAAACAGTAAAGCTCATGAAATTCAGAAAGGCAAACTCCGGAGATATACAGGCAATTGTAGAAATGATTGCCGATGATGCATTGGGCAGTACGCGCGAAAATTTTACTATTCCTTTGCCCAAAACGTATTATGATGCTTTTGAGCGGATTGATTCGGACAACAATCAGGAATTGATTGTGGTCCAAAACGAAGAAAACGAGATCATCGCGGTTTTTCAATTGACGTTTATTCCTTATCTGACTTACCAAGGTGGTGTTCGTGCACAAATTGAAGGCGTTCGAGTACACAAGGATCATCGGGGGCTGGGGATAGGTAAAACTGTGTTCGAATGGGCCATTAATAGGGCAAAGGACCGTAAGGCCCATTTGTTGCAATTGACTACCGATAAGAAACGGCCCGATGCCATTCGCTTTTATGAATCACTTGGATTTAAGGCCACCCACGAAGGCATGAAAATGCATTTTTGAACTTGATTTGTTTTGTTGCCAAGATTTAATTTATCCAATCTTAACCTAGGTTAAGATTGGATTTTTGTTTCTAGAGTAAGTTTGCTGAAAATTAGGTTTGTTGAGTAAGATTTACTCTATGCTCCAAAACTGAAAGATACATTTTATCATCAATCATCAAATAATCTATTACTATGAGACTTGCAGCAACTTTGGTATCCATAATTATTTTTTTGAGCTATTCCTGTAATTCCAGAAATGACGATTTCACGACCTTGCGATTGGAGCTTTTTACCTCGGATATGAAAAAATCGGTGGATTTTTATACAGGGATATTGGGTTTTACAATGGAAGGTGAGCAGATAAATTATTCCTATCAGCCAGTAAAAAGAGGGAATGTCATCTTTGGAATTGGTCCTCTAAGTAAACTTTCCGATGACCACCATTTTAATCCCAACCTAAACAATATTCAAAAAGGGTATGGGGTGGAAATCGTATTGGAGGTGGATAATGTTGCTGAGGTTTATGAGAAGGTCAAATCAAGTGGATATCCTGTGGATGTGCCCTTGACAACCCAAAGTTGGGGACTAACGGATTTCCGTGTTGTGGACCCCGATGGATATTACCTCAGAGTTACTTCAAAACAAGAGTGATGATTGCATGTATTCAGAGGAGTTTAAGTTTTTGACTCAAGATTAATTCATCAAACTATATTAGGTCAGTATTGGAGCGAAAAGTTCAACAGGTTTTTGCCTGCCCTCCAGTTCTATGTTGCCCAAAGGTTCCAATTGTACGTTATTTGGGGTCAGTTCATTAGCTAGCTCCTCAGAAATAACAATTTCCTTTTGCATAGGCTTGCATAACTTTTGTATCCGGGCAGTCACATTTAAAACATCCCCTGTAAAAAAAATTTCTTTCTTTAAAGCGCCTATTTCACCGGTTGTTACCTGTCCTAAATGTAATCCAGCCCTAAATGAAGGTGCAACTCCATAGGTCTGCTCAAAATAGGTGGATTTCTTTTGTAGACTTTGCTTCATGGCATAAAAACAACGGATGCAATTGTGGTTTTGCAAACCGTCATCTTTTTTCCATGTAACCACAATCTCATCCCCAACATATTGGTAGACTTCTCCTTTATATTTGATAATGGCTTCGGACAATTGATTATAATAATCACTCAGAAAACGAAAGTAGACCTTGTTCCCTAACTTTTCTGCAAGTGAGGTAGAAGATTTCATATCCAAAAACATAAAAACACGGGACTCTTCTTTAGGTTGATGGTATCTGCCCGAAAAAAAGTTGAGCAACACATTGTGCCCTAGATGGTCGCTGATACCCGAATAAAGTAACGAAACAAAAATACTGAAAGCCAGTGAGACCATGGTGCTCAAAAAAGTAGGGCTAAAGATGTAGTTTGAAAATTTCTGCCAGACCTGTTCATCCATAATGGTGGAGCCTAGTTCAATACTTGCTGCAATCGGGAAGGTCACCAGATTGATGACCAGCATAAACAAGAGATAGAAACCCATTTTGTACAATATTTTTTGCCAAAATGATCTGTTTTTAAACAGCCTGCCCAACCAAAGCACTTCCACTGCACCCATGGTGATACCAACCAGAAAAACAGCCAAGGAAGCGAAAAGGAAAATGTTCCAAGTTATGGTAATGTCCGTTTCAGGCCGTTGATTCTGGTATTCCGTGGCCATCGACTCTATGAGTAGAATAAACCAGCTCAATACCAACCAAATAATCCCAAATGGGAGGATGCGTTTTAGATAGTAACGAAACTTTGGATTCGAAAATAGGGTCATGGGGTAAAGGTAGGGTGAATTTGGATTTAAAGGTATGGCGAACTTGTGAAAACCATATGTACTTTTCAAAGCATAAATTATATGTATATCAAATTAGCGAAATAATTCAATCGGTCAGATGGATAAATCACTACTTTAGACCTGTTGTACTTTCAATGGTTTCATTTTCAGTATTTTGAAAATTTGATTTGGCAAAGGAGTACAATCAAAAATGCACACATAAACTATTCAAACTACATAGCGATGGTGAAGATCAACTACGCACAGGAATTCAATCGCTCCATCAAAGATCCAGAAAATTTTTGGATGGAACAGGCCGCCAACATTAGTTGGTTTCAAAAACCACAACGGGCATTGACCAAAGACGAAGATGGCTTTTACCGCTGGTTTAAGGGAGGAAAGTTGAATACATCCTATCTGGCGTTGGATTCCCATATTGAAAATGGGCGTGGAAACGATATCGCACTTATATACGATTCCCCGGTTACACAAACTATTGAAAAGTATACCTATTTAGAACTCAGAGATCGGGTTAGCCGATTGGCAGGTGGTATGAAACGCTTAGGGGTGGAAAAGGGCGATACGGTAATCATATACATGCCCATGATCCCACAAGCGGTCGTTTCCATGCTGGCCTGTGCTCGTTTGGGAGCTGTTCACTCCGTTGTATTTGGCGGTTTTGCACCGCACGAACTGGCCATACGTATAGATGATGCCAAGCCGAAACTGATTATAACCGCGACATCGGG
>CEOE01015457.1_pt1 | contig 20060 bp, 12 predicted proteins | sample 530211 | NCBI WGS metagenome assembly CEOE01 (sample SAMEA2619779, study PRJEB7988) | marine metagenome | isolation source: saline water (ENVO:00002010), including
TTCTTATAAATAGTATTATTATTTAGGAGATTAATATGCCGTTTGGTGCAATCGGAAGAACAATAGGTGCAATTGGAAGTGGAGTTGCGGGTGCAGTCGGTAGAGTTGCGGGATTTGCTTTAGACCAGATTCAAGAATTAGGAACGACACTCGGCCCCCTAACCAATCTTTCTATCAACGAACCAACAGAAGGTTATAACGGGCCACTTGTTTTTCCTCACGCATTACGATCACTTGACCGTCCATTGATCTGTTTAACTGCGTTTATTAAGGAAGACGGAGCATTGGATATTCGTCACATATTTCTTCCAATACCTGCAGAACTTTCTTTTACAGATTCGGCAAACTATAACGAACTTAATTTGGGTGCAATTACAGGAGCGGCATTAGGTGCAGCACAAGCTGCAGGAGGTGGTGCTGGTAGTGCTTTAGACGCGGCCTCAAATACTTTTAATCAACTCAAATCCTTGAAGGGTGAGAATGAGAGTCTTTCAAGTGTTGGTGCTGATGTACTACAGATAATTAAAGCAAACACAGAGACTGCTCAACAGGCTAGTCTATTATCGAGAACGATTGCAAATCCTAACACAAATGTAACTTTTTCTGGCCACGGAGTAAGACAGTTTACTTTTAATTTTAAGATGATAGCAAAAGACCCCGAAGAGTCAAACACTATTATGAGAATCCATGAAAGATTTCGGCACTATACTTACGCTAATCTAAAAGACGATGAAAACAATCTTTTGTTGTCTTATCCTCCTACATGGCAGATACGTTTTATGGCTCCTAAATATACAGCCACGACTGTTACCGAACAGGCAAACGGTGTATCTCTTCAAGAGATAACACACATTCCTAGAATCTTCTCTTGTTATCTAACAAATGTATCAACTACGATTAATGGTGAAGGTAATATGTATTATCACGACAATGCACCGTTATCTGTAGATGTATCACTAACTTATCAAGAAACAAGAGCTCTTACTCGAAATGATATCCGAGATATGGAGAATGATAAACTTGGAAACAGAGGTATTGACGAGAATGGTAATCCAAGTATAAGAACACAAAGACAAGAAAGCGTTGATGACGCAGTAGGTAATAGATGACATTTTTCGATCAATTTCCAAAAAGAAACTATGATCTCAAAAGAGATGGCAATCTGATTGAGATTCAAGACATATTTCGCAATGTAGATGTCAATGAAGAATTAATTGATACAGTATCCGCCTATCAGTTTTACCAGATTAAAGATGGCGAGAGACCCGATCAGGCTGCACGTTCACTCTACAAAAATGTAAACTATTATTGGACATTTTTTATTGTGAACGATCATCTAAAAAAAGGTTTAGAAGCGTGGCCCAAGGGCTATCAAGAACTTACTGAATATATTGCCGAAGAATATACAAAGTACACAATCATAGAACTTAAACCAGAAGATTTCAGTAAAGTAACTGCAATAAGTGACTACTCAAATTTAAGTATCAATCGAACACTAATCGATTCACCAAAAAAGTCACAGGGCAAGATATTTAAAGTTGACCCCGAAACAAATCAGATTTGGATTTCATCACCGTCTAATGATATCAGAGCTGCGTTTAGAGGTAGTAAACCAAATGTGCCATCTTTGCGAATTACTGATACATCTGATGGAGATGTATTTAGTCCTAGTTTTAGTCCAAGTGATGGTTGGGAGTTTGGGTGGCAAGCAACAGCATACTACAAAGATAGTGCCGGAAACAGAATTGGAATCTACGATTCACCTAAGCCGGGTAGAGTTACTTACTTTGAATTTGAAGAGGAAGAAAACGAAAAACTACGTTCAATTAGAATTGTTAAGCCCGACCAAATCGGTGCGTTTGTTGACCTATACGAAACCTTGATTAATGAGTAAAAACTTACAGAATAATGGAAAGGGTTTGTTTCCGAACTCTTTTAACATAAAAGAGATTCGACTTGAGAGATTTGATGGTAACGATGCTGTGTTTATTCAGCCTATTGTTACCAAATTAATAATCAATGAATCTATTTACACAAACTCTTTAACTGCAGAGATAAGTATTAAGGATACGGTAAATCTATTCGGAAGTTTTCCAATCATAGGAAATGAAAAGATAACAATCAAGATTGTTACAGATGTTGCTTTCGCAAAAGGTGGAAAAAGAACTATCAACCTTGATTTTTATGTTACGGATGTTCCTGTTTTCGGTAGAGGAAGAGAACCAAACGTTCAGGCATTTGTTCTTTCTTGTATTAGTCCACACGCGTACATATCATCTCTTAAACAGATATCAAGAAGTTTTAAAAATAACTTTGCAACAGAAATCAATGACATACTTTTAAATGATTTGTTTTTTGAGAATCAAATCTTTACAGGCGAGAGCCGCTGTGTTAGTACAGGAAAAGGTATTATAACAACTAGATCGCCTCTTAAAGCTATTGAGATGTTCCGTAATCGTTGTGCAGATAACGAGGGGAATCCATTCTACTTGTTTCAACGTCTTGATGGTAATATCTACTTTCTATCTTTGTCAGACTTGTTGAGTCAGGGGTCATACTATACCTATGTTTATTCAAAAGACTTTCAAGCAAATGCACAGACACTAAAAGACTATACCGAGAGAAAGAAACGTATTTTACAGATACAATCAAATCTTGAAATGAGTAAGATTTCACAAGCTAAAAATGGTAAGTATGCTTCTAGAAATAATTATCTTGATACTTCTTTAAAAACATTTAATACCTTTTCTTATGAAAAGTTACGGAGTCAAAATGATCTGAGCAACTTTTCCGAGTTTCAAGGTAAGCCATATTCAAAATATCATCAGGCGTATGACGTTTATATTCCTGTAAATGACCTTTCGTTTAGTAATGAAATAAGTCCGTCTGTTAAAAATATAAATGATATAAGAAAAAACAAAGCACATTTGATGCGATCAGCAGTTGCAGATTTAAATAATATGACACACGATGTAACTCTATTTGGCGATCTAGACTTAAACCCAGGCAGAGTAATTAATATAAACTTTCCAAGTGCAGTTGACCCACAAGTTTCAAAGAAGAATAGAGACTTTGATAAAACACTAAGTGGTCGCCATCTTGTAACCGAAGTAAGTCACCGTTTTGAAAATGAAGAGTATCAAATTAACTTGATGGCTAAAAGAATATGATTGTAAAAAGTACAGAAAATTTGGTGGGCAACCAATCCTTTATTTGGTTTACTGGTGTAGTAGAAGATATTCAAGACCCATTAGAAATGGGTAGAGTAAAAGTCCGTTGCTTTGGATATCACACTGCAGACAAAACAAAAATTACTACTGACGACTTACCATGGGCTTCTGTACTTATGCCCGTGTCTTCAGCAGCTATGGCCGAGATTGGCCAATCAGCCACAGGTTTACTTCAAGGAAGCTGGGTTGTTGGTTTCTTCCGAGATGGCACAAGTGCACAAGACCCTTTGATAATGGGTTCTTTACCAGCATATACAACTGTAAAACCTGAAAATCCCGAATTAGGTTTTGCTGATCCAGATGGTGTATATCCTCTTAAGACAGATGTTGCTGATAATCCTATAGCCTCCAAGAGTAATTTTACCGAGTCATACGCGTATGTCAAGAAAAAAGAATCGTATGATACGTATGTAAACATAGAAACAGCTAACAGAAAACAGTCTGCGTGGGCTTTACCAGATATAACAGCTGTAATAAATCCTGTTTATCCACACAACCATGCTACTGCCTTTGAGAATGATGCTAATACAGTTGAGTACGATTCTACTGCTGGTTCTGAAAGATTTTCCCACCTACATAAATCGGGGACATTCACCGAGATTGACACGAGTGGTAATGAGATGCACGTAATAACAAACAAAAGATATCAAGTGATTGCTCAAGGCGATAATGTTTATGTAAAAGGTGGGTGTAACCTCACAATCGAAGGTGGTTGTCGAACAAAGATTACAGGTGATTGGGACATCGAAGTGCAAGGAAATGTTATAAAAAATGTATATGGGAACGAGACTATTAAAGTCACAGGTAATCAAAGAGAAACGGTTGAAGGAACACTGAATCAATCCGTGACCGGAGCAGTCACAGAGTCTTATTCAAGCACACAAAATACTACAGCAAGTAGTGGTGTTACAATTAAGGGTGCTACGATTAACCTTAACTAAAACGAGGAAATAATATGCCGGCAGCTGCTAGGGGAAATAAAACAGACGATGTTGATGTAGTTCACGGAGTTGGGATAGGTTGTGGTGATCCATTCACATATAAAACTGATAAGTGCTCAGGTAATGTAATTATTAATGGGGATGGAGTAGTCAGAAAAGGAGACGCTATGCAATTGCATCCAACCCCACCCTTATGCATACCTCATGCGCCAGGTTTAGATTCATTCTCTTCAACCGTTTTTGCTAATGGAAAAAATTGCGGAAGAAAAGGAGATACGTTTTCATCTGGGCATGATATCGTAAGTGGTTCTGGTAATGTTTTCATAGGCGGATGATATAAATAGAGTCATGGCGGACGATTTTAATAGTAATATAGGTTCAACACGAGTTGCTGTAACAAAGAAATATAAAGATTTACCACTTTCTTTCTTACAGCACCCAGGCACCAAAGATATACGCCCTATCACTGATATCGATGCAGTAAAACAAAGTGTGAAAAATATAGTCCTAACAAACTTTGGAGAAAGACCTTTTCAGCCAGAGATTGGAAGTAACGTAACATCATATCTCTTCGAGCCAGCAGATGGTATGTCAGGATATATGATTGAAGAGGAAATAAAGAACGCTTTAAAAGAACAAGAACCGAGAGTGAACGGTGTTTCCGTAAAAGTATCAGCGAACATTGACAACAATGCACTAACAGCAAAGATTAGTTACAACGTTATATCATTAAATGTTTCAGTTAGTACGTCTTTCTATTTAACGAGGTTAAGATAAATGGCAACACAATTAAACACATCGGAACTTGATTTCGATCAAATCAAGGAAAACTTAAAAGAGTACTTCAAAAACAGTAATACTGAATTTTCAGATTACGATTATGAGGGATCGGGATTAAATCACCTTTTAGACATTCTTGCGTATAATACTCACTACAATGCAATCAATGCACACATGGCGGTAAACGAATCATTTATTGATACTGCACAGGTTCGTTCTAATGTTGTCTCACACGCAAAGTTAATTGGATATACACCAAGAAGTGTAAGAGCACCATCGGCTACGATAGCACTTAAAATTAAAAGATCAGATGGTAATGCTGAAACATCTGTTGACCTACCAGCTGGGACTACCTTTGAAACAACTGTTGGTGGCGTTGAATACTCATACCAAACATTATCAGAAGTAACATCTTCTCGCTATAATTCGACCTCTGGTAACTTTGAATTTGATTCACTTGTTATCAATGAGGGCACTAGCAAGACGAATCAATTTTTCTTTAATGATTCCAATAATCAAAAGTTTGTAATAAGAGACAAAAACATTGACACTTCTACGTTAAAGGTTACAGTTAAGGATAGTGCTACTGCACAGAACTCAACAACTTATAATCTCTATTCAAGTTTGGCTGATGTTACCACCGTAACACCTGTTTATTTTCTATCAGAAAACTATGAAGGTTATTACCAGATTGAAATGGGAGATGGAATAATCGGTAAGAAGCCCGTTACTGGTTCAGTGATTACTTGTACTTATCTTTCAACAAAAGCAGCTGAGTCAAATGGTGCTGCGGTATTTACCTTTTCCGACTTTCCTAGTGGAACTGAACAAGCCTCATCGGGTGCCATAACAGTTTCTTCGACAGCTGCAGGTGGGGCTGATAGAGAGTCAGTCTCAAGTATTCAAACAAATGCCCCCAAGAAGTTTATTACACAAGACAGAGCGGTAACAAACCAAGACTACATTGCAATAGTTAAGGATATTGTAGGTGACTTACAAGATGCTACTGTATATGGCGGCCAAACTCTTAATCCTCCGCAGTATGGTAAAGTATTCATTTCAGTAAAACCACAGTCAGGATTATTTTTAACAAGTCAACAAAAAACGGATTTGGCCACATCATTAAATTTAAAGAAAGTAGTTTCTGTCGTTGCTGAACTAGTTGATCCCGATTACACTTTCCTTTATTTTAATACTTATTTTAAATATGATACAAACCTCACCGACAAAACATCAGCTCAAATCGGGGCAGCCGTAAGAGAAAAACTTAGATCATTCAGTGGAACATTCTTGGAAACGTTTGGTAATAATTTCAGATATTCTAAACTCTTAGCTGAAATTGACTCGACTGATACTTCTATCAAAGGTTCACTAGCGCAAGTATTTGCGTACAAGACACTCACGTTTGACCCAGCAAATACCTCTGGAAATGATGTGTCATTCGGGTTTCCTTTGTTGGGAGACATAAATCAAAGCAACTCATTTATTTCTACTTCGGGATGGTTATATCGTGACACAACTTATTTCTTAGAAGACGTTGCAGTTCCTGGCGATATTGAAAAAAGAAGAATACAAAGATTTTACTTAACAGACCAAAACATTAAAGTTATCGAAAATAAAAATGTAGGGTTCTTATATCCAGAAACAGGTCGAGTAACACTAGATAGCCAAAAATCCGATGCAATCACAAATGTGGAGATACGTGTTACGCCACGTTCTTATGATATTCCCGGCATTGAGAATAAAATTCTTACTATTGATCTTGCTAAAACAAATATATATCCAGACTCTAATTTGTCAACTGTTTCTGGAAATATTATTCCGAACTCAATTTATAATATTTCACGAGAGAATATAGCGGGTGGGTATGATCCTTTCTCTTCTACAGGTGCATTTGTACCTCATACAATGTATGATCCTATAACTGGTATTGGATATTTAGCACAAACGTATGACGATCACATAAAATATGAAGCACTTGGTTATATACACACACAACCAGTACAATCAACTGCACCAGTTATTTCGGGTGGAACATCATCTACTACGACTACGACGACACCTACAACGACGACTACACCAGCTACAGGTGGTGGCGGATATAGTTACTAATGAAAAATTTAGAAAAAGTAAGAATTAATGAACTGATACCTGAGCAGTTAAGAGAAACTGCTTCTAATTTGGTGTCGTTCTTAAAGGTTTACTATACACAACAAAATGAAACAGATGCGCCGACTCAACTTCTAAGTTTTATAGATGAGAATCACGACTTAGACAGAATTGATAATGAAAGATTTATCGATGCTCTTGCACAATCTGTTGCTAAGGATGTTCCTAAATCCGACGTTGTTGAAAGAACACGACTTTTAAAAAGACTTGTTGATTATTATAATGCTAAGGGAACTGAAAAATCTGTTAAGATATTTTTTAAATTATTTTTTAATAAACTTGTTAGAGTTGCAGAGCCATGGGATTTAGTTTTATTTCCATCAGATGGAAGATTTGAAAAGAATATTTTTGTTCGTGCCGTTCCTAATTCACCAAACGCGATAACAAGTTCTTTAATAGGTAAAAGAATTTTTCAACTTAATGACTTTAATGAAAGATCGGCCTCGGGCGTTGTTGATAGAATTGAAAAGAAAGTATATGATGAAACAATCGTAACTCTTTACCTTGACCAAAGAACTGTATTTGGAACTTTTAACGAAAGAAATAAACTAATTGATGCCGATGGAAAAGAATACGGTAGATTCTATCGTACTCTTAAAAATATTAGAATTAATCCTAATAATACTGGCACTGGTTATAGTATTGGTGACAAGTTATTTCTAGACACACGAAATAATAGTTCCTTTGAAGCATTCGTTACAAGTGTTGATTCAGAGGGTAGGATTAAAGATGTCTCAATAGCTGATCCAGGCGCCGGTAATACTATTTCTAGCACAGCAACTGTTGCTTCAAGAGATTTCCAACGCTTTGGTAGAAATAATGAGCCAGCTAATAACTCGCCTCGTTCATTGTTTAGAATTAGAACAAACAATGAAGTGATGGGCCCGTTTTCACCCGCAGAGTTTAATTATGATTTGGAGTTTGGTGTATTAGTCGATACACTTGGAAAAGATACGACATACAAAGGTAAGTTGTCAAATATAACTGTAACAAGAGATAGCGATTTATATCAACCTTTTGCTTATGAAGTTGTTTCGGATGTTTCTTATAATGAGTGGAAAAAATCATTTACAGATTTGATACATCCCGATGGATACAGAGTTTTTAGCAGATTTATAAGACAGTCCAAACCGGCTGTTGGTTTTGGTTTTAATAATTCGATACTTGAATTGAGAGGTTTGTTTTCCGAGGTTTTCCAGCCAGGAGATGGTAATACAATACCATACATCTATAACGGTTTTAATTTTAAAGGGGAAAGGAATTTCACTGGATCACCATCTGTAGACAGAGCAGATGAAAATCTTTCTTTTAGTGCTACTTTTGGCCTTGCAAGACAGGATTATACACTTTTTCAAAATAGAGATACCGCAGATGAAGTATTCATGCTATCAAGTGAGCCATTAGCCCAGACTCTTACTTTACACACCACCGAAACCGTCGGCATAACACGTTTCTTTAATGGTAAATCTCTTTTCTTAAAAAGAGATACAGAACAAACTGTACAGATTAATCCAGACCGGACTGAAACTAGCGGCTTTACAGGAGACCGTGATTTATATAATGGTAAAGTTCAGTATAGGCTAAACGTTCGCGATGCTCTCGACCTTGACGTATATAGAATAAGATGGAGTGGCAGTGAATGGGAAGCTAGCTTAGAGGGAAGTTCTTTTGGGTCTTTGGTCAGCAATGTCATGTACACTAATTCTGCAGATTCACTTCAGCCACCCACCAATGGCTGGATATTAACAGCTGCTGGGATTGGATACGGCGGTACTAAACTTTTGTCTTTAACTAGAAGTGATTTCATACACGAGGTAATTGCTGCAGAAAATGATACTCCTATACTTTTTCCAACCAAGGGTGTGAGAAAGTTTGATAAGGCTGATATCGAAGAAGTATTTTTAGAACTTGCGGGAAGAAAGTCTTATCCTGAGAATAATTATTTCATGGAAGATTTTGTAAATGAGAATCCAATCGGTGGCGGGTTTCTTTAAAAAAATGGATAAATAGAATCATGGCTATATCAACTACATCTACACAATCATCAGAATTATTATCTGGGGCATCCTTTGATTTTCTTCCTTTTGCAATTAAAGATAAGTTTCTAAACTCATTTGAAAGTGATCTTGATTCAATTCCGTTGTATGTATTTTACGGAAGACCACAGGCATGGGACTCCCCAAATGGTTCTGATTCTCCTACCAAGCCAAACAATTCATTTTCTTCTGAGCTATCAATACGGCAAAATATGATGTCTCTTTCTAAAGTAGAAAGGTCTGATACTCGTATTGCGTTTGTTTCAAAACCTTGGTCTAAAAAAGTATTTGGGCAGTATGATATTGATAAAGATTATGATACACCAAACAGTAGAGATTTTTATGCTTTCCAAAATGTTGTAAATGCAAATAATTATGGTGCGGTCTATAAATGTTTAGATAATAATGGTGGTGTAACCAGCACAGATCGGCCTGAATTTAATCCTCAATCTGCACCCAAAACACTAGACGATGGCTACAAATGGAAGTATATGTTCACTATTAGTGGTGCAGAGCTATCCAAATTTCAAACTGTACAAGATGAAGTAAATCCAAACTATCTTCCGATTAATACTGATTCAACTTACAGATCAGACCCAGGCACTATTGATAGAATTAGTATAACTGCAGGAGGTTCAAGCTACAGCCCTCCGGCTAATACTGTTTTCTCAACCATAGATAACAATACTCCCATTGCAGTTTATGTCGATGGGGACGGTGATAAAATTGAAACAAGCACAATTAAAATTTCTGAGATTACAGCCGCAGGTGGTATTAACAGTCTCGATTCCAATAAAAATGATTTTACTTCGACTAGAGGAGCGGGATACACGTTAAGTGGTAATGCTTATAGTAATTGGTCAGCTGTAAAATTTGTAGAAGTTAATGCAAGATCAACACAAAACTCTCCAAATAGAAAATTTGCGTATGGACTTGCTAAAATTAATCAGAATAATACCATTGATTCGCCTGGTGATATAAAAGTAATTGTTAGTGGTGATGGTTATGCACAAAATTCAGCTGTTAAAATCGTACAATCATCTACACTTGCGTATGCCACTGTATCAAATGGTTCTATCTCTAAAATAAATATAGTAACCGTCGGAAAAAATCATAGAGACGCAACTATAGTCCCTGTTTCAAACGGTACTGGATTTGTTGGTAAAGCTCAGGTTTCTCCGATTAATGGTCATGGTTCAGACTCAAGAAAAGAACTCATTGCAGACGCTATTTTCATTAATAACAGAGTATCAACTGCAGCAATTACGGGGCAAGATCCAATTGACTATGATTTTTCTTCGGTAAATGATTTTAGACAAGTTGGATTAATACAGGCACCCGACGGCTTGAACGGAGTAAGTGTGAGCTCCAAAACTCTAACGGCTAAATATAAAATTGAAGTCACAGGAGACTTTCAGGTAGATATTGATTCAATTATTATAGGTAATGCTAGTGGAGCTAAAGGTAGAGTTGTAGACATATTCGACAAGGACGGCGGTGGTAAAACCGTAAGATATTTAAAAGTTGGATCAACAAACTTTACGGTGGGTGAGTACGTTTTAATAGAGGGGCAGGAGTTAGCAACAAATCACCAAATTGAAACGATCACACTGCCCGAAGTTGATGTGTTTTCAGGCGATATTTTGTTTATAAATAACAGTAGTAAAGTTGAAAGAAGTTCAGAACAATCAGAAACAGTCAACTTCATCATAACATTCTAGGATAAAAAATGGCAATTACAAGTTATAATACAGCACCATACTATGATGATTTTAACACGCAAGACGCTAATGGTAGATCTGCAGCGGATAAAAATTATCTTCGTATCTTATTTCAACCCGGCTTTGCTGTTCAGACTCGTGAACTTAATCAAATGCAATCGATTCTTCAATCACAGATTGATAGATTTGGCTCATCTTTTTACCGTGATGGTCAACCAGTTATTGACGGAGAATCTACGTATCAGGATGAAATAATTTACATTGAAGTTGAGCCCCTGTCAACTATAACCGCTGATGATTTAATTAATAATCTAAATTTACAAGTAAGCTTAGATGTAAGACCAACAGGAAATGAAGGAGATAGTTATCTTAAGATTTTAAAGTCAGAAAAGATTTCAGACTCAAGTATTAGAATATATTGCACACCAATCTCTCTATCAGATGATAGTCCTAACACTTCTTTGACTGAATATATTCCTATAGATGCACCAATTTTTTACCACCAAGATACTAGAAAATTAGCCGATGGAACTACAGCCGACGATACAGATGGTATTGGAACTGTTACAGCTGCTGGTTATGGATTTGGTGGAAGTGTAGAAGAGGGTGTTTATTTTATTAAGGGCTGTTTTGTACACACACCAAAATTAGTTAGCTACTGGATAAAGTCTCAAAAAACAGAAATTCCAAAAGGAGATTTATCTTTAAGAATTGATGAAAATATTATTACTTCAAATCAAGACGAAACGCTACTAGATAATTCATCAGGTAGTTATAACTTTGCAGGCCCTGGTGCTAATCGTTATCAAATCTCGCTTTCTCTTATTTTTGACGAAGATGGAAGTTCTCTTTTAAATATACCTAATCAAAGTGCCGGTATCTTTCAGAGAGGGACAACTAGATCGTTTGATATTGCTAGACTTTTTACTATAAGTGCAAAGGGTTCGATTCTTCAAGAAAACATTACCAAAGACGAATTTGAATTTGAAAAGAAGATAGCTAAAAGATCGTATGAAGAATTTGGTAACTACACTTTAAAACCTTTTAAATTATCAATAAGAAACTTTGAGAATGATACTGCCGGCAATGAAGGTAAATACACTGAATCAGAGATTGAAGATAATAAACCTTTTAATGTTTCCACTTTAATTGATGCACGTAAAAAGTTCTTGGTTGAATTAGAGGGATCAACTGCCTACTTGAACGGTTTTAGATATGAGTTTCCTCAAACAACAACTCTAGCTGTTGATCGGTCTAGGGCAGTTGAGTCACCCCTCACTTCTGCAATTTCTTTTGATGTTGGTAACTATGTTGACATTGAGCTCAAAGATTCACCGCACGGAAGATTTTCGGTACTTGATGGGAATCCCGAAAGTGCATTAGCCGATGGGAATGCTAACTCACCTAGTGTAAGATCATCTTCTCCATCGAATGTTATTAACTCTGAATTTTTTGCACCCAATAGCCCCGGCTTCAAACCAGTTTTAAAATCTCTGGTCTATAGAGGTGACAACGATACAGATGGCACGATTAAGTATAGAGCATACCTTTATAATGACGTTTCTATTGATGATGTTAAAAACGTATTTCCTGGCTTAAAAAATAAAGATTCACTTGTTTCTTTATCTGGAGGCAGCAGTGATAATACCGTTAAAGTACAAGATAGACTTTCAGGTTCTAGACTCTTCAAACTACCTTATGATAATGTACAACGTGTGTCAAGTGTAAGTTATACAATTTTGCACTCTTTTTCTCCAGTATCAGCTGGTTCATTAGTAGCTGGTAAAAACACTCTTGGGCCGTTTGATACATCAAAGGCCGGCGGAGGAAGCTTTATCGGTACAACATCTAGTGATAAATTTGATTATACTATCATTGAACATAACTCGCCTGGTGATTTAAGAGCACACGAAAGAATCATTAATCCAGAAAACTACGATATATCCTCTTCAAGCACAACTACTTCTCTAACATTTGAAGATATTGCAGATGATGCCGATGGTTCGCCGTTTGGTTTTAGAAGAGGCAGAAGATACACAGTTATCGCACCAATTACAAAAAGTGAAATATCTAGCTTTAGAACCAAAACTAAAATTGGTTCCGCTTCGCCTGGCACAAGAGCAAATCATGGAAAACTAGGTCACACAAACTTTTCGCCTGACGAATTTGGTGAAAAGGCCACTGGAACAATTATTGAGCTGGACGAACAGGATGTCATTACTTCTTCAATTCGTATTTCTGCTGATGAAAGTTCCGGCACAAACCAAAATTCTTTTACAATTTTGTCAGACGGCTATGACAATCCTGATTTTTACGGAAAAGTTAAAATTAAATTAACTGAACCAATTGATTTTGATTCACCTAATTCACCGCACATTACCTTTGAGTATTATGAACATAGTTCTACTGGTGATTTCTTTTCAGTAAACTCGTATGGTAACTATACAGCAGATATCGATCACTCAATAGAATATACAGATATTCCAAAATATAAAGGTCAGTCTTTAGGCGACTTTTTAGATTTCCGTAGAAAGATCGATTTCACAAGAGACACAGACGCAAACGGTAATAGTCCGAAAACAGTTCACGTTTTACCAAGTAAAGAGGGTTCAGTTAAGTTGACTCATTACTTATCTCGAAAAGATAGAATTGTTTTAGAGCAGTCTGGTAATTTAGCTGTCATTACAGGAAGACCTGCTATAAATCCGGTTATGCCAGAAACTCCACCAAGAAGTATGACTCTATACACATATTTCACACCTGCATATACAGGAGATGTAAAAGACATTGAAGTAGTGTATTTTGATAACTCACGTTTCACAATGAAACAAGTTGCAGGTCTTAAAAAGAGAATTGAAAACATAGAATATCTTAATGCACTTTCTGTTTTAGAAAATCATACTATCCGAAAAGCAATCTTAAATGAAGATGGAACAGAAAGATTTAAGATTGGTATGTTAGTTGATACCTTTAAGAAAGATTCTTTTGCAGATGCTTTGAATCCACAGTATCTAGCAGCAATGGATAAAGAAAATGGTGTATTAAGACCATATTGTTCTCAAAAAAGTTATAGACTTTTTTATCAATATCCTTCAGCGACATTGGCGGCTGATAAACAAGATAATGTAGAAGTAGCAACCGACTACTATGATAGCTCTGAAGCGTCATCTTTTAATTACAATGTTACACAAAGAAGAATTGATTTTACAGGTGTTAAACGTCCTAATAGTATTTTTAGTAAAGGTTTCCCACTTGATGAAGATGAGGGGCATTTTATTATGATGAGAGTTTCCCGGCGGTTGCCGGAAGCACAAAACACTCGCGCACCTGAATATAGTATGCGGTCTCAAACAAGTATATTTAATAATCTCGGCGTACTTGTTGGCGGGGGCCAGACTACCACATTCCTAAGAGGATTAAACACACAAAGAAGAGTTATATATACTAAGTATCAAGATAATCCTGTAGCCTACAGGTGGGAAGTTCAGTCGTATGATGCCGGCACTAACACTTACTCTACCTTATATTATCCGACTACTACAGGAACAGATGGTTATAACGCATCTAATCCGGTTAATGTAACTGGTTGGAGAACAGTTGAAGACTCAACAGCAATTACATCAAATGGCGTAAGAGCAAATTTCCGCGATACAATGAGAGATATTAGCGGTGTTACTGATACTTCTGTAGAAAATGCAGATACTAAAATCAAAAGATCGGCTACTGCTAAAAATGCAAATAGAAAAGTTCGGAGTGGTACAAACAACGTTGAACAACTTTCCACTTGGTTGGGAGAAAAAAAGGCAACTACTTCACAACCATTAAACGCGGTTGAGGGTGTTGGTGTAGAACCTCTTTTCGAGCAAACAAATTGTACAAGAACTCTTTCTATACAACCGTTTGAAAATGCAGTGTATCAAGGTAAAGTAAAACTTTCGCCATCGTCTGATGAGTGGGTTTCAACAAATAGAAGACCAGCTGTTGTTTCCGTTAATGATTCGGCTAACCAAGTAATCCAATTCTTACAAAATGAAACAGCACTGCTTGATGGATTAACAGGAACAGAGTGGAATTCATGGCAAACCACGTGGTCATCTACAGAGTTTGAAGAAAGTATCACTCGTGAAAGAGGTGTTAGATTAGTAGGCGGTAGAGAAGTTAGAAACTTCAGCAGAAGATGGCCAATTACTGCTACACGTACAATCGTTGATCGAACTGTAGAAGAAAGCATACGAACTGGTGTGACTAACGAACTGAGCTTTAGCTCTATAGAGGAATCCAATGGAGATAGAGTTGTTAATATTAACGTTGTACCATTTATCCGTTCTCGCGATATTGGTTTCTACGCTTCGGGGTTAAAACCAAATACACAAGTATATGTTTTCTTTGATGGTGTTGATGTAACTAGATATTGTGCACCAACTGCAGGTTTTGTTGAGTATGGACAACACGAAGATGTAACAGTTTATGATGACAGGAATCAGGCTCTTCCAGATTCTAGAACAAATGGTGCATTTACGTCAACAGAATTAAACCATTACGCTATACCGATGGTCACAACAAGTGAAACAGGTGAATTTTTCGGTACATTCCGTATTCCAAACTCTGATACATTACAGTTTAAAACAGGTGTAAAACAATTTAAAATAACTTCTTCGCCATTAAATAATGATGATGAGGCTGATACTTTTGCAGAAGCAACTTATTCTGCTAGAGGATTCATTCAAGATGTTGTTGAAGAAATTACTTCAACACGTGTTCCAGAAATTGTAACAACACAAAGACAAGAATCAAGAACAGTTGTAACTGATAGAAGTAGAGTTGAAAGATGGACATACGATCCAGTTGCTCAGACGTTCTTGATTGACGAAGAAGAATATCCCGATGGTTTGTTCGTAAGCGATGTTGATCTATTCTTTGCTGAAAAACCAGAATACATTGCAGATGCTCAGGTTTATATTGTTACGGTGGAGAATGGTATTCCTACTACTACAGTTGTACCGGGCTCTCACGTGACTCTTCCATATCAAAGAGTAAATGTTCCGGCCGGAGGAAGAAACGAAACTAACGGCGGTAATATTCTTAGTACTCCAACAAACTTTAAATTTGATAATCCAGTCTATCTTGAACCAAGAAAAGAATACGCACTTGTTGCATTTTCTAAATCACCAGACTATAGGATTTGGGTTGCTGAACTTGGTGGTAGTAATTTAACAAACCAAAATCTACCATTAACAACCAACTCAAGCATTGGTGTACTTCTTAAATCACAGAATGGTAGAACTTGGACACCAGATCAGATGAAAGACCTTATGTTCAGATTGAATAAAGCAGTCTTTGCAACAGAAGGTTCATTCGCATTCCACACACAAGCAAGTGCTGAGAACGGAGGAAATACTCAAGGGCTTGCTCTTTCGAGTGGGTCAGATAGGTTCTCTGCATTCAATATTTTTGATGAAACTTTACTTCTTCCTAAATGTACCATTAACTATAACGTTGACTTCCTGAAAACTGACGGAAGCGCTTTATCAAAAGTTACCTTTGGTATTCCTAAAAATTGTAAGAGTAGAACCACCTACGAACTTTCAAAAGAAATTAATACTGGAAGCAGCAATGATAATGTCAATAATATTGTTGTGACCGCAAATGTTACAGCACCAGACAGAGGTGACGGATTTGCTGATATTGGCCCAGTAATAGACTTGGAAAGAATGTCATTATTAGGAATTAGAAACAGACTTGAATCTGCAACAACTACAAACAATGATACACAAGGATACATCTCAAAACGTGTTGAGCTGACTAATCCAGCACAAGATGTTAGACTATTCATTGCAACAAATAGACAGTTTGCAGAAGCCAATTTAAATGCTTATGTCAAGACAAGACTCATTGAATCAAATGACACTCCTTGGGATGAGCTGGATTGGAAGAGAATGAAAATAGAATCTATAAATGGTGGTACAGTTGCTGGAACAGGAACTGCAAATAACTCACCTGTATTAGCAATAAATACAGATTCAGATACATTCACGGAGCATGAATTTAAATTTTCAAATACATCTCCGGCTGAGTTTAAAGAATATGCAATCAAGTTGAGTTTCACTGGTGATGATGCAGCTAAGATTGTAAAAGTAAAAGATTTAAGAGCAATTGCTACAATATAATGAACGAATGGAAAAGAGACAGTTCCGGTGCTTTGATAAATAACGATGTTGATGCCTATAAACTACATAGGGAAAAACAGAGAAAAACACGACAACAACAGAACAAAGTAATTGAACTCGAAAATAGAGTTAAAGATTTAGAAGAGAGATTAGATGCCGCAATCAGAAAATTTGAAAATCAAGGGTGAAGTCACTCTTACAGCTACTTCTAAAGACGGTGAAGTACGCAAAAAGAAGATTCAAAACTTGGTTGTTGATGAAGGACTTAATGTTCTTATTGCAAAAATCTTTAACACCGATGGTATTCCTTATAGAAATGCGTTTCAAACTACTGAAGCAGGTAATGCTCCTAAATTTTTTCAAGGAAGAAAAAATCTTGATGTCTATTATGATATAGCTGAAATTGCTGTTGGATCGAATAATTCACCTCAATTAAGTACCGACACATACGCAACTACAATAAATGTTGGAACTAAGATAACTAAAAAATATAATAACGCAAAAGTTGGATCACCAGTCACACCAAGCAATGCTTTGTTCGTACAAACTGATTATAATGCTGATTCGCCTGATACACTTTCAAATTCAAATAATGATCCTATTCCTATTCGCGAAGTTTTACTAATTGCAGCAGCTTATGATAGCCCGGGTGATTCTAATCCAAATAGAAAACTTATTGCACGAACAGTATTAACAAATTCACAAGGATTTTTAAAATATAAAACAGATCGGTTGACAGTTGCTTGGAAACTACAATTATCAGCAGGGAGCTAAGAAGAGAAAATGGCAATTCAGATAAGAAATAAACTAACTGATCCCGACAACTATAGAATAATAGATGTAAAGGTTACTGGTGTATCGTATAATCCAAACGATGATAGAACAACATTAAATGTTTTAAATACAGACACTAACCACGATTATGTAAAAGCTGGTCAATTTGTAATTCCTATGCGGAATGAATCATCTCCTTCTGCAATTAAACATCCTCTCGTATCACTAAAAGTTGTTGGAACATTTAAAGATGATGCATCACGTAAGATATTCATAGAAGGAAACCAACTTGCAACAACTGATTCGCCTTCGGGTGGTAACGGTTTCTTCCAAAACGATTCTCCAAATGATACGCCGTATCAAACTACTGGATTTAGTGTTTCTCAAATACAAGTAGGTAGAAGATATAGAATTACTGATGTTGGCGTTGGTACTTCTTGGGATAAGTTTGGTGATCTTAACACTGGTGTTGCAACTACTGGCACAATAACTGCAGCTAAAGATGTTTACTTTAGAGCAAATGCTTCTGGTTCAGGTGGTGATTCACCACAAATTCCTCGGTTCGATAGTCCACGTGTTGGGGCAGGGGGAACACGATTCCACAACAGTCCAGAAGCCAATTATAAAATTTTCGGACTAACAGGCGATCTCTCTGATGTGAACGGTATTTACAACTATATCTCAAGTACATTATGGAGACACGAAACCAACAACATTGCTATTCAGAAAAGGGCTGGAGCTGGAGGTGGATTACAATGGGCAATCTATAACCCATCTACAAGTCAAGTATTTTTTGAAGACTCAAATATTGTTTCAACATCTAATAGATTAGATTCTCCAGTTAGTGATACACCACAGGTCTCATTTGAAGATAGAACTGCAACAATTGCAAGTGAATTTCATGGCAGTGGTAAAGTAACAGAGGTTGCAGCAATATCTACTATTATTACTGATGACTTACCTTTAACAAATGCTGAAGTCGATAACAACTTTACAGAACTTGAAAAAACAAAAGTAAGTAATGATGGTTCAATTCCTATTAACGGAAACCAATTAGTACGCGGTAAGATAACTGCAGACAACTTAGATATTACTACACAAATTAACGTAAAAGATAAAGTTGCACTGGGTACAAATACATTTTTAAATGCCGATACAAAAGATATTGAATGTAATAACATATTTTTGTCTGGTGAAATAACAGACACGACCTTGTTCAATAAGTATAAAATTGTACAATTTCCTCATAGTTTCTTAGCTTATTATAATACAGCTAAGAAAGCACTTGAACCAACAACTGCGTTGTTCTTTGAAGATGTATCTTCATTTACAGTTAGTAGTAATTTTTATACTTCATCGGCAGGTAAACAATTTCATATTAGAAGAGTAAACCAGCCAGAGGGTTATATTCTAGTTTCTGAAAGTACAACAGAAGCTAGTTTTAGAATTGGTGAAACAATTACCTCACATGATAATGCTGGGCCAATTCTGAAAGTCTTAGCCCCAAAAAATTATTTAACACCAAGACAAAACATTAAAATATTCGGAATCCAACAGAGAGCAGAGACAGGATATATAACCGCGGTTGACAGCGCAACAATTACGATGGACACTGCATCGGCAGGATTTACTGTAAGTAAGCCGGCTGGGGGACAAGTTGGCACAACGTCTTATACATATAGAATTGCATTAATGGATAAGAGAACTGGAAGAATTAGTGAGCTTACAGCAGTTGCTGCTGATGGTTCACACACAGTTCAAAACCAGCTAACACCTGAATTGATGGATGCAAATAACTATAATATCATTAGTAATGTTACTAGAAATAATATATATAATATAATATTACTTTATAGAAGACTGAATGGCGCAGGTGAATATAAACTTGTTAATATATTTGATAACGATGAAATATCTGGAACAACTAATATAACATTAAATGACTATGGTTTGTATGATAAAACCGATTGGGGTGTTTATACTGATACAAACGGTGCTTATAATTTAAGAACTAATCCAGTTTATGTTCCTCTAACTGATACAGAAAGAAATGAGGCAACTAAAATTGCTCGATCTGATGAAAGAGTGGGTATTGATCTTCCGCCTGTTGGAAATAAAACAAAGTTTGACAGAGGATTTCTAGAGACACGTGTTCACTCTGTAATTACTCCTACTAGCAATAGTCCAATTTTATTCAGAATTGAAGAAACAAAAAGAACAGATTCACCAAATATCAATGAGG
>CEOE01046377.1_pt1 | contig 19658 bp, 13 predicted proteins | sample 530211 | NCBI WGS metagenome assembly CEOE01 (sample SAMEA2619779, study PRJEB7988) | marine metagenome | isolation source: saline water (ENVO:00002010), including
TGTCTATACAGAGGAGCCAATAATACTTATAGTTTAGTTGTAGAAGGGGAATGCCCCGTAGAGTTCCAATGTCGGTACGACCCAGGGGGGCAAGAGCCTAATATAGACAGCGTAGTAGATTCATTAAACGATAGTTTTAAGAGGTAAAATGACACAGAAAACACTAGAAAAAGGTTCAGTTTGGGAGAAAGCTGACACTAATGGGGATGGTGTCGTAACGGATAGAGAGATGGCTATCAAAGAGCGTATGGTGCTTTTGGAAAACAGAGACAAAAAAGAAGATCAACAACGCTATCTTGTATGGTTTTCAGCACTTACAGTAACAGCTTTTATCATAGTGCTAATGACACCCCTCGTTCCTATAGAAAGAATTGACCATCTCTCAGGAATCGCTGAAATTTGGGTATTATCGAATATGGGCGTTTTGGCCTCTTTCATCGGGTTTAATCAACTTGCAAAGAGAGCAGATAAAGGAGAAGTAAAATGAGTTTACTAACTACACTTGTTGGACCTGTTACAGGATTACTAGACAAGTTTATAGAAGACAAAGATCAAAAAGCTGCCTTGGCGCACGAGATAGCTACTATGGGCGAAAAACACGCGAAAGAGCTGGCGCTCGCGCAAATTAAAGTAAATCAGGAAGAAGCCAAGGGAAATTGGTTTCAGTCGTCGTGGCGACCCTTGATTGGCTGGATCTGCGGGCTGTCCCTCGCTATAAATTACCTCGTATCGCCAATCTGTGCAGGGTTTGGTGTAATTATTCCACAAGCGGACATGAGTGTAATGATGCCGTTATTGCTCGGAATGCTAGGAATTGCGGGGATGCGCAGTGTAGATAAGGCGTTTAAAACAGACACAAAGGGGAAACAAAATGGCGTTTAAATTATCACAAAGAAGTTTAGGACGATTAGATGGAGTAAAAAACGAACTACACTCAGTTGTTACTCATGCCATCACAGTGAGCAACGTCGACTTCGGAGTGATCTGTGGTTTAAGGACGGAAGCAGAACAGGCTGACCTTGTAGCTCGTGGAGCATCACAGACACATAAGTCAAAACACCTTACGGGAGATGCCGTCGATTTAATGGCGTATGTTTCTGGACGGGCGAGCTGGGAGTTGAACCTGTACGATGACATAGCTGATGCAATGAAAGAAGCAGCCGTGCGAGAAGGCGTTAAAATTAGGTGGGGTGCGGCATGGCACATAGACGATTTCCGTGATTGGGAAGGTACAGCAGAAGAAGCCATGAACGCCTACATAGACCTACGTCGATCTCAAGGTCGTCGCCCGTTTATAGATGGACCACATTTTGAGTTGATGTAAGACAATGCCTCTAAAGAAGTTAGTATTTAAATCTGGTGTAGATCGTGAGAACACTCGTTACGCTAACGAGGGTGGATGGTTTGACTGTGATAAGATACGTTTTCGTCAAGGTAGTCCTGAAAAGATAGGGGGATGGACACGTATATCTGCTAACACGTTTATAGGAACAGCACGATCTCTACGTGCTTGGACAACTCTTGGTAGCATACCTTTGGTGGGTGTTGGCACACATAAAAAGTTTTTTATAGAACAAGGTGGAGCATACTACGATGTAACTCCCGTGCGTAAAACTACAACAAACGCTGCTAGCTTATCGGCATCGAACGGATCTACCACAATAACTGTGACGGACAATGGACATGGTGTGGGTGTAGGAGATTTTGTTACTTTCTCAGGGTTTGTAACTTTAGGAGGTAATATAACAGCGACAGTGCTGAATACAGAACATATAGTCACAGCTGTCACATCAGCAAATGTATACACGTTTACAGCTACAGCCACAGCTACGGGTAGTGACTCAGGTAATGGTACATCTGGAGCAGATGAAGTGGTACAATACCAAGAAAATATAGGTAAAGAAGGCCAGACTCCCATCACAGGTTGGGGCGGAGGTGCATGGAACGAGTCAGGTACAACATGGAACAATAGTGGTACAACCACATTTGGTATTCGTTTATGGCATCAACAGAACTTTGGAGAGGATCTTATAATAGGGTTTAGAGGCAGTGCTTTATACGTGTGGGACGCTACAAACAACGTTTCTACTAGAGCCGTAGCTGTAACAGGACTAGCAGGTGCATCAGGTGTGCCTACCACACACAACAATGTAGTGGTGTCCGACGTGAGTCGTTTTGTTTTTTGCTTAGGGGTTAACCCAGTAGGAAGTTCTGACATAGACCCCTTGTTGATTAGATGGTCTGACCAAGAAAGCTTAGTGGACTGGACACCTGCAGCCACAAACCAAGCAGGTAGTTTACGTCTTTCGCAAGGTTCTGAGATTGTTGCAGGGGCAAACTCACGTCAGGCTGTGTTAATTTGGACAGATGCCGCGTTATACAGCTTACAGTATGTAGGTGCGCCCGTGGTGTGGGGGGCTACGTTGGTTGGAGAGAACATATCCATAGCCTCTAAAAATGCTGTGGCGTACGCAAACGGTGTAGCTTACTGGATGGGTACAGATAAGTTTTACAAATATGATGGTAGAACTGAAACCCTGCCTTGTAACCTACGTAGGTATGTATTTAATGATTTTAACAGCGATCAGACAGATCAGGTATTTGCAGGGACAAACGAGTCGTTCAACGAGATATGGTGGTTTTACTGTTCTGCTAGCTCAACTGTGCCAGATAGATACATCATATATAATTACTCTGAAAACGTGTGGTATTTTGGCAACTTAACACGCACAGCATGGGTAGAGTCAGGTGCTAGAGACCACCCACTAGCGGCTACCACCTCAAGTAATTTAGTAGAGCATGAACAGGGGCTAGATGACAACGTCACAGGCACACCTGCAGCGATAACCGCGTTTATAACCTCTGCGGACTTTGATCTTGATGATGGGCATAGGTTCTTTTTAGTAGACCGTGTATTACCTGATGTGACTTTTGACGGGTCTACAGTGGATAATCCGTCTGTCACCTTAACACTTGACCCCCTAGAATCTTCAGGTTCAGGTATAAAGTCCACTCCTTCTGAGGGCGGAAACAGTGATGCTACCGTAACACGTTCTGCTACGACACCTGTGGAGGCTTTTACAGACCGTGCTGACATACGTGTTAGAGGACGACAGCTAAATTTAAAGATACAATCAGCTAGAACAGGCGTACAGTGGCAGTTGGGAGCTACCCGACTCGACATGCGTCCTGATGGGAGACGATAGTGCCTACATCCAAAGGAATAGATGTTCAGTTTAGATCACCTCCTCTGCCCTTACCTAGCACGGAGTATAGTAAAGAAGAGGCTATGAAGTTAAACGATGCGTTGCGTTTGTATTTTAATCAGGTTGACGAGCAGTTTAGAAAGACCGATTTAAAAAGCGAAGTCGATGCTCAATCGTGGTTCTTAGGATAATGGCAAATACATTTAAAAATGCAAAAGTAGACCTATCAAGCACAAGCATAACCACGTTGTATACATGCCCTGCAAGCACCACAGCCATTGTAAAATCTATATTAGTATCTGAGGACTCAGGTAACGCTGATACTATAACATTGACCCTAACGAGTGGGTCGGATGTGTTTAGCCTATATAAAGTAAAGGCTGTAAGTGCTAATGCCACGGTAGAACTGCTGTCTGCACCTCTCGTTGTAGATGCTTCAGAGATATTAAAGGTAACAGCAGCAACGGCTAACAGACTGCACGTAGTAGCTAGTTTGCTGGAGATAACGTAATGGAGCTAAAAGACAGTAAGAAAGAAAAACTAAGTTATAACCAAGTGTTGTTTGGCGCTATAACAAATCTTAGAGGTTCAGGTCAAATACCAGAAGATGTACCTATGAAACAAGCAGTAGGGTTAATTTTGCAGGAGATAGGCGAAAAAAATGTGCAGACAGTCCAAGTGGGCAACACCATATTCTTGGGGGTACGCAATAAAGAAAGAGATAATATGTACGTGAGAATATACAACATGGATGTAGGGCGTAATATTATAAACAATATGTACCAATATGGGGCTTTTTTACAGAAAAACGGTGTAACACACGTCAGCGCACGTATAGGTAACGAGCGACTACTGCCAGGGTTACGCGTGTTGAAGAAAAAGTTTGAAGAAAAGGGTACAAAATTAGAAGTAGTGGAGCTAGAAAACTCTGCAGAATATGGTATGTTTGTAAAGTTTGGAGATAAACCACTTATGGAGGCTGCGTAGTGGTAAATGCTATAGAAGAGGTATTTGACACAGTTGGGGATGTCATACGTCCTGTGGCAGATGTTGTTGGTGATGTTGTGAGACCAGTTGCTGATGCTGCGGCTGACGTGTTACGTCCTGTGGGGGAAGCCATATTAGACAATCCTGATCTAAGAGCAGTTGTAAATGTAGCTGCTGTGGCTACAAATAACGCATGGGCTGTACCCATAATAAATGGTGCAGACGCTGTAGATAAAGGGGCTGATCCTGGAGAAGTGTTAACAAGTATTGTTGTGTCTACTGTGGCCGCACCTGTGTTGGATGTAGCTGGCAGTGCTGTGGCAGAGACATTAACAGATCAAATAGGCTCTACTATGGCTAATATAGTCACAGATACAGCCGTCAACGTGGTAACGAATGGTGGAGATCTAGAAACAGCAGTCATAGGCTCTGTGCTAAATGAGACACAGCTTGTATCTAAAACCACAAACGGCATAGTAGATTCGTTAAATATAGACACCTCAAATGTTGCTGGTAAAACATTGGATACATCACTAAGAACAGGTGTTGCAACAAGCCTAATGGGAGGTGACGGAGTAAAAGCAGCGACTGTGACCACTATGAATAACGTGTTACAGCCAGTGGTTAATAAGATTACGGACTTCACTCCAGAGGTAAAAGCAGATATTGCTAAGATATTGTCTGTTGGGTTGACAGCTGAAGCGCAAGGTAAAAATGCAAGTAATGCTATAAATAACGCTTTGGGAGAGTTAGCTACAGAAGAGATACGAAATAACATTACAGAAGTTATAGACCCTGTAGAAGAACTACCTATGGATACAGGAGAGATGCTAACCGAAGCAGTGCTTCCTGACAAAGAAACATTAGACAGATTTAGAGATCAGCCTGACCCTCTTCTTGAAGCACAAGCAGAGTTTGAAAGAATAGATGCACCCCCTGGAGCTTTAAGTACACCTCTAAAATCTACATATGTACCCCCTGTTGTGCCTAAAGAAGGGACTGTTGTAGGAGATATACCAGCAATAGCACCTGAAGCACCGATAGATATGCCTTCCGCACCAAAAGATACGTTACCAAAAATAACAGAAAAAGATCTTTTAGACCCTAGTGGTGATACGTACGGTGTGGATCCAGCTGTGTTTAACCAAGAACAGAATATAGTGTCCCCAGGGTCAAAATCACGTAAAGAGTCTAGAACAGAGCGCAAAGGAGAAGGCACGGTAGGCACAGCCGTAAAAAAGATTAAAGATGAATTATCTCAATACAAAACAGATCTTGCTAGGGGCGCAGACACCACGGTTGATAATTACCTCAAAGGGTTAGAGGCTATTGCCTTGACCAACGGGAACGAGGATATGTTGAAATTTGCTAGGGAGGCGCAAAAAAAATATACCTTTGAAGGACCTTCCGCAACCGTAGAGTTTATAAATAAAGAAGGAAAAGGTTATAATTGGTCAAAATTGGACAATGCTGTTCTAGAGCAAGGGGCAAACATAGCAGCAACTGTGCTTTCTGCTATAGGGCTAACTGCTGCTACAGGCAATCCCGCAGTAGGACTGCTGGGTCCTGTGGCTGTAGAATCTTTGCAGGTTATAGGTCCTATAGCCCTAGCTCAAGCGAAGAAAAATGGTAGAGAAGCACCAAACGCACAAGATTGGATGTGGGCCACAGGAGGGGCGTTATCTAGTGGCGTATTAAATGCCATACCGTTAGCGGGTAAATCAAAGATAATAAGTCCTTCCCAAGAATTTGCTACTGAGGCCATACAAGAAGCCATACAGGATTACGCTAGTATTGCAGATGTGCCTATTGACAGCGAAGCTTTTAAAGAGTTATCAAAAAACCTTAAAACTTATTTTGGAGCGGGTTTTATAGGGGGATCTGCCGCTGTAACTATAAATACAACCACAGACGCTGCGAATATTGTTAAAGAAGCAGGGGTAAAGGTCTATAATGATTTTGTTAAACCTGACATATCTACAGATTCTTTGACCACTCCTGAGATATCACCAGAAGTAAACCCAATATTATCAATAGATGAGCAGATAGCTATAGCTGAACAGGTGTTAAAAGATGCAAATATAACAGACCCCACTTTAGTGCAAGACATACTGACAGAGGCAGGGTTTGTAAAAACTGACGTAACCCCCGTGATAGACACTCCTGTAACTACACCCAAAACCTTACCTACATTAGATCTTACAACAGATACTGCTACCATATCCAACACTGTGGATAGTCTTATAACTCCAACAACAGACCCAAAAATAGCACCAGAGATACGTGTAGACCCCAAAGTAGACCCCAAAGTAGACCCCAAAGTAGATCCCAAAGTAGATCCCAAAGTAGACCCAAAGGTAGATCCTAAAGTAGATCCTAAAGTAGATCCAAAAATAGTTTTTGACTTTCCCCCAGACGCACCCCCACCTGAACCTGCTAACACACCCCTACCACCTCCTGCAAACATACCAGAAAGACCACAAGAGTTAGGCATAGCAGGGCTTATGGGGGCACAACCTGTTACTGTAACAACGCCAAAAGGTAGACCAATAGACTATTTTTACGACTTCAGTAGTATATTTGCTAATCCACAACAAGAATTTATGTTTACTAGACCTTATGGAAATAATATGTATAATGATAATACAAAAGAACTATTAGATATAATAGGAACCGCATAATATGGCTACAATACCAAATCCAGAATACACTCCTTGGTATCAGACAGCGTTTACAAGCGCAAGAGATTATATTAGAGATTTTGAGTTTCCTAGCTTTAACTATAGAGGTGTTGACGTAGTTCCAGATGGTGGGGGGACACCTGCATCTAGCGACGATGGTGGTATAGACTTTACCCAGTTATACACTCAGCCTGACTTGGATTATGTGCCTACCCCTTCCACTACATTTTTAAGTAAACCTTCTGATATTTATAGATTTATAGATACCTACAAAAGAGTAACCGATACTCCTGGCGGAGGTACACCTGGTGGAGGTATACCTGGCGGAGGCGCAACTAGCGGTGGCACACCTGGTGGGGGGTTCTTCGATAATGTTCTTAACTCGTTGTTTTATACTGGTGGTAAGTTCGACCCTGTCAAGGCAGGAGGGATAGGAGCTTTGGGGGCTAGCTTACTTGGCATATTGCCCACTTCACGTCCACAACAACCACAAGGATACCAAGGGAGTATACCTAACTACACAGCCGTTCGTAGCCGTGTCCCTGGGGCTTTTGATCCAAACAGACGACCTGGAAGTGGGGGACAAAGATACTTCTCTGATGTGCAATTTGTGCCTGAAGGGGGAGGTATAGCAGATGCTCAAGCCCTAACTGACGAGCAAGCTATGGGGTTAGCTACACTAAACAAAGCAAGTCCTTTTAGTTATCCTGTGCAAACCATGAACACAGGAGGTATACTTGGTCTTAAAGAGGGCATGTATCTAGATGGAGCCACTGATGGTATGGCTGATGAGATACCTGCTATGATAGATGGAGAACAACCTGCTATGCTAAGTGATGGTGAGTTTGTTATACCTGCGGATGTGGTTAGTCACCTAGGTAATGGTAACTCTGATGCAGGTGCGAAAGAGCTAGAAGGAATGATGGACGGCATAAGAATGGCGCGGACAGGAACTAAGAAACAAGCTCCTGAGATAGACCCACAAGACTTCTTACCTACAGGAGAAATGACATGAGTTCAAATCCTTCCATAACAGATACTACAGGAACAGGACTTACAAACCCTAATCCTTACCCACAGATAGGCACAGAGTCTGCTCTTTCTAGTTATGTAGGACCTTATGTGACTGAGATGTTAGGAAGGGGACAAGGACTTGCCTCTATGCCGTTTGAGGCGTACGAAGGCCCTTTAACCGCAGGTCCATCTGATTTACAAACACAAGCGTTCCAAGGGCTAGGTAATATCAATGTGCCCACAGGTGAGATGGGAGCGTTTACACCCCAAACATTTACAGGGGGTATAGCCACACAGTATATGAACCCATTTTTAGAGGCGGCTTTAGCTCCTCAATTACGAGAGGCACGACGACAGTCCGATATATCTGCTCTTGCTGACCGATCAAGATTAACTAAAGCAGGTGCTTTTGGGGGTGGCAGACAAGCCATAATGGATGCGGAACGTGACAGAAATTTGCAAACTAGGTTAGGCGATATAACGGGTAAAGGTTATGCTGATGCATACACACAAGCTATGAGGCAGTTTAACACAGAGCAAGATAGAGCCAGAGGAGTACAAGAAGACGTTAATAAGTTTGGTCTTGCTGCTCTCGACGCACAGTTAGACACAGGAGCTACTCAAAGAGGTATAGAAACAGAAGGTATAACTGCTGACAAACTGCAATTTGAGGAGGAAAAGATGTTCCCCTACAAACAGGTGCAGTATATGCAGTCGCTGTTGCAGAACTTACCTCTTGAAACACAATCGTATACTTATCAACAACCCACAGCGTTGGCAGGAACGGCATCAAATGTTGGGGGGGTTATGGCACTGATACGATCAATATTTGGTAATCCAGTACAGTAGGTGACATATGGAACTTGGACTTGGTAGCATAGACAGAGACATATCCAGAAGAGAGCGCATGTTAGCAGGTAATTCAGCGGCTGAACTTCAAAGAAAAGCTGCATTGTCAAAGGGACTGGTTGAATTACTCGCCACACAGATGGCTTTATCTAAGAGGCAGTCCGCAGAGAATCAAGTAAACATGCTGATGGGTAGTAATCCAGACTCTATAAAAGCACAAAAAGAATCCGAGTTGGTAGGACAAAGCCTAGCTGATGTAACACGTCAGACAGCAGGTATATTAGGGCAACGCAAAAGAACTATGAATCAAAACATGCAGGCTATGGCTAAACTTGACCCTCGTATGTTAAAAGCCCTATCAAGCCGACGTAAAGGTATTGCAGCTGCACCTGTGCCAAAAGTACAGACCGCTGCCCAAGGAGGTATAGTAGGTTATGCGAATGGTAATGAAGTGCAGAATACAAATGTTATGCCACGTGTGACTCCATCAACATACAGTGAAGATTTTTCAGCGTTTATGGATTATGTTAAAAATATGGGCATACCTCTAACTGAAAGTAACGTGGGGGATTTGTTTGAATCATATAAACAATCTTTTAAAGAGGCTCCCATAAGCACTGCTGCTAGCACTGCTTTATTGTATCCTGGAGCTAGGTTAGGTCTTGGAATCCTAAAAGGGGCGAAAAAACTTTTACCCAAAAAGGCTCCTACCCTCACAGGTACAACCACCGCTGTAGGGTCAGCAGGGTTATTAGGTTTAGGCATGTCAGGAGATGATTCTACCGTGCCTCCAGGAACCGCTGATGCGGCTGAACAAGCTGTGCAAACTGCTGTAGATTTTGCTCCTGGCGCAGGAAAAAAAGAGATTGATTCTCCTGGGGAACCCCCTGGGCCTATAAAAACAGGAGATTCTGCGGCCACCAGAGCAAGTAAGGCTAGAGAGTATGACGAGTGGCTACAAGGTGTTATAACTGTATTGACAGCTCCTGGGGGACTACAGAATATGGGTAGGGCATACGTACAACATACTCAGAGAGTGCTTAACAACAATATGGGCATGATTGGGCTACAAATACAAAAAGATAAAGTTGCCGCTATGAACGCGGCTAACAGGCTAAAATCCACGGAGTTAACATCAAACAACTTAATAAGGCGTATTAATGATATTGATAAAATATTGCAAGATATAAACGCAGATGTTGCTAACTCTCCCATAGGTATATCTTACGAAGTCGCAAAACAAGATTTTATAGATAAGCCAAGCGATAAAAACAGAGCTGCTCTAGCGGTAGCAGAGGGTCTGGTACAACAAGCTATAACACAACGTGCTAACTCTATGGGAACAGACATGGGTTTTGGAGGAGCAGGACTATTAGGTCAGAAGGCATTTTTGATAGATAAACTAAATGCTATGGACTTTGACATGACCCGACAGCCTAAACAATCCTAGAGAGGTGGTATGCCTACATATGAAATATATAGGAAAGATGGAACTCCTGTAAAAGTAAAAGGCCCCGAAGGAGCTAGTACAAAAGAACTTGTAAATCTTTACCTACAAGAACAAAGAGAAAAGACACAACGCACCGCAAGAGAACGTGACGACCTGCTATACGAACGTATATTAGAAGCCGCACGACAAAAACCCAGCACCATAGCCGATCAAACAGGAGAAGTGTTTAAAGGGCTTGGCAGTGGTGTAGCAGGGTTGTTGGAACAAGGTGCATTGGGGGCGGCAACAGTGCTACCCGAATCAGTAGAAGCCCCAGTACGAGACAGAATTAAAAAAATAGGTGGAGGTGTGCAGGACTTTTTAGCTCCTGACATAAACATAGGTATAGGAGCTACCGATGTGCCTCGTAAATTCTCTGAAGCTCTAGGGTCTTTTGGGGGTATATTAGGAGCCTCTATAATAAATCCTGTAGCAGGGGGAGCCTTGGCTGTAGGAGCAGGAGCAGGAGAAGCTAGCGAACGAGCAAGAGAAGCTGGTGCTACAGAACAACAACGAGCAAAATCAGCCTTGTTCGGTGCAGGGGTAGGGTTGTCGGAACTAATACCTCTCGAACGTTTAAAATCTGTGTTTAGGCAAGGTATAGGTGCAGAGGGCACAAGAGGTATAATAAATAGAGGACGACGTATACTAGAACAAGCAGGTATAGAAGGAGTGCAAGAATACTCTGCTGCTGTAGCGCAAAACCTCATAGAGCGAGGTGTGTATAACCCAGAACAAGGTAAATTTGAAGGAGCGAACGAGGCACTGGGTTATGGTGCAGGGGTCGGTGGGTTTGTACAAGCCATAGCAGACATGATCGCGCCAAGAAGAGGAGCAAAAGCAGATGATACAAAGACTGACGACAAAAGAAGTGGAGCTAGCCTTGAAGACGATACACAACGCAAGGAACTCGATACAAAAGATAGAAAGGTTGCCGATGCCGTTGAGGAAGTTACAACCACTAGAGTGGATCCTGCTGGAACAGTTGCTGGACCTAACAATGTGGGAGAAGGAGAACAAAAGTCTGCACTAGAGAAAAAGAAAGAAGCTGAAGAGAAGTACCCAGGACTCACACCTGCAGGTGCTAAAGTAGCGGCTAAGTTTGACGAACAAGATATATCCACCACAGATACTAATATTACCCCTGAAATTAGAAGGGCTATGAAAGCTAATGGTCTGGATATCCCTAAAGGTATGACAAAAGCAGAGGCTGTAGAAACGTTACGAGAAAAGGGAACACAACCTGCACCTGTAGAGAAAAAAGTAGATGTCACACCTAAAACAGACGCAAAGAAAAAGGTAGAAGAAAAAGTAAAAAAGATAATATCTAAAAAGCAAGAAGAAGGTGTGGTAGACCTAAAAACATTGACACCTGACCCAAAAGAAGGCGAAGTTGCATCAATAGCAGAAGAGATGCTAATACCAGATGAAACAGAAGCAAAAGCAGAAACAAAAACAAAAACAAAAACAAAAACAAAAAAGGAAGAAAAAGGACCTGAAGCAGGGTTTGTTGACACAACACAAGCTCCTGCAACTGAGACAACTGCAACTGAGACCACTGTAGACGCAGAAACACAACTTGCAGAAGGGTTAGGAGCTACGACCACACTAGATGCTTACCAAAAATCAAAAACAGATATACGAAACGAATTTAAACCTAGATTTAAAGAGTTAGATGACACGTTTACACCTCAAATAGAACAAGTCACAAAAGAAAAAGGGGGTAAGTCCTCAGAAGCAGTTGCTCTTAGAGAACAATACAATAGCGCAAGAAGGACACTGTTAGGGCAACAAACCAAAGCAATATCTGACGCTGCAGTCAAGATTAGGAAAAGCAAGGAGAAACCAAAGTTTTTTAGGTATGATCCTAAAGAAAGACCAGAGGCTTTAGATATCGATAAAGGAGTTTCTAGAGAGGACGTTAAAAAACAAATATCAAGAATAAGAGACACAGCAGCTTCTAAAGCCAAAAGACAAGAAGAACTTGCTGATGAAGTAAAGATAAGAGAACAAAAAAATATAAAGCAAAAAGAGTTAATAGATAACTTAAATAAGAGCCATAAAGCATGGTTTGACCAGAATGCCTCTGATGATGCAGCTATAATTGACAAGTATTACTATTCAGCAGCAGCGATTGATGAGAACGGAGGTTTTCTAGATTCTAAAGACATAGAAGATAACACCACACCAAAAGATAAAGCTGCTCTTGTGGCGTTAGCAACAGGACAAACTAAGGTAAAAGACAAAGACCGACCTGCTGAAGCCGCGCAAAATTATTTTCAAAAATACAGTAATACCTCTTATGCACTAGAAGTCATAGCTTATGATTTGGTGGCAGAGGAAGTGAAAGTAAAAAAAGAAAAAGACCCTAAAACTAATAGAATCATAAAAAATCCACTAACAGGTAAGGCTGAAATAAGAACAGAAACCATACCTCTCAAAAAGTATAGACCCACTAACGAGTTTTTTCAAATTAACAGGTTCAGGGAAGCAGACAAAGACGGCAAATATAAAGGCATGATTACACAAGGACCTTTATCGGAAGCAAATATCATGCTTCTTTCTGGAGAGGGTATACGTAGAAATACAGGACAAGACAGAGCGGAAAACGCTGCGAAGTGGATAGAAAAAAATGCGCCCTCTGCATATGAAACATTAAAGAAATTACAAGCTATACAGAGAAATGAAAATAACAGAGCCTCTTCAGATGCTAATAGTGATTCAGGTATATTAAATACCTTGGGTACGACTAGAATTGAAACAGATGCTGATGGTAATCCATACATAGTTGCAAAAGATAACTTTTTTAAAGTGCCCACTAACCACGTAATAGGTATGGGAATAAGATTTCACCCTGATGTGCGAGCCTTATTAAAAGCAGGGGATCTAAAAAAGGCTCTTGAGTATCTTGGTAAAAGAAACGAAAACGGTTTTATACCTGCTAGGATAACAAAACTAGCAACATTGTTTGCAAACAAGATAGGCACTACAAAGATTGTCTTGAATAGTAATTTACCAAAAGACACGGCTGGGCTGTTTGACCCAAAAACAAATACAATAGAGTTACATCCTGACAGAGGCATGAACCCCCACGTTTTAATACATGAAGCAACACATGCGCTTACGTCTGCTACGCTAGCCCAGCCGTCCAATGTCACAACAAAACAACTCAACACACTATTTAATGATGTAAAAGAAAGTCTTGATACAGCTTACGGATCTAAAAACTTAGATGAATTTGTAGCTGAAGCCCTTGCCAATCAGGAGTTTCGAAGTCAACTGGCGGGTATCACACCAAAAGGCAGACCTCTTAGCGCATTAAAACGTTTTAATAACATACTAGCTAATATGCTACGACGTTTGTTAGGTGAGAAACTCATGCCTCTACAAGAGATGTTACGCACCGACACAGCTCTTAACACTATAGATCCTTTAATAGAATCTATATTAGAACCCGCGCCCAGCAATAGAAACGCTGCCGCATTCCGTATGGCATCAGATCAAGTGGGGGTTAGTCAGTTATTAAAAGATTTAGGCAAGCAAGCAAAAGATAAAGCTATGACAAAAGTTGAAAAGAACGCTTGGTTGGATGGTTTTTCAGAAATAGTTTACAAACTAAAAAACTGGATACAGCAGTTTGTGTTAGGGTTTACTGACTCTTTGGTTGCAGGGGATCTAGCCGACAGGAACGGCTTTAAAGGGCTGGGAGCGGATTTAAATGATGCGTTACTTAGACAAAGAGGTGGTTTAGACGATGCGAACAGGAAGTTTGATGATGCCATAAGAAAAGTTTTAAACATACTAAAAAAGAATGATGGTATGGAAGCCCTGTTAAACGATCTTATCTACGATGAAACATTCGGAGCTACGATATGGCAGATAGACCCCACAGCAGCGCGACCAAAAGATGCGGATCTAGCTTCTAGGTATGACAAACAACAAGAAATAATAAAGAAGTTAAACACTAAGTTTGGTAAAGATAAATGGAAAGATGTATATGACACGCAGAAAAAATATTACGAAGCAAACTTCGACCAACTACAAAATATATTATTTGGTAGAATAGAATCTGAGTTAGACGGAAAGTCTGCTACAAAGATAAAGAGCATATTCCAAGAGATATTTGATAGAAAAGAGCTAAAAGTATATTTTCCTTTAATACGACAAGGCACGTATAAAATATCGTATATAGCAAAAGATGCCAAGGCAAGGGGACTCAAAGATCCTTTGGTCGTGGAGATGGTGTCTACAATAAATGAACAGAACAGGAGAGTTGACGAAATAAAAGCGCAAGGGTTAGCTGATGGAGAGGTCAAAGTTACCGACACGCAGTCCGACTTTAATAAGTATATAAGAGAAAATGCTCCACCAACTTCTTTTGTACGGCAGGTGATGGACATAATAGATCAAAGCAAGATAGATAAAAAACAAAGTGCTGCCCTAAAAGAAAGTGTGGGCGAGTTGTTTATAAATGCGTTACCTGAAACGTCTTATGCTAAATCACTTCAACGTAGAACAGGTAATCCTGGGCATGGTAAAAACATGCTTGAAGCATTTAGAGTTAAAGGGTTTAACTTAGGCAGAGATGTAGTCAAACTAAAATTTAGTGCGGAGATTTCAGGTATAGAGGCTGACATAAATGCAATAGCTACCGAGAACGGAAACAACAAATATATGCAAAATCTTGCAAGAGAACTGATACTGCGGTCTAAATTTGCAAGGCAGGGTGCAAACTACAAAGAACTGGAAAAGTGGTTTAAGAACGCTAACCAAGGGGCTTTTCTATACACCATAGGGTTTAATGTATCATCAGCTATAGTAAACTTATCTCAGATACCGTTATTTGTTTATCCCTATCTAGGGGCAGAATATGGATTAGCTAATGCAGGTAAAGCAATATCGAATGCGTATAGACGAGTAGCCAATTCAAAGAACTCTTTAGATAATTATTTTGAGGTTATTAACGGGCAGTATGTGCTAAAGAAAGATTTAGATGTGTCTCCTGAAGAAGCACAGGAACTAAAGAAGTTTGCCACTCTTGTAGAAGTAGCGCAGTCCAGAGGACAGCTAACAAGATCATTTATGATGGATGCTCTGGGTCTTGACGAGGCAGGACGACGAAAGACAGGCGACTGGCGGTCTTTGATGAACAATACTGTAGCCATATCAGCCATACCATTTAATCAGGCAGAGAGATTAAACAGGCAAGTAACATTGATGGCTGCATATGATCTGGCTTTGCAAGACGGTAAGTTAAGTGAAAGAGATGCTGCGTTTAAAGCGTTACGACAGACACAAGAAACAAACGGTGGTGCTGTACTAGAAACCGCACCGCGCTGGGCGCAGCAGGGGCTGGGACGTGTAGCCTTAATGTATAAGAGTTACGGCATACGTATGTACACCACCATGATACAAACAAGCAAGGAGTACCTAGATAACATGTTTGCTCCTGTAGAAGGAGAGACAACCCAAGAGCGTGAAGAAAGACTTAACGCCAAGAGAATAGCTCGTAACAAGCTAATAGGAGTTCATGCTAGTGCGTTACTTTTTGCAGGGGCGCAAGGTATACCGCTTTACGGAGCGTTTGAAGTTATATCTAACTTGTTCTTCTTGGATGATGAAGAGGAAGACTTTGATTCTATTGTACGTAGTTACATAGGAGAGCAAGGATTTAAAGGAGCTGTTAACTCGTTAACAGGAGTGGATGTAGCGACAAGAATACGCTTAACAGGTCTTTTACTAAACGAAAACAGATACAATAAGGATGCTTCTTTAGAGGAATCTTTGTTCTTCTACTTCGGTGGACCTGCATTTAGCACTGTAAAAAGAATAGAGCAAGGGTTCAAAGACGCAAGTGATGGTAAGGTAGAGCGTAGCATAGAGAACTTTTTACCTCCAGGGATAGCAAACATATACAAAACTGTGCCTACACCTATAAGTGGCAGACTAACCAGAGAGGGTTATGAAACACGAAGGGGCGATCCCATATTCGATGACGTTACGGGTGGGGACTTGGCAGGTATATTGTTTGGCTTTCCTCCTGTCGAATATACAAACACTATGGAGAAGAACAATATAAAGAAGGGCATAGACACAGCAGTTAACAAGAAAAAGAGTAAAATACTAAAACAATACTATGTTGCTGCCCGAACAGGTAACACAGAACTGATGAACAAAGCGTTAAAAGATTTACTTGCCCACAATAAACGGCATCCTCTATCAGCGATTACAGGCGATTCAATATCAAAATCTATGAAAAGACACATAGAACAGTCTAAAAACATACGTCAGCACAATGGTGTGTCCATATCATCTGGGAATAAAAACTTAATTACTATGCACGAACGACAGTTTGATGAAGATTATACTTTTTTTGATTAAAAAGAGTGACCACCCGAAGATGGTCACTTAAGAGAAAGAGAGTGACAAGGATAACCTGTCACCCTACATTTATCACAAAATTCTCCAGATACGAACACCTAATTTATTATCTTCTACACGCACGTGAGTTTCTACGTCCCAACCTTTTGTTTTTGCTATGTTTTTTATTTGTCTTAAAGCCTCCTGAACATTCACACAAAGGATAAACACAGAGGAACTTGTTACCATACTGTCCCAATTTACCACTATGCGTACCCCATCAGGACTTAAATCATCCGATTTTAATATCCCCTGCCTTAATCTCATCGTCTATAGCGCAATCAACTTGTATTACCCATGTAGGAGGTAAGTTCATATGTGTGCCTCTACTCAACCTCATTTTAATCTTGGTGGCCCCCAGTTTAGTTGTAAGGTCTTGTAGAAACGAGTTATAGTTTATCTGCTGTTCTCCGCACCATGCCTTCAAAGGTTTTGGTACAAGAAACGCACGTTTCAAATCTGTTTCATAGCGAGCCACAAGTTTACCTCTTGGTAAAGCTTCAGGTATGACAAGGTTAGCCACATCACCCTCTTGCTTACGCAAGTCTTCTGTGCTTTTAATCCACAGCACGTTGCTCCAATGTTCGTGTATATAGTCATTGAGGGTCTCTTCAACAGATATACTCATGTCCTCTACCTGACGTTTATTCTCTCTCAAACGTTCTATAGACCAATCAAATAGTTTTTTTACATCATAATCTATTAGACCACAGCGTTTGGCTAGCATGATACCAGTTAGAGTACAGGCGACAAGCACTGACCAATACCTATTCTCTGCTGTAAGCCCTGCCTTAAGATCGACCTTTTCTTGTACCTGACGTATCAGCTTCTGTACCTCTTCTAGGTTCTCCATAACGTGTTTTATATAGACTTTACCTGCGTGTCCGTAGTTGTTTTGGAGACATGCACTAAACACATCAGTTTCCTCCTTCGTGTCAAACTGCATACGACTGACACGGCACTCCAATATACGTTGCGCTTCAGCTTTTGGCATGGCTTTTATAATACTTATACGCTCTACCATGCTTGTGTTACCTGTGGTCACAGCCAATAGTTTCCACGCTTCGCCTCTGTGACGCTCCACGTTACTGCTTGCTGACATACGTCCACGCTGTCTACCCCCAGTCAGTTGGTATGCTAGGTTAGATAACTCCTTGCCTGAAGTATTTGTAAGCTCGTCCATATACATTGGTAGGTTGTGGTATATCTCACCCCTGTTCATCTTTGTATTGTATGTGTCCCTCTCGTGCATGACCAAATCTTCTGGGCTACCCCACACCGATGCTCCTGCTATCATGGCAGTTGTCTTACCAACACCTGACTCTTTACTGTATATGTGTAAAGCCGCGCAGTTTATGGGAGAAAACTTCATCAATGGAGAGCCGAACGACGTGCCAAGAACAAACTGATGCAACTCAAAGTTGTCACGATTGTAGAAGTTTACTGTATCTTTCCAATCTTCTAATGTGCCTTTGGGTTCAAAAGACGGAAACAAACTTGCTGTGGGTGTGGAGGGCGGATTAAATTTTGTCTCGTCTATCGTTATCTCTTCACTACCAAGTACAAAGCCCCCACAATCGTCATCTGTCCATCCGAACTGTCTGCGAGCTTCTTCTGCTACGCTCTTTGCTTGTAGTTGTGTTACCCATGTGGTTGTGTATGCCATTATATCATCCATTCTTAATACAGCTATGCCGTGCATAGATAGTTGTTTTCTTAGCTCCTCTTTCGATGTTACAGAAGTCAACGGAACTGTAAACTCTCTTATACCATCTTGAGGTAGATGCAAACGCATGACTATAGCCTCACCCACCTCTACGTCCATAATACGTTTGACCACGTACAAGTCGTTTTGGTATATAACTTTGTCCTCTATATTACCATCTTTGTCTTTAAAACGCATATACACACCGCCATTCACCCCTCGAAAGTACGGCTCTGGGTACAAAGGCACGTCCTTTGACGCAGGTGCTTTCTTTATGCCTTTACCTAAAAATATAGGTGATTTTATTTTGCCCTTATGCGGACAAGCCGCGCAAGGTTCGGGGTTCTCTGCCTCAAATGTTGTGCAGTAATAAGGGTCACTTATACGCTCGACTTTCTCTTCTGTTGAACTCTCACTATACTCTGGGTGTCTCTCAGACATCTTATGTATAGCTTTGTCAGCATCATTACAAAACTTAGCTATGGACAACCCTGCCCTCCACAAAGGTTCACTAACACCCTGTTGGTTCTCCATTATGTTTTTTATCTGTTCACATCCCACACCTTTTAAAGTCTTCTCCAATATAACTTTGAAGCTGTTCTCAGAGTTCTCTAGTAGAGCTTTTTTAAATGCGTTTTCTTCGTTATCCACTTTAGTCGGTATGCCGACCCCTCCTGCACCCACAAGTCTGGAGAATTCGTCAAACTCTACATCACGGAACTCTCCTGTACCAAAGAACATTACAGGTCTTTGTGTGCCACGCTTGTGGTTCTGTGTGCCAGGGACTCTAAGTACCCGCGCAGCATCCGCAGTTACACCATTGTCTGCTGACAAGTTATGAAGTATACATTTATCTTTAAGGGCCTGCGCAACAGGTAACCACTCAGCGTAAGACACACTCCCAGTAAGAACCCAGTACACATGTATCCCATACCCAGAGTTGACTAGCATAGGTCGAGGCAGTCCTGTTGCTTTTACGAACCTTTTCAAGTCCGAGAACGCTTCGTTTTGATCCGTATACTCTTTACCCACCCCACAGTCCAAGTCTAAGTAAAAAGAACTTAAACTCTTTACGTTTGTTACCCGTCTGTCTTTGTTTGTTTCAAATGTGGCTAAACCAAAATATGCGTTGACACCTTCGGCATCTAGCTCGTTAGCCCTCTCTATTACATCGTCTATGGTTGCATGGAAGCTCTGTACTTTTTTGTCCCCAAGACCTAATACAGAATAATATCCATCACTTAAAACCTTCTCTAAAAATTCTTTTGTTTCCATTTTTCCCACCTTGTGCCGAAGACACCACGACA
>CEOE01010034.1_pt1 | contig 19378 bp, 21 predicted proteins | sample 530211 | NCBI WGS metagenome assembly CEOE01 (sample SAMEA2619779, study PRJEB7988) | marine metagenome | isolation source: saline water (ENVO:00002010), including
GTCGCGCCGTGGCGTGCCGTCGATGGAAGCGACGAAGCCGACGCCGCAATTCTCATGCTCGTCCGCCGGGTTGTAGGCGTGGGCGGCCTCAAGCCGTTCCACATTCGCTTTCCAGTCAGCCACGAAGGCGTCGCCGCCGGTCATCGGAAATTGGTTATCCTGTTTCATATCGATCACCCTCGGCTCAGGAAGCGAGATCGAGCGCGGCGTTCGCCTGCTGCTCGATATAGGCATGCATTTGATCGGCAACGTCCCGGCCATCCCGGACGGCCCAGACCACCAGGGAGGCACCGCGCACGATATCACCCGCGGCGAAGACGCCGTCGAGGCTGGTCATCATGGTGGTGAAGTCGACTGACAGGGTGCCCCAACGGGAAACCTTCAACTCCTCCTCGCCGAACATCGTCGGCATGTCTTCCGGATCGAAACCCAAGGCCAGGATCGCGATATCGGCCGGGATCGTGAAGCTGCTATCCTCGACCACTTCCGGCGCCTGACGCCCGGTCGCGTCCGGCACGCCGAGATGGATGCGATGGCAGCGCACGCCATCGACAACATCGTCGCCGGTGAAGGCCTCGGGGGCCGACAGCCACATGAACTCGACGCCTTCTTCCTCGGCATTCTGCACTTCGCGCTGAGAGCCCGGCATGTTCGCCTTGTCCCGGCGATAGACGCATTTCACCGATTTGGCGCCCTGACGGATGGCCGTGCGCACGCAGTCCATCGCGGTATCGCCGCCGCCGATGACGACGATGTTCTTGCCTTCGGCATTCAGACTGCCGTCCTCGAAAGCCGGAACGCTGTCGCCGAGGCCCTTCCGGTTGGAAGCCGTCAGATAATCCAGTGCCGGATAGACATTGCCGAGGCCGACGCCCGGGCATTTCATGTCGCGCGCCTTGTAGACGCCCGTCGCAACCAGAACCGCGGCGTGCTTTTCACGCAACTCGGCCACGGTGATGTCCTTGCCAACATCGACTCCGGTATGAAAATGAATGCCGCTCTCTTCCAGAACCCGGGTGCGGCGCTGGACGACATCCTTCTCCAGCTTGAAGTTCGGAATGCCATAGATCATCAGGCCGCCGATCCGGTCATACCGGTCGTAGACATGCACCTGGTAGCCGCGCTTGCGGAGCTGCTCCGCCGCTGCGAGCCCGCCGGGGCCGCCGCCAATGATGGCCACACTTTCCTTGCGCTCATGCACCGGCTTCACCGGCTTCACCCAGCCCTGCTCGAAGGCGGTCTCGGTGATGTACTTTTCGACGGAGCCAATGGTGACCGACTCAAACCCCTTCTCGATCACACAATTGCCTTCGCAGAGACGGTCCTGCGGGCAGATGCGGCCGCAGATTTCCGGGAAATTGTTCGTCGCGCTGGAGATCTCGTAGGCTTCTTCCAACCGGCCTTCGGCCGTCAGCATCAGCCAGTCGGGGATGTTGTTCGACAGCGGGCAATGCACCTGACAATAAGGCACGCCACACTGGGAGCACCGGCTCGCCTGCTCTGCCGCGTGATCCTCAACGAACTCGTCATAGATCTCGCCAAAATCCTGCCGACGCGCATCGGCTTCGCGCTTGGACGGCATCCGCTTCGCGGTGTGGACGAACTTCAGCATACGGTCGGTACTCATTACGCTCTCTCCCATGGCCCTTCGGACCTTATTCCTCTTCAGGCTTGTGCCGCCCGAATGGTTATTCAGGCAGCACTATACCTCATCGGGGAGCGCCTATCTACGGAAAGGAAACGAAAAGGTCAATAGTTAGGACTAATTTTCTTGATCGAGGCGGATGCACTTGCGTCGCACAACAGCATTCGCAAACCGCGATCGATATTTAGTCTCAAAACGAGACTTTATGCCATATTCTTTCTGTCGCAACGGGATGTTATAGTCTTAAGCACGGTACATGCTGAAGATCGGGGGCTCCGGCGACGTTCGTGGCATTCCTTACTCCCTCGACAAAACCAAGACCGGAGCCTAACGGTGCCGATACTTCATCTGGCTATTCTCGCTCTTGTTCAGGGCATCACCGAATTCCTGCCTATTTCCTCCAGCGGTCATCTTGTCCTCGTTCCCTATGCGATGCAGTGGCAGGATCAGGGCCTGATGCTGGATGTAGCCGTCCATGTCGGCACGCTCGGCGCCGTGATGGTCTATGCCTGGCGCGAGATCGGCATGATGCTCACCGGCTTCTGGAAACTGCTGCGAGGACGTGTCGATCAGGGCACCCGGCTGATGTTGCAAGTCATCCTCGGCTCCATTCCGGTGGTCATTGCCGGCTACGCCATTGCCAAATATGCCGGCGGCATGTTGCGCAGCGTGGAAATCATCGGCTGGACGACGCTCGGCTTCGGCCTGCTGCTCGGCCTGGCGGACCGGATCGGCATGACGGTCAGGCGGCTTGAGCACATGAGCTATGGTGGCGCATTGGCCATCGGCATGGCGCAGGTCCTCGCCCTGATCCCGGGCACCAGCCGCTCCGGCATCACCATGACCATGGCACGGTTTCTCGGTTTCGAGCGCACCGACGCCGCGCGTTTCTCGTTGCTTCTCTCCATCCCGGCGATCGCGGGTGCGGGCACGCTGACCGGCATTGATCTCTGGCAGAGCGGCGATATCAGCCTGACCCGTGACGTCCTTGTGGCAATCGGCCTCTCCTTCGCCTCCGCCCTGGTTGCGATCACGCTGATGATGGCATGGTTGAAACATGCCGGCTTCATGCCTTTCGTAGTCTACCGGGTCCTGCTCGGCATCCTGCTGCTCTATCTGGTTTATGCTGCCTGATGGACTTCATTGATGCCGGATCGGGCATCGACCGCACTCAGCGGCCTTTCTAGACTTCCGATAAAATCACACCAAAACGCCAGGGAGGCGGCACATGCGGTTCGCGACATTTGAATTGGCCGGTAAAGCGGTCTGGGGGCTGGCATCAGACAAGGGGTTGCATGCGGTCGACGCCACCACGCTTGCCCGCTATCCGAGCCTGAAAGCCGCCATTGCTGCGGACGCGCTGACCGGGATCGCTTCTGCCCTGAAAGACAGCTCCCCTTCGGTTTCCCTGGAGGGGGCACATTTCCTTCCAGTTATTCCCGATCCAGAGAAAATTCTCTGTGTTGGCCTGAATTACGAGGCACACCGTATTGAAGGCGGATGGCCTGAAGTCGAAAACCCAACGATCTTCGGACGCTTCGCCAATTCACAGATCGGCCACGGCCAGCCGATGATCAAACCGAAAGTCTCTGACAAGCTCGATTACGAAGCAGAGCTTGCCGTCATCATCGGCAAGCCCGGCCGTCATATCGCCGAGGCGGACGCGATGGACCATGTCTCGGGCTATGCCTGCTACAATGAAGGCAGCGTGCGCGACTGGCAGCGCCACACCACCCAGTTCACCCCGGGCAAGAACTTCATCGGCACCGGCGCGTTCGGGCCCTATCTGGTGACGAAGGACGAGATCGCCGATCTTGGCCCCCTGGTGATGGAAGCCCGCCTGAATGGCGAGGTCATGCAATACACGAAACTCGACGATCTGATCTTCTCGGTCCCGCGCCTGATCAATTACATCAGCACCTTCACCGAGCTGGTGCCGGGCGATGTGATCGTCACCGGCACGCCGGGCGGGGTCGGCTCCCGCCGCGACCCGCAGGTCTGGATGAAGCCGGGCGACGAGATCGTGATCGAGATCGACAAGATCGGCCTGCTGTCCAACACAATCGTCGCGGAAGCCTGATCCGATGGCCACGGTCATTCCCTTCAACCGGGATTTCGAGCCGCCCTATGGTGTGGTCGAGCGGCTCGCGCCTGGCCTCCGGCGGATCGTCGCCCGCAACCCCGGCCCTTTCACCTTCCGGGGAACGGCGACCTTCATCGTCGGTGAAGGGAATGTCGCCGTGATCGATCCGGGACCGGATCTGCCCGATCACGTTAGTGCTCTGCTAAATGGTCTCGGTGACGAGACCGTGACGCATATTCTCGTCACCCATACCCATCTCGACCATTCCCCCGCTGCCGCCGCACTGAAAGCAGCGACAGCGGCGCCGACTTATGGCTTCGGCCCGCATGGCCGGGGGCCGGGTGGCATTGAGGCGGGCGGGGACGCGGACTTCTCGCCGGATGTCGTGCTGAAGGATGGGGACCTGATAGACGGCGATGGTTGGCGGCTTGAGGCCCTCCATACGCCGGGGCACACCTCGAACCATCTGGCCTTCGCCTGGCCAGACCGGAAGATCCTGTTTCCCGGCGATCTGGTGATGGGCTGGTCGACCAGCGTGGTCTCACCGCCGGATGGCAATATGGGGGAATACCTCAGAAGCCTTGACCGGCTGCTCGAGCGGGACGACGAGATTTACTGGCCTACCCATGGCGGACCTATCAGGGAGCCGAAACCGTTTGTCGAGGCGTTCATAGCCCATCGCCGCGACCGGGAAGATGAAATCCTCTCCTGCCTCAGGGATGGCCTGGAATACATCTCAGACATGGTACCAGTAATCTATGCCGACGTGCCGCCAGCCGTACATGGCGCCGCCGCACGCTCCCTGCTGGCCGCCCTGATCCATCTCGTGGAGAGCGGACGGGTGCGATGTGACGGCTCTGTCCATGAAGAAAGCAAGTTCATCTTATTTTAAGTAAGATAGTGTTAACTATACCTGCTTGTGCCGTTTTGCACATGACGCATGTTTAACAAAACGAGCGAGAGTCAGGCTACGAGCCTCTTCTCTGCGATCAGGGTACATGGCTTGAGCGAGAAAACATCACACTCTCCCAGCACACATGATGAGATCTGGGCTTCGGTACAGGTCGCTGAGAACACAGAAAAATTTGATGTCGCGGAAGAAATCCTGTCAAAAGCAATCAGGCAGCAGATATCACCGCAGCATACCGCTCTTTATCTTGGCGAACTTGCGCTTATCAATCTTGCACGCAAGCAATACGACAAGGTGCTGGATATCTGCAGAAGCTTGCTGGGTACCGCTTCCGATATCGAAACAAAACACCCATATCTTCGATTGAACCTCGTCGCCTGTCAGGAGATCGCGATCTTTCTGCAGACGGGGAATGATGTCGCCCAGGTCCCCTTCCACGGCCATACCCTGGAATTCACGATCTCCGGTCAGAACAGCGAGCTTGAGGTTCAGCATGTCCGGCAAAAACTCTACGAGCCGGAAGAGGTTGAACTTATTCTGAAGCATATGGGCGAGGAGGATATCGTCCTCGATCTCGGGGCGAATGTCGGGAACCATGCCATCGCACTGGCGACGGCCCGCCCTGGCGCGACAATCCATGTCTTTGAGCCGATCAAGAAAACCTGCGAGCTCCTGCGCCGAAATATCGCCCTCAACGGCCTGACGAATATCGACGCCTCGAACCTCGATATCGCCGTCGATTCCGAGGACGGCGTGCTCAATATGGTTCAGCGGATCAACCTGGCGAGCAGCCGCGAAGCCCTGGAGGGTATCGGCCCGGCAATTCCCAAGCGCGCCTTGAGAGCGCTTTGGCCTGAGCGGGTCGATTTCATAAAGATGGATGTTGAAGGTGCAGAGCTCCGCATCATCAAGTCCGTGCTGGACCTCATCCAGAGAGACCGCAGCAAAATCATCCTCGAGTGCTTCAAGAGCACTGCAGAGCAGGATTTTGCCGATCTGGCCGACCTTGGGCTGGAACAGATCGACTGCATCGAACGATCGGCCGTTTTCAACGTCCTCGTTCAACCCAAATAGTCGTAGAGCGTTTTCTCAGCTGTAGCGGATATACGGGACATCCGTCCGATAGCTGAAGAAGGGATATGTTTCCTTCGGCACCAGATTTTCCGCATAACGGCGCTGCACCTCCAGCAACATGAACTCGGTCACATCCACCAGGGGCAGCTTCAGGGCTTCAGCCAGAGGAAAAAAGTCGAGATCGCTCAGCTCACCGCTGCCGCCGATATCCCCCGTCATGTCTTCAGCCCAGGCATAGAAAAACCGGGCATTGAAGCGCGCCTTGCGCTTCGAGGGAGTAATCGCGTGACCGACATAGCCAAGCTTGCCGAGATCCGGCGCGATACCGCGCTCGGCGAAATCCATCCATGTCTCGTGCTTGGTCGCCCCTACATCGGCCGTCCCGGCCAGCAACAGGCCGGTTTCCTCGAACGTTTCCCGGATCGCTGCCACGGAGAATCCCCGCGCGCGTCGCTGATCTTTGGAAATACGGGTAAGAACATCGGGGGCGAGATCGCTGGCGAAACCCACAGAGCGGTCTGCCGCATCGACCTTACCTCCCGGAAAGACGAAAACACCGCCAAAGACGGCTTTCCTGGCCCGCCGCCCCATCAGGACATCGAGGCCGTCCCCCTGCCGCCGAAGCACAATCAGGCTCCCGGAATCCTTAGGACGTACAGGTTTCTGTCCAGGTTCGGCGAGGCTGGGGAGGGATTTCGGCGGGGCGCGTCTCATGGGAACTCATAAACCAAACGTCATTGATAACGCTCAGTCTAGGCCGGTTGGAGCAAGACCTCCAACCCCGATCGCACGCCCGTCCGAAAGGACAGGCTTCAGAGGTTATTCATCGCACCGTAATAAGCGACGGAACCAAGCAGGCCAAGAATGCCGGCGCAGGTCAGAAGAGTCTGAGTGATGCTGAACTGGTTCATGTTCGTATTCCTTTCAAAGGTGAACGAATGCACAAACCGAATATAGATTACGAATAGCCATGCATGATTCGCATATATTGCAACGCACAGCTGCGCAACAAGCATAGGTGTCGAAAATTGAACGCCATTAGCGCCAAAACGTGATGAATAAAACTCTTACGCTGACCAACCCTGCCCCTCGAGAGAAGTGTCCAGCAAAGCGGAAAGGCGCCGAGCGGCCGTTCTCGCCAGCTTCAGGGTAAGGGACTTCCGGCGGGCGGCATTCAGCTTCGTCAGCTCCGCCTCCCTGGCAATCACCGCATCGTACTGATCCGCCAGTATCAAGCCGCAGCGTGGATCGTCCGGCAGGATGTCGCGCGGAAAACCCGGCGTGACGGCAAAATAAAACCGGTCGCAGAAATCAAGATACTCATGCCATTTACCATCAGCGTGATAGTCAGCCTGATCGGATTTCACCTCGACAATGGCGATATTTCCCGAGGTATCCACCGCCATAACGTCAACCCGGCGCCCGGACCGCAACGGCATCTCGGTCACGTGACACCAGTCCAGATTGGAGAACAGGCGCGCCACCCCACGAGTGACCTGAAGGGTTATTTCCGGTCGGACCAGCATGCCGGAGGCCATCAGTCCAGGACGAGATTGGTCGCCCCGCGCGTATCCGCCCCGGAGAGGTCCGCACCGCGCAGGTCCGCGCCATCGAATTCGGCATCGCGGAGCACCGCGCCCCGCAGATCGCAGTCACGCAAATCCGCGCCGGTAAAGACAGCACCGCTCATCTCGGCCTGATGAAAATCACCGCCGCGCAGCACGGCATTGTCGAATCGGGCGCGGTCGAAATGTGCGGACCAGTGTTGAGTTTTCGCTCCGACAATCTGCACCGGGCTTGCCTGAACACCGACGAGCCGCGCTTCCATCAGATTGGCGCGGCGCATGGTGGCTCCGCGTAAATCCGCGTTGGACAGGTCTGCTGTCCGCATATCCGCCAGAGCCATGTCCGCCATCAGCAGATTGGTGCCGGAGAGATCACACCCCGTCAGGACGCAGCATTCCATATTCGCCGCCGCCAGGTTCAGGCGACTGAGGCTCTGGCGACTGATATCCCGGCGCGCCAGATTGGCCCGCTCGCCTTCCTTGCCATTGCTTTTGATCCAGACGTCATGGCGCACCATGATATCGGCCATTTCCGGGCCGAGGGCATCCAGCAGTTTTGGCATCCGGGCCAGGCGGAACTGCGGGTCACCCGGGTTCATGTTCGAGAACACCGCCCCGGCAAGGTCAGCATCCGTCAGGTCCGTGCCGCTGAAGACCGCGTTGTAGAGGATCGCGCCGTTCAGAATCGCACCGGTCAGCACTGCCTCGGTCAGGTCGGCACCTTCAAGATCGGCGCCGGTCAGGTTTGAATGACTGAGATCCGCGCGCACGAAACGTGTATTGCGCAGCTTCGCATCGGTCAGGTCGGTCTGTACGATGAAGGCGTTTGAAAGCCGGGCCCCGCTCATATCCGCCCGGGTTGCGTTGGCGACAGCCAAATCCGCATCCACGGTATTGTAGGTCACCGCGACGAGATTTCCCTTCCTGTCCGGCTTCAGCAGAACCCCATCCCGAAGATCCGCCTCCATCAGCAAGACATCGCAAAGATCGGCCCCGCGCAGGCAGGCGCCACGAAGGTCCGCCCGGGAAAGGTCCGTGCCCTTCAGAATGGTCTCGCGCATGTCGCAGGCGAAAAGATTCGCTGTCTGCAGGTTGGCACCTTCGACATTGGCATTTCGCAATGACGAGCCGGACAACTCGGCTCCACGCAGATCCTTGCCGGCAAGATCCATATATTTCAGATCGTAACCTGGCAAATTGGCGCGCGCGCCGCCGTTCTGCCCGCGCAAAAACATACCGTGACGCTCGATTATATCTTCGAGCTCCGGAGCAGAAATTTGCTTCAGGGGAAGATCGTCGGTCGCGGAAGCGCCGAGATCCAAACGTTTTTCCGATGCCGCCCAAGCGACTTCGGACGGAATACCCGTCACCGTATCGTTGTCAGGGTCTTGTCCTGGCAAGAAGCGCGCCTACTCTCCAACTCTATGCATCGGCATGAAGCCTGGATGCGGGTTCTTCAGTAAATTGTGTTTTGAGCGCGGATTGCAAAACAATAGTGACAGATGAGAGGTTACATCCAATCCTGAGCTTGCGGAAAATTATACGCCACAAACCGGTAGGTTGATTGTACAGCCTCGCGAATTCCCTTGGAACGGGTCGAAAGATCGATATTCCATGTCTCGATCACCTCATCCCAGATCATGATCTTCTTGTGCAGTTCGTCCCGCATCTCACGAATGAAATTGATCTGCTTGTCGTAACTTCTCAGCACCGTGAGGATTTCACCGGTCTGGCCATCCACCTGATCGAAGATGAAACTGAAATCCCGGATTGGCGGCTCCATCAGGGTCCGCACGCGCTGCACTTCACTGATAAACTGTCTGTCCCCCCGATGCAGGGCGATCACCTGGACAAGCTTGGTTTGAATCGCGCTTGCATGGGTAAAACGGTCACGCAGAGCCTCGATATAGGCAAGCTCACGGGCGACCCGGTCCACCAGGTCGAGCACTTCCTGCTTACGCTCCTTGCCGATGCCCAGCTTCTCGGCAATATCGGCGACGCCTGTCTGGATCCGTTCCTTCGTTTCAGGCTTTGCCAGTTCGGCCTGAATGTCTGATTCGGCCATGGAGACATTGTCTCCGGACACCCATATGGCGATCTGCGCCATCAGGCGGTTCTTGGCGCGCTCAAGATGCTTCTCTTCAATCGACCAACTGGCGGAGCCATCCAGCAGCTCGCGGGGAATGGTATCGCCGGGCCGGATATCCTTGACATAATTCAATCCCTTACGGACCGTATCGAGCAATTTCCCATCCTGGGAATCCTCGTCGATACCGAATTCCGTGCACAGGGACTCGAGCGGAACCGACGCCTCAAGATCACCGACCTTCACACGCAGGGCCGGAATCCGGTCTTGGCCGGTCAGCATAAAATGCGCGCCGTTAACCTTAAAAATTCTATGCTCGAAAGCGAAGTGCGTGGATGGATCCAGCGCGCCTTCTTCTTCAGCAGCGGTCATTTTCGCTCCAGATCACAGGGCCCAGATCGCAGGGCAAGGGGCCGGTCGCCCTGTCTAACATGCCGTCATACGCCAGAAGACTGAACGAATTGCTAACATCATTATCAACCTAAACCAACGTATGCCTTCAGCACTGCTTTGATAGAGAAAATTGATTAACGGAAAATTAGGAACGCCCAAGTTATGGTGTAATGTAATTAGGGTGGTGTCGTGCAGTGTTAAAAATCGAGCGCGCCCTGTAAGGATAACAGTGCTGAGGTCGTGCCGTGGGTGATGCTAAGGGAAGAGTTTTCTCGGTGGAACGCCGCGCTCAAGAACGCGGATATCCGGTCCAATCGCCAAACACCGCGAAGGACATCATGCCCTCTTTTTCTTCCAGCGCGTTCGAAGAAGCTCTTCTCGCCGAAATTTCGAGCTTGAGAACCGAGCTTTCCGAAATTCGCAAGGCCATCGGAATGGGTGTGACGGCTCCCGAGCGGTTGCCCGAACCCGAACCAAATGAATCCTCCTCTGAAACGAGGGCTGAATCTCCCCTGGAATCGAACGCTATCGACCACGATCTGCGTATCGAGATCGCGCAGATGGTGCGCTCTATCGGGAAAGCCAAGACCCAGATCGCCGCGATCAAACATCCGATGTCGGCGGAAGACCAGATGCAGACGGCCTCCCTGCAGCTGGACACGATCGTCCAGACCACCGAAACCGCCACCAACGAGATCATGGAATCGGTCGATGCCATCGAAGGCACCCTGAAGCAGATCCACGGTTTCACCCTCGATGATCCGGAAGTCCAGCAACTGATCGATCAGGCGTCCAATCAGCTGATTTCGATCATCGAAGCCTGCAGCTTCCAGGATCTCACAGGACAGCGGATCAATCAGGTGGTGAAGACACTGCGCTTCATCGAGAGCCGGATCCTGGCCATGATCGACATCTGGGGCGGCCTTGAAGCGTTCAAGGATCTGCCGATCCCCGAGGACGAATCCAGAACCGGTGACGGCGTGTCGGAGGAGGAAGAGGGCCTTCTCAATGGGCCTGCACTCGGGGCTCCGGGCCTCAGCCAGGACGATATCGACGCCTTGTTCGACTAGGGATTTCCCGCCGACGGCCACGGCCGGGTCTGGGAAAAACTTCCTGGAAGCGCGGGACGAAGGAGCCGGATCTTGATCCCGGCCCGTCGATCACCTACATGAAGTAAGCGCGTGATCAATGAGGATACGCGTCCTGAGCGCCGCGTAGCGGGCTCGAAGATCGTCTCGCTCATGCCATGAGGGGTTGGTCCCATGTCACGCATGTCTGTTTTCAATTCTCCGCTCTTGCTCGGTTTCGATCATTTTGAGCGCACCCTCGACCGGATATCCAAATCCACGGCCGACGGCTACCCGCCCTATAATATCGAGCAAACCTCGAGTGATGGCCTTCGTATCACGCTTGCTGTCGCCGGCTTCGGCTCCGACGAGCTCAGCGTGCAGATCGAGGACAACCAGCTGGTCATTCGCGGCCGCCAGGTCGAGGAAGACGACAGGATCTACCTGCATCGCGGCATTGCCGCACGCCAGTTCCTGCGCACCTTTGTTCTGGCGGAAGGTATTGAGGTCGAAACCGCGGACCTCGATAATGGCCTGCTTCATATCGATCTCCGCCGCCCGATGCCGGAGGTGAAAGTACAAACGATCGAGATCAATGCGGGGAAGAAACCGCCGACATCGAACACGCGTAAAAAGCTTGATGTCGAGCGAGCCGACTAATCATCCGGAATGCGGAGATGCAAATGGGAACCGAAATGACCGGACCTAACAGCGTGCACCAGCAGCTGAATTCGCGGGACTTCGCCGCTCTCGGGCTGTTCGATATCGCTTTTGTTAAGCCGGTGACCAGCGATGGCGAAGAAAATTTCGAAATCCGCACAGCGGATGGCAAGCTGGTCGCCGACGCGCCGAGCTGGGAGGCTGCTGTCTCCCTGATCGCCGAGAACGAGATGCAGGCGGCCCGCATCCAATAGGATGCGGACGCACTGAACCATTCAAGAATGTAAGATAACGGAGGGTCAGGCCGCGTTGCTGGCGGTCGCTTCAGTCAGAAGCGCATAGATCGCATCGACGCTGTCCGCACCGCGGATCTTCTCGCAAACGCCTTTGTCGCGCAGCAGGCGGGAAACCCGCGCCAACGCCTTCAAGTGATCCGCACCGGCGGATTCAGGCGCCAACAGCAGGAAAATGACATCCACCGGCTTATCGTCGATCGCATCGAATTCGACGGCACGATCCGCGCGCGCGAAAACCGCATAAAGCCGGTCAAGCGACGGCAGTTTGCCATGCGGTATGGCAATGCCGTTGCCCATGCCGGTCGTGCCCAGGCGCTCACGCTCCAAAAGCACGTCAAAGATTTCTCTCTGCTCAAGTCCGGTCACGTCAGCAGCACGGCGGGACAATTCCTGCAGTGCCTGCTTCTTCGATGTGACCTTCAGATGAGGGAGAACTCCCTCCGGAATAAGGATGTCCGCGATTTCCATCGTGTCTACCCTGCTCTCGTTTCATATCTGGTACAGCGCAGGCTTTCTCCACAAAGTGAGTAGCCTGTACGCCGTACCGGCGCACAAAGGATCTGGCTCATCCCTGAGCCAGCCCCTTCGGATCGATCCAACCGATATTCCCGTCACTGCGACGGTAAATCACATTCATCTCGCCATGTGCCCTGTTCCGGAACATCACGACCTGTAGCTCCCCGAGTTCGAGACGCATCACGGCTTCTTCAACCGAGAGGTCTTCAATCGAGGTCGTCATTTCCGCGACAACCACCGGCTGCCACTCATCCTCGGTCACAGGCTCCGTGGGAGCATGGTCCGCTGCGAGGACATATTGTTGCGCCGCAACTTTCACGCCACCATTGCCGCGATGATGATCGCGGACGCGGCGCTTGAACCGGCGCAGGCGTTTGTCGATATGCTCGCCGGCCGTATCTGCCGACGCATAAGCGTCCCCCGCGATACCTTGCCCGCGCACGAACATCTCGCGTCCGACATGGACGGCGATATCAGTACGGAAGTTATTCCCCTCCTTGGAAACGGTCACGCTTCCATCAAGGGGATCACCAAAGTATTTTTCGGAGATCGCGGTCACCAAACGCTCGATATGCTCGTTGAGCGCCTCGCTGATCTGGACCTGCTTGCCGTTAATCGATAATTGCATGCTTCTTTCGCGGTCGATGAAATCTGACCTGATCTGTGTCCGACTCAAGGCTTGTAAGCTCTAAAGATTCAGCCTGAACGCCACCCTATTCAGCGAAGGCGCGGAACTTATTCGCGCCCAAGGGGAGAGTCAAGCATTGCGCTTATCAGTTTCCTAAGTGCCCGAAAATTAGATCACATTCGCATCGATTTTTCGCGCCTCCTCTGAACCGACGAGGGAATTTTCATCGCTTCGCGATACTTGGCGATTGTTCGCCGTGCGATATCGACTCCTTGCCCTTTTAGTATTTCTACGATGCGATCATCCGACAGCACTTTGGTGGGTGGCTCCTCGTCGATCAATTTCTTGATTTTGAACCGGACCGCCTCCGCAGAAAGGGCATCACCACCCGCCGATGATGCGATGGCACTGGTGAAGAAGTACTTAAGCTCATAAATACCGCGCGGTGTCGCCATGAATTTGTTCGATGTGACGCGGCTGACGGTACTTTCATGCATCTCGATCGCTGTCGCGATGTCGCGCAGTACGAGCGGCCGCAGATACTGAATACCATGCTGGAAAAAACCATCCTGCTGGCGGACGATCTCGCCGGCCACTTTCAGGATCGTCGTTGCCCGCTGGTGCAGCGAGCGCACGAGCCAGTTTGCCGACTGATGACACTCGCTTAGATATTCCCGGTCGGATTTCTGTTTCGGTGCCTTGCTGATCTGCGACAGATACGCATTGTTCACCAGCACGCGCGGCAAGGTGTCCGGGTTCAGTTCCACAATCCAGGTGCCGTCCGGCGCCGGACGCACCAGCACATCCGGCGTGACCGCCTCGCTGGTATCCCGCTCGAAGGCAAGGCCCGGCTTCGGATTAAGGGACCGGATCTCCTCGACCATCTCGGTCATGTCCTCGACATCGACACCGCAGATCTTCAGCAGGCCCTGCATGTCGCGCTTGGCCAGCAGGGGCAGATTGTCGAGCAGGGCCTGGATCGCCGGATCGAGCCGGTTCCGGTCCTTCAGCTGCAAGGCGAGGCATTCCGATAGGTTCCGGGCAAAGATACCGGGCGGGTCCAGGCTCTGCAGTTTTCCAAGCACGGCTTCAACCGCCCCGACGGGGCAGACAAGCCGCTCCGCCACGTCTTCGAGGTCACCGGAGTAATAGCCAGCGTCGTCCAGCGAATCGAGCAGATCGGCGGCAATGATGCGCTCGTCCGGCTGCACGATATCGAGTGTTATCTGTTCGAGAAGATGCTCGCGCAGGGTTTTGTCCTGGCCGACGGACTCTTCCAGCCCCGGCAGATCCTCGCCACCGCGCCCGCCGCCGCTGCCCGCACTCTCCCAGCTGCCGAGGGTCGGAGACAGGGACGGGTCCGCTTCCTCGACGCTGGCACTGCTCCAGTTGTTGTCGTAATCCGAGTCGCCCGGATCGTCATTTCCCGCCGGCAGGGACTGCGCGCTGGCCTGATCCATCGTATCGGGGCCGTCCGGCGCCTCGTCCCAGCCGCTTTCAGCGGCTCCATCGCTCGGCGCGCCCTCACCCTCGACAGCCTTGTCATAGGCCGAGAGATTGTCTGCCTCGAGCGCTTCAAGCGTCGCCGGTCCGTCGCCGTCATCCCTTTCGAGCAGTGGGTTTTGCTCGATTTCCGCTTCAACGAATTCGTTCAGCTCAAGATTATTGAACTGCAGCAGCTTGATCGCCTGCTGCAGTTGCGGCGTCATGACCAGGTTCTGGGACTGCCTGAGGTCCAGTCTGGCTGAGAGCGCCAAGGCCGGTCTCCCTAGAGCCTGAAGCGGTCGCCGAGATAAACCCGGCGGACGTCAGAGTTGGAAACAATCTCATCCGGCACGCCATCCATCAGGACCTTGCCGTCATGCAGAATGAAAGCCCGGTCGACGATATCGAGGGTCTCCCGCACATTGTGATCGGTGATCAGCACGCCGATACCACGATCCTTGAGATGGGAAATCAGATCCCGGATCTCGCCGACGGCAATCGGATCGATACCCGCCAGCGGCTCGTCGAGCAGAATGAAGTTCGGATGCGATGCCAGGGCACGGGCGATCTCCACCCGGCGCCGCTCCCCACCCGACAGCGCTATGGACGGGGTCCGGCGCAAGTGGCTGATCGAGAATTCCGCCAGCAGATCTTCCAGCAAGGCATCCCGTTTGCCCGGATTGTCCTCGACGACCTCAAGCACCGCCCGGATATTCTGCTCGACCGTCAGCCCCCGGAAGATCGAAGCCTCCTGCGGCAGATAGCCGATGCCAAGCCGGGCGCGCCGGTACATGGGCAGGTCAGAGATATCCGCGCCATCGAGATGGATGCTGCCGTAATCCGCCGAGATCAGTCCGGTGATGACATAGAAACAGGTGGTCTTGCCGGCACCGTTCGGCCCCAGCAAACCAACCGCCTCGCCACGCTGCACGGAAAGGCTGACATCGCGCAACACCGGCCGCGACTTATAGCGCTTGCCGAGATTCTGCACGACGAGCCCGTGATTGCTGCTGACAAGGCGCGGGCCTTCGCCAGTTCCCACGGAACTGTCCACCGCACCGATATTGCTGTCGTTCATCCCTAGCCTATGCCCCGCTTTCCGGTGTGCCGTTTGCCGTGCCGGGTCATTCCTTGCCCGACTTCGGATTGAACAATCCCCTGACCCGCTGCCGTGCTCCGTTCGGACCGGCCAGCAGCTTGCTGATACCGGTCTTGAGATTCACTTCGGCCCGTTCGCCGTTCAGCTGGTTATCACCTCGGGTGATCCGCACATTTCCCTGAAGAATAGCGGTCTCCGAATCGACATTGTAGATGCCTTCGTCTCCGCGCGCGACCTCCTCGGCCGTGGTGATGACGACATTACCGACCGCATCCATGCGTTTCGCAACCAGAGTGCCCGTGGCATCCTCCTCGAAACGGGCTATCAGCGTGTCGGCCCGGATCGTCCGGTCGTCTTTCTTTGCCATTGCGTTACCGCGGGCAACGGCGATCTGGCGCTTGTCCCAATATTCCAGACTATCGCGCGCCGTGATGGTCTCCGTTCCGGTTTCCAGCCGGGGTGGCGCCTTGGTGCCGAGCATGACGGCAACCGCCTCGTCCAGATCGTAAACCGCCCGCTCGCCATATCCGGTCTGTTTCTCGGAGGAGATCACCACATTGCCGATCGCCTCGAGCCTGTAGATGTCCGTCGCGCCGTTCTGGTCGCGGTAGAGCGCGGTCAGCGTATCGGCGGCAACGGTCACCCCGCCCCGCTCGGCTCTGGCATTGCCGCGCGCCACATACATCCGGTCTTCGCGAATCCATTCGATACCGTCATCCGCCTCGACGGTGACAGGCGCGTCCTCACCATTGGCGGATTGAAGCGATTGGCCATAAGCATCGGCCGCCCCCTGGAGGAACACGGCAAGAAGAGACATGGCAGCAAAAACAACGCGGAAACGCCGGCCGAAATGCCAATGAAAAAACTGATTATGCATTAATTCACGCCCTGGGACTTGCCGCCCTGGAATTGAGCCGGGAAGAAGGTGATCTTGCTTTTGCCAGTGAAGATGATGCGCTCACCCCGATCATAGATCCGGAACCCTTCTCCGGTCGCGATACCGCTCTGGCCATGGGCGCTGACCGGATCGTCGCTCGTCGCCATGCCCTTATCCAGTAATACCTGCGCTGTATCGGACGTCACCGTGTAGCCGCGATCATGGAAGACTGTCACGCCGCCGGCCAGATCGATCGTCTTCTGCTTTTTGTCGTAGATCCCGGTCGCCGCGGAAAGCGCCATCCATTCATCGTCATTGACCGCGAGATCGGCCTGCGGATTGACCAGATCGAGCCGATCGTCACCGTGGGATTGCTGACTCGCGCGGGATGCCGTCACTTCGTACGGACGATGCTCCTCATCGACGCCGACATAGCGCGGCTTATCCATGCTAAGGCCGTCCGTCGCTGCGACAAAGACACTCTTTACCCTGTCGCCGAGCCGGAATTTCGTGTGGTCGGGGATCAATTGAGGCCAACTGACAATGAGCGCGATGATGGCCAGCGCCAACGCCGGAAGGATCAGCTTCATGAGAACCACAAGGCGGCTGGCACGGAACTGAGCGGCCCTGACGGCCCGCGGGCCATTCGGAATGAACCGCCGGCCGTCGGGGCTTTCACCCGCATTTTCCGCAATCTGGTCGGCCATCCAATCCTCTTTCGTGAATCCTATGGAATCACTTCGGATTCCCGCGTGCGGTGCCAGTCCGCTGGGGTCGGAGCCGCCATCCGCGCAATTTTGGCCCGACAATTGCTTGTCTACACGGCGAAAGTATGGCGAATGACTGCCAAAGGGTCAACGAATCCCGATGATTCCGCCGTCCCAGGTGATTTCGCCATCAATGAGAAAAAATATCTTCTCCGCCATAGCCGATCAGATCAAGTGCCGCACGGGTCGGCAGGTAGGCGAAGCTCGCAGCGGCGATCCCGTCACGGCCTTCACGCACCAGACGACGATCCAGCTCTTCGCGGAGCTTGTGCAGATAGAGCACGTCCGATGCCGCATAGGCCATCTGCTCCTCGGTCAACTCGTCCGCCCCCCAGTCCGATGACTGCTGCTGCTTTGACATATCGATGCCGAGCAGCTCCCGGCAAAGGTCCTTGAGGCCATGCCGGTCCGTATAGGTGCGCACCAGTTTGGAGGCGATCTTCGTGCAGTAAACCGGAGCCGTCACCACACCGAGATAGGCCTGCATCACCGCCACATCGAAGCGGGCGAAGTGGAACAGCTTCAGGACATTCGGGTCCGTCAGCAGCCGGGCCAAGTTCGGCGCGTCATGGGCACCCTTGGCGAACTGAACGAGATGGGCATTGCCGTCGCCGGAGGAAAGCTGGACCACGCAGAGCCGGTCGCGCTCCGGGCGCAGCCCCATGGTCTCGCTGTCGATCGCCACCACAGGCCCGAGATCGAGACCGTCCGGCAGATCGCCCTTGTGCAACGTAATGGTCATCAGGTGCTCCGTCCCATCGGCAGCCGGAAATGACCGCGCGCAAAATCAGGTCCTACGACAGAATATCGGGACCCGCCAACGGTTTTGCTATTTCTTTTAGGAAAGTTGGTGAGCGCGAAAGGCTGAAAGCGCGACGCGATCCAAATAGCAAGGCGACTTGGCTGGAGACATTGACGAAGCTGCACCAGCCTAAATAATTTAAGAGTGTCCGATGGCGACAGGCCCAAATATCTAGGGCGCATCATCGGTTACGACGTGTGCGTCAATCAGTTCAGGCAATTCCGGGTACCACATGCCTGAAGGCGGGCTGTCGAACATCATGTCCAGGAACCAGGCAGCAACTCCGGCCTGAAGAAAAATAGCGCGGTCGCGGTCTTGTTCCCGCAAGGGGTCTGCATTCAGGACGGCATAATCGGCGTCAATCCGGTACTGGTGGAACCCGAGCTTTCCACCGGACGCTAAGTATCGTTTGATCCCCCCGATGAAAACAGTCGTGCAGGCTGAACTGCATTCAGAGATGACCAATGTGTTCAGACCATTCTGCCTGATGGTATTGGACAACCCTCTGGCTTCGTAGATATTGCCGCCAATGCTGGCCAGAATGATCTGTTTTACATCCGGATACGCTTTGAGCTGGTGTTTAAGATGGTCCGTAATTCCTAGCTCCAACGAACCGTTCAAGATCAGTGCCTGTCCATCAGATGTCGGCTCGATGCTGTATTTTCCTGCACGTTCAGCTTCACGTTCAGATTGAAGTCTTAGGCTATCCGGCACCGGAAGCGTCATGTGCCAAGCATCAATCGCGTAGGTTATGACCCAAAAAGAGGCGACGACCAAGACCAGCTGAGCTCCCCAAACGGGGGCCATATATCCGCTGGTGATAATATGGACCTCAGCGGCGCGAATGACCCCAACGGCCTGCCAGACAAATAAAACGCCATGAAAAAACAAGGCTAAAAGCAGGATCAATAGCTGATTTTCATGGAAATCCTGCCCCTTCTCAGGGCGGAGCCATTCCTGCAGCACGAATACTAAAACGCGAATTAAGACAAGATTGACCCAGAAAGACCATGCAAGCCCATGTATGCCGCGCCAATGCCCGGTCAGGTATCGCCTGACTCTATGGATCAATATGCCCACCATCAACTGAAAGCGCCTCGATTTTGATGAATCGCTGACGGCTATCATCCTGGGCATTGTTTCATGACGCAAACTTAGCGCCGATTTGGGCTTGTGCTGGGGCGGATGGCCTTGTTTTCATCAGGCTGACGAATATCTTGCGCGGCGAGAGCCACCATTCGCGGTTTGATCATCCGCTCTGGTCTCGACACTTCGGCACGGAGCGCTGGGATATTGAGCAATATCACCCGAAGTCTTCCGTCCTTATTCCATGCGGAACAAGTAGTAAAAATTAAAATATAGATATATCGGAAAAGATTGGTGCCCAGGAGAAGACTCGAACTTCCACGACCTTGCGGCCACTGG
>CEOE01036335.1_pt1 | contig 19337 bp, 19 predicted proteins | sample 530211 | NCBI WGS metagenome assembly CEOE01 (sample SAMEA2619779, study PRJEB7988) | marine metagenome | isolation source: saline water (ENVO:00002010), including
CTTACTCAGCCATGGCTTGGCCGCATCACCTCTGTCTGGTCAAGCGGCGAGCGTAAAGCAACCGAAACCGCCACAATCGTCGGCGACGCGGTTGGATTGATCCCGATTATCCGGGAAGATCTCGGGGAGAACGACAGGTCTTCGACTGGTTACCTGCCGCTTGAAGAGTTTGATCGTACCGTAGACCGGTTCTTCGCTGAGCCTGAGCAATCAGTCAGAGGATGGGCGACTGCAGCCGTTGAGCAGAAACGGATCGTCAGATGCTTTCAAGACATCCGGAGTGCCGATCCGGATGGTGTACCGCTGATGGTTTCTCATGGTGCGGTTGGGGCTTTATTGCTGGCACATCTGAAACGGTGCCCGATTTCTCGCATTTTCGACCAGCCAGATAATGGTGGAGGTAACTGGTTTCTGGCCGGCGGGGAAAGGCCTGAATGGCGGTGTTTTGAAAAGAATGCGCGTTAACCGTTGATAAAATAGACGGCTGTCAGGAACTTATCGCAGGTCTTGCCGTCCTTGCTGAGAGGCAGAAGCAGTCGTTCCGCTTCGCGCAAACCTTCTGCACCTGAATGTTTGAAAAAGGGGCCGCAGATCTGATGAGGAGCCATTGCTTCGGCAGTGCGCTTGTACTCCGACAATATCAGCTGAGTACGACCATAGAGATCAATCTCGCTTGCGGTTTTTCCGGAATTGTCCTTGCCATACTGGTCCACAATCCAGGTTCCGATCACACGGAACCGGGCATCATTTCCATCGTCCAGGTAATCGGAAAGCATGATGTGGGGAAGCCAGGGAACCAGTTCGGGGACATCAAAATCGGATCGGGCTGGAACAGGGCGGTTGCCGCTTTTCTCTAGCCAAAGGCGATAGAGGGCGCGCAGTTCAGGTGTAATCAGATCGCCTGCATTTCTTACTTGAGCGCATACTCTTTCGGACGACGACAGGTTTGCGATCGCATTGGATTGATCGTGGAACACTTACTCATCCTCTGATGAAGCACGCTTAATGAATTTCAGCAGAGCGTGTTACCGACGCCGCCGATACGGGGCAGCCACCGTATCCGTGCCACCCAATCGCTGATCACGCGAAAGACGTTTAAAGATCTTCGCCAGCGATGGCGGCGCATATTGGTCAGATTCCTTGAGCGGTCAACCTTAGCAGGTGCAAAAAGCCCATTTTCATGGCTGCCATGCATATTGGATATGGTTTGATAAAAATAATCGGAAAATTATAATGCGCGTAATGCGGAAAACTATGCGTTTCAGATTTCTGTACTGAGATAATACAAGCCGGAAATTACCTTGCCGCAAGTATGGCCATTGCCGCTTAAAGGCAGCATCAGCCTCTCAGCGGATGAAAATTCTTTTGCCCCATTAATGTGTAAAAAGGTTTAACGATTTTATGTGGTTGAAGGGTTTTGCCGATGTCAGAAATTCTTTTCGAACTTCCTTTGTATACTCTGTCTCACCGATTTCCATGATCGTCTTGCCGGTGTCGTCTACACCGAACCGCTCAACGATCCAGGTACCGATAACGCGGTATCGAATGTCTATGTAACCTCCAACGACATCAACAAGTTGTATGTTCGGCAGCCATCTCTTGAGCTCCAGTGCGTCAATATCTTTTCTCGCAGGTGCGAGACGATTTTGGGATTTTTGACACCAGAACTCATAAAGTGCGCGCAATTCAGGATGGAGCAAGTCTGACGTCTGTCTGACAGGTTGCAGGGTTTGGGACTCTAGAAGAGAGACAGAATGCAGGCCCAAATGATCATCGCTCATGCAAGCGACTCCTGAATTGCAGATGCAGATGGAAAATAACCGCAGCTGAATACGGTAATATTATTAACCTTTTTATAGTGCCTGATCCAGATCTGCGATGATGTCGTCAGCAGTTTCCAGGCCGACCGAAATACGCATGACGTCGTCTCCCGCACCGGCGGCTGTTCGCTGCTCTTCGGTAAGCTGCCTGTGCGTCGTCGACGCTGGGTGCAGAATCAAGGACCTGGTGTCGCCAATATTGGCGAGATGGCTGAGTAATTCGACCCCCTCGACAATCCGTGTGCCTGCTTCGTAACCATCTTTGACACCGAAGGTGAAAACAGATCCGGCTCCGCCAGGCAGGTATTTCTGGGCAAGCGCGTGGTAGGGGCTGCTCTTGAGGCCCGCGTAGGAAACCCAGGACACGGCAGGATGCTGCTCCAGATAGGCCGCGACCTTTGCCGCGTTGGCAACGTGCCGTTCCATCCGTAGCGGCAGGGTCTCGATGCCGGTGATGGTGAGGTAGGCATTCATCGGTGCCATCGTCGGCCCGAGATCGCGTAGCCCGACGGCATGACCGTAGGTGGTGAAAGCCAGATTGCCGAAGCTCTCCCAGAAGGAAATGCCGTGATAGGCGGGCTCGGGTTCGGAGAGCGACGGGAATTTGTCGTTCTGGCCCCAGTCGAATTTCCCGGAATCGACGACCGCTCCCCCCATGGCGTTGCCATGACCGGAGAGGAACTTAGTGGTCGAATGCACGATCAGATCGGCGCCATGCTCGAACGGCCGGCAGAGGTAGGGAGTGGCCATCGTGTTGTCGATGATCAGTGGGACTCCTGCCTCATGCGCGATTTCGGCAAGCGCCGCGATATCGCTGATCACCCCGCCCGGATTGGCGAGGGATTCCGCGAACAGCGCCTTGCAGGAGGGATTGGTGACAGCGGCACGTACCGCTCCCAGATCGTCCATATCGACGAAATCGCAGTCCCAGCCGAACTTCTTGAAGGTTTTGCCGAACTGGGTGATCGAGCCGCCATAAAGCCTGGTGGAGGCGACCAGCTTGTCCCCCGGCTGCATCAGTGGGAAGAGGGCGAGCATCTGCGCTGAATGGCCGGACGCCGTGCAGGTCGTGCCCCGGCCGCCTTCAAGGCTGGCGATCCGCTCTTCCAGCACTGCCGTCGTCGGGTTGGACAGGCGCGCATAGATATTGCCGAATGTCTGCAGGTTGAACAGCGAAGCAGCGTGGTCCGCATCTTCGAAGACATAGGCCGTGGTCTGGTAGATCGGAGTCGAGCGCGCGCCCGTGGTCGGGTCCGGCGCGGCTCCGGCATGGATGGCACGGGTCTCGAACCCGGCCCTTTGCCGAGGCGCCGCAGCCGGATTGGCTGCTTCCTCGACACCGGGGGTGCCTACGGCGCGGCGTTTCGAGGAAATCACATTGCTGTCGAAACCATGCCAGGATAGCTCGCCATAAAGCCGGGAGAACTCGATCTTCGGGCAGCGGTTCATCACCACCTTGAGACCAGCTTTCTCGGCTTTCTCAGCGCCGTCGTCATTGCGCACGCCGAGCTGCATCCAGACTACGTCGGCACCGATCTCGACGGCTTCTTCCGCAATCGGTCCGGCGGCTTCGGAATTGCGAAAAATATCAACCATATCAATCTTGAACGGAATGTCCTTCAAGGAAGCATAGATCGGCTCCCCGAGGATTTCCTGACCGGCGAGCCCCGGATTGACCGGGACGATCCGGTAGCCCTTACCCTGTAGGTACTTCGCCATGAAATAGCTCGGCCGGGTCCATTTCTGGCTGGCCCCGACAACGGCAATGGTGCGGACGGAGGAGAGGATTTCCTTGATGTAGCTGTCCGGATAATTCTCGTGATCGATCCGGAGCGGCACCTCGTTCTCGGCCATCTCTATTCTCCCTTCCATTCGGGTGCGCGCTTTTCGATAAAGGCGTCGATCCCTTCCGCAGCATCGCGGGCCTGCATATTGTCGACCATCACCTGGCTGGTATAGGCGTAGGCGTCGGCGAGCGTCATTTCGAGCTGCCGGTAGAAGGCTTTTTTGCCGGTTTTCAGCACCAGCGGCGATTTCGAGGCTATCTTGCCGGCCATCTCTTGCACGGCGCTCTCAAGCTCTGTCTCGGCAACGGCGCGATTGATCAGGCCATGCGTAACGGCGGTCCCGGCATCGATCATCTCGCCGGTAAGCAGCATCTCCATCACCTGCTTGCGCGGGATGGCGCGGGAGACAGCGACCATGGGGGTCGAGCAGAACAGACCGATATTGACGCCGGGGGTGCCGAACCGCGTGCTGTCCGCCGCGATGGCGAGATCGGCCGTGGCAACGAGCTGACAGCCAGCGGCAGTCGCAATGCCGTGCACCTTGGCGATGACCGGCTGCGGTAGGTCGGTCACGGTCAGCATCAGCTTCGAGCAGGCGGCGAACACCGTCTGGTGAAAAGTTTCGTCTGTCCGGGAACGCATCTCACGGAGATCGTGTCCGGCACAAAATCCTTTGCCAGCCCCTTCGAGCACCACGGCTTTCACGGCCGGGTTTGCCGCGATCTCTTCCAATTCGGTCTGGAGCGCCGCCATCAGGCCAAGCGAGAGCGCGTTATAGGCTTTCGGCCTGTTCAGAGTGAGGCGGGCGATACTGTCCCGGTCCTCGCGTAAGACAAGATTGGTCTCTAATTCTTCCGCGACAGACATGCATTCCTCCCGATTGGCTATTCCGCCTTAGATCATCGCGAACACTAGCGCTGCAATGCGTCGAGGAACAGTCATGACGGCAGAAACACAGTGGTGTGAGTGCTGCTTCGATCAGGTGACTTTCAGCCAGGTCATCATACCTGCCGCAGCATGCTCGACCATATGGCAATGCAGCAGCCAGTCGCCGGGATTGTCGGCGACGAAGGCAATTTCTGCGGTCGCACCGGATTGCACCAGAAGTGTGTCCCGCAGCGGTCCCATACGCTCTTCCTGAAGTACCTGCCTGAAATGATGGCCATGCAGATGCATCGCGTGGGGCCAGCGGGACCGGTTTTCCATACGAATGCGCACGGTCTCTCCGATCCTGGCCGATAGCAGGGGCGTATCCGTCATCTCTGCCTGCCCGTTGAAAGCCCAGGCCTTGCCCTGGCTTACGAGCGTGCGGATGTCGGTATCCGTCCCGTTCAGCACCGCGCTACGCATTCCGCCCATGGCGCCGCCATCCATCACCAGGTCGACCGCTCGGGCATTCTGAAGCGGACCAGTTTCGGGCACGGGGTTTGCCGGGAGAGGTCCGGGGCCTTCAGTCCGTCGCTCCGCCTCGGCTTTGCCAACTCGAAAGACGGCAACGGCATAACTGCCGCCGCGTTCGTGAGAGAGGAGGGAGGCTTCAGTGCCAGCATTCGCGGTGACGTCGAGAATAAGGTCGATACGTTGCGCCGGAGCAAGCACAAGCGTTTCCGCTGGCTGAGGCGTCAAAACAGGCTGACCGTCCAGCGCAACGACCCAGCCGGAGAGTCCTTTCAGGCTGAGATTGAAAATCCGCGCATTCGATGGATTGACGAGGCGAAGGCGTATCCGGTGATTCTGGCGGGCGTCGGACGTCCAGTAACCGTCGCCATTGACCGTGATCCAGTTGCCGATCCGCCCGCCATGGGACCAGTCGTGCATGGCGCCGAAATTCTCTGCGATCTGCGCAGTTTCGGTCAGTCGCCAGTCGTCTATCAGCAGGACTTCGTCCCGGTCCACGTCGGGCGCTTCGGGTTCTTCGACGATCAGGGCGCCGTAGAGACCGCGCGCGAGCTGCTCCCAGGTCCGGTTATGCGGGTGATACCAGTAGGTACCGGCATCCGGCAGGGTGAAGCCGTAGTCGAATGTTCCGCCCGGAGGGACGGCGGCCTGGGTCAGTTCCGGAACGCCATCCATGGCATTGTCGATCCTGATGCCATGCCAGTGGATTGTGGAGGCTTGCGGCAGATTGTTGAGAAATTCACGGTCAAGGCGTTCGCCCTGCCGGACACGGATCGTCGGGCCGGGCACACCGCCGTCATATCCCCAGATCGGTGTGGGCTCGTACTCCGCCGGTGCCAGGCGCGCAGTCCCGGGCCGTGCTTCCAGGCGGGCCTTCGGTGTGATGGCAGCAGATGCCGGCTGACCAGCAACAGCACTCGCAATGCCCGTCGCCCCCATGGCTCTGAGCAAATTCCGTCTGGAGAGTTTCATCACCTGTTCCGCCTTTCCCGGTTCTTCCGACCAGCCATGATATGGGGCTACCGAACGCCGAGGAAATGCAGAAGCAGACCAATGGTGCCAAAAGACAGGAAGGTGGAGATCAGCATTGATGTTGCGGCGGCAGGGGCGCCCGCATCGTAGCGGTCGGCGAACAGGTAGACATTCACCCCGACCGGGAGCGCGGCCATGATGACCGCAATGTCGCGCCAGAGCGTATCCATGACGAAGAGATGGGTCGCGATCACATAGGTGATGGCCGGAAAGGCAATCAATTTCAGGACGCTGCCAACAAAAGCTTCCCAGATAGCCCCGGAAATCCGGTACAGGGCAAGCGATGCGCCCATGGCGAAGACCGCGCAGGGCAGTGCGGCTCGCCCAAGGAACCCGGTGATGTCGACAACGGGCTGGGGCAGGGGCAGCGCAAATATGTTCCAGACGAGGCCCAGCATCAGGCCGATCAGGATCGGGTTTTTCGACAGGCTTTTCACAATGGTCCAGGGAATGGCCGCCATTGCCCCCTTTTGCCCGCGGCCACCCTCAACAAGGATCGTGACGACAGCGAACCATTGCCAGGAGTGGAATGCGATGATCAGGAAAACCGGCAGAGTCCCAGCATCACCGAAAGTGGTTAGAATCAACGGAATGCCCAGCAGTACCGTATTGCCGAAGGCGCCAGTCATCCCTGCCAACGAAGCATGAGCGAAGTCGCGCTTGAAGCACCACAATGAGACCATCATGCCGAGTATCCAGACGACATATCCGGCACCGAAGAAAGAGAAGAGGAACTCCCATTCGATCGGGTCCGGCAGGGTCTGGCGCGACATGGTGTGGAACAGCATTGGCGGGATGGCGAAATTGAAGACGAACTTGGATAGGCCGTCGATTGCCGATTCCGGAAACAGCCCGAAACGGACTGCGAAATAAGCGATGAAGACAGTGCCGAAGACCGGCAGGATGATGTCGATCAGGATTTCCATGGACGGTCCGGATTGGAAAAGAAACGCTGGTAAGGCGGCTCGTAACTCTATCCTCGATAGCGGAAAAACCCTTTAGATGACAGCCAAGACAGCCTCGACCGCTGCGGCGCCCCACCCGTTTCTAGAAGGACCTATAGCCAGCCGGATCGCGCGTCTGGCGGCTCCCGGACTGCTTGGGGGATTGATGCAATCCATTCTCTATGTTGCGGATGGCTGGTTCGTCGGCGGTCTCGGTCCGCTGGCGCTCGCCGGTGTCGCGCTGGTGTTTCCGTTATTTGCGCTTTCGGTGATGTTTTCCGCCGGAGCAATGGGCGGTGCCGTGGTCGCTGCGACGGCGCGGGCACTTGGTGCAAATGACTATGAGGCGGCTGGAGCCCTGGTCCGGACGGCACTGATACTTGCTGTCTTTGGCGGCGCGTTCAGTGCGGCGATCATCTGGCTCTTCGGGCCAGGGCTTTTCCGCATGCTTGGGGGCAGCGGGACTGTTCTGCAGGTTGCAACAGATTATGCGGCGGTACTGTTCCCCGGAATTGTCATTGTCTGGCTTTTCAACATGCTGGCCAGCCTTCTGAGGGGTTCTGGAGATATGTTACGCCCGGCCCTTGGCCTCGGTGTTTCCGTATCAATGCATCTCCTGACCGCTTCACTGCTGGTCGCCGGGGCAGGACCGTTTCCCTCCATGGGGATCACGGGGGCGGCTTTATCGATCCTGATCGGTTATGGCGCCGGCAACCTTTATCTTGCGGCCTATTTGTTTCGCATCAACAGACCGGACTGGGTCCAGCTTGCCGGAGCAATTCGCTGGCAGCAGGTTTCGACCGTGGGCCGCCGGGGCGCACTCGCCAGCATACAGTCGGTACTGACCATCGCGATGGCGATGGTGGTGACCGGGTATATGGCGCGTATCGGACCGCAGTCCCTTGCTGGCTACGGCATCGGGGTCCGGCTGGAGCTTGTCATTATTCCGATCATCTTCGCCTTCGGCAGCGCCAGCATTGCCATGGCCGGCGCTAGTGTCGGAGCGGGTTTACGTGCGCGGGCCTTGCGGGTGAGCTGGATAGGCAGCTGGTTTGCGGCCATCTCCGTTGGCGTGATCGGCACTGTTCTGGCTCTTGCGCCATGGCTCTGGAGTGCGCTGTTCACGGATAATGCGGAAATCGCGGCGACCACCGCCCGATATCTGCGCTTTGTCGGGCCGGCCTATACCTTCTTCGGGCTTGGGCTGTGCCTTTACTTCTCCAGCCAGGCAATGAATACGCTGGCATTGCCGGTTACTGGCGCAGGCCTTCGTCTGGCTGTATTGCTGGGGGGCGGCGTGTTGCTGCTGGATCAGGCGGCGACGGACGAAAATACGGTCTTTCTGCTTGTGGCCGGTGCGATGGCAACCTACGGCGTCTTTAACGCTCTTGCTCTCAGGCTGGGCCCCTGGCGCCATTGATGACTGGGACTACCTGACTTCAAGCAGGGTCAGTACGGTCGCAATGGTGCCAAACGACAGGAAAGTCGATAGCAGCATGGATGTTGCGGCTGCCGGCGCTCCGGCTTGATAGCGGTCGGCAAAGAGATAGACATTGATACCGACAGGCAGTGAAGCCATGACCACGGCGACATCGCGCCAGAGTGGCTCCATCGTGAAGATATAGGTGGCCGCGATATAGGTGATGGCGGGGAAGGCAATCAGTTTCAGCAGGCTGCCCGCGACGGCTTCCCCGATGGCGCCGGTTATGCGGAATTTGGCGAGCGATGCACCCATGACAAATACGGCGCAGGGTAAGGCTGCTCGTCCCAGAAAACCGGTAATGTCCGCAACCGGGTCCGGCACTGGAATAGCGAGAATGTTGCATGCCAGTCCGAGTATGAGCCCGACCAGGATTGGGTTGGTGGCTAGGCTCTTGGCAATGGTCCAGGGCAGGGCCTTGAGGGTGCCATTCTGTCTTCGGCTGCCTTCCAGCAGGATCGTTGCGAGGGCAAAGAACTGCCAGGAATGGAAGGCGATAATCAGGAAAATCGGGATCGAACCCGCTTCGCCGAAAGTGGTGAGCACCAGCGGCAGACCGAGCATGGTATTGCCAAAGGCTGCCGTCATGCCGGCAAGCGAGGCATGCGCGAAATCTCTGCCGAACAGCCAGCGCGAGATCATCATGCCCGCCAGCCAGACCAGATAGGCGGTGCCGAAGAAGGAGATAAGCAACTCCCACTCGATCGGGTCTGGTAGGGGATGCCGGCTGACAGTGTTGAACAGCAGCGACGGGACGGCGAAAGTGAAGACAAAGGTGGCCAGACCTTCGGTCGCCTTGGTCGAAAACAAACCGGTTCGGGCGGCGAGATAGGCAATGAACAGCGTGCCGAAAATCGGCAAGACGATGTCGATCAGGATTTCCATGAATGGCCGATGCCGGATGGGAGATAAAGCACTAGGACAGTAGTGCTTACATATTTTCGCATTTTGTGCGGTGCAGCAAGAGCGTTTATCCAGGCTCGGCTGGCAGCAGAAGGACTCTCAGCCTATAGTCGTCAAAAAATTAAGGATGGGAGGACTACATGGCCAATCTGGAAATAAGCTCTGGCAACAGTCTCTACTATGAGTATCAGGCGCCGGGCGCGAAGGGGCAGACATTCGTCTTCGTGAATGCGCTGACCGGCAATACCGGGATGTGGGAGGTCGATGCCATCGGTCCGGCCCTCAGGGCCGCTGGATACGGCACACTGGTCTATAATTTCCGGGGGCAGGCGGACAGCACTTTTGCCCCGGAGGCCGATCTCGGTCCGCTGACCATTGTCGATGATCTGAAGCGGATCGTGGATCACGTGGCGCCGCCACGTCCGATCCTCGCCGGACTGTCCATCGGCGGCCTGTTTGCCGCCCAGGCTTATCTGAAGGGTGCCGCCGCAGAAGGATTGGTCCTGATCAATACCTTGCGTAAGCCAAGCCTCAGGCTGGAATGGATCAACAGCGCCATGGTTCGCATGGCGGCGACCGGCGGCGGGCAACTCATCATGGAGGCCAATCTGCCGATGCTGGTCAACCCGGAGCAGCTGGCGAAGATGCGGCCAACCCTGCTGCAGGGCGATTACCAGGGCATGAAGGACGGAGACGGTCTCTACGAGCTGATGAAGGGCTCGGTCAGCACGGACTGGGGCTTCCCTTACGAGAAGCTCGACATTCCCGTGCTGCTGATGACGGGCGAACATGACCGGGTGTTCCGCATCGAGGCTGATATCGCGGAACTAGAAGCCCGGATCGCGAAGAAATCCCATGTCGTGTTCGGCAATGCGGGCCATCTGATCCCGGCGGAGCGGCCGGAGGAATTCGCGGCCGAAATCATGACGTTCGCAGCGTCTCTCTAGAGTGCGTGCACGTTATGGAGTGTCGCCTAGCGACGCTCCTCCGCTCTGGCTTCGCGGACGGCGCTTTCAATGCTGTCGGAGTAATGCACCAGAGGCGGCCGGAGGCCGTGCGCGACAAGGTCGCGGCGGGACTCCGGGACAGCTCCGGTGAGATAGACGGAAACACCCCGCCGCCCGGCTTTGTGTGCGAGCACTTCGATCGTGTTCGCGGCGGTAGAGTCGACAAAAGGCACGGCGCTGAAATCGATGATCAACGCCCGGTGCGTGTCGGCAATACGGTCGAGTACTGATCCGATGGAGGCGGCGGCGCCAAAAAAGAACACTCCTGAAATACGATAGATAACGATCTCGGGATCGTTCTCCGCATCTTCCTCATAGGGTGCGCGGGGGCGGTCGGAGCGATCGGCCTCATCTTCCATCACGAACGGGCGCTGGGTTTCGATGGCCGTGGTCTTTGACATGCGGTGAATGAACAGGACGGATCCCAGGGCAAAGCCGACAATGATGGCTTCTGTCAGATCCCGGAAGATGGTCAGCAGGAACGTCGCCAGCAGGACAGCCGCATCCCCCCGGGAGGCCCGGAGCAGGGTGATAAAGGCGTGCTTCTCGACCATGTTCCAGGCCACCAGTGCCAATACTCCGGCAAGACTGGCAAGGGGTATGAAACCGGCGAGCGGGGCAGCGATCAGAATGAAGGCCAACAGGAACAGCGCGTGCAGCATGCCCGCTATGGGGCCATGGGCGCCGGCCCTGACATTGGTTGCCGTCCGGGCGATGGTGCCGGTAACGCAGATCCCGGAAAACAGGCCCGACACGACATTGGCCACGCCTTGCGCTACCAGCTCGCAGTTGGACCGGTGCCGCCGCCCGGTCATGCCGTCCGCCACGACCGCGGAGAGCAGGGACTCGATGGAGCCGAGCAAGGCAAAGGCAATCGCGTTCGGCAGGACGGCCAGGATCTTTGTCGAGTCCAGAGATGGCAGGGATGGCAGGGGCAGGCTGCCGGGTATGCCGCCGAACCTGGACGTGATGGTGGAGACCGGAAGGTCAAGCAGACTGGTTACGAGTGCGGCGCCGGCAACCGCGATCAGCATGCCGGGCCAATGCGGGCGGAAATGCTTGAGACCGGCGATCACCGCGATGGTTGCAGCCGCCATGCCGATGGTGACCGGCTCCGCAGTCGGCAGGTCGGCCCAGAGCGCGGGTAATTTCTCCAGCAACGGTCCCGGCTCCGGCCCGGACAGGGTCAGGCCGAGCAGTTCCTTGATCTGACTGGCAAAGATGATAACGGCAATGCCTGCGGTGAAACCGACCGTCACGGGATAGGGGATGAACTTGATGTAGGTGCCAAGTTGCAGCAGGCCGATAGCCGCCAGTATCAGCCCGGAGAGCATGGTGGCGAGGATCAATCCGTCCATGCCGTGGGTATGGACCGTGGCAGCCACCAGCACGATGAAGGCCCCTGCGGGCCCGCCGATCTGGAACCGGCTGCCGCCAAGCGCGGAGACCAGAAAGCCGCCGAATATAGCCGTATAGAGCCCCTGTGCGGGAGAAGCGCCGGAAGCGATGGCGATGGCCATGGAGAGGGGCAGGGCAACGATCGCGACCGTGAGACCGGCAAGGACATCCGCGCGCAGGTTCGTAAGCCCGTAGCCCTCGCGCAGGGTGGTGACCAGCTTCGGGGTGAAGGCTTCAAGAAAGCTCGGCCCTGTGTCTGAGGGCGAGGAAGTGATGTTGTTGTTCATGCGGTGATGCCGGTCGGGCCGGACGGTGCTAACCGGTCAATCCAGATTGATGGTTAACATATGAAACCAAAAAAGGCCGGGACTGTCCCGGCCTTTTCCGTGTGTGATAGTGCCGCAGGCTACAGGGCGTCGTCGCCAACCTCTCCGGTACGGACGCGGACCGCTTTCGAGACGTCGAGCACGAAGATCTTGCCGTCGCCAATTTTGCCCGTTTTCGCGGTCTGGGCGATGACCTCGACAGCCCTGTCGGCAAGCGTATCGCTGGTAACCACTTCTATCTTCACTTTGGGAACGAAACTCACCGTGTATTCGGCTCCACGGTAAATCTCGCTGTGGCCGCCCTGACGGCCATATCCCTTCACCTCGCTGGTTGTCATTCCGTGTACACCGACCTCGTTGAGCGCCGAGCGCACGGCGTCCAGGCGATGCGGTTTCACAATCGCGATAATCATCTTCATCACCGGTCTCCTCAGGTTAGGTCGTAGCCGCGCTCACCATGCGCGATGATATCAAGGCCTTCGATCTCGCTCTCTTCGCTGACACGTAGACCGATTGTCCGGGAAATAATCTGGGCAAGAACCCAGGTAATGACGCCAGACCAGACTGCGACGGACAGAATTCCGATCATCTGTACCCAGAGCTGATCCGTGATCGTGATGCCATCAGCAAGGCCAAGGCCTCCGAAATCCGGCATGGCGAAGACGGCAACCAGCAGCGTTCCTATAATGCCGCCAACGCCGTGGACCGCAAAGACATCAAGAGAATCGTCGATCTTGATCTTGAATTTGATCCAGGTTGTGAACCACTGGCAGACGAAACCAGACACGATGCCGATAGCGACAGCTCCCATCGGTCCGACAAATCCGGACGCGGGCGTGATGGCGGCAAGGCCCGCAACCATGCCCGTGACGATGCCGATCACGCTTGGTTTTCCGAAGCGGACATATTCTGTCAGGGCCCAGACAAGGGAGCCGACTGCTGCCGAGATATGGGTCACGGTCATTGCCATTCCGGCATTTCCGTCCGCAGCCAGGGCGGAACCGGCATTGAAGCCGAACCATCCGACCCATAGCATCGCGGCCCCGGTCACCGTCATGCCCGGGCTGTGCGGCGGACGGATCTCATGCGGGAAGCCGCGCCGGGGACCAAGGACGATGGAGAGAACAAGCGCGGAGACACCGGCCGTGACATGGACGACGATACCGCCGGCAAAGTCGAGCACGCCCATCTCGGCGAGCCAGCCACCGCCCCAGACCCAATGACAGGCTGGTGCGTAGACCAGAACCAGCCATGCGAGGCTGAAGGCCACGACCGCGCCGAAGCGAATGCGCTCCGGATAAGCACCGACGATGAGCGCGGGGGTGATGATCGCGAAGGTCATCTGGAACATGAAGAACACGGTCTCGGGGATCGTGCCCGAGAGAGTGTCGGTACCGACACCGTCGAGGAACATCTTTCCAAGTCCGCCGATCCATTGCTGATTGGCGCCACCATCGTCGAAGGCGAGGCTGTAGACCACGACAAGCCAGGCAATCGAGGCCACGCAGGCGACGGCAAAACAGTGCATCAGAACGGACAGCACGTTTCGGGCGCGCACAAGCCCGCCATAGAAAAGCGCCAGACCGGGCAAGGTCATAAACAGCACAAGCGCGGTCGCCGTCAGAATCCAGGCTGTATCCCCGCCGCTTAAAGCATCTGCCGCCCGGGCCTCACCGATGCCGAACCCGAAGGCGGCGGCAGTGGTGAAGCCGAGGGAGGCGAGCCTCCGGATATGTGTCATGGAAGGTGTTTCCCCCTGAAAATAGGTTATCGGTGCGGGTACCCCCGTACCCGTAAGGCCGGAAGACTAATGGCCGTTGCCTGTTCTGCAAGCAGAAAGGGGCTCTGCTTAATTTTTGACCAGAAAACGGTTGCCCGCCTTTAAGGTTTCGAGTGCAAAATTGTCTCGATACATTTGGTGACGGAGCACGTCTCTGGCTGCTATACCGATGGCATGAAATGCGAACTCGTTATCTTTGATTGCGACGGTGTGCTGGTTGCCAGCGAGGCCATTGCAAACCGGGTCATAGCCGCCGCCATGACGGAAGCCGGAGTCGAGATCATGGCTGAGGATGCGCTGAAGCGTTTTCTCGGTGGCAAGCTCACCTTCATCCAGAATGACGTGGAAGCGATGCTCGGCCGCGAGCTGGGCGAAGACTGGGTCCCGAACATCTATGCCAAGCAGTTCAAGCTCTATCGCAAGGAGCTGCGGGCTATTCCCGGAATTGACGGGGCGCTGTCCAGGATCGCGGATACGGGCATGAAAATCTGCGTCGGCAGCAACGGGCCGGTCGAAAAGATGGATGTCACGCTCGGTGTGACGAACCTGAAACGGCATTTCGAAGGCCGTATTTTCTCCGCCGACATGGTCGGCATTCCGAAACCGGAACCCGACCTATACCTCTATTGCGCGGAGCGCATGGGAGTGGCGCCGGAGCATTGTGTCGTGGTCGAGGACAGTCCGACGGGGGCCCGCGCCGGCATCGCGGCAGGCATGAGGGTCTTCGGATATCATGCAGATCACGGCCCGGAAGGGCTCGCCGCCGTTGGTGTGCATGAGCTGTTCGATGATATGGCAAAGTTGCCGGAGCTTCTTGGGATCGCCACCCCGAACGTTCCCTCGCGCGAAGTCGGCTGAGACGCCGGCTTACTGAGAAGCGTATCAGCCCCGTTCCAGCGGCCGGGTAAGGCAGGTTGGCCCGCCGCAGCCTTTGGCGGATATCTCCGAGCCATCATAGACATGGACGTCGACCCCGGCTTGCTCCAGGCGTCGCCGGGTCACCGGGTTGCCTTCCAGCATCACCGCAACCCGAGGGGCCACCGCCAGCACGTTGCAGGCCATGCTGTCATATTCCTCATCCGGCACCTCAACCAGCTCGATGCCGCGTTCCTGCAGCCAGTTGCGGAAGAAGACCGGCATCATCCGGGAATAGACCAGTGCCAGGTCCGGCGCGATGGGGCTGATGAAGGACATCAGGTGGAGCACGTCGCCGGGCCCATTCCAATGGGGTAGCGGCACGGTAATGACTTCCGAGACGGTATCTCCGAGGTAACCCGTTAGCTGCCGCACCCCTTCGGCATTGGTCCGGTAACCATCGGCAACACAGAGGACGTTGCCATCCAGCCAAATCAGGTCACCGCCTTCGATTTTCCCCGTGCCATTGATCTGACCTAGGATAGGCACGCCAGCCTGCTCCAACCCCGGTGCCATGGCCATGGGTTCCGGACGCCGCGCCTCCTTACCCATCCGGCAGAGGACAAGCCCTTTATCGGAAGCGATCGCGTTGTCGCGCACATAGATGGAATCGATACCAACGGTACTGTCTGAGCCAAGCCATTCAACAGAGCAGCCAAGCCTGCTTAGAATGTTTGCAAGCGCGTCAGACTGGGCGCAGGCTTTCAAGAAATCCGGCTCCGCCAGATAGTTTAGGTCACGCCATTCAGATGATAATTTTTCTTGTGAAACAAATGCTTGCGCCGCATGTTTCATCAAAACCCTGCGGATCTGACTGGTTTCATCCTGCATACGCGTGTCTCCAGTTCGCCGGATCGGCTGTTTTCCAATTTCAAGTGAACCGGGTCTCAATAGCGCATATGTTGAGCCAAACCTATCGGTGAGTATGGGGAAATTTCTTGGCTATTAAAATTATCGACAATGGTGATTTTGTCGAAGTTCTGGGATCCGGCCCCTTAAGTCCTGACGAGATCTACATAGCCGTATCGGATTACTTCTTAGGGGCGCCTAAAACCAATGTGCTCTGGAATTTCCTTAACGCTGATCTCTCCGGGTTTTCAGCAGATAGGTTCAAGGAAGTTGCGAGCGATAGCGCCAAGTTTGCCTCTAACAGAGGGGGAGATGCACGCTCGGCAATCGTTGTTAAGTCTAAAATGGAATATCTGCTGATGCAGGCGTATGTCGCCCGGGCAGGTATGGAATCCCCTATAGTTTTTAAAGTCTTCACTGAACGCGATTCTTCCATTCAGTGGCTACGGGGAGAGTGAGCCCAAACCATGCAGGGGCCAGCAGAGTTCATTGCCGTGCCCGTTCAGAATCCCTGTAATCTTGCCGACTAGGCGCAGGCTTTCATGAATGCTGGTTTCACCGGATATTCAGGACCTGCCATCTTGTCGCGGGTCTTCCTGTCGAGCTTGATGCCCTGCCGTATGATGATCTCTACTGATCTAAAATTACGGGGGAGTTCAAGAATTGCCGATCGAAATTCTAGATCATGGCGAACTGGTCGAGTTTGTCGGCAGCGGTGATCTGTCTGTCGACGATATTATCGTGGCATCTTCAGCGCATCATACGAAGACTCCGAAAAAGTGTGCCCTATGGAACCTTCTCGGGGCGCGTGTTTCATCTTTCAGAGCGGATAATTTCCAGAAGGTCGCCACGAAAGGCGCAGAGCTCGCCAGATTGCGTGGCCCGGGAGCCCGGAACGCGATTGTCATCAGCAATCAAACCGAGCGCCAGCTATTACAGGCCTATGGCAATATGGCGAGTGCCGTGTCTCCCGTGGAGCATGAGATCTTCTATGGCCGTGACGAGGCAATCGCCTGGCTCAAAAGTAGCAACAATGACACCTGAACTTACGCGCCCAATCCGGGAGCCTGTTACTTTAATGCGGCGCCGGGCCAGAGATCCGGTGCGCAGCGGGCATATTGCGTGGGGTAGGTGATGTTTTCCCCAAGCTCCTGGGCCGCGTGCCAGACCCAGCGCGGATCGTCCATCACGCCGCGTGCCAGGGCGACCATGTCAGCTTCTCCGTCGGCGATGATGTTTTCCGCCTGCTGCGCTCCGACGATCATGCCGACTGCCATGGTCGGAATGCCGGCTTCTTTCTTGATCTGTTCGGCCAGGAACACCTGGTATCCCGCTTTGACTTCGATTTTCTGGCGCGGGTCGAGACCGCCGGTTGTGACGTCGATAAAGTCGCAGCCTAGGGCTTTCAGCTCCTTCGCATAGACCACGGCTTCTTCGGGTGTGAAGCCGCCATCGACCCAGTCGGTCGCCGAGAGGCGGACAGCGTAGGGTTTTCCCGCGGGCCAGACGGCGCGGCATGCCTCGAAAACCTCAAGCGGAAAGCGCAGACGATTCTCGAGGCTGCCACCATAGCCGTCCGTCCGCTGGTTGCTCAGCGGCGAGACGAATTGGTGCAGAAGATAGCCGTGTCCGCCATGCAGCTCGGCGAGATCGAAACCGGCCCGGTCCGCCCGTATGGTGCTCTCGACAAATTCGGCTTTGATCTTGGCCAGACCGGCTTCGTCGAGACCGAGAGGAGCCGGCCAGTCCGCATATCCGAGCGGCGAGGGGCCAAGGGTCTGCCAGCGGCCTTCATCTTCCGCGACGGGCTTGCCGCCCTTGCCCGGAGGATTGGTCGACCCCTTGCGTCCGGAATGGCCGATCTGGATGCCGAGCTTTGCCGTTCCGTATTGTTTGCAGAAATCGACGAAGCGTTTGATCGTCGCTTCGTTCTCATCCGAATAGAGACCGAGGCATTTCGGTGAAATGCGCCCTTCGGCGGAAACATGTGTCGCCTCGGTAATCAGCAGCCCGCCGGCGCCCATGGCGAGATTGCCGTAATGCATCAGGTGCCAGTCATTCGCGGAGCCATCCTCTGACGCATACTGGCACATGGCGGAAACGGCGATGCGGTTATCCAGGGTCAGGTCGCGAAAACTGATCGGGGAAAAGAGGTGACTGCTCATGGGGCTCTATCCTAGTTTTTATCCGCACATGCTGGCGCGTAAAATACCGTATGAGCACAACAATATCGGTATTGCGTGCCTGGGGGAGGATTGAATGACGAAGTTAAGCAATGCCGAAATGGACCGGATCGCACGGGAAGAAGTGCCTGCGGTCGGCCAGTACGGCGTGCGGTTTGAGGATATCGGCGACGGAACGGCGCGGGCGGTGCTGCCGTATCAGGAGGATTTCCTGCGTCCCGGCGGTACGGTCAGTGGTCCGGTGATGATGGGGTTGGCGGATGTTGTGGTTTATGCCTGCGTGCTGTCACGCGTCGGCATCGTGAAGCTCGCGGTGACCACCAGCCTGAATGCCAACTTTCTGCGCCGCCCGAAACCGGCGGACCTGATTGCCGAGGGGCGATTGCTGAAGTGCGGCAAGCGTCTGGCTTATGGTGAAGTGACCCTGTTCAGTGTGGGTGAGGAAGACGATCCGGTCTGCCATGTGACTGCAACTTACTCCATTCCGCCGCGAGATCAGGAATGAACACCGAATCTGTCCTTCGGCTTTCTGACGGTGATCTGAATGTAGAGATCTTGCCTGACGCGGGCGGCCGGATCTCCGCTTTCTGGAGCGAGGCTGGCGGGGGCAGGACGGACTGGTTCGTGCCTCGGCCACTCTCCGGCGATGCCGGCATCGGGTCGACCGCATGGGGGAGCTTCCCCCTGGTGCCGTTCTCCAATCGCATCCGGGATGGCCGCTTTACCTGGAATGGCGAAGAATACCAGATCGCCGTCACGGAAAAGAACGCACCTCACGCCATTCATGGGCATGGCCGTGCAGTGTCCTGGAAGGTGGAGAGCCTCTCGGAGACACGTGCCGCGTTATCCTATGTTTATTCAGGCGAGGACTGGCCTTTTTCCTATAAGGCACGGCAGGTTTTTGATCTGCTGGACGGAAGGCTCTGTATTTCCATGGAGCTGGATAATTCCGGAACAAAAGCCATGCCGGGAGGGCTGGGCCATCACCCGTATCTGCCATGGAGATCAGGACCTGTGCTGACAACATTGTTCGGCTCGATCTGGCCCGCAGTGGACGGCGTGTTACCTACGGGGGCGGAGCTTGTTCCCCGAGATCTGGATTTTTCCGGGACAGAGGGACGCGCTGTGCCGCGTGAACTGGATACCGGTTTCGGCGGCTGGAGCGGCCGTGCTGTGCTGCATTGGCAGGACGAAGGGCTGAGTCTTGAAATAGAGGGCAGTGAGACACTCTCCCATTGCATTCTGTTTACGCCGGAAGATAAGCCGTTCTTCTGTGTGGAGCCCGTGACGCACTCTATAGACGCCATCAATCTGTCGGCGGCAGGCGTTGCTGGAACGGGGATACAGACGGTTTCGCCGGGCGGTCGGCTCGTCGCATCGATGCGGTTTAAGCCAGGTGTTGAAGGGCGTTAAGCCTTTCATCCGGTTATAAAAGGACTTATATATACGGTAATATAATACCGTTACTGTAAAGCTATTGAAAAACCGTGCTTTTTCGCGCTTGACTTCACAATG